>Ga0193753_10000363_pt1 | contig 45280 bp, 48 predicted proteins | sample H1c2metaG_FD_144925 | JGI IMG/M metagenome (GOLD analysis project Ga0193753, IMG submission 144925) | Soil microbial communities from a riparian zone of the East river system, Colorado, United States - H1c2 | ecosystem: Environmental > Terrestrial > Soil > Riparian zone | place: USA: East...
GTTATATCGAAGATAAAACAGCAATAATTATTTTAACTAATTCTGACAATGCAGATGCATATGGAATTGCATTTGGAGTAAAAGAATTATTACAAAAAGAGGACAAAAAAAATTAAAACAGCAGCCAACAAAAGTATTTGTGTTTGCGAACCCTTTTTCTGGTCAGTTTCAGATTATAATTTTCTGAGACAGAAGCTTTCCCTTTTTGTTTTCCTGCGCCGCAGGCGGTCCCCACCTCCTTTTCGCCTTAAGGCGGCCTCACTCCGTACCTGCAGCGAAACGACTATTCTTATTTCCCCTCCTCCATTTCATATTCTTCTGTTTGCCAGTCACTATACCGGTCCACCCGCCATGCCCGCCATCCATAGGGTAAATGATAGATTTCATTGATAGTGTGATCAAGTTTGGTTATTTGTGAGAGGGCGACAACCATTGCGTTAGCCGTGTCTGCGCCCGGTTCAGTCAGAAACTGCCATTCACCATCCATATCGTGGTATACATACAGGATCGGCTCGCCCTCAAAAGTCTGCCTGGTCGTAAACACGGCGAGGTTGCGTTCCTCATAAAATTTAAAATCCGTGTTCCTGTCCAGCGGTTCTGAAAAATACGCAAAATAAATTCAATGCCCGCAACGGCCATGTAACCTTCAGCAAACTTTTGACGTCTCACAGGCTTTGGAGCAAATTACCATCAATGAAGAACAATACAATTGCAGCAATATGCTGCCTGTCTCTTATTTCCGTCAAAGGAGCCGCCCAGCAATTTTTAAATCTTGATTTTGAATATGGTGTTTACAAAGCCCAGCCCAGAAAATGGGCCATTGAAGGTGAAGGAGAAGTGTACGGTGCCCGGCTGGACAGCAGCACAGCCAAAAGCGGGAATAAAAGTCTGTATATAACTGTAAAAAACGGCCAGGTCTATACTTTTCTATCTATCCCGGGAAAACTGATCGCAGGAAAAACGATACAAATTGAAGGTTTTATTAAGTATAAGAATGCTGATTCGCTGGTAACCATGCTAGCCTTCCGTGATCCGGGTGGCGGCAAGCCTGATGCATCGCCAGCAATAAAAGGAAATAATAACGAATGGATAATTGCCGCACACCAGGCATCTTTTCCTGATAACTATTCACCGGACAGGTTATTGATTGCATTGGTTGCGGTTGGAACAGGCGAGTTTTGGTTTGATAATTTTACAATAAAAATTAACGGACAGCAATATGGGAACGGAACCCCTGATTTCAGGGAGCCATCCAACATGGAAATCATGCATCTGAACAAGATGGCAGTTCCTGTAAAATCACTGGTTGCTGATGCTAACCACGATGATTTGGCTGCTCTTAATAAAATCATAGGAAATGCCGGCATAGTGGCATTGGGTGAGAACTCTCATGGTTCTTCGCCTATTTACAAACTCAAATTACGCATGGTAAAATACCTTGTTGAGAAAATGGGGTTTTCAATCTTTGCCCTGGAATCGCCCACAGCAGAAGCCGACAGGATAAACGAATATGTATTGTATGGCACGGGAACACTCACTGATGTGATTAAAAATTTAGCTTACCCGGCCTGGCAAACGCAGGAGATGATTGATATTATTCAATGGATAAAGGCTTATAACCAGAGGACCGGGAACACAGTAGCATTTAAGGGATTTGATATGCAAAACGGTATGGCAGCTTTTGACGCCGTCGAAGATTTTGCCAGCGTTCATGATACTGCATTGCTGGCGGATCTTGCAGAACTTAAGAAATGGTACGGTGACGCGACAAATGGAAAATTGCCCTGGAACCAGGTCTCTCAGAAAGCTGAAACGACAGACCAGTACCTGGCAGTTAAAAATAATCCGGCGTATGCAGGCATGGACGTACAGGAGCTTGCAAGAATAAGACATTATATGAATATTTTTGTACAAAGCCTGTCTTCCCAATACAAATCACCGAAATCAAAAAGCAGGGATGCGTACATGGCACAAAACATAGACTGGCTGGTAAAAAACTATCCGGGCAGAAAAATAATTATATCGGCAGACAACACACATGTTACAAAAGCCAGCGGTAAAATGGGCAGTTTTTTAACTGAATGGTATGGTCAGAAATATATTGTAGTTGGATTTACTTTTAATACCGGGTCCTATTCAGCCTACGGTCCGGAAAAATACTATGAGGTGCATCCTTCCTTTACAGGGACCTATGAATATTTTTTTTCAAAAAGTAAGTTCAAAAATTTCCTGCTTGATATCAGGAATATTAATGAGATACCAATCCTTAACTCAACGGCAGGTTTTCGTTCAATTGGCTCAAGGCCACAGGAAACAACGCAATTCACGGAAATAAATTTAAAAAAGCATTTTGACGTGATTGCATATATTGAGAACTCAGTGCATACAACGTTTCCAGTAAAAAAATAAGAACATTGTGATCCTTAATTTGGCTTCATCTCCAGTTTGACGGCAGGAATTAATTGAGCCCGGAAAAACCAAAATTGTGACAGTACGATTTTTAAAACCTCCTCAAATCGAAAAGTATATAAACGCCGGGCAAAAATGGTTTATCAACGAATCAGCTAGGACACTGGGTTTCGGAGAAATCCTGGAGATATAAAACGGGACCCGGCAATAAAACATCTGTTGTATATTGTTACCGGGTTTCATTTATTATTGTATTTGCAAGAATATGGAGACTATTTGCATAGCACTCCTTTTCTGTCCCGATTGGTATACAGCTGCCGAAAAATTTTCAACCCCAATGAAAAGGAGTTGGTGACACTGACGCTGGAAATAGAATCTTAAATCAACTTATTCTTTTTTGAGTCATTATATTTGCCGCCCTATTCAAAAGAAACAAATGCATTATGGTCACTACGCCTGCGGAACTGGAAGCAATGGAGAAATTCTTTACTGATACTACTTTACCCAAAGTATTTAAATTGAATGCGGCAGTTACAATTAATGATTTGCCTGGGTATGTCAATAAAATTATTGAAGGCGTGAAGACCGGCGCCATGAGCGATGCAATAGCAGCGCCGAGGTGGTATGATTTGGTAGAGATAAGAAAGATACTGATGAAGGAATAATAAGTAAAAATGTATGGCCGCAATAATTGCTCTGGGAATAAATTACATTATTGGGCGAGGCTAAACTGGTCTGCGCCACAATTCAAATTCAGCATTATCTGAGCAACGCATGGACATGGTAGCGTTTTCAAAATTGAACCCTTCAAATTTTGAAACAATATCATATACTTCATCGGAGAAGCCGCCCGGGTGCGGAAACCTGCCTGATGCAGACGGCCGCAAGCACCACCCGACCGCAACTCTTCACACGTGTTGCGACAAATGAATGCTAACATAAGGAACAAGTTCTACCGATGCACTGCTCGTGAAAATAATTCGGTTACCTCAGTACCCAATGAACCCGAATATGAAAGTGCGACTACTTTTATCAAAGCGTTTAAGAAAATATTTGGGTATACGCCGAAGGAGTTTCAGAAGGGGAATTCCTGAGCTTAAAAAAACAAAGACAAACCACGGCCTTTTTTCTTTGTCTGCCCGGGTTTGAGTTCGCGGCTCATGTCCTGTTTGTATTGCTGTATTTCACTCAACAGGAATTTTTTGTATTGGGCAAACATAAACTCAACAAAAGGTTCAACTGTTTCCTGTTTGCGTGAATCTGTCAGTGCCGTAAAATAGTCTGCCTTGTCCTCCTGGTAAACACGTGCCAGCGGTAGTCCGTAAAATGCCTGGATATAATTCATCAGCAAACGGCTGCTGCGTCCGTTCCCATCATAAAATGGATGAATAGAAACCAAATCAAAATGTGCCGTAAAGGCTAGTACCAGTTTTTTCTGAACGGTTTCGCTGCCCGGCAATTCCTGGTTCACCCTTTCTGCCAGCTCGCGGGTGTAGGCTTCCACTTTTTCATATCCGATAAAATAGCTGCCGCCTGCGCTCACGTTTCCTTTCCGGAACGAGCCTTTCGACGCATCAATTTCACCAAAAACAGTATGGTGCACACTGCCGGTATGCCTCATCACTTTGGCGTTGATTTGCTGGATGAAAGACACATCTACCGATCGTTTCTTTTCAGCTGCGGCTATCACAAAAAGCAGTGCGTCGTAATGATCCTTTACCATGAGGCTATGCTCCAAAGGTTTGCCTTTCGGCGTTGTTCCCTCTTCCAGCAGTAACCGCGTTTCATTTTCTGTTAGCGTGGATCCTTCTATTCCGCTTGAATGATGAACGATGGCGTAGTAGCCGAACCTATCATGATCGATAATCTCATGCAGTTTAAGCGACTGGTGTTCAGCAAATATTTCTTTTATCTCCTTCATGGAATACTGTAAAGGTAGATGCTAATCATCAAAGGGGCGACAGGCCAAAACTTTGAAAGGGCTGCTTTTTTCAAAAACAAAATAAGTACTTTTTATAACCGCATTTAATATAATCCCATTGCGGTATGCGCCAAGACCCAGGTCGGCGGAGTTAAAGCTATGCGAATGCAAATCCGCATTCTGCACAAAGATGGTATTGTTGTTATCAATACTGTAATTGCGTTTGACTTTATAATTATTGTCATCCCAGTTGATCAACGATTTTATTGGATCTAAGAATTTCGGGATTTGTTGTTTATACCCGGTAGCCAGGATAACCGCATCCGGTTCATGGATAAAATCCTTGGCAACTATATACCAGTTGGGACAAGGGAATAAATATTTTAATCTGTAAAAAAGCATGTTTTTTCTGTTTTTTTTTAATTTCAGGGCTAATACACTTTTATGCCTCTAGTCAACCATGCCGTACAGTATTATTTATTCATGAAGTGGTTTAAAAACAACCAACCCCGGCTTTACGGCCAGTATAAGTTGCATATTCTGGTCCCTACCCAAAGTTATAAGATACAAGCGGAAATGGATTACATTGAGCCGCAGGACAAAAAAGCGCTGCAGGATGCAATTGATGAGTATTATTTAACCATAGCAGATTAATTACATTTTTTTCAGTATCCCTCTTATACGCAGGCACAGGTAATATACTGCGTTTGCAATTATACCAGTTTGGATAAGAAATCTCCCCGTGTTTTTATGTGGAGAAGTTTCTACATATGTAAAAGTCAATTTCAGGCTATTAAAAACAGGTAACAAAAACCCAGTAAAATTTTTAAACAAGTTATATTAAAAAACAATAAAAATAACGGCATGATCATAGCGGCCGATGCTGTATACTTTGTATTTGTGCAACCTAAATCCTGGCCGTTGAAAAAAGTATTAATAGTAGATGATGAAGAGGACATCTTGTTTCTGCTTAAAAGCTATTTGTCTAAAAGGTATGAGGTTGCAACAGTCCTTTCCTGTGAACATGGGTTAGAGATCTTTTATTCTTTTAAACCAGATCTTGTTTTATTAGACGTGAATGTAGGAACATCTGATGGCAGGGTTATGTGTAAAACGATCAAAGCACAGGCTGAATACCGGCACATTCCTGTAATACTTATATCGGCACACCGGGACAATCTTTTAGAATATGCAAATTATGGAGCGACATCAGTCATGGAAAAACCTTTCAATTTCCCAAAGGTTCTTGCAACTATTCAATCCCATCTAGGTAAATAGCTACCTCTTTTTAGGTTTATCCTTCTCAGGCTGCATCTTCTTACCGGCGGGTATAGTCTTTCACTTAAAAATAAAATCTGCACGCATCCCGGCCATGCTGAATATTCCTGCGTCACCTGCTGCATTTTCTTAACCACGGTCCCGTTTCCAGCAGGTAAGTGAAGTTGCAATAACGTATTTAATTTCAGGCCGCCGCTGTTTACTGACTTATTTCCCGGACAGAATGGTAATTTTAATTTCAAATCTGAGGACTGCTTCATTTTTTAGACAGGTTTTATTGTGAACAGGATCAATTGCACCCTTATGTACATAACCCAACCCATACCGTTCTTATCTGGTAAAACCGAAATGGCAAGGCTGATCAGGGAAAAGGACTGGAGCCTTACTTCTTTGGGCGACCCGGTGACCTGGCCATTAAGCCTGAAGACGCTGCTGCAAACCATGCTGCCTTCCAGGTTTCCCATGTTTTTGTGGTGGGGACCTGAACTGATTTGCTTTTACAACGATGCTTACCTTCCCAGCCTCGGTAACCCGGGGAAGCACCCGGTTATACTGGGTGTACCGGCGAAAGACGCATGGATGGAAATCTGGGATACCATTAAGCCACTCATGGATACCGTGATGGAGACCGGTGAGGGTATCTGGAGGGAAGACCAGCTGATTCCTATTTTCAGGAACGGATCCATCGAAGATGTATACTGGACATTCAGTTACAGTCCAGTCTGCAATGATGAGGGCGTGCGCTCCGGGATACTCGTGGTCTGCCATGAAACGACTGAAAAGGTACTCAACCAGAAAAAGCTGGAAGAGACGGGTAACGAATTACTAAAAAAAGGGGAATACTTACGTAACCTGATAGTACAGGCGCCGGTTGCGATGTGTTTATTCACAGGCCCGCAGTACATTGTTGAGGTCGCCAATGACAGGATGCTCAGCCTCTGGGGTAAACAGGCGGAGCAGGTCATGCAGCAGCCGCTCTTTAAGGGCCTTAGCGAACTGCGGATGCAGGGGCTGGAAGATTTATTGCAGCATGTTTTTACGTCCGGTGAGCCTGTCACCGCCACCGAACGGCTGGTTAAATTACCCCGCGACCACGGGTTACAGGAATTTTATATTGATTTTACCTACGCAGCGATCAAAGAAGGGGGCGGTACGATCAGGAGCATTGCTGCAGTCGCGGTTGATGTGACCGAAAAAGTAATCAACCGTAAGAAAATTGAGGATTCCGAGGAACGGGCGAGGATTGCCGCAGAAGCCAGTAACCTGGGCACCTTTGATTTTGATTTTATGTCCGGTAACACCATTACCTCGCCGCAGTTCAACAAGATCTTTGACCTCCCGGAAGGTACTGTCCATGAAAATTATATTGCCCGCATCTGCGCCGATGACCAGCCGGTTCGCCGCAAAGCGATGGGCGAAGCCATCATCAGCGGCCGGTTGTTTTATGAAGTAAGGATTGTCCGGCAGGATGGAACCCTGCACTGGATAAGGGCGCATGGCAAGGTGCTTTTCAAAGAAGACCATACACCTTCGCGGATTCTCGGAACGGTACAGGACATTACCGAACTGCGGGAAGCGGAACAGAAACGGGAAGAATACATCGCTATCGCCAGCCATGAACTGCGTAACCCACTGACCACCTTACATATGGCGATTGAACTTTCTGTGCAGGCTACCGATGCCAGCCAGAAAGATCTTCTGCTGCAAAAGGCGAAAAAGCAGGTGAACAGGCTGATGACCCTCACCAACGAATTACTGAATGTATCTAAAATGGCAGCCGGCATACTGGAAATAAAAAAAGAACCCATCGGCCTTGACGGGCTGATAGCGGATTGTACCGCTCATTTTGGGATGGTTCATCCCGCTCCGCAGTTTGCGGTTACTGGTTCCCGTGGGGCAGACCTCATTGCGGACCGGATCAGGATAGAGCAGGTGCTGATCAATTTAATTTCCAACGCCATTAAATATTCGCCGGCAGCGTCTGTCATTCAAATTGAAGTGCTTGACAACCCGCGTTCGGTGAGGGTGGCAGTCAGGGACCACGGTATAGGCATTGATGCAGATAAGATTGGGGATGTATTTAAAAAATTTATGCGCATCGACAACGGGGGAAAAGCAGGTGGATATGGCCTCGGTCTGTATATATCGGAACAGATTATCCGTCAGCACGGCGGAAAAATGGGTGCCGAAAGTGAAAAAGGCAAGGGTTCGGAATTCTGGTTCGAACTGCCCCATCACTGATGTTACAGGCCAGTGACATTTATTTTTTTTCAACATACACACTGACCGACCCGGGGCTTACATGGTACCGGCCCCAGCCTTCGGTATTAATTATTATTTCTCCCGGGTGCTTTTTCAACAAATCAACAAAGGTTTTACCGGCAAATTTTTTACCCATCTCCATGGATTTAAATCCTTCGCCGCTATTGGTTAGTAATACCGCACATCCCGAACCTTCGTTTTCATCCAGGCCTTCACGCGTCCATCCAATACAATTGCCGTGATCAAAATAATCGCGCTGCGTGCTGAATGGATATGCGTTCCTTGCGAGCAATAATTGTTCAATGTTTTCGCAGTTGTCTAAAAAGATTTCATGATACTGTCCATCCTTTCCCTTGTCATTGATGATACTGAAAATGCCAGTTTCATTGATATCCGCAGCATAATCAACTCCTGAGAAACACCAGAAGTCCCAGATAAATCCGTAATACATTCCCTTGCGGCCAGGGAATGTAAATTTCGTCCAGGCATCAATGTCAAAAGGCTCACTGGTAAATTTATTGCGGTTCTCCGGGTCAACGCGCATCACCCTGATCCGTTCCTTTTCGTCTGCGCCGCCTTTGTGATTGAGTACGATGTCAGCGTATACCGCGATACCATGCATTGCCAGTTGTTTTTTCTTATTATCCAAATTTTCTATGATATCTTCTTCCCGGTTTTTTTTGGTTTCATTCATTTCACCGGCTTCAATAAATAAGAACTGCCAGGTAATACAGGAGTAATATGAGGATGTTTTTTTGCCGGCCCGTGTTGTTGTAGTCATGGACGCTGACCACAAATTACCGAATTTCCTGATTATATTATTTCCGGCAGCCCGGAAGTGTTTTTATGATGTGAAGCCACACCTGCATTTTGAAGTATCCGTCATTTAAGCATAATTCCAGTGTTAAATGATAAAGTTATGAAGCAGTTATACGTGTGTGTTGTATTGATTTTGTCTGATCTGAAACAGGTGGATCGGAAATAACTAATAAATTATAATACGCTGTAATAAGAGCTGTCAGCGCAATCCTGATGTCAGTGCTGGTAGTGCCGGCCCGGTTCAGGCTATTGTGACTGTCCGGGCCTGCCGGCATATTAATCAGATCACTGTATTTATCATACATGGCCGGGTATTGTTTTTTAAAAAAGGCCCTGAATTTTTTCATGCTCACTACCCTATCAATTGCAGTTCCAGTCTTTTCTTTTTAACATTAAATCCGGGTTTAATTTTTTATTCAGTACGGTATCTTAATGACGATGCTGCAACCGTTACCCGGTGAGCTTTCTATTTTCAGCGTGCCGTTAAAGGTTTCAACCCGGTTTATCATATTGGAAATGCCGATCCCGTTTCTTTTCTTTTGCAGGTCAAATCCTTTGCCATCATCGTTGATGCCAATGGTGATTATTTTATCTTCTCCTTCTATGGATACCGTGACATGGCGGGCAGCCGCATGTTTAATGATATTATTTAACTGTTCCTGGATGACACGGTAGATATTTAGCTTTAACTCATCTTCCATCTTACGGTTGCCTGCCTGATAAATAAAAATGATGGGTATGCCGTATTGCCCCTGTACTTTATCCAGCTGTTCGCGGACCATATCCCGCAGATCGATATTTTTTAAAGGGGTTACATGCTGACTGGACAGACTGCGGATCTCCGCGATCGTATTATCAATCAGCTCCACCGGGTACCGAAGGTCGCCCTTCATGTTTTCAAACTTTTCTCCAGTTATTGTCAGCAGCATTTTTATGCTGGCGAGCACCTGGTTGACATTGTCATGCAGTTCCTGCCCGATATGGTTACGCTCCGTTTCCTGGGCTTTTATGATGGCCCTTGATATTTTTTTCTGCTGCTGCACCCGGTGGTTGAGGATTTCCAGTTCGAGTGCCCGCAGTGCCGCTTCGCTACTTTTGCGGGCGCTGATATCGCGGATAAAGCTGCAATAAAACTGCTGGCCGCCCTGGCTGATTTGGACGATGGACAGTTCAACCGGAAATTCCTCCCCGTTGCGCCGCTGCGCAAATATTTCAATGGTCCTGTTCAGCAAGCCTGTTTTATCTTTCTGCAGGCCGGGCAGGATGGTATCCAGCGGACTACCCAGGATGGACGGTTCATCCCAGCCAAACATTTGTTCGCTTTGCGGGTTCCAGGTGGTCATCCTATTTTCGTTATCAAAGCAAACGATGGCGTCCGGCGAGGCGTTCATTATTAACCGGCGGGTCTCCTCACTGCTGCGGATAACCGAAGCGGACCGTCTTTTTTGTAAAGCGCTTTCTATAGCAGCCGGCAACCGTGTGAGCCTGTCCTTTAAAATATAATCATCGGCCCCCGATTTAATAATATTGGCTGCAAACTCGTCCGACACGGTGCCGGTCACCAGGATAAAAGGGATATCGGTGAAACGCTGCCTGGTCTCCTGCAGGGCGTCCAGTGCACTGAACTGCGGCAATGAATTATCAGATAAAATAATATCGGGCCTGAATTCACCGAGCAACTGCAGATAGCTTGCTTTATCTGCCGCCAGGGCAAAGCGGTAAGCCGGGTTATCCTTTTTCAACAGGCGCTGCACCAGTTCCGCATCGGCAGGATCATCTTCCAGTAATAATATTTTTAAAGGTTCCGGTAACGGAAACACGGTCTTTTGGGGAGGGGGCATAGTATAACTAAAATAGTGGGTTTTGCTCCTGTATTATTATTTCTTACGGTTTCAAATAATATGTATTCCTAAGTTCGTGAAATAATAATGAATGGAAAAAAATGTTTATGCTCCGGCAGCGCGTGTAAGTGTTTACTATTATATTGCCCTGTTATATTTAGCAAGCGATTAAAGAACGATTAAAGAAACAGGAATGGTTTCTTCGCAAATGCCAACATGCTTGTTGCTATGCTGGTTGGATTGCATCAGCTACCGATTTACTGATTTTACTAAGGAAGGTGAAGACCGGTTTGCCCTACAGTCTTTCCATAAAGAACATGCTGAAAGCATCTTCTGCCAATTCCCTCTATGCCTGCGGATGGGGTGGTAATAATAAAGCGTTTGATAATTGGTTTCATACAGGTGGGATACCGGGTACTGCTTCTATGCCCAGCCAAACAATGGGTGAGCGCGGAATGATCAATTGGTAATACAGCAATCCATAAAGGAAAAAACAGCAAATAGTTCAAGGGTCTTTCCAGCTGCAGGCTTTGTTACTAAACTGGTATACAAATTGCAAGATAATTGGCCAACAAAACATTTATGGACGATAGCCTTTTACTGGAAGACAACCCGGTACTTGAAAAAGAAGCTGTTGCAGATATGCTCCAGAATGATATCAGCCAGACCCTGGCCGCGTGTTTATTATGGCTGCAATCTGCCAGGGAGGAGGAAGCATTGGTTGGCAACCAGCATTTACAGCTCGCCGAAATCCATTTAAAAACATCCATTCAAAAACTGGTGCACCTGCACTATGCGTTGTTACAATAAGCACATAAAAAAAGACTGCATAGCAGCCTTTCTTAAAATCCAAACTACATCCAAATTATATCCAAATGAAAAACTATCCCACGAATATCTTGTATGTTTCTTTTTTCGTAATGCTAAAGTAAGCATTCGCCAACCAGGTTAATCGCCCAATTCGATCAATGATGCTGTATACCCGTTCCACTGCGTGATTTCAACGATAACGGGTATACACGTTACATGCCTCGTATGTGTACGATTTCATGCGTATATACCGAGGATTAAAAACAGATTAAAAACACTCTTGTCCACATACCCGATGTGGATTAGTTTTGTATCAGAAGCCGTTTGATTATCCAATATCCTGAAGAATACTAACCGTACCAATATCCTTAAAAACCCAAACCTGTCACCGGCCTGATTGACGTTTTTGTTTATCGTCCCAAAAAATTTAACCTCCTGTTTTCCAACGGGAGGTTTTTTAATGCACCGGGGTTAAGCAGCCTGCAAAAGTTCCAGTTTAAGGACACCCAGCACCATCGATAGTAAATCCATGGTATGTTTCAGCCGGTCTTTCTCCAGGTGACAGCGCAGGACCATCAGCATTTCATTTTTTTCGCCCGGTGCCACCGTGATGTATTCAATCTGTATCTGTCGTTTGGCCAAAAATTTGGCAACAGCGGCGACTGAGTTCACGATCGGGTAGTCCAGTTCCAGTAGAAAGCAGTACTGCAGTTTAACCCAGGCGGTGGTCAGATGTTTTGAGATCATTGTTTTGTATTGTTTGCATGAATGCCGCATTCCAGCCATTGCCGGTAGTCATTTTCATTGGGTGTATAACCCAGTGGGTGATTCAACAGGTTTTCGTCTTCATCCAGTATAACATATAACGGTTGGGTGGATTGCTTAAAGTTGAGTGACTGGAAAGCCGCCCATTTATCGCCGATGGTTCCGATCTCGTGTTTATCAAAAATGAACGGGTGATCCAGTGCTTTTCTGTCATCAACATAGAGTGACACGAGAATAAAGTTTTGTCGCAGCAGATCTTTAATGGTTGGTTTTGACCAGACCTGCTCTTCCATCTTCCGGCAATTGACGCAGGCCCAGCCGGTGAAGTCAATCAGGATGGGCTTGTGTTGTTGTTTTGCGAGCACTATTGCCTTTGCATAATCATTTACGATAAAATTCCCGCCGGTATCTTTTTTATTAGTATTGGAATGAATGCTGTACGAAGCCGGTGGAGGAAACCCGCTTACCAATGACAAATCAGTTTGTCCGATCAGGCCCGCACCGAGATAGAGTGAAAAAAAAGCGATACTCAAAGAAAGAAAGCCCATTACATAGGAACCCCGCGCTTTTGCGAGTATAAAACCGGCCAGTGAAAGCGATATAATCATCCAAATGGTGATAAAAGCTTCTCTTTTCAATAGTCCCCAGTGTTTAACCAAATCCGCATTGGATAAAAACTTGAGTGCAAATGCCAGTTCGATAAATGCAAATGCTTTTTTAACTGTATTCATCCAGTCGCCGCTCTTTGGAATTTTTTGCAACCAGCCGGGAACAGGGCGAACAACGTGAATGGTAACGCCAATGCAAGACCGAAACCAAACATCCCGGTGGTCAGCGGCCAGGCGCCGTTATCAATGGAGCTGGCCAGGTGAAAACCGAGTATCGGACCGGTGCAGGAGAAAGAAATGATGCATAAAGTCAATGCCATGAAAAAAATACCTGGTAATGAACTTGTGTGGCTTTTATTGCCGGCCTTGTTACCGAAAGCGGCGGGCAACCTGATTTCAAAGACACCAAACAGTGACAAAGCAAAGGCGACAAAAATGAAAAAGAAAACCAGGTTGACCGTTGCATTGGTGCTGACCTCATTGAGGATCTGAGGGTTTAATCCGCTGACAAGGTGAAAAGGCAGGGATGCCAGTGTATAAATAAAGACAATTGATATTCCATAGAAAATACTGTTCTTAATGCCGTTTGATTTACCGGTGAATACAGCAATCGTAACCGGTATCATCGGGAAAATACAGGGCATGAGTATGGCCAGCAGGCCACCGGCAAAGCCCTTTAAAAAAATAATCCAGCCGCTGCTCATATCGTTTTTTGCTGCTGCTGATGACTGGCCGCAATCGCTGAAGGGTTTATCCAGATGGACGTTCGCTAATTTCAGGTTGTTTTCATTTGATTGCGCTTCACTGCTGACGATACCAGTTGCCAGTTGAAGCATTGTGTCGATGGGAATAAAATTGTCTTTACTGGCCGCAAAGCCTTTTATTTTTATTATGACAGCAGACGGGGAACCTGCCTGTATGGTCACCGGTTGCTGTAGTATAAAGTCATGGTCAACTACCTTTAATGATTTACCGGCAAACAAAGGATCTTTGATAAAATGTGAATTGCTGATCGTTGCAGTGCCGGATTTGCCAATAGCAGCATCGGTCCATGAAATGGTTAATGGCTCAGGCTGCAGCGCAGTATCGCCTGATACATATATGCGCCAGCCCTTCTCCAGCTTGCCGTTCAATACAATGGAAGCAGCGCCCAATTTTGGGTCATTATCCATCTTTGCACTAAACAGCACCTGGCTGTTGGCAGTAATAATGCTAACGCAAAATAACAAGAGGAAAACACAGGATGCGAATTTCATAAGGGTGATTGTTTCATAGCCGCCAATATAACCCGCTATGCAAATAAATTGTCCGGATAATCCACTAAACCGGATTACTGTTATACGAAACCCGTATTTTATTGCACCAGCCCGACGTGTTTGTTTATACCGCCTGGTTTTCTTTTCTTCGCAAACGTTTTTACCCCTATTCTTAAACCATCCAAACATTATGATCAGGAACAATGAAAAGGCAGTCATGAAAGCAGTGGCAATTTGTTTTAAACCATTTTTAAAACCGGAGGAAGCCATGATCTATTGCAACCTGGCAGCCACGCAGCTCAGCGCCCGAAGCACGGCATTCGGCATTTATAAAAACAATGCCGGGTATTATAAAAAGGAGGACCTGGATAAAATGATGTCCGGCGCCCCATCAGAGATTCAAGAAAAAGCAAACCAGATCAAATTGAGGTTTAGAAAATAACGACAACGCTGGTCAAACAGATATTGCACAGGCCCTTATTATTGGCGGCAATCAAAATATACAATAAGTGTTCCTCATTGCGTATCTCGACCCAGCTATGGGCTTTATGTTTTGTTCACGGCAGTATTTCACAAAATCCCATAAATCATAAGTGGTATTGATATTGGTCAGCGCCAGGGATTTAAGCCCGTGTTCCGCCGCCGAAGGAATACAATTATGAAAACCAAAGGGATACATTTTAATTCATAGATTCCACTTTTATTCCCGCCATCTGCATAACCCAAATGAGTAATAATGCGATTCTCCAAATTGGGTCTATTTAACCTTATTCCACATCATAGCACTTCTTAAATTGATTATAGAATCAATGTTTCTTTCTTTTCCAACAGTTAACATTTCAAAATGTCTCTTTTGGTTATTTTTTTTGTCGATATTATTTCCAGTTTCCTTATTAGAAACAACAATATTATTTGTAGAAGTAAAATTCGATTGAGACAAATAATTTAGCGGGTAACGCCTACCGGTTGAATCAACATAATAAAATGAATTATTCTGTGAACCGTAATTAGATGGAAATTTTGTTTTCAAAATTCCACTCGTATCTATTGTTAACAATCGCGATTTACCTTCATACAACGTATCCACGCCATCCGCCTGCCCATAAATAATAAAAACATTCCCTTCGAAATTTTTAGGGAGCAGATAAATGACATCTTCGGCTTTCTTTTGAAAACAGGAAAAAAAGCAAGTAGTCAATAGTATATAAACTACAAATAAAAACCTTGAAACCATATATTCAATTTTATTATTGTTGTGCACTTTTTTATTGCTGTTATTAACGGATAAACTGCTCAAGCCCTCCTGTTATTAGATTGACGCGGCGCTGTTCTTCATATTCAAGATGCGCCCCTACCCATTCATACAGCAGGCCGGTTTCCAGCAACAGCCGGAATTCCCGCTGCAACCAACTTTTCAATTTTAGGGGCGCAGCGTCCAGTTCATCCCAAATGGCGTTGCGGTTATTCAGTACGTAAACGATGTCTTCAAAGTCACTGCTCACTCGTCCGTCTTTTTTGCCGCGATGATTAAAAGCTTCAAGTTTTGAACCGATAAAATAGGCAGGTGAAAATATTTTTACCATCGCCCCATTACCCAGATTCGTTTGAATGGCTGATGCAAAGCCTTCGGGATACCAGGCATTTGAAAAGCCCAGTATGGATTCATCCGTTGGCATAACATCCACAATGACACCATCAATAATGTAACGGCAGATGACACCTGATTCAATATCATTTACAAATCCTTTTGCACGCAACCTTTCTTCGAGGGCCGCATAGTCCCCGTATTTTGCTATTTCGAGAAGAATGTCAACATCATCTGTTGGCCTCAGCTCTGCTGCCGGCCGGTCACGGTAAAGTGACACCGTCGCCCCTCCAACATATACAACCGAATCCGCTAATTCTTCCAATGCGTTATGAACAGCCCTGATCCTTGCTATATTAGCCTGGTGGCTCATGGTAAAATGATTTTAGTAAGTTCTTTAATAGCGAGTTGTTTCTCACGCACACGTCCCACGCGTAATACGTCCACGGAAGCCAGCATTTTATAGAGCAATTGGTCAAGCGTGGCGGCACCCGGAACACCAGGGTGCAGTGGGGTAATCGCCAGACCCCGTATGATGCCATTTTCATGCGGCCAGGCATATTTAAATTCTGACTTGAAATGGCCAATATAAAAGGGATGCGAATGGGCGGTAGGCATACCCGTTACCATTGTGCCGGGCTCTGCCGGGAATACATAATGCAGGCCGTAAGTAATAAATTCCATCAGCGATTGCCGGTATACGCGTTTGCGGCTTTCATCCAGCAACCCAGCTATAAAGCTGCGGTTCAGGGATTCTGAGATTTCACCAGTGCTGATAAACAACCTGCTGCTTAAGTCCCTGTATTGCCAGTCCTCTTTTTCAAACGTTAATATCTTCAGCAGGACTACTATATCCTGCGGGCGCATGCCATTGTGTGCTTTCATTACATAAAGATAGTTCTTTGTTCGCGATTTGCAAACAGCAAACAATAATTAGTGCTCGCGGATAAAACCGCCAGGGTTATGGTAGGGTGCGGACTTGATGATGCTGCGAATCTTATGATCCTGGATCCACGCCCCTCTTTCGATATTCATTTTATGAAAGGCCGCGCCGGCCTTTGCAATAGCTTCTATTGAAAAAGGGTTATCAACGCCCGGGTCGGAAATGCCTATCAGTTTGGCAAAAATGGCTTTCAGTTCTTTTATCTCCTGCAGGATTTGACTTTCCATCGGGTGTAATAGTCCGCTGAGACTGGTGAAAGGGGTAATAAAACGTACATAAAAACGCGTAAAGTTTCGTGGGGCCAAAGAAAAACAGTTTCCCCACTACCAATAGTTTGCGCTGAAAATAAAGATACCGGGTTTCATTACCGATGCGGCATTTTTATCGCCATTTCAACATTGTAACCTTGAATATGGATTCTTTTTTCATCCTGAAAATAATTTATTGAGATAGAAAGCAGCAATCTTTCCCCTTGTCACTTTTCACCAATTTATTGTCCATTTCGCCAATAGTCCCCATCCCCTACAGGTGTTACTTTCGATCTCTCAACAAAAAGGGTAAATATGACAAACAAAGAAAAAGCAGCAGCCGTCAACGAGGCTGTTCAAAAAGGGGATCCGGGCATCACCGGTGAAATAGTTCGCGAAGATTATATCCAGCATACGCCGCCGGTAGGCGATAAAAAAAAGGGGTTGCTGGGATTGATTCAAAAAATTGCCAACAGGGAAGTGCCCGCTCCGGTTATTAAAAATGTCCGCATTTTTGAGGACGGTGATTTTGTGGTATTGCATCACGACGTACAATGGCCAGGCCGTAAAGTAATGATGGAGGTTTTCCGGTTTGCCGATGGACTTGCCGCAGAACACTGGAGTGGTGTTCAGGATCACCCTGAAAAAACAGTCAGCGGTCATAGCATGGTAGATGGACATACGACCGTCACTGATAAAGAACATACACAAAAGAACAAAGCACTGGTTACATCATTCATTGAAACGGTTTTGATAAAAGGTCAATTTGATAAAACCGGGGATTTTTATCACCCTGATATTATCCAGCATAACCCGCACATCAACAACGGCATCGAAGGGTTAAAAAGTGGAATGGCCGGTTTGGAGAAACAGGGAGTCACCCTGCAGATTGAAAAGATCCATTATGTACTCGGTGAAGGTAACTTTGTCCTCAGCCTTTCCGAAGGTAAATTTGCAGGTAAGCCAACCGCTTTCTTCGATCTGTTCCGTGTGGAGAATGGAAAAGTGGCCGAACATTGGGATGTCTTGCAGGAAGTGCCGGAAAAAATGGCGCATAACAATGGTATGTTCTGATAATTCCTTAAAAACTATATTGAACATGCGAATAGCTATCCTTGCTTACCCCCATTGCACCGCTTCCATGATATGGGGCGTTTTGGACATTCTTTCCTTTGCCTCTTTGCAGGAAAAACCACCTGGAAGAAAAAAGGGAAATATTTCATTTGAAATTGAAATAGTCAGTACAGACGGGAAGCCCGTTCGCAGTTTCAATAATCATCCGGTCATTACCACAAAAAGCATAAGCGCCAGAACAGTCTACGATCTCGTTTATATTCCGGGCTTCCTGGCTGATCTGTCACAAATAATCGAACAGGAAAAAAAAGATATAACATGGCTGAAGAAACAATTCGATCGTGGTGCAAAACTCGCTGCCGCCTGCAATGGAAATTTTATTCTCGCAGAAACCGGGTTGTTGAAAAAACGGCGCGCTACAACGCACTGGAGCATGATTGATGAATTTCGCAAACGTTTTCCTGATGTGCAATTGCAGCCGGAAAAAATTTTGATTGATGAAGGCGATATCATTTCTGCTGCCGGAACGACGGCATGTCTGAATCTTTCACTTTACCTCGTGCACCGGTTTGGCTCCGCTGAGCTTGCCATGATCTGCTCAAAGGTGTTCCTGGTCGATTCAGGCAGACGTATTCAAAAACCATACGAAACATACAGCATGCCCAGAAAGCACGGCGATGATATCATTGTGAAAACACAGGAATGGATCGAGGGTAATTTCAAAACCCCTATTTCCCTCGAGACCATGACAGCGTTCAGCCGTCTGGGGAAACGCACGCTGATCCGGCGTTTTAAAAAAGCAACCGGCGACACACCATTGGTTTATCTGCAAAAATTACGGGTAGAAAATGCCAAACGTATGCTGGAAGGTTCCGGCAATACATTCAATGAAATTACCTGGGAGGTGGGGTACGAAGACGTGAGTTCTTTCCAGCGGCTTTTTAAGTCTGAAACTGGGCTTTCACCAAAAGAATACCGGGCAAAATTCAGCCTGATCTAAAGCTTTTATGCAACGGTATCTTTTGAGCCCTCCCCCAAAAAAAAAGAAAAACCAAAGAAGGACTGGTGTCTTTAACAAGCGTGTTCGTTAGATTAGTGGCCTCAACAGAATAAGTATCCTGACTTATATATTTCCAGCTGGAAGACAATAAAGCCATTATTGACGCTGTTTTAGAATATTATCAAACGAAACATACGTAAATGATGCTGCCCTTATCGCGCGGTTCGTTCCGGCCTGGCGTGTGGAGACAGAGAAATTCTTTTCCCTGGTCGTCTTTAATTATCTTTTCCCCAACGGTGACGCGCACCTGTAAATTTTTGCCCTGAGCAAAGGATTGTTTGCGGACGATTTCCGCTCTCCCCTGTTTAAAAGGACTCATCACCCCGCAAAGGAGGATTTTATGGTTTTTGCAGAAAGGATCGGAATTGTAGCAAAACGTGCGCAAAAACTATTGGCGCCTTTCCTGGAAACACCCGAAAAACTAAACACATTGATTGAGCGGTCATTTTTAGATGAACCAACAAAGAAATCTTTCCAGGTAAATTATAATACAAGGAAAAACTTTCTCAGCAGGGAGCAATAATCGTTCACACATGATTTGGTCAATCCCTCCGGATCTTTGGACTACCGTTATGCAAAACTGAAAAAAAGCCCCTCGTAAAGAAGGGCTAATAATAAAAGCGTTTAGTGGTGTTTATTTATCTACCAGCGTTTTCCGAAACGGATCTTCAGCCAGGCACGGTTGGGAGTACGATGATAACGGTCATAGACATACCTTCTGTCAAAGCCACGGTGATCATTGTTGAAACGCCTGTCATCATTACGGTCGTATCTGCCTGAATGATTCCTGTCGTTATTGTAACGATAACTTTGTTCATTACTACGGTAACTGTTATTTTGATTGCGGTGTTGCGCCTGCCTGTCCTGCGCCATAGCTGTCGTTACCAATCCTGCTAAAAATAAAAATATAAAAATCTTTTTCATATCCATCTGTTTTAAATGGTGAACGAATACATATGAGACGCCGTTTAAATACACGCGCTTACCAAAGGAACGTTAATACAGATTTACTACAGAATTCACTGAAAGGTTAACGCCCGCTAACAATCCTTAACAACATATTTAGAATTGGTGGAACAAAATAAAATCGTGAACAAAGTCATCCCGTGTACAAGTATTTCACTGGCACTCAGCTTGCCGATCGCTTCTGTGGAAAAGGGATTGTCAACCTTAGGGTCGGTAATGCTCATCAGTTTGGCAAAATGGTTTTCAGTTCTTTTATCCCGGCCAGGATTTGATCTTCTAACAAGCGCTTTTTTTATCATTGTCCGCCCGTACCGGATATTGGGGTATTTGCCTGCAGGAAGACCGCATATTTCTCCAGTGCGATAAGGGTGCTGACCAGGTAGTCATAGCGGGTCGCTGAATTGCAGTCAAGGTCATGGGGTCTGGCTTTTAGAAAATTGCCGCCATCGTTGTTTGCCCGTGTAAACCAGGCAGCATCGTGGTGATTAGCGCCGCTAATATAATACGCATAAAAGTCATGGTTTGCTTCTTTAAACTTATCCAGCCGCTGGATTTCCCGGCCGTAAAATTTTTTTAAGCTATCCTCGTCCGGACCGCTATCCTTAAATAGCCGGGTATGGGCCAGCAGTCCATAGTATTCGATGGCAGATGTAAACAGGGGCTTTACGGTTTTGAAAAAATAAATTTCTTCCGCTTCCGATGGAAAATGGTAACCCACCAGGCGATCCTTTAACTTTTGCCAGTATTGATTAGCTATTTCGAAACAACATTCAATTACAGTTATTGCAGACGGCTGATCTTTTTTGCAGGCTTCGATGGCTGTCTCAAAGGACAGGTATAATTCTTTCGCTTCATTTATCATTATCACTCTATTAGTATTGCTGGCAAGTCAATCCTCTTAGCAAGTGTTTATCCGAATGGAAGCAAAAGCCGGTGTTGTTTTGAGCGGGCGAAATTAGGAAAAGGAAAATTATAAACAATGATTAAATTTGCAACCATCTTTACTCATGCTGCTATATGATATACCTGTTTCTTTTTATCCTTTTCGTGGGTTTGGTTCTTTTTTTGAAATACTGGCCTTCCAAAAAATCCGGTTAAGTTATGCTGGTAACAAAAGAATGGTCAGATCCAAAGCCCGTGGAATCCGGAAGAAATATCCTTGTCCGTTCCCCGCACGGCAATTTTACCTATAAGATTTATTCAGCGAAAGGTAAATCGGTGGAAGGCATTATTCATGATCGCGTACACATCATACAGGCTGATGATGAACGCATCAGGCTGATACGGTTCCCGGGTGATTTGTTGCCAGTGCTAACACGCATGATGAATTGCATGTGGACTTTGAAATGGTATAAAATTATTCAGGGTGATAGAAATATAACAGTTTGTGATTGCTGTTGCCTGGTTCCATTGAATCAGTTACTCAAATCCCCGGGCTTTTAATTGCCAGGATTTTTTGCCGCTATCCGTGAACACGCCCGGATGCTGCGCAAACCCGGCCGGTGGTAACTAGTTACCACCTGGCAAACCTTCCTCTATCCGATTGTTTGTATAGGTTGCATTCCAGTTGTGTTTCCATCTGCGGTGGCTCCATAACCACATTTCAGGATTTGCGCGGATGACTTTCTCCATGTAACGCGCATAGCGCAAAGTCAGTTCTCCTTCTTTTAGTTCCAGGGGCGCTTCACACGCGACTTCAAGATGAGCCTGATAATAACCCCGCCGGGGTTTTACAATATGGGTAAACAATACAGGTAAGTTATCAGCCCTTGCACCCTTCTCCGGGCCCGAAACAAATGCGGTGGGACGGCCAAAAAAATTCATCCACCAGGCATTTTTTAATTTGCCCGGGCTTTGATCCGCCACCAGGCCCAGGAGATACCGGGTACCCTTGAAATTTTCCATTGACTGACTCATATGGCCTGCCGCAATAAATTTATTGCCATTTCGTACCCGCAGGGAATACATTATTTTTTCAATCACGGCATTGCTAAGCGGCATATATACAACCAGCACCTGGTATTTTGTGAAACTGGTCAGCACGTGGTGACCCCATTCCCAGTTAAATGTATGGCCTAAGTGAAGCTGGCAACTTTTGCCGCTCTGGTATAAAGGTTCAAGCACTTCCCAATTGGCGGTGACCCGTTTTTCCAGGAAAGATTGGGAAGCGCTGACCAGTTTAATGGTTTCTATAAATGAATCAATCAGGTTATGATAAAACGCTTTGGCGATTGCGACACGCTCTTCATTTGACTTTTCAGGGAAAGCGATTTCCAGGTTTTGCATCACTACTATTTTCCGGTAGCCAATCATATAATAGACAATACCATATACGCCATCGGAAAGGATATACAACAGCCGCATGGGGAGCAATGAGAGCAGGTAAAACAAACCGAATACAATATAATACATGGTATTCCGAAAATACTGAATTAGCGCCTATAAGTTAATGCCCACCTGTTGCACGATCCTCTATATTATAAAACTCCCATGCTTTTTGCAGCAATAAAGATGCGTAGCGACATCCATTCCATTATCTGTATTTATTTGTACCCCGTCGCCATCAGCGGGCAGATCGAAATTTTTCCAGTAGCTGCTATATAAATCGGGGTACTGGTTCTGCATCCAGTGTAGAAAATCAAAATACGCGCGGGCATGTATTGCATTTCCCATGGACGATGTATTTATCCATACAAAATTATAGATTCATTGAATTTTCCAACTGTTTTTTCCTGCTTTCCTGACTACATTTTTTTTGAAAATTCATAGGAGAAAATATGTATGGAGTGGCACCGTAATTTGGCCATCCTTTTGATGTAATACAGCGTATGAAAAATCCATCGCTGTATTTCCTGAAAGACAATGGCAAGTTTCCCAATAGTCATTTGCCGGTGCTGCACTATCCGGGTGTTGTCAAAGTGCCTGTATTATTTGCTGGCAGGCGGATAAAAGCGCTGTTCCGGCGCAATGGCTGGAGCAATAACTGGCGGGATGGTATCTTCACCTATGCCCATTACCATAGCAATACACATGAAGCGATGACGGTGATAAGGGGCAGAACGACTTTGCAGTTGGGAGGAGAGTACGGCACCCTGATTAAAATTCAAAAAGGCGACCTGCTGATCATCCCCGCGGGCGTCGCACACAAAAATATGGGCGACCAAAACGATGTCATTTGTATTGGCGGTTACCCGGAAGGAAAAGACTTCGATATAAATACCGGTGAGCCGGGTGAACGTCCCGGGACAGACCAGGTCATTGCTGCCTTACCAGTACCTGCCAATGGCCCGCTCTGCCCTGACACGGAACTTTTTACGATCTGGTCGCGCTACCGTAGTAATGCGGTATCCTGATTTTAATGTTGCAATTCTTCTACAAAAAAGGTCGGCAGGTGGCTGGGGCTGGCTTATCTGCCACGGGGCATCCTGCTGAAAGGAGTAAGATCAAAAACAATCAAATACACCAGCGCTATGGACAGTTACAGGTAGAAACCGGCATTGTCTCCCTGGTGCAGTTGACGCATGGCCAGTACAACCAGCAGGCCGTACAAGGCCAGTTCAACCAGGCTGTGCACTTTAAACGGTATATATCTTCGAAAACCTGCGGGATAGTCTGTCAGCAGGGATAATAGCAGCTGTGTCCCCGCGAGTAACCATACCATGGTCCGCCCGGCCTGACTAACGGGAAACAAGAGTGGCAGTATACCCAGGACTGCCACCTTTAAATAATCCAAAATAATCGCTGGCAGTCTTTTTGATTCTTACCCCAGCAGCGCTAATCATTAACATGCCACAAGGAAAAAAATCCCCGATGCCCACGAGCATCGCACCAATGCTTTGCACGCTGACTAAGGAACCACCTGATGATCCGCATTATTTATTCGAGATTAAATGGGACGGCTACCGCATTATTTCATACGTGAACAAGGGCAAGGTGCGCATGGATTCAAGGAGTGCGCTGAACTACACCAGTAAATACCCGCCTGTTGCAGATGCGTTGAAAAAATTAAAGCATGATGTGGTGCTGGACGGCGAAGTGGTTGTTTTTAATGAGGACGGCCACCCGGATTTCGATGCCCTGCAAACTTTCAACGGGCATTCAACGCCCATTTCCTACTGCGTTTTTGATATTTTGTGGCTCGATGGTTATAACCTGATGGAACTCCCATTAACTGAACGCAAAGACATGTTGAAAAAACTGCTGAAAAGAAATAAAATTTTGAAATTCAGCGAATCGTTTGATGACGGCATTGCACTTTACAAACAAATGTTTGAACTGAATCTCGAAGGTATTGTCGCAAAAAGAAAAGACAGCGAATATATACCGGACGAACGTGGTAATAACTGGTTAAAGACTCCTACACGTAAACGCCAGGAGTTTGTTATTGGGGGCTGGGCAGAATCTGATAAGTCTCGTTCTTTCCGTTCATTGTTATTTGGTGCTTACAATAAAAATAAATTTGAATGGATTGGCAGATCGGGCGGTGGGTATAAGGAAAAAGACATGCCCGGCATATTGCAGCAATTAAAAAAACTGGAAATAAAAGAGTCACCCTGACATCATGCCCGGCTCGTCTGTTTTTTAAAAGTAATTGCAGGGACCGGTCTCCACCTGCCACTCTATGATACTTTTATGATTGCATGTTGTTACGGGGAAACAAACTTTACTTGTTTGCCTGTAATTAGCCGGGTAACCCGGCAATAAAATTGCATGCTGTATGCGGCATTAACCGCCGTTCTTTGGCTGAATAAATAAATGTTCGGAGCTTTACAACCGGTAATTTTTTGTATTAACTTCGGCGCCTTATGGCTACCACAACAACCCCGGAAAAATGGAAAGACGTTTCCTTTGACTTCAAATTTACCAACGACTACTGCTTGCAGGTATCGGACCTCGGCCAGTTAAAAGCCTTCAATAAGTTTTCATCCGGTGAACCGTTGAAAGGTTCCACCATCAACGGCTACCGCATCATCCGGTTGAAACTGTACAAACCAAAGGATAAAAAGAAAAGTTCCGATCTCGTCGCAAAGCACCAGGCAGTGGTCACGTTGCGCGACAAAATAAAAAAATGGAAATTAGAAGACACGAAAAAATACAAGAGCCGGATTGCGGAGGGTAAGGCCAACCTCAAAACCATGCAGGATACACTGCGCAAAGACAGGCAGCAGGATATCAAAGACAGGACCAGGCATTATCATTCGCTCGTTCACCGGCTGGTAGCGGAATATTTCGTCAAACAGAAATCACCCAAACACACCGTCGTGGGTCACCTTGATTATGAAAAGATGAATAATAAAGCGGCTAACCTGAAATGGATGACGCCGGAAGAGAATTACAGGCACCAGCAGTCCAGCCCGCACGTGATCAAAGAAAAAAGAGATCGCATCACGATCTATAAAGATCATCCACGCGGCGCAAAGCTCAGTGTAGATAAAGTAAAAGAATTAAAGAAACTATTGCTGGCAGGTAAACCCATCAAATCCCTGGGAAAGAAATTTAAGATCACGGACACACAGGTACTGCGTATCAAAAGAGGTGAAAACTGGGCACAGGTGACTGCAGCGAAGTAATTGCTTCCCGGATTAAAAAACTTTGAACTGAACAACCTGCATGACTGAAAAAAAGAAAAAAGAAATCAGGAAGCTGCTGGGTAAACATCTCAGCAATCACCGGGAAAAAGTTTTAAAAATTAGCAGTGTCCGCCAACTGGCATTGACTTCCAATCTTGATTACAGTAAGCTAATAAAGATAGAAAAGGGACTGACTGATATCCGGTTTGATACAATTATTGAGTTAGCTGTAACGTATAAAATGACTCCGAAAACCCTGTTTTCGTTTCCAATTGAATTTTGGAAGAAAAAGGCCAAAGGGTAATCTCCGGCCCCTGCATAATGCTTGTGAATTCACTGCTGCCAAAATAACATTAAGCTGAATTCCTTGCCCTGGTTTGCGCAGCTTTCTTTGCAGCAGCTGAACGTTTTTTTGGACCCTTCGTTTTAACTGCCCTGCGTGCAGACACTGAACGTCCGGCAGCAGTTCTCTTTCTGGCAGCTGCATGTGCATGGCGTGAAAGTGCAACAGGAGAAGCGGCAGCAGTGCTTTCTTTTTTTAACGCAAGTTCGCTTGCGCGTGAGCGGGTTTTGGAAACCGGCTCAGGCCGCTGGCCTTTTATAAGCCTGTTCAGCACTGTGACGGGTTTTTTCGGAAGTTTTGCCTTTTGCTGGCGGCTTCAGATCTACGCCTGCACGACGCGCCTTAGACAGCCCGGTAGCAATAGCCTGTTTTGCTGATTTTGCACCAGGTTTACCTTTACGGATAATATCGGTTTCTTCTTTTACAAATTCTCCGGCCTGTGTGCTTGCTGACTTGCCTTCGGCTTTGTCTTTTTTTGCAAGCGCAATTGTCTTCTTTAATGGCATAACAAGACTTTTATGGGAGGTAAAACAAAAAATAAATTAGCAGAAGACAATGGATGACAATTACGGTCTTGTTTGCACGGTATCTCTCTTTGACCTGCCGGTTGAATCTTTATATTTCTTTTTGTTCCACATTGTGCTATCCCGTTTGGGCTTTGGATTTGTATCCTGCATAAAAATATTATCTGACTGAATATTGATCGGGTAGCTATCCGCACTGGCTGTTTGCGTGTTCAAAAAAAACATGAATGCCGCGCCCGTTACCAGCATAATAAAAATCCTTTTCATGATATTTATTTTATGGTGAACTGATTAACCTTTCAATTATTTAAAACAAATAATATACCTGAGGATATTAAACGCTACAATGAAAAGTTTGTAGAAAATTCACCAGTATAGCAGGTTAATTTTACGCATTGTATGCAAACAAAAAATAGTAATTGACATTTACGGCATCACGCAATTAACCATGATTGCTGTAAACAGTGGCCTGTAATTTGTGATAATGTTATTATATAGAATGTAAGCAATCCTGTCAATAGTCTCAGTACCCAATAGACTCATAAGGAAATGAAGATGGTTGTACTGGTCAGGTTAACAGCTTTGAATTTAAACTAAAATACAATAAAAGTACAGGTTATCATAAAAGGAGAAGTGATTGATGTTTGCATTGACGGCAGGCGATGTATTGACAACAGGCTGTATGAAAAGAAAGGCAGCGCTGCCGGTTTTTTTGGAAAGCATGGCACGGTGGTATTCAGCTCCATCAATATAAACCCGAAAGGCTTTACAGAGAAATAATGGTAAACAGGAAATATACCCGCCGGTTCATAACACTTATATTCGTTCAATCTTTATCCATAATAAAAAGGCCCGCACACCAGCATGCACGAGCCCGTGTTTCCACACAAAAAACCTGCAGCAAAGCTTAATTTTTCCCGGATCCGGGAGGGTTTTTTAAGACAGGGCGGATATCTACCATGTATATTTGTCTTCCCAGTCCTTCATAATTAGCATCAAAGGAAACAAAATTACCATCAGGGCTGAACCGCGGATGTAAATCCACTCTTAAAATGCCTGCATCCTTTTTACTCTGCACACCTTTTACTTTAAATGCAAACTTACCCAGCACGATAAATTTTTTTGTGGCAATATGATAGAGGTATAAATACTGAAACCCTTCCAGGTTATACGTGTCCGTTAGTATCCATTCGCCGCCCGGGTGGAAGCTGTCATGGCCGTTGGAAGCGGCCCACAGCATTTCCGCGGGTTTACCTGAACCGTCATCTTTAAAATGAAAATACCCCCTTACCACCGCATCACTGCCAGGTGCTTTGGCATTCACATTGTCCAGGATATTTTCATCATCTATCCAGTAATGGTGGCTGGGTTCTTCATACAGGTAACGGATATCTTTTCCATCAGGTGTCATTGAATAACCCACTGTATGTGTGCGTTCCTGGCCTGCTGCATTGATGCGCACATCTTTCACAAAAGCAATAAATCTTGTGCCGGAAGGATTGTACCCCTCCCTGAAAATATACATACTGCCCCCGGCTGTGTCAGCGGGCAGACCGGCAGGGAACATAAGACGGGCCATTTGGCGGACCGAAACAATTTGTTCTGCCTTGCCGGTTTTTACATCCATTTTATAAATGCCGGTATTTTCCGGCGCCCATACATGACCATTCACGTCATCAAGGCCCACGAAGTTTGTACCGCCATGCTTCATCCTTTCAAAATCATGGGTGAGCGCAGTCTTGCCATCCGGTGACAGGGTATATACCGGCCTGGGAAGCGTCCGTGTTTTTTTTGTTTTTGTATTATAAATACGGCTCACAAAACTTTTTTTATCATCACTCCGGTCGTCCCATATTATTTCGGTGGAAGAACCCGGTACCCACTCCAGGCGGCAGCCTTGTTGCCAGTTCCAGGCCGTTGTTTCACCGATTTGGGTCCATTGATGATTATTTTTTAGATCTATTATTCCTATCTCACCTTTATCATCCGGCTGCACTTCGCGTCCCTCGATGCTGATCACCATATCAACCATATAACGTCCTGAAGGATCGAATTGAGAAAGATCGCGCGGTGAACAATTATAAAAGAAAAAACCGTGAAACCGGGGGTTGTCTGTTGTTCCGGGTTCCGTTACACGAACCGCCGCCTGATAAACAGCGTCCGTGGCATTTACCATTTCTTTAAAGCTGTCGAAGCTGGAATAGGCGGCCCCCGGCCTTTGCGTAGTACCGGAAGCAGGCCTGGCAGGGATGGTACTGGCCGTAAAACATCCCATGCAAACAAGGCCGCTGATGATGCAGGGTAAAGCAAATGTTCTGTTGAATTGTATGTTCATATAGCATCAATTTTTAATTGTTTCAATAAACGTTATGGAATTTTTGAAAGGGCGGGCACATTACTGCCGGAACCGGAATAGCCCTGATTCTGGTTAATATGCCCCAGGCTGTTGGCCCGGATAGCGCCCGCCGGTACCGGCCATAATACATGATAAGGGCTCATCGTATAGGAATCACCATGGTTGGTAGTAACATTTTTATTATAGAAATTATTTTTTTCCATTATCCGGTCATAAAAAAAATTATCCGTTGAGAAATTAGCGGCGCTGTAAACTTTACCGTTATAGGCAGTCTTTCCCGTCAGCGCAAAAATATAGGCGATCCGGGTGAGTTCGGTTTTTCTTGGTTCCTCGTAATAGAGTTCCCTGGCCCTTTCATCAAGTATCGTCCCGATGTTTACATTGCCTGCCAGCACCGGCGCCGCATTGGCGCGCATCCTTACCGCATTGATATCAGCCGCAGCAGCTGCCAGGTCTCCCTTCCAGTAATAGGCTTCCGCCCTTAACAGGCAGGTTTCCGCCAGGCGAAACACATACCAGTCTGTATGGCCGCCTGCAGGCTGAACATTTTCAAGATCTTTTACAAAAAATTTATAATGGGGCCATCCAAACCATGATCTGATGGTATCATTGCAAAGCAGTACTCCCGCGCTGTTATATTTCTGCAAAGGCTTGCCGTAATTAGCCGGATCGGTAGTCTTTAACCCCGGTACATTATACACCAGGTCTTCCATATTCATCCAGTTGCCTTTGATATGGCGCAGGTCATTGGGGTCTGTCCAGATGGCCTGTGTGCTGTACCAGGTGCCCCGGCACCTCCCGATTCCCCGTCCATATGGTGTAGCCTGGTCAATTTCAATGCCTACCACATCGCTTACACCAAGCTTGCCCGCAGGTGTATTGATATTGCGGCCGTAATTTGGTGCGCCATTGCGCATGGTTTGAATTCCATTGGCAAAAGAGCCCTCTACTCCCAGCCGGTCAATGACAAGGAATAAGGCTTCCCTGTTTTCTCCCAGCGATTTATTCTCCGGCCGGTGCAGATCCCAGGTAATATTCCTGAGTGCATTGGCTTTGTCAATACCGAAACGGTTTGTCATCAATGAATACACGCCACTGTTGATAACAGCGGTGGCAGTTGCAATGGCATCATCAAATTTTCCCAGGGCCAGGTTTATTTTTGTCAGCAGGTGGTTGACAGCACCTTTTGTTACTTCCCCCTTATTTACATTATCTGTTACCCATTTCTGCGCAAATTCCAGGTCTTCTTTCATGCGCTGAAGAATGACTTCCCGCTTTGTAGAATAGAAATCCAGTTTCGGTTCCGCTATCTCGTTAACGATTGCGGGTATATCACCAAACTGGTGGGTTAACCGGTAATAATAATAAGCCCTGAAAAAATAAGCCGTTCCCAGGATCGAATTTCTCACCGTATCAGAAGTATATTTTGCATTGTCAATGCGGGTAATTACCGTATTGGCGTACTTGATACCTTTGTAAAATTCATTCCAGTACCAGCCAATTTTGTTATAATCGCCATTGTTGAGTTCTGCATCCGGGCGTATAAGCAGGTTCAGGTTTTGGGCAGGCCCGGATTTATCCGTTGTGCCTTCTACTGCTACTTCAGAAAAAATATTTTCTGTTACAACCGGCGCTGCATCTCCATACCATTCACCGCGCAGGTTTAAGGCACAGGCAACCAGGGCAGCCCGCATACCTGCTGCATTGGTATAAGTATTTTCGGGGGAATAAAAAGACAATGCATTTGCTTTGAAATAATCTTTTTTGCAACCGGTTATGGCTAATACTGACAAAGCAATGAATAATAATATACTGAATGTCGCTTTCATGATCGTTGATTTTTTATAAGCTCCTATAAGGTTACATTAAGTCCGAAAGTAAAAATCCGGGGTGTGGGGCCCTGGTTCTCGGGATCCCAGAAATTCCACGACGGTGCATACATGGCGGCATTGGTGGCATTGAAATACAACCTCAACCCCTGCAGGTGCGATTTTTGAAGAAACTCCCGGGAAAAATGGTACCCAATGGAAATATTCTGGAGCCGTATAAAACTGGTGGATCTGTACACATTGTAAACATTACCCCCACTGCTGGAATTTGGTGCCGCATAATCGTTGATAGGGTTCTGGGGTGTCCAGTAGGGTAATTTATACGAGTTTGATTTATCCGGGAACAAAAATTCAGAACCGTTTTTTGCCCAGTTAAACGTTGTCTTCTGACCCCAGTTTGCATAAAGCAGGAAAGAAAAATCAACGTTTTTATACAAGGTGAAATCATTCCTGAAAGATGCCTGGAACCGCGGCGTCCGGTAACCCTGGAACTGCCTGTCATCATCAGTGTATTTGCCATCTTTATTAACGTCCTCCAGTTTAAAATCTCCCGGGCGCAATCCAAATTTTGCAGCCTCTGCAGCTTCATTTGCCTGCCATACGCCGAGTATTTTCAAATCCCATATTTCGCTGATATCATGCCCGATAAACCAGCCGTTCGCAGCATCATCCGGTTCTACCTGGCCCGTTATATTACCCTGTGCATCCAGTTGGTTCACCGGTCCGTACAGGTGCGCAATTGTATTCCTGTTCAATGTAAAATTGAAAGAAGAAGTCCACGAAAAGTCCTTTCGTTCAAGGTTCCGGCTGTTCAGGTTCAGTTCGATTCCTTTGTTCTGTACTTCCCCAAGGTTCGCGATTACATTTACAAACCCGGTAACACTCGGCAGGGAGCGGAGCACCAGCAAATCGGTGGTAGATTTTTTATAGATATCAATGGAGCCTGTTAAACGATTATTTAATATCGTAAAATCCAATCCCGCATTGTAGGCCGCGGTTCTTTCCCATTTTAACCCGGGATTACTCATCCTGTTTACATAAAGCTGGGAAACTTGTATCACCCTGCCATCGGGGGCGATATAGATGTACTTGCCGGTTTGCAGATCGGATATAGCCTGGTAACGCCCGATATCCCGGTTGCCGTTAATGCCATAAGACAAACGTAGTTTGCCGTTATTCAACCATGAAAGGGATTGCATAAAGGGTTCTTCCGTAAATACCCAGCCCAGGGCAGCAGCGGGAAAAGTGGCCCATGGGTTGTTCTGCCCAAATGCAGAATAAGCATCCCTGCGAACGGATACAGTTAATAAATAACGGCTTTTGAAACCGTAATTTAACCTTGCCATCAATGCACCGCCCGTACTATATTCATCAGTGCTGGAAACAACTGCATTGGTTCCCGAACCAATGGAATGGTAACCCAGGTTATCATTTGGCTGAAAACCCCTGTTGTCAATCTGGTTACTCCATGACTGGTATTTTTCTACGTTTGCCAGCAATGTAATATCAACCCGGTGGTTTTTATAGAAGCTGCGTTTCCAGTTAATGACATTATCAACCTGGTAATTAAAAGTTTTACTGTTGACACGGGTAGCAGCCCCTCCAATCAATGCAAAATCAGGATTCATGGCTGATTGCGCATTAAAATAATTATAGTATTCCAGGCTGGGTGTATAGGTAACATTGTAGGTAATGCCAAACGGCAGGATTGCTTTTGCATACAAGGCTGCAAACAAAGTTGTTGTTTTCTTTAAGCGGTTGGTATAAGTCTTGTCGAGAAAAGGGCTCCTTGAGGTAAAAGTCGCTGCATCGTCAGGACTGTAACGAACCGTTCCATCATCATTGTATTCCGAGCCGTACGGAGAGGCATTCACCATTTTTGACCAGTCTGCAGGGATCTGGCTTTCATCACGGTCAGCAATCTGCATGTTCATGCCCACCGTCAGGAACTTTGTTGCTTTCCCTTCAATATTTACCCGGCCACGTAATGTTTTAAACCTGTCGCCAACAATAACACCTGCATTATCAAGATACTCCAGGCTCATATAATAAGAGATGTCTTCTTTTTTAGCAGACAGGCTGATATTATGATCCTGCCGGAAGCCATTCTGAAATACCTTATCATACCAATTGACGGTTTTACCCGCCAGATAATTCGGAATTGTTACACCCTGGAAATTCAGCCGTTGCAACCAGGTGGTCACCGGGTCTCCTGTTGAACCATCATATGCCAGCCACTGCGCAACGGTCACATCAGCAGGGAGCGTCCGCGGATCTGAGAATTGGAAAGGTTTATGGTTGGCAAAAATGTTATTCATCACCGTTTCCCGCCAGCTGATGAATTCCTGCGCATTAAAAGGTTTTTGGCTGACGGCCATGGTTGACTGGCCAACAGAACTCTGCACATTGATTACAGGTTTTGGACTGCTGCCCTTCTTCGTGTTTACGATAATAACACCGTTCGCCGCTTTTGCCCCGAATACGGCCGCCGAACTCGCGTCTTTCAACACATCAAATGATTCAATATCATTTGGATTTATGTCAGACAAAGCCCCGTTATAAATAACGCCATCCAGGACAATCAGGGGAGCTGTTCCGGCATTGAGTGAAGACCGGCCCCTTATCTGCATAGTACCCGATCCTTTGGCGGAAGGATCAACCGAAACATTTAAACCAGCAACGTTACCAATCAGCAGATCCTGCATGTTAGACGGTCCCTGGTTTTGCATTTGAGTTGTATTCACATGGGTTACTGTACCGGTAAGATCTTTTTTCCTTTGTGAACCGTAACCAACTACCACCACCTGGTCGAGCGAGGCCGATTCCTTTTGCATTTTGACTACTAAGGACAATATACTGTTATCCCTGATATTGTACCCCTGCAAAGTCTGGCTTTCGTACCCAATAGAAGAAAATGTAAAAGTATACGGCCCCCCGGTGTTAATATAAGAAAAGCTGAATGAACCTGAACTATCCGTGCTGGTTCCGGAACTAAAATTTGTTTTCGTGTTTTTAATAATAACCGACACGCCCATGATGGGTTCATTGGTATTATTGGTTACGACCCCTTTGACAACGCTGGATTTTTCCTGTGCCTGCAACAGGTTTTTGGGAGTGAAAAAAAGCAGGACAATCAGGGCAATAAAGTGCACCCCGGATTTAAAATGTTTAAATCTCATATGGCAGTATTTATAATGGTTAAATAAAAAACTTACAATGTCATAGTTCCGCGCTTTGCAGTATCAGTCAATGGCAGAACTATTTAGTGACAAAAAATTTATTATCTTTTTTAGTGAGGTTAAGACCGTTCAAACGGCATATTTGTTTTAAAATAATATCAAGGGAATCAGATTTATTGAATTTTCCTATGAAATACATACCCCGCAAATCTTTTTTATCGTATTCAATGTCAGTAGCATATATTTTTTCAAATTGTTCGAATACATCCGTAAGCGGCTGGTTATTGAACATGTACCATGTTGTCTTTGCATTTGTTGGGATGACCGGATTGTCCAATACGATATCATCATCTGATGTATAAGTACTATCCATTGCTTTGCCGGTTCCGAAAGAAAGAATATGTACAGTGGCCGCAATCTTATCATATACAAGTTCATGCCCGGGCAGCAGGTAAAAATCTTTTGTAAGTTTTGGCCTGAGTGTATCCGCACTTTTTACCACGATCCTTCCTTCAAACAAACGTATGCGGATGTTCCTGTCAGCGGGGTAAGCAGTAATTGAAAACTTTGTACCCAATGCCGTTGTTGAAATATCACCGCTTCTTACTGTAAAGGGCCTGGTTTTATCTTTCGCCACATCAAAAAAGGCTTTTCCTGTCAGCCCGATATCTCTTTTATTGTCCGCGAAAGGATCCATAAAACTGATTGTTGTTTTTTGCTGCAGCCTTACTGCAGATCCATCCTTTAATACAATACTTTTGACGGTTTCAGATTCATTTTTTTCATATAGCAGTACCGCCTGTACGCTGGCTTCTATGCTATCGTGTACCGGCTGAACCGCCACCTGCTGAACCATTTTATTATTACCGGCTATGAGCCACCATAAACCAATTGCCAGTAAAATGCTGGCTGCAACGGCTGTTACTACCCATTTGCGGACACGCCTTAACTTACCGGCCTGGTTCAGTTCATAAGGCATTCCTGCTTCAAATGGTTCATGGTCTGCATAGGTGGCAGTATCGGTTACTTCCAGCGCACGGGTAAAATTGTTCCATTGTTCATCTATATCCGCATTGCCTGCCGCACCATGGAACCTTGTCAGGGCAAGCGTTTTTTTTAATTCTTCAAAATATGCCTGGTGATCGCCCGTTTGTCCCAGCCATTCTTCCACCCGCACGGTTTCATCCTGACTTAATTCGTTTAATAAATACTTTATTAATAAACTGCGGTATCTGTTAATACTTGTCATGTAACAATAGTTTAAAACAACCGGAATGTATCCTACCCCTACAACCGGCGAATATTTATTTTAAGATAAAATAATGGCCACTAAAAATAACAACGTCAGGTACCTGCCTAATTTGATCCTTAATTTCTCCAGGGCCCTGCTCATTTGCGTTTCTACCGTTTTCACAGAGACCTGTAATGTTTCCGCAATCTGCCGGTAGGTTAACCCATTGTCCCTGCTTAACAGGAATATGGTGCGCATCTGTGCGGGCAATGAAGCGATTGCTTTATTCACCGTTGCCTGCAGTGTATTGAAATCTGTGCTGCTGAACATATCAGTTGTGGGGCCGGAAACTGTATTTTGAAGGAAGTACTGCCTGTATTTTTCTTTGTTTTTTTCGTGTTTCAGCAAATTGAGGCCGGCGTTTACAATCATTTTATTCATATAGGCCCTGACTGGTAATTCGCCCGGCAACCGTTCGCGGTTAACCCACAGCCTTATAAAAGCTTCCTGTACAATTTCTTTTGACACCTGCAGATCAAATGCAAACTTGTATTGACAGTAACCGGAATAGACAGTAAAATATTCCCGGAAGTATTTTTGGAACGCTTCGTGATCAGACATTATATCATTTAGTACTGGCTCGGGTTGCATGGAGAAATCACTTGCTGATTGTACAGTAGAGAAAAAAAGGCAATATACTAATAATAATAACTGTTCAAAATCCACCTTTTTAAAAAGGTACGCTGCCGTGCAGGTTACACACCAGAAGATGCCCAGGTCAGGCATCAAAGCCGGGCACGAATAAAAAGACGATTATAACCATTCTTTTAACTGCATTTAAAGCATCATGGCGCCAGCATCGTTTTGGTTTGCGTGCCGGATCGGTATAGCTGACGTTTACAGTTTTTGTTGAGTCGCCAAACAGTATCCTGTCTTCTGTGCAAATGCTGTCAAGGTTAACTGCGGAAGGCATGGTGAAACTGGCTTTGAATACCTGCCCGTCAATAACACCAGTAAACGCATATACCTCACCGGCAGTTCCATTGAGGGCGTTCGTGGTATAATTGCCCTGGCTTGTTTCAGCGAGTGGTATGGCCGCACCGGCATTATCAGTAATGGAAACGATGGCCCCGCCAATGCCGGGGAAATCATTGTTTTCACTGAAAGCTTTTGTTTGTGTTATTCTTACTTTGCAATTGCCCGGTTCATTGGTTATGTTCGCTTCTATCACATAATTTTTTGCTGCATCATTCAGCTTAACATCAATTACTTTCTCACAGGAAGCAAAGGATAGCATCATGACAATGGAAATGGTAATCGGATCCAGGAAAAAATGAAGGTCCGCAATACCGCCGGCATTGTGGTCTATGCCATTAAAAAAGGAATTTACAAATTGTAAGGAGGAGCATAAAGGTTTTCTTCGCCTTCCCCGTAGTAATACGGTGGCCCTACCGTAGTAACTGGTATAAAATACGCACCCAGATACTGCAATTTTATCATCACAGGGGCAGGAACGCAAAGCCTGTCTCTGTTTAATCATAACCTGCTTCAGGTAAAACAATTACCCCCACCTTAGATGTTGAAGTAGAGGACTACAAAGTAACTGAGATCCATTGCCCAAAGGTAGTTGGCTTCACAGCGATCATACCCCGGCTACCTTTTTCAGTTCTAATATACTTTACATTATGATCCAATAACCATTGCCTAAGGGAATCATGATTTGATGGAGTGTATAGACAGCCTGCAATTAAAAACAAGCGCAGAAAACAACTTAGCATTTTAAAGAAAAAAGCCTCTAAGAAGGACTTATATATTGAAATATATCTCACTAGGCGTCTGTTTAACATTTTGGTGATATTTAAGATAAAACTTCTCAGTCCCTGCACATCCATTAATAATATTCCGTTAATCTATTTTTTTATCATTTGGTCTACTTTTTTTTGGGAATAAAATTAATTGTTATACCATAGCGGCGGCCCAGTTGGTGACAGCGTTTATAAGCAGGATCTTTACCGGGTAAAAAAATCATTACAAACCAGCGTAGCATTTATATCAAACAGTTATAAAATGGCATATAAGTTAACATCAAATTATTTTCTTTCTCTGGTATTTTGGCCAGTAGCATGCGCGTTCCTGCCCAAACAATCATTGTCGCAGGATATACCCTCCCCTTCCGGCAAATTCAGGATCGGGCACCATCGTTTTGAATGGACGGACAGTTCGCGTACTGAAGTTTTATCAACAGACAATAGTATGCGTGAGATCGTAGCAGATGTATGGTACCCTGCCGAAAATTCCGGCAACGCTGCGGTTCTTTATCTTGACACCCTTGCGATCCACCGCGCTTTCGGAAACAAAGGATTGCAATCGATCCTTGGGGCGCAGGCTGCAGCACTTGTCAGGTCAACCGGCGTACACACACATGCTATTGAAGATGCACCTTTTACCCGTACGCTGGGATCAGCTCCTGTAGTTTTCCTTTCACATGGGATGGGCATGATTATACAGGCGTATACTACACAGATCGAAGAGATGGCGAGTCATGGATATATTGTCGTAGCGCTTTCGCATCCTTATGATGCATGGCTTGTTTCTTTTTCCAATGGAAAACAGATAACCTTTGAAACAAAGCAACGGAAGGCGGCTGGCAACACGGAAGACCAGCACGTTGCTTATGAAAATAAGCGGGTTGATTGGTGGGCCGGCGATATCCTTTTCGCGCTGTATCAGCTTTTTCTTATAAACAAGTTGAGACCCAGCGGGATTCCTTTTGCGAAATACATGGATCTCACAAAGGTTGGAGCAATGGGTCATTCAGCAGGAGGCCGCGCGGCGGCGCGTGCCTGCCAGCTTGATACACGGATCAAAAGCTGTGCGGATCAGGATGGCGTAGCCATGATGCAGCCTTTTTATCCTGATGCCGGTGGTACGGGCATGAAACAACCTTTTCTGCTTTTTGAGCGGGACCGCAATAAAACTTTAACGAGTGAAGATGCCGCATCCATGAACATGAAACTGGAAGAACTGGTGGCGCTTGTAAACGACCTGCGCAGTAAGAAAAAAGCCGCATTGGCATCCACTGGCGGCAGCTTCCATGTACTGCTTCATTTCGACAGCTCAAGCCACATGAGCTTTAGCGATCTCCCATTACTACAGGCAAAAAATAATATTGAAGCGGCCACTGCTGGGCGCGCTTTACAGGTAGTATGCAGGTATACCCGCGAGTTTTTTGACAAAACATTGCGCGGAATTAAGTCCCCCCTGTATGACGGCAGGGTGAAACTTAATTACATCGACCTTGTGCAGCCATATAAAAAAAAGGAAAATAAAAACTGATATCTTTTATAAGAAATCATCCCCGGCGAGATGCTGACTTGTGAGGGTTACAAAGCAAGCAGGTTTAATATCCACCTATTTCTTTTACTTGAGGCCTTTTAACTTCTTTTTTACCCAATTTCCATCTTACCGCCAGCCTGAAAAACCTATTGATATAACGGCTTTCAAGATGCTGACCAAAAGTTTCAGTGTCAACAATCTCCGTTACATACCTGTATGGAGCGAACAGGTTGTCACAACGAGCGCTGAGATTGAGTTTGCCGTTAAGTAATTCCTTATTCACTGACAATGTATAGCTTTGCACGCCCGTGGTAAATCCTTGCAAATTAATGCTTCTGGAATTCAGGTTTGCATACGCACGGACAGTAAATGAAATGCTTGGTTTAAAAGACACATCCAGGCTCTGGCTGATTATAAATCCGTCTCTGTAAGGATAACTATTTTGACTATTAAATTCCAGATGCCGCGTAGTATTTGTCATGGCAAAAGTAAACCGCTTAAGACGCAGCGATGCATTTATACTCGCTCCCAAAACGTCATAATCGGCTACGTTAGCATAGGTGTTTGCTACTATTCCATCTGGCTGCTCTATCCGTACCTGTTCAATGCTATTTCCAGTTTGATTATAAAACATGGCAACGTTTAAAAGCCATGAAGACTTTTGAAAGGTGTAGGAAAGATCGTAGCTGTTGGTAATAGCCGGCTTAAGGTTTGGATTCCCATACTCCAGGTTAAGTGAATCAATATAATTGACAACCGGATTCAAGTAATTAATATAAGGTCTAAGCAGCTTTCTCGCATACCCGATACTAATATTATGATTGGGAGCAATCACTTTGCTAATGATAATGTTTGGCAAGAAGTTTCGGTAATCCGGAACATTGATAGAAGTGTCACGAAAATGCAAAGGCCAATGTGTATGCTCATAGCGTCCGCCTGCTTTAATTTTCCAGGAGTTAAGATTGATGGTGTAAGATCCGTATGCGGCAACGATTGCCCAGTTAAACCAGAAACGGTCCGCCCGAATGCTATCGGACAGGTACATGGATTTATTGAAATCAAACACTTCGAACAAATTTTCATATGAAAATTTCCTGAACGCACTTTTAACACCTGCTTCCAATTCGTTTCCTCCTTTGAATTTTTTATTAATATCTGTCTGGAAAGAAAACTCACGGTTGCCAAAAATGTTTCGATTTTTCTCTGAATAGTCCTTTTGTTGCGCCCGGTATTGATCGAGTATATAATGACTTTGTTGTCCCTGATAGAACCAATATCCCATGATATTATATTCAGTTGATTTGTCCCGTGATTTATGAAGCCATCCGGCATTAATGCCATGTAAATAACGGAAAGCGGGATTGCTGACTGCCCGTGTAAATGCGTCTGATCCTGTTAAATTGTCCAGGACCGATTCTGTCCCAAACCAGTTGCCTCCATAGCGGTAACCTGCATTAATTGTCGTTAAACTATCGGGAACGTAAATGATATTGATGCCACCAAAGAGATTCTTGTCGTTATTATTTATTTCCTTTCGCTGCAACAACCCGCGATTGTTTATGGAGTGATCGGTACGCTCCAGCATACTTGTAGTCACATTACTGGAGTAGCTATGACCTATATCCGTACCAATCACCAGTTTCTGCCTTTTCCAGGTAACAGCTCCGGTTAATTCGTTGAATCGGTTTGCCAAAATTCCGTTGATAGTACCTGAAATCCCGTCTTCTACCGGTCTTTTAGTGAATATATTGATTACGCCATCTACGCCCTCGGCATCATAGCGGGCCGAAGGATGCGTTATGACCTCTACTGTTTTTATGTTGTCGGCGGAGATCTGGCGTAATGCATCTGCCACAGAACTTGCATAGGTCACGGATGGTCTTCCATCTATAAACACTTTGATTCGATTACTGCCGCGCATATGAGGCGTTCCGTTTTGATCAACCTGCACGCCGGGAATTTTTCTGAGCAGATCGGAAGCAGATTCTCCGGCACTCTGAATGCCCTGTGCGGCATTGTAAACAAATCCGTCAATTTTTGTTGATATGAGTGGCCGTTGTGCCGTGAGGGTTACTTCAGCCAACGTCTTGCTCGAGCGATTCATCAAATAAAGAGGAAGAATAATACTGGTATCACCTACCGTAAAAACCTCCGATTTTTTTGGAGCGTAGCCTGTTATGCTAAAATGGAACTGATATGTACCGAATGCAACGTTTTCAAAATAAAACCGTCCCAGGCTATCGGAAACAGAATTTCGTAACAAGACCTGGTTTTTATCCATGAGCCGAACTGTTACAAATGCGAGGCGATCATTGGTAAGGGAATCAGCAACAATTCCCGAAACTTTAATTTGCGCAAGTGCATATTGTCCTATGGCATTTGTGTAGAAACTCAGCAACAAAATAATTAATCTTTTAACCATAAAAATGTCTGACACTTTATATTTAAAAGCAAATGAAACTGAATAAAATGCCATCCGGAAATAAAGTAGATAAACTTCCGGGAAAGTAGAGGAACTCAGTAGCATAAGCTCACGCATATGCACTGTCGCATATCATTCGTAAATTCATCTACTTTTTGAGTTGTTGCTCTATATAATTTGGCATCCATCTTTTTATTTATTTATTTCACACTTTATGGAAAAGGAAAGCGGCATGATTAGTAATGGAAGAAGTCTGGTTGGCAGTAAATGGATCTATCTTGGTTATTGGGTCTTGGTAACCATAATCTTTCTATATGACAGAAGATATCTCATTACAAAAGCAGGTCTGCCTTATTTTTTTGTTTGCTCAATAGTGCGTATAGCGTTGCTAATCGGCTTGGCCTGGGTCAATTTAAACGTATTGATTCCGCGCTATCTTTTCAAAAAGCACTATCCTTCTTATTTTGGCTTAGTTCTATTGCTGATTGCAGTTTATTTAATTGTTCAAAGTTTGTATGATTACTACCTGTTTGGATTCATTATTAGCCCGAATAAAGGCGGTCAGCTTTCTGCGTCACTGGCATACAATTTTACACATACTTCTCTTTATTTACTTTTAACTGTTGCCCTCAAGTTTAGTATAGACTGGTATGAACAAAAAAAACTGCTGCAAGAAATAAGAGTTGAGAAATTGCAAACGGAGGTAAACTATCTCCGATCCCAGGTAAACCCTCATTTTCTTTTTAATGTATTGAATAACTTATATGCGCTTACTATCAAGAAATCAGATCAGGCGCCAAATGTCGTGTTAAAATTATCTGAACTTATGGAGTATATGCTCTACGAAAGTGATGCAGATTATGTTCCTCTTGAAAAGGAAATCAATTATTTGCATAATTATTTAGAACTGGAAAAAATCCGATACGGGAACCATGCGGACATACAGTTAACTGTTACAGGAAATATGGATCATTGCCAGATACCGCCTTTCTTAATCCTTCCAATAGTGGAAAATGCCTTCAAGCATGGTATAAGTAAAACGGTACATAATGCCTATCTGTATATACACATTGAAGCGGATGCCGTTCTTTCTGTAAAAGTGATTAATAACAAGCTCAACTTTCAACAAAGCGAAGTGAATGGAGGGATTGGTCTGATCAATTTAAAGAAAAGGTTAGAGCTTTTATATCAAGACAAACATACACTGGAAATAATTGATAGCCCAATTCAATATGAAGTATTGTTAAAAATAGATCTGTCATGTTAAACTGTTTGATTATAGACGATGAGCCATTAGCGCGGGAAATTTTGACAGGTTATATCGAGCCTCTTGAAACCGTTAACCTGGCCGGAAGCTTTAATAACGCCTTTGATGCACTGGAGTACCTGAAAAATCGTACCGTTGACGTCATATTTCTGGATATCGAAATGCCTGAAATGACTGGAATAGACTTTTTAAGATCATTGGATCAACCGCCAATAACTGTATTTACTACTGCTTTTCGAGACTATGCGTTTGAAGGGTTCGAATTGGGAGTGATTGACTTCTTATTGAAACCTATATCACAAACACGCTTTCAACTGGCTCTCGAAAAAATAAATGATTTCTTATCATTGAAAACGGCGAACGCAGACCTTGAATTAAGCAACGAAACACCTGAATTTATTTTCGTAAAAAGTGGCGTACAAAAAGTGAAACTTTTCTTCGAGGACGTGACACATATTCAAGGGCTAAAGGATTATGCGATAATACATGCTAAAACCGGTAAAATCGTGATAAAGGGTTCAATTAAATTCATGCAGGAATTATTCCCGGCACATTTATTTATCAGGGTGCATAAATCTTTCATTGTGTCAAAAAGCAGAGTAACCCGCATTGAAAAAAACAAGATCATTATGGATGGCCATCACATCCCGATTGGAAGAAATTATAAAGAAGAACTCGATAAAGAAATAATAACCGGCAGTAGGAAAAAAAATAATAATTAAACAAAATTATAGCAATATGACATTCATTAAAATCTTGGCTGTAATTAAAATTGCTGTAGCAATATGGTTGATGGGTATACAAGCTCTACAAAGCAATAATTTCGTGTACGTTTCGGGAAGAGTTGCAATGAACGGTGCCGCCGCAGCTGAAAGCTTATCCGACACAAATACCCCAGATCCAAAGAAACTATTTACTAAAGCGGATGCAGATAAAATAATGGGTCAATCTACTCATTTAACAGACAGTTCTTCTAAAGTTGAAATGCTTATCTCTTCGTACCTGTGCGGTTACAAGGCGGATGTCAAAGACAGTAAGACCGGAAAAACAGGGGCGATCTATTTCCTGTTTGAACAATACCGGCAAATTCCAGATGCTAAGAAGAATTACGCAGGCATTATGAAGGCAAATAAACCACATGGCATAGAAGATTTAAGCGATTTAGGAGACGAAGCGTATTATCATACAGATGGAACGAATTTTTATTTTATTATGGTCAGGAAAGGTAAAAATGTATTCAATATAAAAGTAAACAAAATAACAAGCGCTACCTCGCTCAATGAGTTTAAAAAGACAGCGAACAGAATAGCAGCCTCTCTTTAGAATTTACGTTAAGCGTCCGTTTTCGATACACAATTGAGTATTAACAAAATTTAATTTAATGATTTACAGTGGAGATAATGGTACAATTATTTATTAATTAATAGTGACAGAAAATTAAAAGTCAAAATAAAAAGGATAGGAGTAGTTATGATATTCAATTACATTAAAATTGCCTGGCGAAATATCTTAAAGTATAAGTTTTTCTCATTTGTCAATATTTTTGGTTTGTCAGTCGGAATTGCCAGTTGCATGCTGATAGCATTGTACCTTAATTATGAAACGAGTTATGATAATTACCACAAAAATGTTGGCAACTTGTATGAGGTTGGTACAACTATTATAAATAAAGGTGAGAAAGGTGATAATAAGCCTTTGACATCCCCGCCAATTGCAGCGGCATTAAAGCAGGAATTTCCTGAGGTCGAAGAAACTGCGAGGTTACTTCCATTAATAACTGACGGGAAAAACCTCGTTCAGTATAGCCCTGCTGAGGGGGGAAAAAAGTCATTTTTAGAGGAAAATGGCTTTATAGCTGATGCGACATTTTTTGATTTATTTACTTATAATTTTATTGAGGGAAACCCTATCAATGCCTTAAAAAATCCTAACACAATTGTCATTTCAGAATCAATGGCAAAAAAAATATTTACTGATAAGCCCGCTGTTGGCAACGTGATTCGGGTGAAAAGCAATATGAACGGTGAATATGATTATAGCATAACCGGTGTTTTCAAACCTGAAAATACTCCCTCCCATATCAATGCCAATTTCTTTTTATCATACACTGGTGGTGATATGGAAAAATATCTCATCAAAAACGGAAATGATTTCGCGCGAAATAATATGTTTTATACTTATACGCGATTAAAACCGGGAATCGATCCGGCAAAACTTGAAAATAAATTTCCTGGCTTCATAAAAAAATATGCCGAGAATGACTTAAAAAAGATGGGGAGGGAGAAAAAACAATTCCTAATTCCTGTTAAGAATATACATTTGAGCGAAGCTGTAACTTCAAATGTTACCCCACCTGCCAGCAAAACCTATTTATACATTTTAGCATCTATAGCGGTTTTCACTTTATTAATTGCCTGTATAAACTTTATGAATTTAACTACGGCCCGTTCTTCAAAAAGGTCGTCCGAAGTAGGCATAAGAAAGGTTTTAGGGGCGGAAAAAGGCTCACTTGTGCGTCAGTTTTTAGGCGAGTCTATTTTAATGACATTCATCGCTTTTATAATTGCTATCCTTATAACAATTCTTCTACTGCCTCTTTTTAATCAAATTTCCGGCAAAAATATTTCAATTTCTTTGTCTGAAGATAGGTACTTGTTATTTGAATTTTTACTTATGGCATTGCTTACAGGTTTTATTGCCGGGAGTTATCCCGCATTTTATCTGTCTTCATTTAATCCTGTGAAGGTGTTGAAAGGCAAGCTCACCAATTCTCTTGCAGTGGTTGCCGTTCGCAAGGGACTGGTCGTATTTCAATTCAGTATTTCCGTAGTACTTATTATTGCATCCGTAGTAATTATGCGGCAGATGCACTTTATGCGTACAGCCGACTTGGGCTTCTCGAAAGATGAACAAATTATCATACCTCTGCGCAGCACAAATTCCAAACGTATTTACAGTACGTTTAAAAATGAAATTAAGAATAACTCACAGGTTTTGTCGGTAGGAGCCTCAAAATATTACCCTGGCATAAATAATGCAAGTGATAATGTTTTTTACAAAGATGGGCAAACAATGAACAACGCCAGGCGTACACTTATGAATTATGTGGATGAGAATTTTATGAAGACGCTAGATATTAAAGCGGTTGCCGGTCGTTTGTTTTCTCCCCAATTTAAATCGGATATATCAGGCAATCGGATCATAGTAAATCAAACTGCAATAAAAGAATTGGGTTTCGAGTCAGCTCAAAAGGCCGTGGGGCAAAATATTCACTTTGATCTGGGAGGAAAGACCTATGATTTTGAAATTATAGGTATTGTTAAGGATTTTCATTATGAAGATTTTCACGTCCCTGTCGCTCCGTACGGATTCCAGCTA
>Ga0193753_10000364_pt1 | contig 45214 bp, 42 predicted proteins | sample H1c2metaG_FD_144925 | JGI IMG/M metagenome (GOLD analysis project Ga0193753, IMG submission 144925) | Soil microbial communities from a riparian zone of the East river system, Colorado, United States - H1c2 | ecosystem: Environmental > Terrestrial > Soil > Riparian zone | place: USA: East...
GTGTCATGGGCGCTGTGGGGTACCTGTTTGAGATTCAGTCGCACTCGCATCTGTCGGTCATCTCGTTCGCCAAGGCAGTTGCCACCCACCAATGGCTCAGCTAGTTCTGAGCATTCGCGGTGATGTTGCGCGGGATCAATCCGTTCAGAGCAGGGACGAATTCGAGGTTGCGGAAGGCTTAAAAGGTACTGCGGTTGGTAGAGTTATGGGGTTTCGCCTCGAAGGGAGCACGGGATGACAGAAGCGGCATTTTCGAATATTCGGCTTTTCGAAGGACGCTCTGCGCGGCAGTGGCGGAATGCCAGCATTGGCATCGCCTCCGGGTTGCTGGTTGCCATGAGCGCCTGCGCCAGCGATTCCTACAGCACAATCAACGGCTCAGTCCACGTCGCGGCGGGGAGGCCAGCCGAAGCGGCCAGTACCGTCAACGGTTCCGTCACGATTGACGAGGACGCGGCAGTCGATTCGGTCGGCACCGTCAATGGAGGCATTCATGTCGGAGCGCGCGACCGCCAGGTCGTTGACGACCGTTAATGGATCGATCACGGTGAATGAGGCTGCACACACCGCGTACATCAAGTCGGTCAATGGCAATTTGACTGTCAATGAAGGCGCGGAAGTCGACGGCAGTTTAACCACGGTGAACGGCAGGATTGGCGTTAATGCAGCCCATATCGTCGGCCGCGTAAGCAATGTGCAAGGCGACATTTCCATTTTGGGAGCCGCTCGTGTCGATGGTGGCATTCTGGTCGAGAAGCAGCGCGGCTTCACGATTTCTGTCCATCCCCGCGATCCGACGATCATCATCGGACCCGGAGCAAAAGTCCTGGGTGAACTTACATTTGAGCGGAAGGTGAATTTGTTCGTCAGCGACCGCGCGACTATTGGTACGGTGACAGGCGCGACGGCAGTGAGGTTCAGCGGGGATAGTCCGCCTTAGCGCGGATAGAGCGAGCCAATGTCTCCGGCGTTCAACGCGGACAGAGGTCGGCGTTAATCGAGCGCCAATTGCTACAAGGAAGTAGCAACGGACGGCAGTCCGTGCGGCGAGTCGGGCCCGCGCGCCTGACTCGCCGTGCCGGGCGAGTACAAGGACGTACGAACGGCCCGGCCGACGGAGAAAACCATCGATGGCCTCATTGCGGCTGAGCAACCAGACTAGCTGAGCCACTGATGGGCAACGACTGCCTTGGCGAAAGCGATCGCTGACATGTTCGGATGAGACTGCAGCGCGAAGAGATATCCGAGGGCGCCCAAAACCAAGCCGTTCATGGCGAGAGCGGCTGCAAAGGCGGTGAGTTTGGAAGAGAGGGTGTTCATGTGTGTCTCCTAAGTAAAAGTAGTAGTCATCGATCCTTACTGCCGGGCGAACACACCGCGTGTGAACGGCCCGGCTGACAGCAAAGCCCTCAATCGGCTTTCGCGAGCTGCACGAGGCCGGCCTTATCGCCCGTGCTTCGCAGCTGACTGTAGGTTGTGAGCAGTGGAGCATTGACGCGGGCAACGGCGTCATTGACCGCCTTTTGCACACAGGCGTCGCCCTCTTTCTTACCCCAAGTGGCGGCGCTCTCGCAGAGCTTGTCCGCGGCGTAGCGAATGCGCCAATACAGTGTTTTTGCGCCTTTCAACTTCGATACATCAAGGTCCGCATATCCGACGCGATACGTCACCGACCGACTCGTCGTTGATGCTGCCGTGGGCTCAAGTGCTCGCGCAGTTCCGCCGAAAGCCGTGCAGCCCAAGCTTAGGAAGCCCGCGACAACAATGAATTTCGCCGCGTTGGCATGAGTTTTGATCAGGTTCTTCATGACTTTCTCCGTTGGTGAGACTTGGTTTCCTTCGATGGCGGAATATTGAGCGCGATCCTGCAGGTGCTCACGCGATATTCGGCGAATGATCGGCAATTCCCGGTGAATGACCGGTCGCTGTTCACCGGGAAGTCTCATGTATTCGGCGGAATCGACGACATCCGGGTGGTTCAATTCACGGGGGGACTGCATGCCCCCGAATCGATTGTTCATCGGATGTTAGACGAATGACCTCTACGAAACGTTTATACCGGCGCCTGGCTGGTTGAGCTCAATCGGAGCGTGACCATGAGAGGGACACCGCGAAGCGCCAGCTTGGCGCTGCCGCGCCAAGAGAAGAGGGCCGCCAGGGTAGGAACGGAATTTGGAGTAGATCAAGCGCATTGCGACATGCAAGTCGCAATGGATTGAAGGGCGGTTTCGATCGAGATCCACATGGGTCGTGGAACAAATGGTCCGTTGATCTAGATTCGTTCGGGCCCTTACAGTCAGTAGGACGTGCACACGTGAGTTGATGCGCCGCATGTGGATGCGATGCGCGAGAACTTGTTGTCTATAGGACGACACCGCTTTCTGCGTTTACGTTCATTGCGCGGTCTTCTTTCGCCCGCGCAATTCCTGACAACTATTCGATAGTGCGTGCGCGATTCGCAGAAGAAAGTTGTCGTCGACGACAAAAATTAATCGCATGCCGTTTGCCGTTTCTCTGCATATAGTCCTCATGCGCGATTAACAGATGGCGCAATCAACTCTTCAACATTTTTTAAGGACAGATGCAATATGAACAGGTATTCAGGAGCAGTAAAATGCTTTGCAGCGAGTTGTGCATTATCTATCTTACCGTTGGCCTCGTTTGCGCAGAACTACGTGCAAACCAACTTGGTGTCGGATATTCCGCAAGTGCCCAAAGCCGATGGAACGAACGTCACCATCGACGCACATCTGAAGAATGTGTGGGGAATGTCGCGAGGCGCAGCAAGCCCATGGTGGGTGAGCAATAACGGCACGGGCACGTCCACTCTTTATTCCGGCGCCGGCGTGATCACACAGTTGGTCGTCACGGTTCCCAATGCCATGGGTGTTAACGCTCCCTCGAGACCGACCGGGCAGATATTCAATGGCAGTACGGAATTTGAAATTGCGCCCGCCGGCAATCCCGCGGCGAAGAATCCCGCGGCGTTCATCTTCGCGACCAATAACGGCACGATTTCAGCCTGGGGACCGCCGGCAACACCGGTTGCGGCGAACGGCACGTCAACCGCTCTGCAAGAGGTGGATGAATCGAAACAAGGCGCCAACTTCGTCGGTCTGACGTGGGTCGAGTCCGAGGGCAAACACTTTCTCCTCGCCGCCAATTTCAGCGGAAATAAAATCGAGATGTTCGACGGGAACTTCAAGCGCGTGCATCTCAGTAGAGACGCGTTCGACGATGACCGGATGCCACGCGAATTTGCACCCTACAACGTGCAGGCGGTGGGAGCCAATGTCGTCGTGACTTACGCCAAGCAGAACTCCGCCAAGACCGGTGCCGACGACAATTGCGGCGACAACTGTGGTTTTGTGGATATCTTCACTGCGAAGGGGAAATTGCTTCAGCGTTTGGAGAACGGTCCGTGGCTGAGAGCTCCCTGGGGAGTCGCATTGGCACCTCAGGACTTCGGATTCTTCAGCCATGATCTGTTGATCGGGAATCGATTCGGTGGAACGATCGCCGCATTCGACGTCGTGAGCGGGAAGTTCTTGGGGAACTTGCTCGATGCGAACGACGCACCCATTGCGATCGACGGGCTGTGGGGACTCGAGTTCGACAATCGAGGCACCAACGAAGCCGGCACGACGGCAACTCCTTCGACGGGTCCTGCGCTTTTCTTCGCGGCAGGCATCGATAACTATGCGCACGGTCTGTTCGGCACTTTAACGCCCGTCGCGGCACAGCTAAGCGCGGAAGATCACGAATAGGACGAATTGAGCCAGAGAGTTTTTGGGTTCGCGGTGACCGGCGTTCGTTCGAGAAGGCCGGTCACCGACCCTTACGCCGCAGGACGTATCTCATCCTGCTGTAGCTGCGCAGGCTCATCAAATGGCTGCGAATCAGTCAGAGCAACCCGCGCGGCCGTTGCACCTCACCGCAGGGTAAGCAAAACTGTCCGAGCGGCCGCTATGCGGAAGCATTGGCTGGACCCCCTTGGGAGGTTTCGTTGTCGAATCAGTGTCTCTCACGCGTACCCGTTGGCAGTCGCGAGCGATTTTTGCCTCTTTTCCTGCTTGCGGACGAATCGGCACAACAAGTGCAGTCCTACATGAACACGGGTGATCTTTACGTTTACCATTCCGCGGATGAGATGGTCGCGGGCATCGTTCTGGCGATTGCGCTAGAACCAGGCGTCGTTGAGCTCAAGGCCGTGGCCGTCGACCCGAAACAGCAAGGACGGGGCATCGGAAAGCGCATGCTCATGGACGTGCTGGCTGAATTGCGCGATCTTGGCTGCAAGCGGGTTGTCGTCGGAACGGCCAACGCGGCTGTGGGTCAACTTGCTTTCTATCAGAAAGCGGGGTTCCGGCTGCTCCGGATCGAGCGGGACTTTTTTTCACCTGTGAGGGGATATGCCGAGGTGATTGAGGAGTCGGGGATTCGCATGCGGGATATGGTGTGGATGGATTTGATGCTCGCGCGCTAGATTCACAGGCGGGGGCCGACGTTCGCCGCTGCCCTCTGGCGCATGAGTCGTTTGCGCCGAGCTGGTGCCCCTGATCCGACAGCGGGCTTTCGCTTAGGGAGGAATGTCATGCCGACCGTTTCAGTTACTCGATTGCGGGTCAGGTCGTGGAGGTTTCTGCCGCAATTTCTCTTCCATGCGGCCCGTTCCGCCTGGCAGGTCCGGAAAGCGAGCGGAGTTCAGTCCGCTACATTATTGAGAGAGGATTGGCGCACGTATTGGACTCGGACCATTTGGACGGACGAAGCGGCTATCCGTAGGTTCATGATATCGGGCAACCATCGAGTTGCGATGCCCACGCTCCTCTACATCTGTGACGAAGCGTCTGTGGGACGGTGGAATCAGGACGATTCGACGCTGCCGTCTTGGGTTGAAGTTCACAGGCGCATGCAGCAGGAAGGTCGGCCGTCGAAGGTGAATAATCCGACTCCCGCCCAGAAGGCGTTTCAGATTCCTGCTCCGCCGGTGCGTCCGTTCGCGGAGATCACGCTGAAGTGAGGTTTGGAGGTGGGAGTCGTTACCCGATGTACGGCTAGGATCGCGAATTGCGGGATTTGGTCAAAAACAAATAGCCCGTTGCGCAGTTGAAGCACGATCCTAAAGTGACTGCCCCTGGCCGGACAAAGTTCCTGGACGGTGGTGCCTCGCAGTCCCTTTTTGCGGATGCTGTCGCTTTTGCAGGCCCCGCAGGAGCCCTAGGAACAGCCATCTGCCATTTAACTTACTGCGGCGTGCTGTGAGGCACCCATCGCAATGCTCACATGTGTTTGCCTGTGATGCCCGTCTGCCTGTGACACTGCTCCTATCGATGAGCGTGTGCGACATCCGGTGTCAAGAACACGCTAGCGAGGCACAAGATGAGCAACAGCAAAACGCCGACTCGAATTGCGAGAGTGATCCTCCACGCGTCGAGCCTTGAATCTGGCAAACCAAAAAATGCGGAGAGAATTCGTGGGCGCCACGCGGCAATCACCAATAATTTCAACAGCTGGCGCAGTTACAAGGCATGGACGGAGAAAGTCCGCGACACGTGGGAAGAGAAAAAGTAGGTTTTTTCAGTAAAAATGTCGCAGGAGTTAGGCCGCTATGGAGAACGCGGAGACGCGCCAGTCAAGCTAGCGATGGGCCCCTAAGAGATAGACGAGTAAGTCTATTTGCCGGCTGAAAACCCATTAAGAGGCTGCGCTCAACGCGTGAGCATGTACAGATGCGGTTGGAGGATGAGTCGCGTCAAACCGGCCGAGCGACCGGGCATGGGCCGGCTGACGGGGTAATATCTATTAATGCGGTTTGAAACGTCGGGGCGGCAGTCGAACGTATCGAGTTTCGTCCTTACCCGGACGAGACTATCCCTGCGGGCGGGAGCGAAGATTTGGAGGTGCGGAGGGAAGGGTAAGGGCTTAATGTATGAGGAGTGCAAAGAAGTTCCTACAAAGGTCTCGATTGTCGCGGCGTTTTTTTGACAAGTGAACAAACGTCACTGGGCGCTGTCAACTTCGTTTAGTGAGCCGCGTTAATCGATAGGGCAGCTTTGGAGGACTCGTCAATGCCGTCCAAATTCTTATGCGCATCTTTACTGTTCATGTCCGTATCGGCCGTCGCGCAGAACGCACAGCCCACAGCCCCGACGGGCGAGCCGACGATTTTGCCGAACCACGGACAGGACCAAAATCAGCAGCAGTTCGACCGGTACGAATGCTACGGCTGGGCGAAAGGACAGAGCGGCTACGATCCTTCCCAACCGGGAAATCGCATGAGCCGGGAAAATTATCAGCGGGCCTTTTCGGCCTGTATGAGCGGTCGCGGGTACACGGTGAGCGGCGGCGCACCACCCCCCAGTTCCTCCCCGTCCGTCGCTCCGCCGCCACCGACGCAGCCGACATATATGAGGCAATACTGGTGGGAGTCACCTGAACTCGCATACCGCCCTGTTCATTTCGCCATCGAAGGCGGCTTTAGCGTGCCCGCCGGATCGACCGGCGACAATTTGAACAATGGCGGCAACATCGGTGTAGGGATTAGTTTCTTTCCTTCTCGCTCGTTGCCCGTCGGACTTCGCATTGACGGCAGCTGGAGCCGGTTCGATGCAAGCCACGCCTTTTTCGATACCGGCACTGGCTCCTACTTGCGCAGCCACGAGAACATCTATGGAGGCGATGCCGACCTGCAATTCAACTTGGCACGTCCCTCCTCTCGCTATCAGTTCTACTTGCTGGGTGGGGCAGGTTGGTATCGCGAGCAGTCCGTTCTCGAGCAGTTCGCGCCCGGTTGCAGTTTTTATAATTGCGGTCCGTTCTATGGTAGTGAGCGGTCGAGCACCACGACGGGATGGCGAAGCTCTTGGAATGCCGGCTTCGGCGGCGAGGTCGCCATGCCGGGAGGCACTTCGTTCTTCGTCGAAGCGCGCTATCAGCGCATTTCGTCCCGTGACAGCGACGTGCAACTCGTACCCGTCCGATTCGGCATACGCTTTTGAGCCCGTTCGCGAAAATGCTGTCCTGTAGCTGCAAGGCTACGCCGCCGGCGGGGCAAGAGAGCCCGCAGACACGTATCTGCGGGCTTGAGAACATCTCCACTAATTGCGCAGTGATTGGAAACCCGCGCGGACTTCTTCTGAAAAGATCTTCGGCTGTTCCCAGGCCGCAAAGTGGCCACCCTTGGGGAGCTTGTTATAGTGAATCAATTTCGGATACGCCTGCTCTGTCCAGCTCCGCGGAGCCGGATAGAGTTCGTCGGGGAAGACGCTCACGGCAACTGGGATGGTGACGCCTTTGGCGTTGAAGTAGCCTTTGCCCCAATATTCCCAGTAGAGACGGGCGCCGGAAAGCGCGGTGTTCGTCAACCAGGCGATCGTGATGTTATCGAGAATGTCGTCGCGCGTGAGGCCCTCAGCTTGTCCTTGAAACACGCGGGAGATCAACTCGTAACTACGTGCGTCGTGATCAAGGAAATACGCGGCCAGGCCGACGGGAGAATCCGCGATTGCGTACAACGTCTGCGGCCTTAAGCCCATTTGGAACCCGTAGGCGATTCCCTTTTGATAGACGAATTGCAGACGCTCGTAAGCGAGTTTCTCGTCGGCTGAGAGACCCGAAGGCGCCGGCGCGCCGGAAAATGCCGCACCGTCAATGTCGGCTGGAAAGATGCCGGGCATGTTGGTGTGAATGCCCATCAATCCGGGAGGCGCCTGCACACCCATCTGATCGACGACGACCGCGCCCCAATCACCGCCTTGCGCCACGTATCGCTCGTAGCCGAGGCGTCTCATCAGCATGTGCCAGGCGCGCGCGATGTGCGCGGGATCCCAACCAGTGATGGTCGGCCTACCGGAGAACCCGTAGCCCGGCATCGATGGGATCACAACGTGAAATGCGTCCGACGCACTGCCGCCGTGAGCGGTTGGATTCGTGAGTGGATCGACAATCTTCAGCTGCTCAATTACCGAACCGGGCCAGCCGTGCGTCACAATGAGCGGCAGCGCATTCTCATGCTTCGATCGAACATGGATGAAGTGAATGTCGAGTCCGTCTATTTCGGTGATGAAATTTGGCAGGGAGTTCAACCTCGCCTCGACCTTGCGCCAGTCGTAATCTGTCGCCCAATATTTAGCGAGCCGCTGCATCGTCGCTAGCTGCACGCCTTGCGTCGCATCCGTTACTGTTTCTCCATCTGGCCACACCGTGGCCTTGATTCGTCTGCGCAATTCGGTAAGTTCGGTTTCTGGAACGTTGACCTGAAACGGCCGTATGGCTGTCGTATCCTTAGGCTGTATCTGTGCACTCATGGATTGACTCCCTTTTTAAGGGTTAGGAGCGGACGCGTCGATGTGCCAACGGCTTGCTGCCCTAGCACCGCAAAAGCGACGGCGACTAAGGCCGTGCGAATTGCGTGACAACCTCCTTACCAATGGGTGGTTGAATTTTGGGGATGCGAGTCTACTCGCATCCCTGCACGCTGTCGTCTAGTGAATTCGTCTAGGAATTTGGTGGACGAGGCAATCGAAGGTTTGGTTGTCGACGCGTAAAATGTTGCAGAGCGGTCAAGCACAACGCCAGGTGCCGCCGTAATTAGAAAAGCGAATATCACTTTCAACGCGAGGCGCACCCAACACGGCACTGGACGCGACGGCAACGTAGGTGCGTATGGATGATGACATTGGAGTCATTCTGGTTGGACGGACCTTGGCACACCACAGCGGCTTGGCCTCACATTGCAGCACTTACGTGAGAACCGGAGGGTACCCCGCCGATACACAGAGGAACCGCCTTATCCAAACCTTGCGCATCTATATACACGCTACCAGCAGAACGCCTTCTCAACGGAAGTGGTAAGTTGAAATAGCGGCCCTGCTACAGCGGGCAATTCCAACAAACGGATTGCGGGAAAACTCGGTGTCTCCGAGGAAACGGCTCGTCCGTCGAACCCATCCACTGCATCCTCAACCGGCCGCGGTGAGTTTCACACCATTGTCGGCGTCAAAATAGTGATCCAGGCACGCCTGCAATCGTTCGCGATCGAGTGGCTTTGTCAGGTGGTGATCCATGCCGGCGGCCATGCATTTGACATCGTCGTCTTTCATCGCATGCGCTGTCAGGGCAACAATGGGTATGCGTCGTCGTCCAGCTTCGAGGGCTCGTATCTCACGGGTCGCTTCATATCCGTCAAGGATCGGCATCTGACAATCCATGAGGATTAAATCGTAGCGTCCTTCGCGCCATGCGGCAACCGCGGCCTGCCCATTGGCGACGGCATGCACTTCGTATCCGAGCCTGCGCAATGTATGCGTCGCTACCTTCTCGTTCACGGGGTTGTCTTCGGCGAGCAGGATCCTGCGCTTTTTCGCCTCTAAAGTGGGCAGCGGTTTGGTGACGATACCCTGAGTGCGGCTGTGCCAGTCTTCTGCATTGCCGGACAAAACAGTCTCCAGGCATGCGGCAAGTTCTCGCAGCGCCACAGGCTTCAATAAAAAGCCGGCGAAGCCAAGTTCTTCGAAACGGACGACATCGCTCTTTTGGGCCGAGGAGGTCAAAAGAACCAGACGAGTGGATTTCAAGAGTGAATCCGCAGCGTTGATACGGCGTCCCAGCTCGGCGCCATCGCACCCCGGCATCTGATGATCTAGCAGGGCCACTTCGAACGGCTTGGTTTCCAGTTCGGCGTTCATGACCGTCAGCGCATCCGCGGCGGAATTGACGCAAACGGACTCCATGCCGAGCCGACGAAGCTGTCCAGCGAGGACCTTGCAATTGGTTTGATTGTCATCGACCACCAGGACTCGTTGACCGCGCATAGCGGCACTGATCGGCAGTCCCGGTGCGACCGGCTCGACAGCCGAAACGCCGAAGCGCCCTGTGAACCAGAATGTCGAGCCGAGGCCTTCTCGGCTTTCGACGCCCACATCACCACCCATCATTGCCACCAGGCGTTTAACGATCGACAGTCCAAGACCGGTGCCGCCAAAGCGGCGTGTGGTGGAATTATCGACTTGCGAGAATGCTTGAAACAGGCTGTGCAAGCGACCCTCGGGGATGCCGATCCCGGTGTCGCGCACGTCGAAGCGTAAGGTCGTCGACTCTGCGTCGCGCGCAGTCGGCTGCACGCTTAGGGAGATCTCGCCCGCCTGGGTGAATTTGACAGCATTGCCAAACAAGTTGAGCAATATTTGTCGCAATCGACCCGCATCCACTTGAATAAAGTCCGGAACCGCCGCGTCGATACAGGCGGTAACTTCCACGTTTTTCAGATGCGCCTGTATGCCTATCAAGCGCACGACGTCTTCAATCAAGTCGCGCAGATCGACGCGGGTGACATCGAATTCGAGTTTCCCCGCCTCGATCTTGGAGAAGTCCAAAATATCATTCAGAACCGTCAATAACGCCTTGGCGCTGTGGCGTACGGTTTCGGCATAGTCGCGTTGTTGATCGTTCAAGCTTCCATCCAACATGAGGTCAGTCATGCCGATGACCCCGTTCATGGGGGTGCGAATCTCGTGGCTCATGTTTGCGAGAAATTCGCTTTTCGCCTGATTGGCGACCTGCGCTGATTGCGCCATGGCCTCGGCCTGCCGCGTGGCCGTCAAGAGTTGCTCGTTGGTCGCGCTGAGCCGCGCATTGCTGCCCTCCAACTCTTGCGAGCGCTCACGCAAATGCTGTTCTGCTACGATCAAGCGATCGTATTCCTGCAACGACAGATTCTGGCGCAGGGTCGCGAGAACGATCGCAACCGCCGCACCGACGATGGTCGTAATCCTAACCGAGGCGAGAACATGCGGCAGCGCCCATACCAGCGAAAGGCTGATGACCCCCGCGGCAACGACAGCGAGCGGAATCAGCCGGACAATGGCCTCGCAGCGGCGCTGCCACACTGGATCACCGTTCGTTTCCGTGTGCCAAACAAACGTGCCGTAACCCAGGCCGACCGCGATGATGGAGAACGCGAGGTTCAGCCAAGAACCGTTTGCCCAAGCGGCTGCCGCGTAATTTTCGTTCCAAATCATCCATATAAAGCTGTTTAGAGCAGAAGCCGCGAGAAGCAGCAGCCACCGATAGCTCGCCGTCCAGCGCAGCGTCGCCGCCATCACCAAGCCAATGCAAACGGGAGTGAGCATGCAAATCGGATAGATGATCAATATGATCAAAGCTACAGAATCCGTTCGGCCGCTCCTCGGCAGGTATAAGTCCGAGGTTAGGGTAAGAACCACCAACGCCACTGCCGTCACGTTGAGGTCGAAAGAACGCCGCTGGGTGGATGTGCGGCCGCGGATAAGCGCCAACATACCCATGGCGAAACACGGGCCGATACTCAAGAACAATGCATCAGAGAGATTTGTAATGGGCGTGCGCTGCGTGATCTCCTGCCAATCGAACAGCACCTGACCCGCCAAGGTGGCCGTAAGGCCCCAAGCAAACCAACGGCGCGACGCGACATCGCCATTTCGAGCGCGGCGAACGCCCATCCAAGCGAGTGTTGCGGCAACGGCGTAGGCAATCGTCCAGTGAAGATAGTCGAAGCTATGTCCCGTACTCAGCTTGCTGCTGAGACGCGCCGCCATGAAAACACAGATCACTACGATCAGCGTGCTCGCGACGACCCGCGCGGCAAGCCGATCTTGTCGAGTGTTTGATTCGCCGGAGCATGGAACTGACATCAGGGATGCACGCTCTCAAACGGCTTGTGACGGTAAATGACGTTAACATAAAGAGGGCTCACGACCAGGCGCGGTAGCCCAGATCCTTGTAGGACTTATGTGAGGTGCTTCGCACTATTAAGGGGTGCGAAAATCGTTCCGCCCAGACACCTCGAGCGCCCGCCCCCTAAAGTTGCGATGACTGGCAAGCCGTCCTAGACTATACACATTCGATGTGTATGGAGTGCTTATGAAGCAAGCGCGCAAATCAAGAGAAGAACGCACGAATATTGTGCTCGATTCGAAACTCGTCGAGCGGGTCAAGCGACTTGCCAAGGTCAAAACGACTCGTGACGCCGTCCATGTCGCGCTCGAGCACTACGTTCGGAGTCGCGACTACTCCGGCGTTCTTGCCTTGCGGGGCATGGGTGGAGTTGCAGAGGGCTATGATCCGAAGGCAGCAAGCCCGCCACGGTGATGTGAGATGCTGGTCGACTCTTCGGTGTGGATCGCGTACCTGCGCGGTGACAGTCTGATCGAGGTTGAGTTGCTGGCCGAAGCCCTCGAACAGGGGGCGCCCGTCTGGCTTGCGGCACCTATCCTGCAGGAAGTCCTGCGGGGCGCAGACAGCCCTGATCGGTTTACGCGTTGGGATCGGGTGCTTGGCGAACTGCCCATGGTCATCGCACCCGACGCACGAGAAGCTGCACGCAATGCGGCGCACCTGTACGCGCGATGTCGATGGGCGGGCATCACTCCACGTTCTGCGAATGACTGCTTGATTGCCACGCACGCGATCCTTGGCGGCATGCCGCTTTTGCATCGAGATCGGGACTTTGACCTGATTGCCGGAGTCGAACCCAAACTGGTTCTCGTTGCGGTCGGACAATGACGCATATGGCAGACTTATCGAGGCAGGACCTTAGGGCCGAACTCAGCGATTAGTCTTCCGCGTTCACGCCCTTGCTGCCGTTTTCCGACTTCCACGCGCATCTCGAGTGACAATCTGCGACCCACGACGCGCTCTTTGAAGTCGTACGATGCGCCGTTCGCAAGTATTATGGTGATGATGTCATTTCTATCTCCCGTTTCCGCATTGCTGAGCTCTTTTGCACGTCTCCCTCGTGGTGCCTCATTTGCGCTGCCGTTGCTGGTCATCTCGATTTGCTCGGGATGTGTCTCCTCGCGGAGCCGAATCGAGCCAGTGGACGACCCGCCGCTGGTCTCGGATACCGCTCCAGCACCCCTGTTGCACGATGCTCCGGTGGCTGCGAGCGAGGCAAAGAGCGAGGGTGACAGTGAAGTTCCGGTGGCCGTTGCCGAGTCGGAACAGCACGAGGCGCCGCCTAAGCCTGGAGACTTGGCTGAATTGATCGTCACGGGGCGCACGCGCGACCTCGTCATCCGCGACTTGGTTGCCGAGGGCCAGGCGCAGCTGCGCGATGTGCAACTTCAATACGTCTTTACCGGTAGGGCTGGACATGAGGTGCTGCGCGGCCGGCCGGTCGCCTTCGCGTTGTGGAGCGAGGCGCAGAAGAATTGGACGGTTGCCCACCTGGAGATCCCCCGCCCACCGGTGAAATGGAAGCCTGGCCGCGGGGAATTGCCCTTCACGGTGCTTACCCGCGGAATTGAGGCGCGGCACGTCAAGGGAACGGGGGCCGAGCGGCTCATGTTCACATTTTCGCGCGGTGGCGAGGAGCTGAAGGTGTACGGCCGCAAGTTCCCGGTGTTCGACAACCCCCTCATCAAAAAGAAGCGCTGGCGCGAGGCGGCGGCGACGGCACGATCCATTGTCTACTTGCCCTTTACCCGCGATACCCTCGACCCGCGCCTCACTACCGGTGGCAGGGACTTTCTGCTCGCCACCGCACGGGGCGCCGTCGACGAACTTCGTGACGCACGCGTGCCGAGCGAAGCCTTTCCGGGCGAGCTGCTCGCGGACGTGATACCTGCGGAGGTCATTGCGACGCTCGCGGTTATCGAACAGACCGACGACGAGGACTTCCTCGATAAGGGCAGAGATGCATTCGACGAAGTGCTCAGCCAGTACGGACTGAAGCGCGAAGAAGCCTATCGCTATAGCGTCTCGAGCGCGAAGGCGCTGGGCCCGATGCAGTTCACCGATCGGCGCGGCCATGGCACCTATTCGTTCGTCGTACGCAGCTGTCGCGGCGCGCAGTTGGACCCCAACTTCGAGCGCGGCTCGACCCGTCTGCCAAATGCCATGAAGGCAGCCGTTTGCCTGCTGGACATTGAGCTGTCACAGATGAACAGCGAAATCCGTGCCGCCTATCGCGCTAAACCCGATGTGCTCGGCATCTTTCCAGTCGCTGCCTACAATGGCGGTGGGCGCAACGTCGCCAAGCTTTATCGGGCGCTCAACCGTATGGGTGTCCAACTTGCCGAACTGCGACGAGCCGGCCAGTTGCCGCCGGGATCCGCAGTCGTCTGCCCCTGTGTCTGGCGCGAGGAAGGCTCTTTGGTGCAAGCGGTCAGCATTCCACGTTACAACAGGGAAAATAGCGGCTACATCGAAAAGTATCAAAGCATTCTCAGTCTGTTTGACTGAGCGCGTTCTTAAGCCAGCCTACACATCTTGCGCGTGCGCAGTTCGGATCGCTGGCATAGAGCGCGCACGATTGATTGATGCGGTCAGATCAACCACCATCGGGCCGGGGTCTTCACCGGAGTGATTTCTCGTAACGCCACACATCAAGGGAAAAAGTTCCCCCCGGTACTTCTAAGGCGTCGGTCACCGTCCCTGTCCTTAACCAGTCGCACTTTTCATAGAACCTGGCGGCGCGGTCGTTGCCAATGGCACACGCGAGCCAAGGTGTCTGCACCCCATTTTTGCGCAAATGCGCTTCGGCATCGGCCATTAGAGCTGCGGCAACGCCGGAGCCTCGCGCACCCGAAGACACGTACAATTGATACAGCTCGGCCCCTTTAAGAAAGTAAAAGCCGACAGGCGCACCAATTACTCCGGCTACGCGCACACCGGTTAACGCAGCTCGGAGCCTTTCTTCAAATCCTTGCAGCGTACGCAGCCGGGCCAGTTCAGCAGGTACGATTCGAGCATGAGCGTCCTGCCAGCCGTCGAACCAGATTTTCGCCAGCAGCCCAATCTCATCTGAGTCGGCACCTCTTATGTTTGCGCTGGCCAATATGTTCATGGTTCATTCTAGCGCTGAGAAGGGGGTCCGTAATGGACAGAATCACGCAGGACCGCCTTCTTCGATGATCCCCCGCTCGATCAATGCGGCACGTGTTTCAGAAATCCCCTGGACACGGACAGCCTGCATTCCGAAGCGTCTCGCTGCCTCGACATTGAGAGCGTTGTCATCGAGAAAAAGCACGTGCTCGGGCCTTGCGCCGAGTGACTCCACCACGTGCTGAAACGCTTCGGCGTCGGGCTTGATTCGCCCGGTCAGATGCGAAACGAAGTGGTGGCTAAATGCCGGACCGAGTTTCAGGTCATCGACCACTCGGGTCCAGTGCAAGACATTGTTATTGGACAGGACTGCGCGCTGATACCTGCTTGGAATTTGCGCAAGCATCTCAAGCGTCCCGGGATACAGCCCGGTGACCCAACCGGTGAATGATGCCAAGAACTGTTGCGGATCCACGGGAAGGCGGAACTCGGCTGTGACGGCGGCGGCAAATTCCTCGGCGCCAATTCGGCCCGTCTCGAATTCCCGCACCGGCGTTGAGTGAAGCCACATACGCCACATCTCATCGCTTGTGGCCTTCTCACCCATCCAGCCGAGCATGGTCGCAACGCCGCTGAGTTGAACGAGCACACCGCCGACGTCGAAGAGCAGAACCCTAGGGTCTGTCGCAATACCGGTCAAAGACACCCGGGCCTCCTAAGGTTTGAAAAGACGCGCGACGGGAGCCGCATTGCTGTTTCAGCTTCGAGCTATTGTCCTACAAAGCGTCGATCGATTTGCCTATTCCGCCGAACCGACTTCCTAGCGAAGGTGTTGTCGGTTATCGCGGATATAGAGCGTACGCGACGTAGCAGAAGCGACCGCGATTCATCGTCGCTAAAAAAAGAGTTTGGGCATGGGGAGAAGCCACGTGAATCTCGAACCGTTCCGGTTTTGGAAAGGAGAGATTCTCTCCTTGAGTTTGGTCTTAAGCCTCTCTTTGGTCGGGGTGAGCCCACTCTGGGCTCAGACGGCTGGCTTCGCGTACCTGACTAATCGCGAAGACAGCATCTCGGCGTACATCATCAATGCGAGCACGGGTGCTCTGACGCCGCCGGCCGGTTCGCCCTTCGCAACGGGAGCGTTTCCCACCTTAGTAACTACGACCGCACCGGCAAAGGGTTGCAAGCACGACGATGAGGAAGACCGTGACCAACGGGGTGACCATGACGAGCGACGCGACGATCACCGACATGATGACCATAAGCGAAGCGAAGATCGGGGGCGTGATGACTATGAGCGGCACGAAGGTCGTGGGCGAGATGATGACGAGCACCACCGATTCGACAGGAAGCATTGTGAGGCGGCGACTGCACCGGTGACCTATCGTTACTCAGGGACTCATTTCACCGATGTGCAGGGGATATACACGACTTTGGACTCCGTGCAGGGATCGCTCACGTTTTCATCTGCGTTACCGGCGAACCTGTCCGGGGCGACGATCACGCCATCAGCGTTCTCATTCTCTGACGGCGTCGGCACAATTGCGAACTCGAGCGTTGGCCTCTTTATCAATTCTTTCACAGTCACAACCAATTCTGCGGGGCAAATCACGGCGTGGGATATCGACGTAGACCTGTTCTCTCCGGAACTTGTGTTTGAACGCGAGATCACAACCGCGCACGGGCCATGCCTGGGGTTCCCCGACCCAGGCTGCGTCTTCTCAGAGGACGCCGGAGTAGTGTCTGGCACCGGCTCCGGCTTTACCGACGTACCCGGTACCTGGACGCAAGCCACCCCAACGGCCTTGCTTGCCACACTGCTCACCGAAGTTAGAGGAGTCGGGCCCGGTAAGAGCCTGGCAAACAAGGTTGAACTGGCACAGACGTACTACGTAGCCGGGGACATACAGGCGACCTGTGCAATGCTCACAGCCTTCGATAACGAGGTTCAGGCGCAGGCTGGAAAGAAGATAGCTAAAGCGTTGGGCGCGCAACTCATTGCTGAAGCGCAGACCATTGAAGCCGCGATTGGCTGCACAGTTCCCTGACTTAAATGTACGGAGCGGCGCGCGGCGAATATCTGTACCCAATAAAACTCAAACGCCAGAGCTACCTTTCCGGCTACGCCGCGTTTTCGACGACCTCGCTTTCTCTATCAAGTGAAACCGGTACTGTCGGGACCGTAAATTGAGCCGTTGCACTCGCGATCATCCATCTGACTGCCCGCAATAGTTCCGGCGAGCTGCGCACGTGGCAACCTGACGCTTCGATGACCTCGTCGATGAAGGATTCCACTTCGTTCAGCCACCGGGAGTCGTCTTGACCGTGGTTCGACAACAAGTTGAGTTGCCGGCGGCGGCTGGTTAACGCCGCAGCATGATTCAAGATGATGGACTCGGAAAGGGCGAGCATATCGTTGTGCAACGAAGTTGACTCGAGGGCGGCTTTCGCCTGCACTCGCTTCGCATACTCGATCGGCAGGTCTCTAAGCAAGTTTCGGCCGGTAGTAAGCACTGGTTCGATCTCTATGGAAGGCGCATGTTTCGCCGAGAGCGCCTTTATGCCATTAGACATTGCGATCGTCCCGTGCCGGCGTCGCAAGGCGTGAGGAGTTTGGGACGCATTGTTAAATGCGATTCTTGACCTCGGGTATGGAGACTGGTGGTCCGGCACGACTTTTTTAGACCATTCCTTACCGCAGCAAGACGAATCGATGAGAGAAACCAAACAGTCTATATATAAGGAGTACAGTCAATCGAAATCAACCCGATCTGCTGCCCGAATGGCCCGACCAACGGAGAAGAGTGACCGAATTGGCTGGGCAACTCATGCCCTTGCCGCGAGCAAGGCGGAGGCTAGCGCGGCGGCCGCAAAACCGCCGCCCAAGGCCGCCCATTCTCGTTTCGTCAACGTCATGGTTACAATCGCACCAACACAACCGGCGAGCGTCGGCCAGCCACCGTGAACGATACCGGTAGCCGCGTACGCGATGAACAAATTGCCCGGCGCCAGACTGAGAATCCTCGGCAGCAGACCTGTTTTTGGCAGGCTGGTTGCCACGAGGAAGCCGACGCTCCTCATTGCGTAGCTCGCCGCACCGACGGCGAAAATAGCTGCATAAGTCTGCCACTCAGTCATTGTCGTCCCCAATGGCGTTTACCAGCGCGCCCGCCATACCACCGGTCAGCATGGCCCAACTTTGACCGAGCATTCCGGCGGTAGCGACCGAGACTGTCGCCGAAACAGCCCAGGGCAGCACGCTCCGCCTACCACGCCATTGAGTCGGGATCAGTGCGACAACAAATGCCAGCGGCAAAAACCCGGCGGCTACGGCCAATGGGCCATGCGGCGTCAGGGGCAGGGTATATCCGAGGGCCGTGCCGCCAACCCAGCCGATCGCCATCGGCAAGCTGGTACCGAGAAGATAGCCGGCGTCACGGCGGCCGCGATCCGCCTCAGCCACGGTCATGATCCAAGAGGCGTCGCCGAGGAGAAAGAGCGTCGGTAACATTACCCGCCGCGGCACATCAGGAAATAGCTGCCGCAGATGGGCGCCCAGCAGCAAATAACGCGCGTTCATCGCCATACAGGCGCCGACCATCGCTGCGATTGGTAGGGGAGCAGACCACAAGCCAAGAGTGATGGCTTGCGCGGTGGCTGAGTAGACCATCAAGCTGAACAATACGGCTGGCACGAACCCCAAGCCTGCGCCCCGATATGCGACGCCCATGGCAACACCGGCGATCCCATTGCTGATGATGAACGGAAGAGCCGCTAGGAAACCCTGCCGCAAACCGACCGTCGTCCAGGGCGATCCAGGTAAGGTTACCATTGTCATGGTCATGCCCATTAGATAGAGTGCATGTCGTCATGTCAAGAGATCCAAAACGTGCGGCGACTCAGTTCTTTGGTGGCCGCGTTTGCCTTGATTTCGCGAATACGATCGATTGGCGGACATCGGAAGAACCGCAGGAGCTTCTGCCGGATTACGCAGCACTTCTTTCGTGGTGCAAAGCTCGCAGTACGCTGTTAGCTCCCACGGTCAGAGCGCTGCACGAGTTCGCCACGGCACGGGCCGCCGCCGCTGTGGTAGCGATGAAAGAAGCGCATACATTGCGATCCGACATTTTGGAGACCGCCGAGGCATTGTCGAATGGCCGCTACCCGCCGTTGACGAAAATCAATCGATGGCTAACCAGCATACCCGCGCAACCGCAGTTGGTGAAAAATGGCGCCGCATATACTCACGCCGTGCCGGGTATGAAACTCGAGGAACCCCTGTGGCCGATTCTCTGGTCTCTTGCGGCGCTGCTGACTTCGAACGATGCGGCCCGTGTGGGTTGCTGCCAGGCGGGCGGTTGCGGTTGGTACTTCGTCGATGAGAGTCCGAATGGATCTCGCGTCTGGTGTTCCAATGACGCATGCGGCAATCGCGTGCGCGCCCAACGGGCATATGCAAAGCGTCGATCCAAGTCTGCCTTAAGCCGTGTCAGCGCAGCGGGGAGACGCGTCGCGTCATAACTCGTCGAGCGGCGCATGGGCGAATTGCCGCGAATGCAGTCTTTGTGGATTGGTCTAGGAGGTGGTCGAATGAAAGCTCGAATTTGGCACGGAATGGTCCCGGCCGCGAAAGGCGAGGAGTACCTGGACAGAATGCGCAAAGTGGCCCTGCCGGATTACAAATTAGTATTGGGGAATTGCGGCGCATTCTGTTTATATCGCGTAGAGGGCGGCATTGCGCATTTCGACATGCTCACATTTTGGAAGGATATCGATTCGATCAAGCGTTTTGCAGGAGAGGAATATCAGATCGCCAAATATTACGACTTTGACCGTTCGTTCCTGATTGAGCTGGAGCCGCATGTACGGCATTACACTGTGTACGACGACTAATCGCTCGGGCAAGCCCCAATGTTGCTCACCCATGTCCGGTCGTTCGCCGCCGTGCGGCTCACCCTGCTGCGCGCAAGCCCAGTGCCATCACGCCTTTCGCCGGGCGCGCCATCAAGCCCACCAGATCCATATTTGTACGAGAAAAAGGAGTCCGCGATGAATCGACTCAACATGAACTATCATGCAAGGTAGTGGCGTACTGGAAGAAAGGCGGGAATGAATCAATGGTAGGCAATATACGTTTATATCGAATGCTTTGCGCGGCCCTGCTGACGTTCTACGGCTCCGGTGTGTCTCGGGCGCAAACCACTTCTTCCGCGATTACTCAGAATCTGCAGTGGCGATTGGTAGGTCCATTTCGCGGCGGCCGCACGCGCGCGATCACGGGCGTGCCGGGCCGGCCGCACACGTTTTTGGCCGGGGCGGTCAATGGCGGCGTGTGGAAAACCGATGACGATGGTCGCACCTGGAATCCGATTTTTGATTCGGAGCCGACGCAGTCAATTGGTGCGATCGCGGTGGCGCCCTCGGATCCGAAGATCATTTACGTGGCGTCGGGCGAGGGGCTGCATCGACCGGATCTGTCGGTGGGCAACGGCGTCTACCGTTCGAACGACAGCGGTCAGACTTGGATGCATCTGGCGCTCGATGATTCGCAGCAGATTCCAAGCATCGCGGTCGATCCGCGCGATCCCAACCGCGTCTATGCAGCGGTACTGGGCCACCCGTATGGTCCGAGCACGCAGCGTGGCCTGTACCGAACCCTGGACGGCGGCGCCACGTGGGCGAAGGTACTGGATCAAAGCGAGAATACCGGCGCCTCATTCGTCCGGATCGATCCCTTCGATGCGCAAACGCTGTATGCGGGATTCTGGAATGCGCGCTCGGGGCCGTGGGAGGACAAGACCATGTTCAACGGCCCGCACGGCGGGCTGTTTAAGTCGACCGACGGGGGTGATCACTGGCGGCCGCTCACAGAAGGGTTACCACAGGGCTTATCGCAACTCGACGTCGCGGTGGCGCCGAGCGAGCGTGGTCGATTGTACGCAACTGTGGCAACCAGCTCGAATCCGGCGGCGCAAGGCGGCGCCGCCCCCAGCACCGGCGTTTACCGTTCGGATGACGGCGGCGAGCACTGGCACGTCGCCACCACCGATCCGCGGCCGGGACTGCGCATCGGCGGCGGTGATTTATCCATTCTCGCGGTTGATCCCAAGAATGCGGACGTGGTGTACAGCGCGTCGATCGTGACCATGAAATCCACCGACGGCGGCTCGCACTGGGTCTCCTTTAAAGGTGGTCCCGGCGGCGATGACTATCAAGCCATATGGATCAGCCCAGATGATTCGCAACACATTGCGCTGGTCGGCGATCAGGGCAGTCTGATCACGGTTAATGGCGGCAGGACCTGGAGCACTTGGTACAACCAGCCGACCGCGCAGTTGTATCACGTCAGTGTCACGCCGACCTATCCGTATCGGCTGTGCTCGGGGCAACAGGAGAGCGGTTCGGTGTGCATTTCGAATCGCGGCAATGATGGCATCGTCACTTTTCGCGAGTGGCACCCGGTGGGCGTGATCGAGTATGGCTATGTGGCACCGGATCCGCTCGATCCGGACGTGATTTTTGGCGCAGGGCGCAATGTAGTCACGAAAACGCACCTGTCGACCGGTCAGGTGCAAAACATATCGCCGATTCCGGTGCCATCGCCTGATGTGCGCACCGATCGCACCGAGCCGATTCTGTTCTCGCCGCAGGATCCGCACCGGATGTACTACGCGGCTAACCGGCTGTACGCGACCAGAGACGGCGGCGCGACTTGGCAAACGATCAGCGAGGACTTGACGCGACCGAGCGGCGGCTCACCGTCCTCGGTCGGGGATATGCATGCGGATAAGGCCGAACTGCAGCGCGGCGTGATCTACGCGGTCTCTGCGTCGCCCCTGACCAAGGGGCTGCTGTGGGCGGGAACCGATGATGGCCTCATTTGGGTAACCCACAATGAGGGCGCTGCCTGGGACAACGTCACGCCGCGCGAACTCGGGCCTTGGAGCAAGGTGACACAGATCGATGCCTCGCACTTCGACGCGAATGTCGCTTACGCATCGGTCAGCCGGTTTCGCTTGGACGATCTGAAGCCTTATGTTTATCGCACACGCGACGGCGGCAAGAGCTGGCAGTCGATTACCGCCGGGCTACCGAAGGATGCGCCCGTCAATGCCGTGCGCGAAGATCCCGTGCGGCGCGGACTGCTGTTCGCCGCCACCGAGCGGGAGGTCTGGATGTCTTTCGATGACGGCGATCACTGGCGCTCGCTGCAGCTCAATTTGCCGCACACCTCGATGCGCGATCTCATCGTTCACAATCAGGATTTAATACTCGCCACACACGGTCGCTCGTTCTGGGTGCTCGATGACATCGGACCGCTACGCGCGGATCTGCGCGCCACAACTGGGGTGTCTCTGCTGGCGCCGTCGCCGGCAATACGGGCGCGGCGCAGTACCGGCACCGACACACCGATTCCGCCGGATGAGCCATCAGGGCGCAATCCGCCGGATGGCGCTGTCATCGATTACTATCTGCCGCAGACGCCCAAGGACTCGGTTGCGATCGAGATACTGGATGCGAATGGGGCGGTGTTGCGGCGCGTGTCGAGCACCGACACGGCCGGGGTTACCGAGGCCGAGCGCGAGAAGGAATTAATCCCGGAGTATTGGATTCGCCAGTTCAAGGCGCTTGCGACGACGGCCGGAATGCATCGCTTTGTCTGGGACCTGCGCTGCACGACGCCGCGCGCAGTACGGCGCGGCTTTCCGATTTCGGCGGTCCCCTATGATACGCCGCAAGAGCCCTTGGGTCCCACGGTGGTTCCGGGGATGTATCGCGTGCGACTCGAGATAGGCAAGCATCACTGGGAGCAGCCACTATCCGTGGCTGCGGATCCGCGCGTGAACATCGGACAGCAGGATTACGCGGCTCAGTTTGCTCTTGGAAAAGGCTTGGCTGAGGCGCTCGATGCCAGCTCGGCGAAGGCGCGGGAGATCAAATCGCTGCGTGCGCAGATCAAGACGCTGAATGCCGCGCAGCTTCGAACCTCAGCGAAGGAACTCGATGAGCATTTCGACTCGCTTATGGAACACGGCGTCAGTGCGACTGCGTCGCGTGGACTGGAACGCGTCAACGGTGAGATCCAGAGTTTGTACGGCCAAGTGCTCGAGGCGGATGCCGCGCCCACTCGCGCGCAGCAGACAGCCGCCGACTCGTTGCTGGAAGAGTGGCAGTCACTCTCCTCCGCGGCCGCGAATATTTCGCAGGTCGATCTGGCGCCGCTCAACGAGTCATTGAAGCGCGCCAAATTACCGATGCTGCGGAGTGATGCGGCGGCACCGGAAGAGGGCCAATCGACCGATGAGGAATAGGCAGGCTCCGAGGTTACTTCTGATTTGCGGCCTTCCACAGTGCGAGCTGCGCCTGCAGCTTCTGGTGCAGGGAGGTGTACAGCGCGTGTTCCTGAGTCGTGGGCTGCGTATCGGCGTCCTCAAGCGAGCCCGCGAATCCGGCGAGCTGCTCATTGAGCATGCCCGGAAACGCGAGATTCGCTTCTGAGCCGTTCATGTTCACCTGCATCAGGGCTTCCTCGATGCGCGCGAGCTTGGCGTCGAGGCCGGCGCCGGCACGGCCTCCTGCCAGCGTTTTGCGCTTCGCGCGGATGTCATTGACGGCGCGGTGCAAGATGTCGATGTCGTGATAGGTCGCGAGCGCAAGATCGGTCTTAGCCGCAATCGCTGCATCGCTGTTGGGCGCGCGAGGATCGGCGATCACCACGAGCGCCGCGGCGCGGGTTTGATCGCCCAATTTCAGGCGTAGCTGATATTGACCGGGCGGGATGAGAGGTCCGCGAGGAGCTTCGCCCTGATAGAACGCGCCGGGAATCTGCACCGGATCGTCATAGCGCAGATCCCAGATCAGGCGGTTCATGCCAGCCTTTGCTGGAATCAGATCGCTCACGATGATTTGATCCGGCCACTCGGGTGGTTGAATCTCCTTGTTGGTTTTGGTGCTGGAGAGGTGTCGGATCAGCTCGCCTTTGGCATTGACGATGTCCATGGTGAGTTCCGTCGTGGCATCGGCAGGCAGCACGTAGTCGATGATGGCGCCTGCGGGCGGATTCGCACCCACCGGGCGGCGAGAATTCACCTGGTCCGGATAGTGCAAACGCAGCGCAGTCTCCGGCGAGTAGAGTGTGAGGTCCTCGTTGCCCTTGGCCTGGCGCAGCGGCGTCACGTCATCGAGGATCCAGAAGCCACGCCCATGCGTGGCGGCGATGAGATCAGCGCCGTGCATGGTGAGATCATGGATTGGTGTCACCGGCAGCCCGTGTTGCAGCGGCGACCAATGCGCACCGTCGTCGAAGGATACGAATGCGCCCAGCTCGGTGCCGGCGTAGAGCAGGCCGCGGCGCACCGGATCCTCGCGCACCACGTGCACGACGGCGCGCGCGGGCAAGCCGGCGGCGATCGGGGCCCAGCTCTTGCCCTTGTCCGAAGTCTTCCAGGCGTACGGGGCGATATCATCGAGCCGGTGGCGGTCCACGGCGATGTAGGCCACGCCCGGATCGAAGTGCGAAGGTTCGGTCATGCTGACCGTGCTCCATGCGGGCATCGCGGCCGGTGTGATGTTGTGCCAATGCGCGCCGTCATCGTCGGTCATCTGTACCAGGCCGTCGTCGGTGCCCAGCCACAGATCGCCCTTGCGCAGCGGCGATTCGGCGAGCGCAAAAATCGTGTCGTAGTACTCGACGCTGGTGATGTCCTTGGTCAGCGGCCCGCCCGAAGCGGTCTGCTTGGTTTTGTCGTTGCGAGTGAGATCCGGACTGATGATTTTCCAGCTCATCCCGCGATCAGTGGATTTCCAGAGCACCTCCGAGGCCGCGTAGATCGCTTCCGGGTCGTGCAATGAGATCATGAGCGGCGAGGTCCAATTGAAGCGGTGCTCGAGCTCGCTCGCGGGATGGCCTGAATTGTCGATCGGGTCCGGACTGATGTTTTGAGACTGCTGTGTATGAACATCGAAGCGCGCATATTGATTCTCCGCGTCGCTGTAAATGATGTTGGGATTGCGCGGATCGGGGACCACGAAACCTGACTCACCGCCACCGGCCGGGTACCAGTCGCGCGGCCCGATCACGCCCTCATCGCTATAACTGGCGACGGCAAGGTTGGAGTTGTCTTGCTGCGCGCCGTAAACATAATAGGGAAATCGACCATCGGTGGCGACGTGATAAAACTGGGCGGTGGGCTGGTTGTCCTGGGTTGACCAGGTGTTGCCGCCGTCGAGCGAGATGCTGGCGCCGCCATCGTTGGCATTGATCAAACTTTTGGAATATTGGGATCGATCCACAGTGCATGATGATCGCCGTGGGTGGCGGAGACGAGATTGAAGGTCTTGCCGCCATCGGTCGAGCGCAGCATGCCGGTGTTCAAGGCATAGACCGTATCGATGGAGCCAGGGTCGGCATAAATCTTGGAGAAGTACCAGGCGCGTTGGCGAATGCGTCCGTCATCACTCACCCGACGCCACTGCGTTCCGCCATCGTCCGAGCGGTACAGTCCGCCTTCCTTCGCTTCGATCATGGCGTAAATGCGGTTCGAGTCAACCGCAGAAATCGCGATGTCGATGCGTCCCAGAATTCCCTCGGGCAGTCCGTGTCCGGAGAGCTGCGCCCAGGTGACACCGCCATCCATCGAACGATACAGGCCGCTGCCGGGTCCGCCGCTGGAGAAATTCCAGGGCTGGCGGCGCACCTGCCAGAGCGCGGCGTAAACGATGTTCGAGTTGTGCGGGTCGACGGCGAGATCAATGGCGCCGGTCAGCTCATTTTTGTAGAGCACGCGATTCCAGGTCTTACCGCCGTCGGTGCTGCGAAAAACCCCGCGCTGCGTGTTGGGGCCGAAGGCATGCCCCACGGCAGCCACCAAGACGATGTTAGGATCAGCCGGATCGACGATGATGGCACCGATTTGCCGGGTATCGGCCAAACCTATCTCGGCCCAGGTTTTGCCGGCGTCGGTGGATCTAAACATGCCGGCGCCCCAGGTCACGTTGCCGCGCATGTTCGCCTCGCCTGTGCCGACATAGATGATGTCGGGATTGCTTCGAGCCACCGCAATGGCACCGATGGAGGAGACCTTCTGGGCATCGAAGATCGGCTTCCACGTAGCACCGGCGTCGATGCTCTTCCAGACGCCGCCCGCAGCCGCTCCAAAATAGAACACGTTGGGTGATCCCGGCACGCCAGCCACGGCGACCGCGCGACCGCCGCGAAAGGGGCCGATTTCGCGCCAATGCAGAGCGCTGTAGGCGCTTTCGGGCGGTGCTGCGCTTGGATCTACGTCCGCGGCCCAGAGGATAGTGGTTAGGCACGCCAGTGCGAGGCTGGGCGGCAAGGCCTTAAGAATCTTCATGATCACGCAAATCTCCCCCGAATTGATTGCCTTGCTGGCTTAGAAATCGTAGGCGGCACCGGCATAGAAGCTTCGATCGTTTGCGGGCTCGAGCATGCCGCCGAACAGAAATACCCGCGAATAATAGTGACGGTTGGCGAGATTCGACACGCCGCCGAGGATCCTGAAATGTCCGGCGATGGTGTAGTCGCCAGAGAGATCCGCGACAGTGTAGGTCGGGATGTGAGCAGGGGTTGAGCCGATGGGTTGATCGCTGTCCTGAAAATATTGAGATCCAACCGTGTTTACCACCAGGCTCACCTTGTAGTGAGCGTCCTCGCGAGCCGTGATTCCCGCTTTGAACACTCCGTGAGGTGCGTAGGCTGGAATTTTCCCTGTTTGGCCAGGGACAATACTGCTGGTGAAGCGGGCGTCCAGCAGGCTGGCATTGGCGAACGCGTCGAGGTGTAGATTCGACGCGATTGTCGGGAAAAGGCGAAACAAATCATAGTGACCTTCCAGTTCGGCCCCACGGCTGCGGGTATTCCCCGTGTTGACATCGATGGTCGCGGTTTGTGTGAGGCGTTGAGACTCAATGCGGTCTTTGACATTGACCTGAAACACACTCACGTCGTAGTAAAGCCCCAGGCTTGGCCACCCGTGTACACCCACTTCGTAAGTCAAGTATTTGGTGGGATCCGGATTATTCGTCGTAGAAAAATTACTAAAGGGACTCGCGATATCGAGATAGCGCAGGGGACGGAAGCCTTGGGAGACATTCAGGTAAGTCTCGTTGCCGTGACCGAAATCATTGCCGATACCGAGGCCGAATAACGGAATGTTCTTGGTGTAGGTCGCGTTGACGAGCGACGGATGCGGAGCGAGGGACTCCTGCGAGTTCAGTTCTTCATGGTCGAGCCTGGCTGAAGTCACCAAATGAAAGTATTTGAAGCGGAACACATTTTCCGCGAACAGCGCGCCGTACGTGGTCTTACGCCGATCGTCGTAGAAAGGGATCCCTGACTCATCGTCCTTGCCGACCACTGGGTTCGTGGTGAGCCACTCGTTGTACGGACTGCGAGACGTATACAGCGTATAGCCGACAGTCAAAGCATCGCCGGCGCCCCAGCGATGCAGCCAGCGTCCATCCAGTCCGGTGTAGTTGAAGCGCTGACCGCTGAGTGTGCCGCCGGTGCCGACGCCGGCGGCGTACGTGTCCGAGCGGGTCCACAGATCCTGGTAGCCCGACCAGACCTTTTGTGTAATGGAGTCGTTGTCGCTGAATCTATTCTCGTAGGTGAGCACAGTGGTGTAGCGGTCCGCCCAGAGGTGATCGTCGGGCGTCGTGGTCTGGTTGCGATTGGCGAGGAACTGCGCGCCGCTCATCAGTCCCGCGAGACCGCTGTCGAGCGAATAGGCGTGAAAGTCGAGGCTCAGCCTTTGCGAATCGAAGGCATATCCTAAATGCAGATCGCCGGCGTTCAAGTGATAACCGCCGTTTTGCCGTTGCCCGTCGGATTGCCGGCGCGAGTAATCAGCGAGATAATTCCAACTGCCGCTCGTGCCGGAAATCTTATTGAAGCTCGAGAAAAGCGAATTATTGCCGCCGACCTGTTCGGTCGTGCCGGCCAGTTCGCGCGTTGAGGGCGGCTGCGAGATGAAATTGATGACCGGTTGCGGTTCCGGGCCATACAGCAAACCTGACCCCGCACGGATCATCTGCACCGAGCTGATGTTTTGCGGCACCGGAATGTAGTAGATCGTGGGAAAGCCGATCCAATCCATCTCCAGCGGCATGCCGTCCTGCATCAGTAGGACGAACTCGCTCTCCTGCGGATTACCGAGGCCGCGATAACTTAAGTTGAGCTGCGTGGGGTTTTGCTGCTCGGCGATGACGATGCCAGGCAGCCGGTCGAACAGCTCGCGTTGATTGTTATCGATGATCGTCGGCACGTCGTTGAGCTGCACGACACTGGTTTTCTTGGTGACCGTAATCGTCGGGCCGTCTACTTCGGGAAGCGAGTGAGCGAAGCGGGTGCGCCGATTGAAACGCCAGCGCTTACCTTCGACGTAAATGGAATCGAGCTGATCTTCCTTAGCGGTACCCTTGACCTTCCCATCAACCGACGCTGGTTTTGCGGCAGGGGTGGAGTCGTCGGAGGTGACAGGGGTCGGCGTCTGCGCCACTGCCATTGAACATGCCGCCAGCATCAAGCCAAACAGACGCGTGAAGGTTTTGGTGCCGGCATGGTTGCAGGCGCGCACGTCTGGTCGAACGTCCGTCATTAAGGCTCCCTGTTCATGCGACTAGTCCCGGGGTCGATAGGATACTTGGTATTGAGCAGAATGACTCCGCATGTCTCGCTGCATTGACGCAAATGGAACCTAGCGTGGAGGTAGATTTCCAGCAAATTTCACGATATCACCGGCATCGATCACCTCTATTGTTTTGAGCAGTATTCCATCCGCGCAGCGCGTTGATTGAAATTGTCGCTTGCACGGCGCAGCAGCGAGGGAGCTCTATCAAAAGTGAATGCTACAGCACTTGTGTTGAGATGATTGTGTGCGTCGCGGGTATGTGGTTTCGACAGGTTGATCCCCGCGCCCGAAAAATTGGCTTTGCGTCCCAAGGCTCGGTGAGTATGAACAGGTTTCCCTACAGCTCAATTCCAGGTCGCCGTTTCAACTATTTGAATACTGAGACTTCGATGCCTGCTCGCGCAAGAATCGCTACCGCGCGCAACAGCATCGCGAAGTCTATTTTCGACCTCAGAGGCGGCGTTTTAATTGAGCTTCTCGAACGCGGCAACCTCTCCAGTCTTGAGCTCGCGCCATCGAGCCAAGCCTAAGGCTGCCTCGCTCTTCAGTTCGGCGAACATGGCCTCGTTCTGCGCGGTCGGCGCCGCATCGCCGGAACCCACGAGCGACCCCAGCGCCGCCAGCATGTTGTTTAGACGTACCGGATAGTTCAGCGCGTCCTCCGAGGCGTGCGAGCGCGGCTGTATCAAGATCTCCTCAACCTCGGTCAGCTTGCGGTCGAGGGCATCGCCGGTGGCCGCGGCCTTGGCCGCTTGCGGTCCAGCGGCTGCCTTCTTTGCCGCCATGATCTTGACGCGGGTGGCGCGGATGTCGAGTACGGTGTCATGCACCTCGGTCAGCAGGGCGTTGATCGCACTATGCAGAGCGAACTGCTTGGCCAGTTCGTCAGGAGTCGCCGAGCCACGCGGATCCTGTACGATCTCGAGCGGCTGAGTCTGGCTCGTACCATCGACAGTCAGCTTCACCTGGTAGTGGCCCGGCAGCACCTTGGGACCTGCCACGCTGCCCCCCCACAAGGGCGCGTTCTTGATGGCGCGCGCCTTGTCTGTGCGCAAGTCCCAAGCGAAAGTGTTGAAGCCAGCGAAATGCGGCGGCTTGAGTGGTTTGGAGGCACGTTCCTCCTCTTCGTCCTCTTGCGGCTCAGACTTGGCCTCGTCTTCACCGGGACTCTTGGCGTCTTCGGATTCTGGGAAGTGACGGATCAGCTTGCCACTCGCATCGAGAATATCGAGGCTGATGCGCTGATCGAGCGGATCAGCCTTGTCCTTATCTTTATCCTTGTCCTTCTTGTCGGAATCCTTGTCGGCATCCTTAGGAGGTCGCGGTTTGCCGATCTGCGACGACAAGGTGTAGCTGATCACCGCGCCGGCCGGCGGGTTGGAGGCGCCGAAATAGCGCAGTTGCCCGCGGCCGCCGGAGACCGTGTGATTGGCGACGGCCGGCTTGAACAGGTGTGCCGCCTCGGTCGGAATCGTGGGTGCCCACTGCCGCACGGGTGATAGATCGTCGATCATCCAGAAGGCGCGGCCGTGTGTGGCGGCGGCCAGGGCATCGCCGTGCACGACAAGGTCATGCACGGGCACCACAGGTAGGTTCAATTGCAGGCTCTGCCAGTGAGCGCCGTTGTCATATGACATCATGATGCCGCTCTCCGTGCCGGCATAAAGCAGACCCGACCGGGCCGGATCACGCCTGATGACGTGCAGATACGCGTCCGCGGCCAGCCCTTCGGTTATCGGCGTCCAGGTCTTGCCATAGTCCTCGGTGCGGAATGCATAAGGCTTGAAATCATCGAGCCGATGACGGTCGGCGGCAATATAGGCGACAGCGGGATTGTCGGGATCGGGCTCGATCATTTGCACGGTGGCGAAATCGGGCATGCTCTTGGGCGTCACATTGGTCCAGTGGGCTCCGCCATCCTTGGTCAGATGCACCAGCCCGTCGTCGCTACCCACCCAGATCAAGTCCTTAGTCTTAGGCGATTCGGCGATGGCGAAGATGGTGTCATAAGTCTCGACGCTGGTATTGTCCTTGGTCAGCGGTCCGCCCGAAGAGCGCTGCTTGGATTTATCGTTGCGGGTGAGGTCGGGTGAGATCACCGACCAGCTGCGGCCCTGGTCGAGCGAGCGGAACAGCACCTGTGCTGCGAAGTAGAGAGCGTGGGGCTCGAATTTCGAGATCATTATCGGCGCCGTCCATTGGAATCGATACTTCAGATTCTCCGCAGCCCAGCCCATGGTATTGCGCGGCCACGGTGTGATCTGGATGTTTTGACCGGTGCGCCGGTCGTGGCGGGTCAGCTCGGCGTCGTAGCCGCCGCCATACACGATATTGGCATCGGTGGGGTCGGGAATGATGAAGCCGCTCTCGCCGCCGCCGACCGGGTTCCAATCCTCGATGCCGACTCCGCCTGCGCGCCCGGCTGTCGCGATCGAAATACTGGAATTGTCCTGCTGGTCGCCATAGAGGCGGAACGGAGACTCGTTGTCGGCGGCGATGTGATAAAACTGGGCGGTCGGCTGGTTCATCTCCGAGGTCCAAGTCTCGCCGCCATCGACAGAGATATTGGCGCCGCCGTCATTGCCTTCGATCATGCGCTTAGGATTGGTCGGGTCGATCCACAATTCGTGATTGTCACCATGCTGGGTCTTCAGCGTCTTGAAACTCTTGCCGCCATCGATCGAACGGTACAGTGAGGTGTTGAGTACATAGACGGTATTCGCATCCTTGGGATCGGCGAAGACCGTATTGAAATACCAGGCCCGCTGTTTGATGCTGTTCTTGTCGCTGACGAGCGCCCAGGTCTCGCCGCCGTCATTCGTGCGAAACAGGCCGCCTTTCTTGGCTTCGATCATCGCATAGACCACTTTAGAGTCAGAAGTCGGCGCGACATTGATGCGGCCAAGAATGCCGTCCGGCAATCCGCCGCCGCTCAAACGCCGCCAATGCTCGCCGCCGTCGAAGGACTTGTAGAGGCCGCTGCCCGGTCCGCCGCTCTCCATGATCCAAGGCTTGCGATACGCCTGCCACATGCCGGCATAAAGGATCTTAGGGTTATTTGGATCGAAGGCGACGTCCGAAGCGCCGGTCTTGGCGTCGACATAAAGCACCTTCTTCCAATTGGCGCCGCCGTCGGTTGAGCGGAATACGCCGCGCTCCTGGTTGTCGCCGAAAGTATGCCCGAGCGCCGCCACGAGAACGATGTTGGAGTCGGAGGGATCGACGATGATGCGGCCAATCACCTGGCTGTCGCGCAGCCCGGAGAAACGCCAGGTTTTTCCGGCATCAGTCGATTTATAAAGGCCATTGCCGGTGGCGACGTTGCCGCGAATGTTGATCTCGCCAGTGCCTGCATAGACGATTTTGGGATCAGACGGCGCCACGGCGACGGCACCGACTGCGGGTGCAGCCTCGGGGAAATCGTCCCATAACGGCTTCCAGCTGGTGCCTGCATCGATGGTCTTCCACAATCCGCCGGTGGCGGCACCGAAGTAATAAGTGTTGGGCTCGCTGATAATGCCCGCAACGCCCGTGGCACGACCGCCGCGGAAGGGACCGACTAGTCGATAGTTGAGTCCGTCGAGCGGCGATTTCGGACTTAAGTCGGTGGACTTGACGGGAGTTGTGGATGGATCCGCCGCAACTGAAACAGTAGCCGAGAGCAGGGCAAGGATGATGACCCAGAGGCGTGATGCAGACATTTCGATCTCCCGTTTATCGCCGGTCAGGCTAGCGTCTGCTCTCCAGACTGTCTAGCAGGGCACCCCTTACCCAAGTGAGATAATGTCTGTCGCTTTCCGCGAGGGCTGGCCAAGTCCTCCGGGGAACGCGTTATCACATGGTAACGACGAAGTCCACGCGGCGGGCGAGTGCGGCCGAAATGACGACGACGGGAAGAACTAAGCTTTCAGGTAAACGTCGCTTTGCGATTGATAGCACACTTGAGCACTTTGGTTGTAATCGACAAAGCGTCACGAGTTCCTCGGATAACGTTCATTCGTATTGGAAGGCTTCCTATCGATTAGCGCGGGTTGGCAACCACCACGCTATTACACTGCCCAATGGGGTCGAGCTGAAGTGGCACGATTAACTCACGGCAGCTCCGATGCCAGATAGCACTCAATATGTCTGCACATTGTGGCAGGCACAATGCCGAGGGTGCGGATTTTTCTCTCACGCAAAAATCAACGACTTAGTGTTCGCCGCCTCGCCCTCAGCGATGCGCTCTCGTCCGCTTCGAGTTGGCGCGCAAAAATGCGCAGAAGGCCTTCTCGTCCATCGTGCCGGCAGCGAGATCAAGGATGGACTGCGCCGCCGCTTCCTCGCTCGCCGTGAATCGGTAGCCATTAAGTTCGAGAAAGAGTATGCCGACAACAAAACCGGTACGCTTATTGCCATCGACAAAAGGGTGATTCTGCACAATTCCGGCTGTGTACTTCACCGCAAGCTCGAGAACATCGGCGCTCTCGTAGGCGAAATGGTTCTTCGGCCGGCCAAGCGCGGAGTGGAGTAGCGCTTCGTCACGCAAACCCGCCGCGCCTCCGTGTTCGACTAACTGTCGATCGTGGATCGCGAGCACGAGCTCGGCTTCGATCCAGATCGGCTTGCTCATTTCGATAGAACGTTGAGCGTGTTCCGATAGCGCGACATAATGTCCTCGGCCTTCTTCATCTTCTTTTGGAAAGCCGGATCGAAGGGCGTGAGGCGGTAAGTATTATTGGGACCCTCGATAAGGAAGATTTCTTCCCCTTCCTTGGTATGGAGGCGATTGACCACCTCTTTGGGAAGCACGAGCCCCAGGGAATTCCCAACTTTACGCACTTTGAGCGCCACCATACCGCACCTCGTAACCCGATCTGCGCCGACCGAAGCTCGTCGGCGGAACAATTATAACTAACATGTTACCACAATCGTAATAACGGGTATTCACGACCTTGGTGGTCACAATGCCGGCCTCATTCCGCCGCAGCTCCTTTCTCGCGGTTGTTGCAGACGGCCTGAACTTCCCGCAATGCTGCACAACTTGGCGGATGTGGTATAGTATGTGGATAACTATCCACATTATCATCCACATTATCATCCACATTATCATCCACATTATGATACACATATGAAGACAATTCAAATGACAATAGATGAGCGGTTGCTGACGCTTGTGGACAAGATGAGTCGGGCGCGCAAGACCACCCGCTCTGCGTTCATTCGAGACGCGCTCGAGGCAAAAATTGAGCGCGAGCGAATCCAAGAAAAAGAACTCCGTCATGCCGATGGCTACGTACAAAAGCCTGTCTTGGCCGGCGAATTCGAAGTTTGGCTCAATGAGCAGGACTGGGGAGCATCATGAATCGAGGGGATGTCTGCTGGTATACCTTCAAGGCACCTGACAAGAAACGCCCGGTGTTGATTCTCACCCGCGAATCCGCTATCTCGGTACTGAATTCGGTGACTATTGCACCCATCACGTCAACGATCCGTAGGATTCCCACCGAACTCCTCTTGACTGAGCGGGATGGCGTCCCTCACACCTGCGCAGCTAACTTCGACAATCTGCAGACTGTACCCAAGAGAAACATCGGCGATCGCATCACGCGCTTGACGTCACGCAGAATGAAAGAAGCAGCGGCAGCCGTTTCGTTCGCGCTCGGGTTGGATGAATGAGCGCCGCCCCGCGCGCAACGCGGCATCTTCAAGCCGACGCAGATGAAATACCTGTTGTCGATCAAGACTGACTAATGGAATTCCGTTGTCGAAGATTCATCATGCCGCGTTCGATGCTCATTTGATCGGCATTGACCCGGATTACCGTTTGCATGTGTCGCCGCAGTTATTGGATCAGAGCGATGGGCCAATGCTCGAGGGTTTGAAGAAGCTGCAGGGGGTCAGTGTGCATCTGCCGAACCGCACGAAGGATTATCCGGATCGCGATCGGCTGTCCCTGCGCTTTGAGCGGTTTAGTGCGGCGTATTGATAGCGGAGCGCAGCGGACGAACCGCTCGAGCAGACGAAGCATGAAATCTGAATTCGTGGCGACAATAAAGATTCGCAGCATCAATCCGTATGTCCTCGTCAGTGCGGCCCGCGCCAGCACCATCAAGTCTGGCTGGCGCAAGCCCATGCCGGTCCTGGTACGCGTCAATGGCAGACCTGACCACCCATGGCGCACCAACATGATGCCGGTTGGTAGTGGAGGCTTCTATCTATACCTGCATGGTGACATTCGCAGAGTCTCCCAAGCTTCCGTCGGGGATCGCGTCCGAATTGAGATCAAATTTGACGCGAGCTACAGAAACGGACCTCAGCATTCGATGCCGATATGGTTCCGACGAGGGCTCATGGCGAACGCCCGAGCCAAAAAGAATTGGCTGGCACTCACTCCGAGTCGCAAGAAAGAGGTTCTGCGCTACTTCTCGCGTCTTAAGTCTCCAGCCGCGCGGGACCGGAACCTCGCTGGGGCGCTGCATGTTCTCTCGGGCGCGGCAGGCCGATTCATGGGTAGAGCATGGGCTGACGGTTCGTAGCTTATGCTCCGTGGCAAGGGAACAAGGACGCGGATGATGATTGCGAAAGGGTGAGCAGCATAGTGTACGCCAGAACACGAAGGTTCTCTCTGGTCTGCAAGCGAGCATGTCGGCGGGGCAATGGAATCGACCGCTTCGGGACACACCCGATGTAGGTGTATTATCGCATTGTCGTTGCTGTGTTCATCAGTGATATCCCTTGGCAACTGGGAGCGGCATGCCGATGTCACACCTGCTTCGGATCCTTCTGGTCGCGCTTCTCTGGTTCTCGACATTGGCAGACGCGCAGGAACGACAAGCGGACGGCCGCGCAAAGAATCCGGGATTGCCGGGATGGTGCGAAACACCCGTTGCCGATCGCAAAGCGGAGCTGGGCTGCTACACAACGGCGATCACGGAACTTGGCGTCCTGCCCCGCGCTTCGCTGTACTGGCACCTCGACACATTTCGAGATCGGGCTTCAGCGGACGCGAACCGCACTGCCCGCGGCACGGTTGTGGACGGCCACGGTAAGCACTGGCTGTTCACTATTGCGGAACAAACGTGGCGGCCGCGCGGGGGCGATCGGGCAGCGATCATCGGACCGCTCGGCGTCGACCCGGGTGCCGCCTACACGGCGCGATACCTGGAAACGGTAATCAACTCGGGCTTCCAGGATGGAAAGAAGGGGCATCGGCATCCCGGCCCGGAAGCATGGTTCATAGTTTCCGGCGGGCAGTGCCTGGAAACGCCCAACGGCGTGATGATTGGTCAGGCCGGGCAGAGCATGTTGGCGCCCGAAGGCTGGCCGATGGCGATATCGAGCCTTGGTACCGACACGCGACGTACAGTCGTACTGGTGCTGCATCGGAGCAATGAGCCCTATGTCATGCCCGTGGACTCCAGCCCCGAAGCGCCACATGTGCACTGGATACCCAAAGGCCTCTGCCCCAAGTGATTCCGTGGATGAGGCACGTAACTTCACGTGCGCGGTATGCGATGGTGCCTAACGGCATTCCGTTGTCAAAATTTCATCATGCGGCGTTAATCTGGCCGTAGATTTTAAGCGCTGTCGCATGTTAAGCGGCGAGTTCGATGGCTCCGATCGACACTACTACTCCAGGTAAAGCGGCGCGCTGCCTCTGACTCGACGGTGCCGCATCTCGGCGAACGCCAGCATTGGCCGTCCGATTTTTGAGGCACGCGGCTTCTCTGTGTACATAGTACGCTTTTATGTATACTATGTACGCATGACAAAGGATCGTATTTTTTCCGCCGCCAAGGGCGTTGTCGACCGAGAAGGAATTGCGAATCTCACGATTCGCAAGGTCGCCGCACGAGCCGGCGTCTCGCCGATGGCTCTGTACCGGCACTTCGCGGACAAAGACGCTCTCCTGAGCGCGCTGGTCGAGGACGGCCTCGCCGCGTGGGAGACGGTGGTGCGCTCGCTTAAGTCGCAGGATCCAATGGAGTGGCTGGACAAATTGGGCGAGGCGTTCATGGAGTTCGCTCTCAAACAGCCGCACCGATTCGACGCGGCTTTCTTTCTACCGGCACCCGATGCGCGACAGTATCCCGGCGACTTCGCCGCCGGCCGCTCGCCCGTCATTGCGATGGTCATGGTACGGATCGACCAAGCGCGGGCAGCTGGGCGTGTGGGGGACAAGCCGGCACTGGAATTCGTGTTGTCGCTGTCGGCCCTGGCTCAGGGCATGGTCTCGATGTTGCGCGCGAACCGCTTCTCGGACGAAAAGCAGTTCAAGCAGCTGTTTCGCACCGTCCTTCGCCACTGCATCGAGTCGTTTTCTTCAGTCCCTTCGCGGAGAGCCCCATGATCAATGCTCAAAAAACTCAGCGTTGGATGAGTGTCGTGCCTTGCCTGCTCGTCGGCCTGACCATTGGCCTGTCGTTCAACGCAAAATCCCTCGCACGCGAGGGACTCACACCCGCTTCGCAAGATCTTGCCATTGTGGGGGCCAGGTTGTACTCATCGCCCGACGCCGCCCCGGTTGAGGACAGCGTTGTTGTGGTGAAAGATGGCCGGATTGTCAGCGCGGGATCGCGTGCGAAAACACCCGTTCCACCCGGCGTTCGCGTACTCGATGCACGCGGTGCCGTGCTGACCGCCGGGTTCTGGAACAACCATATTCACCTCATGACCCCGGACGTGCTCGGCGCTGCCACCGCTAAGGCCGCGACTATCGAGGCCACCCTGCAGGCGATGCTGACGCGCTGGGGGTTCACTACGGTCTTTGATCTCGCGTCCCCCACGGACAACACGCTGGCGCTACGACAGCGGATCGATTCAGGTGAGATCTTAGGTCCTAAGATCCTCACCGTCGGCGACCCGTTCTTCCCCAAGGACGGGACGCCTATTTATGTGCGAGATTTCCTCAAATCACAAGGCTGGCCGAGTGAAGAGGTTGCAACGCCGGCAGAGGCCGCCTCGCGCGCCGCGCGGCAACTCAAGCGTGGCACCGACGGCGTGAAGGTCTTCGCCGGCGCCATCGTCGGAGGAAAAATAGGTGTTTTGCCAATGCGGGTCGACATTGCAAGGGCCGTCGTTGCGGAGGCGCACAAACGTGGCAAACCGGCTTTCGCTCATCCCTCCAACCTGGCCGGATTGAACGTGGCAATCGAATCGGGGGTCAATATCCTCGCTCACACGACAGCCGGGGACGGCGGCGGGACCGACGAGCGATGGTCTCCCGAGCTAATCACCCGACTGCGCAACAAGAACATGGCGCTGATTCCAACGATGACACTTTTTGAAGTGGAGGCGCGCAGAAACGGCGAAAGCTCCAAGGATCTCGCACACGCCATAGCCATGATTACGACCGAGGTTAAAGACTATGCTGCCGCGGGTGGCCAGATTCTGTTCGGTACGGACGTGGGGTACACCGACGCTTTCGACACCACTGATGAATACCGACTGATGTCCGCCGCCCTTGACTGGAGAGCCATATTAAGAGCGCTCACCACGGCGCCGGCCGAGCGGTTTGGGTATGCCAACCACAAAGGACGGGTCACGAATGGCATGGACGCAGATCTCGTCGTGCTGGACGCGGACCCTGCGAAGGATCCTACCGCCTTCGCGCGAGTGCGCGATACGATTCGGGGCGGACGCGTCATTTGGGCTCGGTAGCACGTCGACCCGGCGGATTCCATCACAAGAACGCGGCGCAGTCGGACGGGAAACCGCGCCAGCTCGCGTGAGATAGTCGAGCTTTTTTGGACGGGCACCATGACGCTGAAACACCGTTGCGAGCGCCCGGACAGGAGTCCGGGCTGGACCGCAGCGAAGCATGGACAGCGGAGCGTTGCGGTGTGAATGGCCTGGCCGACGGACCCTCAATTGGCTTTTGCGAGTTGCAGAAGTCCCGCTTTGTCACGCTTGCTGCGTAGCTGGTAATACTGTGACAGCAGCGGGACGTCGACGCGCGCGACGGCATCGTCGACGGCTTTGCGCACACACGCTTCTCCCTCTTTCTTGCCCCAAGTGGCAGCGCTCTCGCAGAGCGTTTCCGCCGCGTGACGAATGCGCAAATACAATATCCTTGCTCCCTTCACCTTGGACACATCAAGATCCGAATACCCTACGGGATACGTCACATACTCCCGGGGTGCGTCGGCGACCGTACGCTGCTCCGCCAACGCCTTCCCACCGATCGCTGTGCAGCCGAGGGCAAAGAGACTCGCGGTCAGCATTAGTTTCGCTAAATTGGATTGAGTTTTGATCGCGTTCTTCATGACTATCTCCCGGGATGTAAGTAAGTGGATAACAAGCACGATTCACAAACTACGGTGATTCAGTTGACTGACTGTGGGCCAGTCGCTGAGCGGACTCTTGGCGGGCAATTGCGGCGATCCGGGCTACGGAACTCGCCATGGCTTCGTCAAGACACGTGATGTAACGCAGACTCGTCGACATATCAGCGCTCGTTGCGACCTTAGCGCAGACGCGGCGGGCGGCAGTGCGTACGCGCTCGTGCGCGGCGCGGACGCCTTCTGAAGTTGAGAGATCGAGGCCGGTCAGTGAAACCTTCATTTTGTCCGCGTCGGTTGGCTGCTGTGCCTGAGCTTCCCCGCCGATTAGGATGCAGCCAAAACCAAAGCAGCTGGCTGCGAAGATGAATTTCGATATTTTCGTTTGAATTTTGATCGCGTTTTTCACGGCTATCTCCTGGTAAGTGATCGTCTAGGCGATTCTCAAGTTATGGAGACGGCCTGCCACCTGCATGATCGTTGGATCAACGGTGGGTGAAAGTTCGCTGAAAGCTCCGTGAATCGCGGGTGCGTGGAGCTGAATTACGATCTAGGTGCGGCGCAGCAAGAGAACTCCCCGTACGAGGTCAGGGAGACGGAGTTCAGCGTCGTTCCTGACCGCGCTAGGTTGCCAAGCCGGGACAGCTGGACCAAGATATCCCGACGAGTGGGCGAGGGGAGATCAAGCGCTCACGCCAATTTAAGAAAAGCAAGGGACTATGCAGCCACCACTCACACCTGGCAATGGAACCGCTCCTCCGCGCTTTCGGATTGATGACCTCGAAGTCGACATCGGCAAAGCCGAGGTGACGCGTGGGCGCGAGAAGATTGCCTTGCCAAAACTGTCGTTCGACCTGTTGTGCGCGCTAATCAACGCGGCGCCTGCAATCGTGACGAACGACGCCTTGTTGCAGCAAGTCTGGCCGGGGTTGCTAGTGAGCCCGGAATCCGTCGCTCAACGGGTGAAACTTCTGCGCAGCGCGATTGGGGATGATTCGCAGCAGCCGCGCTACATTTTGGGCGTTCGGGGACGAGGATACCGTCTGATTCCGGCCGTCGAGCGCTGCGACCCGAACCTACCGACAAACGATGCTACCAATCCGCACATCGGCACGTCGAGCGCGACGATACCTGGCCAGCCGACATCGCAGTCCTATACACCAAAGGGTTCGAACGGCCGTCCGAAATTAGTACTTATTGCCGCGGCGGTTCTGGTCGCGATTGGCGTTGCTGTTTGGATGGGATGGCACTCTTGGTGGTCGAGTCACAATGCTTCTCAGGCTCACTCAGTCGCGATGGCGGACAAATCGATTGCCGTTCTGCCATTCACCGACATGAGTGAAAAGAAGGATCAGGAGTATTTTGGGGACGGCATGGCAGAGGAAATCATTGATCTCCTAGTGAAGCTTCCCTTTCTTAAAGTCACTAGTCGTACGTCTTCTTTTCAGTTCAAGGGCAAAACGCAAGATCTGCGCAGCATCGGGACGCAGCTTGGCGTGGCTTATGTGCTCGAGGGCAGCGTGCGAAAGGCCGGCGATCGAGTACGGGTGACCGCGCAGCTCATCGACAGCCGCAGTGGCTCGCCCCGCTGGTCGCAGACCTATGACCGGGACTTTAGCGATGTCTTGAAGTTGCAGGATGCTATCGCGCTAAAGGTCGCGCGCGAAGTAGAAGGCGACGTATTCTTCAGTGATTTATTTTCACATAAAACCCTGCGCAGCTCCGCGGCGTATACAGCGTATCTGCAAGGGCTGCACGCAAAGGATCGCTACGACCAGCCGGGCCTGGAGCAGGCAGTAAGCGATTTTCAGCGCGCTCTCGAACTGGACCCAGCGTTCGCAGATGCGGCAGCCGGACTCGCCAACGCTTACCAGAATCTCGGCGCCTTTGGACTCATGCCTGCGGCGGAGGCCTTTGAGAAAAGCCGTTTCGCCGCCGAACTCGCGATCAAACTAGACCCGCACCAAGGAGAGGCGCATGCGGTTCTCAGTAGCATTCATATTACCTACGATTGGGATTGGGCTGCGGCCGAGCGGGAAATCAAGCTCGCAGCAGCCAGTGCGCCCCCGGATTTGCAGGTGGACCCGCTGTTGTCGCTGACCCTGGGGCGATGGGACGATGCTCTGAAGGCTCTAAACGCGGGGCTTGCACGAGATCCAATGGACCCGGACGGTCATTTTTTTCTTGGATTGGTGCAGCTGTGCCGTGGCCGATTACCTGAGGCCGAAGCGGCCCTGAACCGAAACATCGAGCTTAGCCCCACGTACACTTTTGCCCACTACACCCTCGCACTCGTGTCGCTCGCGCGAGGCAGGCCTGAAGCGGCGCTGGTAGAGTTTTTGAAGGAGCCAAGCGAGTCGGCTCGCCTCGGCGGCTCCGCGCTGGCCTATTTTCGTCTCGGGCGTAAGGCGGAGTCGGATGCAGCGCTTGCGCAGTTCACTAAAAGCTACGGCCCTTACGTCCCGTCTGGAGTTGCCGCGGCCCATGCGTATCGCGGTGAATCAGACGAAGCGTTCAAGTGGCTGGATCGCGCGTATGCAGAGAAGGACACACTTCTGCATGGAATCAAGTACAGGACGGAATTCAACAAGCTGCATGACGACCCGCGATACAAGGCGTTTTTGAAGAAGATGAATTTGCCAGAGTAGATGTGACCACGCACAGTCGTAGCCCGGAGCGCCGTGAAGGGTGAAGCGTCATTTGCTTTCTGGAACGCCGTAAAGGGCGGGTCGTTATTTCCTTTCCGGGACGGCGTGAATCCTTCCATGGAGCCTGCGGGAAAAACGTCCCTGTTTTTCACGCCCCGGAAAAGAAATAAGCGCCCCGCTGTGGTGCGCACGATGTGCACCAATCGTTGCGATTGCACCCTATATTCTCGCGTCGCTCCGGGCCGCCTTGCTGCACGAAGCAGCAACGGACTCAAACGTTTGTGCATATCATTCCTCACAGGCCCTCGGCGCAGCTGACGCCCGCGGGCGCGCCGGTGGGGGCGCCCAGGCGGACCGTGTCGGATTCGATCTTGCGGTAGCTGAGGTGTTGTATCTTCGGCGGCGCAGTCGGCGACAGAGTGAAGAAGGCTCCGACGTTGCCGTGTGCGCAGGTGAGGTTCACCTGGCCCCGGAGCCAGTTCTCGGCGATCACTGGTCCAGCGTTCATGCATTCACCAACCTGCTTTTGGAGTGATTGGATTTCCTCGCTACGCTGCGCGGACGGCGCATCGATCAACAGATTCATGGCGCCGACCTGCTTGGCCTCAGCATCGTCCCAGTGATTCCAAAGATTGACGACATGCTGACGCATCTGCACGAGGACCGGCGAGGCTGGAAGTTCGCGCTGCTGCAAACCTCCAGTCCGCTGGAGGGCGTCCCACGCGTGGTTTGTTGCTTCGGAGGGACCCGAGTAGGTCAGGCTCGTCATCGCAAAGATGCCGACGCCATAGTCCGGAAGCCACGCCATCGTTGATCCGAAACCGGGCAGGCCGCCGCTGTGGGCGACGATGCGTTCGAAGCGGCAGTCCGTGCTGATGCGCAGCCCATAACCGTAGCCGGATTCGCTCACCTGAAGCTTGCCATCAACGCGGCGGGCACTCAGGTTCGACGGCGTCCAGCGGTTGCTCATCTCGCGTACGGAGCTGCGTTTCACAGGACCGGCGTCGGATTCGTCGCGCGGCGGCCAGGCCGACAGATGGAAAGCCACATACTTGCCGAGGTCGTCCGCATTCGTCAGCAAGCCGCCGGTCGAGCCGAAAGCGCCTTGCGGGAGTGGGGGTTCCTCGAGATAGGTTCCATCCGGGTTCAAGCGGTAGCCGATGGCACGCTTCTCGTTGGGGACGCGAGAGAACTCAAAAGTGCTCGAGACCATGTGCAGCGGGTCGAGGATTTCGCGTTTCACAAAATCGTCGTACTGAACACCGGACGCCTTGGTCACGACTCGGCCAAGCAGGCCGAAGGCGAAGTTGGAGTATTCGTATCGGGTACCCGGCGGTGTCGAGAACGGCACACCGGCGAGCAACCATCGGGTGACGTCGGCATCACTGGCTGCCAACTGCTGGTCCGCCCAGGGATTATCCTCAGGCAAGCCTGTGCTGTGGCTCATCAGCTGGCGGATTTTCACCGGCGGCGAATCGCGTGTCGGTAGTTGAACCTTGGCGAATTCTGGTATCCATTGGGTGACGGGGTCCTCGAGGGATAATTTGCCCTGATCCCGTAGCTTCAGCATCGAGAGTGCGGTAAAGCTTTTGGTCATGGACGCGATGCGAAACACCGTCGTCTGCGTGACTGGTTTCTTGGTGTTCAAATCCTGAACGCCGAAGGTTCCCACGTGCGCGAGCTGACCGTCGATGACGATTCCCCAGACCATGCCGGGAATTTTTTTATCCATGGCATAATCGCGGAAAATATCGTCGATGACCGGGAAGGCTTTTTGCAGTGTCTGCACGCGATCTGCCACTGTAAATCGGGGCGGTGGATATCGCTCGTCGGCGCTCGCGTTGACGCTTGTGAAGGCGAGGCCTAAGAGCGTCAGCTGCATCAAGGATTGTTTTCTACGCGGATCCATAAAGTTCATCCCCAGACGTTACGGTCGAATACGGAGACCCGGCCGCCTTGGTAGACAAGGCCCGGAATTCGATCTGATTGCTGCAAGAGCGGGCCGTCAATATCGACCAAATCGGCGAGGCATCCGATAACGAAAGAAGGCGCCATCGCGAGCGAACTTCCGCCCATGCTGCCGACCATGATATTGAGTCCGAGCTTGCGCACGGCGTGCGCGAGATCAAGAGCGTGGGTCAGGCCGCCGGTCTTGTCGAGCTTGATGTTGATCCAGTCGTAGCGCGACGCGGCCTGCTCGAGCTCGCCTAAGTGAAGGCAGGATTCATCGGCGCATAGCGGTACGGGAGATTCATAGCGCTGTAGCTCTGCATCCGCGCCGCGACGCAACGGTTGTTCGATCATCTGCACGCCGAGCGTGGCACAGAGGGGCGCCATTTCCTTGAGCTGATCGAAGGTCCAACCTTGGTTGGCATCGACGACTAAGCGAGCGTCGGGACGGGCGCGGCGGATCGCTTCGAGTCGTTCGGCGGGCTGAGTTCCGTCGAGCTTCACTTTCAAAAGTGTGTACGCGGTAGCGGCGGCTGCCTTGGCGGCCATCTCTTCGGGCGTTTGCTCAATCCCGATGGTGAACACCGTCTCGAGCGGCTTCGCCTGCACTCCGGAGATGTCCCAAATCGAACGTCCTTGGGACTTCGCCTCGAGATCCCACAGCGCGCAGTCGATGGCATTGCGCGCGCCGCCCGGCGGTAACAGGCGCTGCAACGTTGGCCGGTCGATGCCATTCGCGAGGGTTTGCGAGACCTCATTGATCTTCGCCAACATGCTCTCGGCCGTCTCAGCAAAGTAAAACACGCCGAGTGCCTCGCCCCGACCGACGACGCCGTTGCGCTCCAGTTCGACGACCACGGATTCAAAGGCGGTCCAGGTCTTGGTAGCGATTCGAAACGGCCGAAGCGTTGGCCAGTGTTCGATGTGAACGCCCATCTTCACGCGGCAAATTCCTTCTGGATCAAATCCACGATCGGTGCGACGCCGTCGATCAAGGGATCGACGCAGGGGAGCCCCACCTGCCGTTCGTATTGCGCAAGAACGCGGGCGCGATCGCCTTCGGGAACTTGAGAGGTATTGAGCGCCACGCCGACACAGCGGATGTCGGGATTGGTGAGCTTGCCCGTTAGCACCGTTCGTTCGATGACGTCAGTAATTTGCGGCAGGGGAAAATCGGTCCACCCGGCGACGGTTTGCCGTATTGGGTCGTGACAGACCACGAAAGCGTCAGGTTGCGACCCCACCAGCAATCCCACCGTCACTTGCAGATAACCCGGGTGAAAAATCGAGCCCTGGCCCTCGATCACATCCCAATGGTCGGGATCATTGTCGGGTGACAGCACTTCGGCCGCACCGGTCAGAAAGTCCGAAACGACCGCATCGATGGGAATTCCGCTGCCCGCAATCATGATGCCGGTCTGGCCGGTCGCTCGAAAGTGGCTGCGCATGCGTCGGTTGCGCATTTCACGATCGATCGCGAGGGCCGTATATTTTTTTCCTACAACGCAATCCGTGCCGACGGTCAACAGCCGCTTGCCCGAGCGCTTAGCCCCCGTACCGACCGGCAGTGTCTTTGGCGGCACGCGCACGTCGACCAAACGCGCGCCGCCCGCCGTGGCGGCTTCTTGCAGCCCCGGAAAACTCGCCAGGCGAACATGAAGACCTGCAATGATATCGATGCCGGCGGCGGCGACCTCGCGAAGGGCGCCGATCCAATGAGCCGGCATTCCGCCGCCCACCGCGGCGGAGCCGATGATGAGGCTCCGCACCCCGGCCTTTTTTGCCTCCGCAATCGACAGATCCGGAACGCCGGCATCGACGCGACATCCGGGCAAGCGGATTTGTCCGGCGCAGGTGTTGGCGCGCCACTCAACCAGGCCGAGCGCCGTCTTAG
>Ga0193753_10000365_pt1 | contig 45164 bp, 35 predicted proteins | sample H1c2metaG_FD_144925 | JGI IMG/M metagenome (GOLD analysis project Ga0193753, IMG submission 144925) | Soil microbial communities from a riparian zone of the East river system, Colorado, United States - H1c2 | ecosystem: Environmental > Terrestrial > Soil > Riparian zone | place: USA: East...
TCGGGGCGGGAGGCGTGGACGAAGAGGAAGTTCTCGATGCCGGCCTTCTGGTAGTGGGCTCGGTCGTCGACGGTCGACATCGCGGTGAGGCCGGCGTCGCCGCGGAAGTAGCCCTGGTAGCCGAGGCCGGAGGTGATCTCGGTCAGCTCGAGGAGGGCGTTGGGGGCGTGGTTCTCGTTGGCCTCGACGAGGAGGTTGGGCTGCTCGCGGGCCAGGGTGGCGGTGGCCCCGCGCAGGACCGCGCACTCGTGGCCCTCGACGTCGATCTTGATGAAGCCGACCCCGCGCAGGTCGTGCTGGTCGAGGGTGCGGAGCTCGACCTCGATCTCGTCCACGTCGGCCACGTCGTCGTGGGTGAGCGAGTTCTGCGGCTCGATGGTCGACCGGCCCAGCTTGACCTCGCCGTTGGAGCCGAACGGGATGCGCATGCGGGTCTTGCCGGGCGCGTCGGACAGGGCGCAGGCCTCGATCCGGCAGCCCTTGCGGCCGATGGTGGCGCGCAGGAACTCGACCAGGTGCGGGATCGGCTCGAAGGCGACCACGTCGCGCGAGTGGCGGCGCAGGCGATCGCTGTACATGCCGAGCTTGGCCCCGACGTCGACGCTGGTGGCCGACCCGTCGCACAGGATGTCGAGGAGCTCCATCTCGGGCTCGTAGTTCACGCCCTGCACGCGCCGCAGCCAGAACATGAGGCGCGGGAAGCGCCGGTACTTTCGCAGCATCGGGGTCGAGCGCAGGCCCATGGCCAACGGCATAGCCGGTCTGGACCGGCCGGCGCAACCGGCTCGCGACGCCGACGCTACCACCCGGCCCGGGCGCGGCTCCCATAGTAGGATTCGCCACCGTGAAGACCCTGTACGAGCCGGCCAGGCCGGATGTTCGCCTGCCGGCGCTCGAGGAGCGGGTGCTGGCCCGATGGCAGGCGGAGCGCACGTTCGAGAAGTCGCTGGAGGCGAGCGCGTCGCAGCGGCCGTACTCGTTCTACGACGGGCCGCCGTTCGCGACCGGCCTTCCCCACTACGGCAACCTCCTGGCCGGCGTGCTGAAGGACATCGTGCCGCGCTACTGGACGATGCGCGGCTATCACGTGGCGCGCCGGTTCGGCTGGGACTGCCACGGCCTGCCGGTCGAGTACGAGATCAGCAAGAAGCTGAAGATCGAGTCGAACAAGCAGATCCTCGCCATGGGGATCGACAAGTACAACGCCGAGTGCCGCGGCATCGTGCAGCGCTACACCGAGGAGTGGAAGGCGTCGGTGCGGCGGATCGGGCGGTGGGTCGACATGGACCGGCCCTACTTCACGATGGACCCGTCGTTCATGGAGTCGGTCTGGTGGGTGTTCCGCCAGCTGTGGGACCGCGGGCTCATCTACGAGGGCTACAAGGTCCTGCCCTACTCGACCGGCGTGTCGACGCCGCTTTCCAACTTCGAGGCCAACCAGAACTACAGGGACGTGCAGGATCCGGCGATCACGGTCGCGTTCCGGGTCCGCGGCCCCGACGCCGGCGAGGACGCCTACCTCCTGGCCTGGACCACGACCCCGTGGACCCTGCCCAGCAACCTCGCCCTCGCCGTCCACCGCGACCTGTCCTACGTGAAGGTGCGCGAGCGCAAGTCCGGCCGCACCTACGTGCTGGCCGCCGACCTGGTCGACCGCACCTTCGACGAGAGCGGGATCGAGCGGCTCGACACGATGACCGGCGCGGCGCTGATCGGGACCGCCTACGAGCCGCTGCTGCCGTTCTTCGTCGACACGCCGAACGCGTTCCGGGTGATCCACGCCGATCACGTCAACACCGAGAGCGGCACCGGGATCGTCCACATGGCGCCCGCGTTCGGCGAGGAGGACTTCATCGCCTGCCAGAAGCACGACATCCCGATCGTGAACCCGGTCGACGACGACGGGATGTTCACCGCCGAGGTGCCGGACTGGGCCGGGCGGCGGGTCAAGGACGCCGACAAGGCGATCATCCAGCGGCTGAAGGACGAGGGGAAGCTGGTCCGCCACGACACCATCACCCACAGCTACCCGTTCTGCTGGCGGTCGAACACCCCGCTCATCTACCGGGCGGTGTCGACCTGGTTCGTGCGGGTGGAGGCGGTGAAGGAGCAGATCCTGGCCGGCAACCGCGCGACCACCTGGGTGCCGGATCACCTGCGCGACGGGCGGTTCGGCAAGTGGCTGGAGAACGCGCGTGACTGGGCGGTGTCGCGCAACCGGTTCTGGGGCACGCCGCTGCCGATCTGGCGCAACGCCGAGGGCGAGACGATGTGCATCGGCTCGGTCGACGAGCTGGAGGCGCTGACCGGAGCCAAGGTCACCGACCTCCACCTCGACTCGATCGCCGGGCTGGAGATCCCGTCGCGCCAGGGCGGCTCGCCGCTGCGCCAGTCGGGCGGCGTGCTCGACTGCTGGTTCGAGAGCGGGTCGATGCCGTACGCGCAGTGGGGCTACCCGCGGACCAACAAGGCGGAGTTCGAGGCGTCGTTCCCGGCCGACTTCATCGCCGAGGGGCTCGACCAGACTCGCGGCTGGTTCTACACGCTGACCGTCATCGGCAACGCGCTGTTCGGGACGTCGCCGTTCAAGAACGTGGTGGTGAACGGGCTGGTCCTGGCCGAGGACGGCAAGAAGATGTCCAAGAGCCTGCGTAACTACCCCGACCCGCAGGTGGTGTTCGACGAGCACGGCGCCGACGCGCTGCGCCTCTACCTCATCGACTCGGCAGCGGTGAAGGCGCAGGAGATGCTCTTCTCGGAGAAGGGCATCCGCGACGTCGTCCGCAAGATCCTGCTCCGCTGGTGGAACGCGTACTCGTTCTACGTCAGCTACGCCAACATCGAGGCGTTCGCCCCGGCCGGGGTGGCCGCGCGCTCGCCCAACATCCTCGACCGGTGGATCCTGTCGCGCCTGCACAGCCTCATCGAGAACACCAACCGGGAGATGGAGGCGTACCGGCTCTACAACGTGGTGCCCAACCTCCTCCAGTTCATCGAGGACCTGACCAACACGTACATCCGGTTCAACCGGCGCCAGTTCTGGGCCGATGACATGCCGGCGGAGAAGCGCGAGGCGTTCGAGACGCTGTTCCACGTGCTGCACACGCTGGCCCGGGTGATGGCGCCGTTCACCCCGTTCCTGGCCGAGAGCACGTACGAGAACCTGTCGCGGGTGCTGGCCGGGCGGAAGGAGAGCGTCCACCTCGAGCTCTACCCGGAGGCGGAGCCGGCCCGGATCGATCGCGAGCTGGAGGACGCGGTCGCGCGCATGTCGCAGATGGTGCTGATGGCCCGCAACATCCGCGAGACGATCGGGGTTCGGGCCAAGGTGCCGCTCCGCAAGCTCACCATCATCCATCGCGAGCGGCGGGTGCTCGACGCGATGAAGCAGCTCGAGGACTGCTTCACCGACGAGCTCAACGTCATGGAGGTGGTCTACGAGGACCGCGAGGACGACTGGATCCGGATCTCGGCCAAGGCCAACTTCCGCCGGCTCGGCGCGCGGCTGGGCAAGCGGATGAAGCCGGTGGCCGGCGCGGTCGAGCGCCTGACCGTGGCCGACATCGTCGGGCTGGAGGCGGGCGGCTCGCTCGAGCTGGAGGGCGAGACGATCGGGCTCGACGACGTCGAGATCCGGCGCACGCCGCGCGAGGAGAGCGAGTCGCTGGCCAGCCACCAGCTCATCTCGATCGCGCTCGACCCGACCGTCACCGAGGAGCAGGTCCAGGTCGGCCTCAGCCGCGAGGTGATCCGGCGGGTCCAGGTGGCGCGCAAGAACGCCGGGCTCAACCTGGACGATCGCATCCGGCTCGAGCTGGCCTGCGACGGCGAGCTGCGCCGCGCGATCGAGCAGCACCGCGACGTGGTCATGGCCGACACGCTGTCGGCGGCGCTGGCGATCGTGGAGGCGCCGGCCGGCTCGTTCGTGGAGGAGGCCGACATCGACGGGGAGCCGATCCGGATCGGCCTGACCGTGCAGAGCTGACCGCGCAGAGCTGACGCCAGCGCTGACCCCGGCCGACGCCGCGCTCAGGCCGGCCGCGCCTCCAGCAGAAGCTTCGCCGCGCCGTCGGCGGCGGGCGGCAGGACCACGCGGATCAGGCAGCCCCGCCCCTCGGTGCTCTCGATCGCGATCTCACCGCCCAGCCCGGTGACGATGCCGTGGCAGATCGACAGGCCGAGCCCGGAGCCGGCGCCGACCGCCCGGGTGGTGAAGAACGGGTCGAACGCGTGGGCCTTGACCTCGGGCGCCATGCCGCGCCCGGTGTCCTCGACCTCGACCACGGCGCGGCCCTGCTCGTCGGTGCGGGTGCGCACGGTGATGCGGTTGGAGTCGGCGGCGCCCTCCGGGATGGCGTGGGAGGCGTTGACCAGGAGGTTCATGAAGACCTGGCTCAGCCGCCCGTCGTCGGCCGCGACCAGCGGGGTCGGGCCGATCTCGCGGACCAGCTCGGCGCGGTGGCGGATCTCGTTGGCGGTGAGCCGGATGGCCGCCTCCAGCACGTCCTGGACCGGCAGCGGCGCGCGCTCGTCGCGCTCGGGCCGGCTGAACGCGCGCAGGCCGTGGACGATCTTGCGGACCCGCTCGGCTCCCTCGCGCGCCTCCTCGAGGGCGGCGCGCAGCTCGTCGCGGGCCGGCCCGGGCGAGTCCGCGTCGCCGCGGTCGAGCGCGTCCGCCACCACCTCGAGGTTGCCGGTCACGTAGGACAGCGGGTTGTTGATCTCGTGCGCGATGCCGGCGGCCAGGGTGCCGAGGCTGGCCATGCGATCCGACATGAGCAGCTTGTCGCGCATGCGCTTGCGATCGGTGACGTCTCGGCCGGTCGCGACCACGACCGGCATGCCGGCGAACTCCATGCGCATGCTCGACACCTCGCACGAGCGCCAGCTCCCGTCGCCGGTGCGCAGGCGCATCTCGGCGACCTCGGGGGTCTGCCGCGGCCCGCTCGCGTTGACCCGGCGGGCCAGGTCGTCGGCCAGCTGGCGGTCGTCGGGGTGGATCCGATCGGACATATCCAGCCCGTACCAGGACTTGTCGTCCCCCTCGAGGCCGAAGATGTTGCGCGAGGCCTGGTTGAGATAGATGAGCTTGCCCTCGCTGCGGATCGAGACCATGTCCGGGATCGACTCGATGAGCGCGCGGAAGTTGGCGCTCGACTCGGCCTGGATCTGCTGGGTACGGCGGCGCACGACCGCGCGCTGGAGCAGCGTGAAGGCGCCGGCGAGGGCGGCGAGGCCGCCGGCGGCGAGGAGGACCAGGAACCAGCGCGTCTGCCACCAGGCCCGCTGCACCTCGAAGGCGAGCACCACCGGCTGGCCCCACGCGCCCCCGCCGGCCCGCGCGCGCACCCCGAGGCCATACGACCCGGGCGGGAGCGCGGCGTAGCGGGCGAAGCGCGAGCGGGTCGGGCTCCAGTCGGCCTCGAGCGGGTCGAGGCGCACCTGGTACTCGACCCGGCCCGGATCGAGGAAGCTGTCGGCCGCGTACTCGACGGTGAGGGAGCTGTGGTCGTGAGGCGTCGCGAGCGGCGCGGCGACGCCGATCGGGAGGTCGCCGAGGTGCCCGCCCAGAACCGATGTGGTCGGCGGCGCCGGCGGTCCGGTGTAGTGCGGCGCGTCGATGTGAGTGAGTCCCGCGGTCGACCCCAGCCACAGCGAGCCGTCGCCATCGCGGAAGAACGCGGTCGCCGCCGATTCGTTGCCGGCCAGGCCGTCGCTCTCGGCGAAGTGCTCCACGCCGACCGGCGTCACCACGTCGACCCCGTCGCCGGAGCCGACCCACAAGCGCCCGCGATCGTCCTCGCCCATGAAGAGGACCCGGTCGCTGATGAGCCCGTCGTCGGCGTCGATGTGCTCGAGCCCGGAGACCGCCCCGTCGCGGTAGCGGAAGCAGGTGACGCCGAGCGCCTCGCCGTAGGCGACGCACGCGCGCCCGTCGCGGCGGGCCACCACGTAGGGCATCGACTCGGCGCGAAATCCCGCCGCCTGGCCGAAGCGGTGCCATCGTCCGCGGTCGTTCACCACCACGCCGGCGTCGCTGCCGACCCACAACCGCCCGTCGGCGACCGCGAGCGACGACACCGGCGTGTCGAGGGCGGCGCCGGCCATCATCACCCGCGCGAGCCGCCCAGGCACCGCGCCGGGCAGGCGGTAGAGGCCCGTCGTGGTGCCGATCCAGAGGTCGCCCTCGGGGCCGAGGACGAGGGCCCGGATGAAGCTATCGTCCGGGCGATCGAGCTCGCGCCCGAGCGACACCGGCCCCCCGTCGGGTCCGATGTAGAGGAGGTCCCCCGGCGCGCCGCCGAGGAACACCGCGCCGGACGGCAGGAAGACGAAGCTGCGCACCGCCCGCCCGCTGGTCCCGGGCCGGCACTCCCAGCGCCCCTCGATCGCGCGGGCCAGGCAGTGGTGGGTGCCGAGCCAGAGGACGCCGTGCGGATCGCGCCCGGCCTGCCAGACCACCTCGCCGGGGATGCCGGCGCTCGCGTCGAACCGCTCGATGAGGCCGCGCCCGAGCCACTGGAACAGGCCGACCGATCCGACCCAGATGGAGCCCTCGCGGTCGACGAACAGCGTGCGCGCCATCGCCCGGGTGAGGCCGGTCGCGCCGCCGGCCAGCTGCCATGCACCATGGCGGCGGTAGGCGACGCCCGCGTCGGTCGCCACCCACACCTCGCCACGCGGGCCGATCGCCATGGTGGAGGCGATCGCCGAGCTGTCGTAGCTGGGCGGCAGCCCGAGGCCGACGTTGGTGACCCGGTGCTGGCCGGGCGAGAGCAGCCACATCGACCGGGTCGTGCGGATCCACAGCGCGCCCTCGCCGTCGCGGATCAGGTTGTCGATCGGGTCGCTGCCGAGGCCCTCGTGGGCGTCGATCTCGCGCCAGCGGCCATCGCCGGTGCTGAGCTCGACCACGCTTCCATTGCTGGCCGCGACGCCGGCCCGGTCGGCCCAGATCGTGTCGACCGGGGTGGCGGACGAGCCGGGCCAGCCGGGAGCGCGGACGAAGTCGCCGGCGCCGCGGCGCACGTAGAGACCGGTGTCGGTGCCCGCCCAAAGGAGATCGCCGTGGCTGGCCAGCGCGCGGACGGTCCCGGTCGGGAGCCCGTTGCCTGCCCCGTGCTGGAAGCGGGCGCCGTCCCAGCAGGCCAGGCCGCCGTCGCCGCCGGCGCACACGCCGCCGTCCGGGGCGATGCCAACGGCGACCACCGAGCTGGACGGGAGGCCGTCCTCGACCGAGAAACGGGCGAAGCGGTGCCCGTCGTAGCGATAGAGGCCGTCGTCGGTGGCGACCCAGAGCAGGCCGGCGCGGTCCTGGGCGATGCCGACGATGACGAGGTTGCGCAGGCCCTCGGACGGGCCAAACGACCGGAAGCGGACCTCGCCGACCGGATCGGCGCCGGCAGGGACGGGGGGAGCGCGGGGTGTCGCGGGCCGGCGCGGGGACCGGGGCGGCGCGCCGGCGGACGGCCCCGCGACCGCGGTCGGCGGGTGGAGGGCGAGGACGGCGGTCACGGCCAAGAGGCGCACCCCGGGGTGGGTGGCGCGGTCGCGCTCTCGCCGGCCGGTGGACGCGGCGATCGGCGCAGCCGACGCCCGGCTCGGGCGCGTCACCTGCGTGTCGCGACCCGGCGCGGTCGAACGGATGGCTCGGCCAGCATCTGGCACCACTGGCCTGTTTTCGGATCATCGGTCAGGCAGTTGAGCGCCTGCCTGCCTGCCGCCGCGCTCCGCTCAGGACTGAACGCGGCGCCGGCGACGCCGCTTCACGGACACCGCGAACCACAGGCCGCCGACCACCAGCACCGGCGCGAGGCCGTTGCCGGCGGCGAACCGGCCGGTGGCCGAGCACCCACCGCCACCGCCGTCGGGTGCCGGAGTCGGGTTGGTTGGATCGGGATTGGTCGGGTCTGGATCGGTCGGATCGGGATCGGTCGGGTCTGGATCGGTCGGATCGGGATCGGTCGGGTCTGGATCGGTCGGATCGGTTCCGGGCTCCACCACGCAGGTCGCGTCGCAGCCGTCATCGGGATCGACGTTGCCGTCGTCGCATTCCTCGACCCCCTCCTCGACGAAGCCGTCGCCGCACGCCGCGGCCAGGCAGGTACCGGGGCATGCGTCGGTGTCGGACTCGTTGGCGTCGTCGCACTCCTCGACCCCGGCGCGCACGAAGCCGTCGCCGCAGGTGGCATCGAGGCAGGTGTTCGGGCACGCGTCGGTGCTGGAGCCGTTCCCGTCGTCGCACTCCTCGCCCGGGCCGACGTCTCCGTTGCCGCACCCTCTCTGCACGTAGACCAGCTGCGCGACGTCCTCGGGGACCAGGCCGGTGGCGAACGGCGTGGCGCCGGTGCGGAAGTCCCCGCCGGCGGTGATGTCGTAGATGGCGTCGTCGAGCTCGCTGGCGGCCAGGAGCTGGCCGGTCTGCGCGATGAAGCGCAGCCCGATGACCCCCCGCACCTGGGCGAACACCGGTCGTCCGCTCAGCGGACCGCCCGCGGTGAAGTCGACCACCTGATCGGTGTGCTCGTTGCCGACCAGGAGCTGCGCGCCCATCTGGGCGATCGTGATCGACGAGTCGTCGGCCAGGTCGTTGGGCGCGAAGTACGGGTCGCCGCGGAAATCGCCGCCGCCGGTGATCTCGATGATGCCGTCGTTGAACGAGGTCAGCCACAGCCGGTCGCCGTCGCGCAGGAGATCGGATGGGTTTCGATCGATCCTCGCGAACTCCGGCGCCCCGCCGAAGTTGCCGCCGGCGGTGATGTCGGTGATCTGGCCCGAGTTGAGCTCGGCCACCAGCATCTGCGTGGGCGAGCAGAGCAGGCTGCCGGGGCCGCTCAGCCCGGTGGCGAACGCGGCCACGCCGGTGAAGTCGCCGCCGGCGGTGATGTCGGTGACCTCGCCGGTTCCGCTCTCGCTGGCGTAGATCCGACCGTTCGGCCCCTGGCAGACGCTCATCGGGTTGCCGAGCCCGGTGGCGAAGCGCGGCGCGCCGGTGAAGTCGCCGCCGCCGCGGATGTTGACCACCGACCCGACCAGCCCCGCGGGAACGTCCTGGAACTCGGGGATGAGGATGTCGCCGTCGCGGGCCTGGGCGCGCGCGGTGCCCGCTCCGCCGGTCAGCCAGACTGCGATCCAGAGGTACTTCCACCGCGCGGCCGAGCTCGAGCGAAGCGACATCTCAGCAAGATAAGAGCCGCGCCCTGGCCGGTAAAGCGACATTCCGGCGGGCTTCCACGACGCAAACGGTGCGCCACTCGCTCACCCGTCGAGGTTCTTTGCCATGCAGACGCTGGTGTCCGGCGAATCGAGGTACTCCCCGAAAAGCGGGATGACGCGGAATCCGTGGCTCTGGTAGAGGCCCAGCGCCTCGTGCTGGCGGGTGCCGGTCTCGAGCACCAGGCGGGTGACCCCGAGCTCCCGCGCCGCCCGCTCCAGCCCGACCAGGAGCGCTCGCCCGACGCCGCGCCCGCGCGCCTCCGGCAGGGTGAACATCCGCTTGATCTCCGCGGTGCCCGGATCGAGCACGCGCACCGCGCCGCAGCCGACCACCTCGTCACCCCAGCGGGCGATCAGGAGCGCGCCGCGCCCGGCGCCGACGTCGTCGCCGTCGAGGCGGAAGTGATTGGCGCCGGGCTCGGGGTAGCGCTCGCTCAGCTCGGCGTCGAGCAGCGCGATGAGCGCCACCACCTCGGGGCTCGACAGGTCGGCCGGGGCGATGGTCAGCACGGCACCAGCGTACCGCGTCGGCGCCGCGTCGCCGGTCGCCGGTCGCCGGTCGCCGGTCGCCGGTCGCGCGGAGTAGGATGCGCCATGGCCGACGCGCGGCTGGTCGATCTCCTGGCCCGGAGCGAGCGGCTCCTGGTCTTCACCGGCGCCGGCATCTCGACCGCCAGCGGCATCCCCGACTTCCGCGGGCCCGACGGCGTGTGGAAGCGGCGCCAGCCGGTCTACTACGGCGACTTCCTCGCGTCGGAGGACAAGCGGGTCGAGTACTGGGAGTACGCGCTCGAGGGCTGGGAGGCGTTTCGCGACGCCGCGCCCAACGACTGTCACCTGGCGATCGCGCGGCTGGCGCGGGCCGGCAAGGTGATCGCGACGGTGACCCAGAACATCGACGGCCTGCACCAGCTCGCCACCGGCGACGCCGGCCCGGTCATCGAGGTGCACGGGACCAACCGCGCGACCGCGTGCGTGTCGTGCGGCAAGCGCGCCGAGCCGGCCCCGGCGATGGCGTTCTTCCGCGAGCACCGCCGCACCCCGCGCTGCGAGTGCGGCGCGCCGCTCAAGCTGGCCACGATCTCGTTCGGTCAGGCGCTCGACCCGGCATCGATGGATCAGGCGATCGACGCCGCGCACGGCGCCGACGCGGTGCTCTCGCTCGGCTCGACGCTGTCGGTCTATCCGGCCGCGGAGATCCCGCTCCTGGCGGCGCGGCGCGGCGCACCCTACGCGGTCGTCAACCGGGGCGAGACCGAGCACGATCGGATCGCCACGTTCAAGATCGAGGGCGACGTGGTCTCGATCGTCCCCGACGCGGTTCGCGCGGTTCTCGACTGACGGTCATTTGGTCCGAGCACCACGCGGGGCGTGGCACGTGGCTTGCTGTTCTTCGCGTTCGTGAGGACCCGCGACAGCTGGGACCTGGTCAAGGCCACCTTCTCGGAGTGGGTGGACGACAAGGCCTCGCGCCTGGCCGCCGCGCTGGCCTACTACACCGCCTTCTCGCTGGCGCCGCTGCTCGTCATCGCCATCGGCGTGGCCGGTCTGGTGTTCGGCGATGAGGCGGCGCAGGGCAGGATCGTCGGTGAGCTGCAGTCGCTGATGGGGCCCGATGGCGCCCGCTTCGTCGAGGAGCTCATCGCCGCGTCGCGGCGGCCGGCGAGCGGCATCACCGCCACGGTGGTCGGCGTCGTGATCCTCCTCTTCGGAGCCACCGGCGTGTTCGGCGAGCTTCAGGACGCGCTCAACACCATCTGGGGAGTGAAGCCGGGTCCGAGCCGCCAGGGGCTGCGCGGGATCCTGAAGGATCGGCTGCTCTCGTTCACCATGGTGCTGGGGACCGGGTTCCTGCTGCTGGTCTCGCTGGCGCTGTCGGCCGCGTTCGCGGTGATCGGATCGCGGGTGGGCGGCCTCCTCCCGTTCCCGGAGGCGGCGCTCCAGCTGGTGAACTTCCTGGTCTCGCTCGGGTTCATCACCCTGCTGTTCGCGCTCATCTTCAAGGTGGTGCCCGATGCGAAGATCGCCTGGCGCGACGTATGGATCGGTGCGCTCATCACCGCGCTCTTGTTCTCGCTCGGCAAGCTGGTGATCGGCCTCTACCTCGGCAAGAGCACGGTCACGTCCTCCTTCGGCGCGGCGGCGTCGCTGGCCGTGATGCTGATCTGGATCTACTACTCCGCCCAGATCCTGTTCATCGGCGCGGAGTTCACGCAGGTGTACGCCACCCGGTTCGGCTCGCGCATCCGCCCGGCGCGCGGCGCGGTCGCGCTGACCGACGAAGACCGCGCCCAGCAGGGCATCGCGCGCGACCCGGCGCCGCCCGAGCCCGAGCCCGACGAGTCGCCTGACGCGCCCCGCAGCGCGGCTCGCTGACAGCTCGGCCTCACCGCTGCCGTGAGCCGCCGCAGGGCGTGCACGAATGCCACGGTGGTACGCCGGCGACACGAGCTCCGGGTGGGTATGGTGGCGATCGCCTACCGATACGCGGCGATGGACGCGCGGAGGCTCGACGCGGCGTGGCACATGGCTTGCTCAACCTGGAGCCAAACTGAGGGTTCTACACATGAACTTCGACTCGCCTGGCCCGGATCAACCCGTCCCCTTCCTCTCCTCGGAGCGCGTGGCCACTCGCTCGGCCCGCTCCCGGAGGCCGGCTGGCCGGGGCGGCATGCGCATCGCTCTCATGTCGACCTGCGCCGTGGACGTTCCCCCGCGCGCCTATGGCGGCACCGAGCTGTTCGTGGCCAACCTGGCCCGCGAGCTGGTCGCCAGGGGCCATCAGGTGGTCGTGTACGCGACCGGGTCGTCGCATCCCGACGGCGAGCTGCGCTGGCGCTTCGCGCGCCCGATCTGGCCGCCGAGCCGGACCTACGAGGTGGAACACTCGACCTGGGCCTGGCGCGACATCGCCACGAGCGGGTTCGATCTGGTCCACGTGAACGGCCCCGAGGGGCTGATCGCGCCCAACCGGATCGACGTGCCGACCATCGTCACGGTGCACCACTCGCGCAACGACGAGGCCAACGCGATGATGCGGTCGGCGGCGCCCGCTCACGTCGTCGCGATCTCGCGCCGGCAGGCGGAGCTGGTGCCCGAGATCGGGGTGTCGGCGGTGATCCACCACGGTCTCGCCACCCGGCTGTACCCCGAGGGCGCGGGCACGGGCGGCTACGCGGCGTTCCTCGGCCGGCTCGCGCCGGAGAAGGGCGCGCACATCGCGATCGACGTGGCGCGTGAGGCGGGAATCCCGCTGCGGATCGGCGGGCCGTACTGGGCCGGCATCCCGGAGCTCGATCAGTACTTCCACGCCGAGATCCGTCCGCGGCTCGAGCGCGCCGGCTCCGAGCTGGAGTGGCTGGGCGAGCTGGGGCACGACGGCAAGGTGGCGCTCCTGCGCGGCGCGCGCGCCACGCTGATGCCGATCGAGTGGGAGGAGCCGTTCGGGCTGGTGATGATCGAGTCGATGCTGGTCGGGACGCCGGTCATCGTGTTCGGGCGCGGCTCGGCGCCGGAGATCGTCGACGAGGGCGTGACCGGCTTCGTGGTGCGCGACGCCGACGAGATGAGGGCGCGGCTGGCCGACGTGCACAAGATCGATCGCGCGGCGTGCCGGGCGCGCGCGCGGGCCCGGTGGAGCTCCGAGCGGATGACCACCGACTACCAGGAGCTGTATCGCCGCGTCATCGGCATCGACCAGGACGAGGTCGAGGCGGCGTAGCTCGAGGCGGTCGACTGCGGCATGATTCTCGGCGGTGCCGACCGAGACGGCCGAGATGCGTGGTTCGGCCGCGGCCGGCGCGGCCGCCGCGCCGCCGCTCGACCCGGGCCAGCTGGCGGCGCCCTGGTTCGACGCGGTGCGAGACGCCGCGGCGCGGGTCGCGGGCGAGGCGCGGGGCGGCTGGCCGTCGGTCGAGGAGATCGATCGCGCGCTCGCGCCCGTGGCCGGCGTCGGCTTCGTGGCTGCCGCGAAGGTCCGCCGTCGCCGGCGCGCGCGGCGACCGATCGATCCGGCCGACCTCTACGAGATCCAGATCGCGTCGCGGCGCCAGGTGCCGACCCGCGAGAGGTGCGTGCACGACCTCCTCAACGCGCTGGCCTGGGCGGCGTTCCCGGCGGCGAAGTGGGCGCTCTCGACGCGACTGGCCGAGGCGCAGCGGGCGCGGCTCGCCGACCAGCCGTCGACCTGGCGGCTGCCGGGCTGGCGCACGCGCGCCCACGACCGGCTCGCTCTCCTCGACGAGGGCGGGATCCTGATCGCGGTCGGCCGCGACTCGCAGGGTGTAGTCGCGACCGCTCGCGCGCTCGTCTTCGGCCACGCGCTCCTCGAGCATGCCCTGGCCGGCGACACCGACGTGTGGGGCGCCGCGATCGCGCTGACGGTCGACCCCGGCGGGTCGACCGCCGAGCTGTGCGCCCGCGTCGACGCCGCGCTGGCCGCCGCGCTCTCGCGCGGTGGATTCCTCGAGCGCCGCGAGCCGTGGCCTCGCCTCTCGCTGGCCGACCTCGCGCGCCGATCGATGCGCTGATACGATCGATCGATGGGGGGCCGCCACGACGTGCGCGAGCTGCTCGCGCTCTATCGCGCGGGCAAGAACATCACCGAGCACCTGCGCGCGGTCGAGGGCGCCGCGACCAACTCGGAGACGGCGATCCTCTACGCCTACGACCTCCAGGCCGGCTCCTACGTGCGGGCGCTCGACGATCCCGGCTACGCGGCCGGCAAGCGGGCGGCGGCCGGGCGCATCGCCGAGGTGCTGGCGCCGCTGCGGATCGACAGCATGCTCGACGCCGGCACCGGCGAGGCGACCACCCTGGCCGAGCTGCTGCCCCGGCTGGCTCGCCCGCCCGGGCGCGTCCTCGCCTTCGATCTGTCGCTGTCGCGGCTCCTCTTCGCCCGGCGCTTCCTCGACGCGCGCGATCTCGCGCGGGTGGAGCTGTTCACCGCCGCGCTCGAGAACATCCCGCTGGCCGACGCCGCGGTCGATCTGGTCCTGACCGTGCACGTGTGCGAGCCGAACGGGGGGCGCGAGCGCGAGATCCTGACCGAGCTCCTGCGGGTGGCGCGCCGCTACCTGGTCCTCATCGAGCCGTCGTACGAGCTCGGCTCGGATGCGACGCGCGAGCGGATCGACAAGCACGGCTACGTGCGCGGCCTGCCCGAGCACCTGCGCGCGCTCGGCGCCAACGTCGTGTGCCACGAGCGGTTCGGCGCCGATCTCAATCCGTCCAATCAGGCGGCGGTGCTGGTGGTCGACCAGGGCGAGCGAGACGGGGCGGCGGCGGCCGCGGCGCTGGTCTCGCCGCTGACCGGGATGCCGCTCTTCCGCGCCGACGGGTGCCTGTACTCGCGCGATGGGTTCGCGTTCCCGGTCATCGCCGGCATCCCGTGCCTGCTGGCCGACAACGCGGTGCTCGCCACTCACCTGGCGGATCTGCTCGGCGAGCCGTGACCTGCCGGGCCGCGGCTCAGCGCGGCAGGTGGCAGCGCCGGCAGCTGTCCGACGCGATCATCGGATCGATGCGATGCGCGTCATTGCGGTACGGATACAGCTCCGCGTGACAGGCGGCGCAGGGCTGTCGGCCGGCGCGCGTGTCGCCGTGTGACGCGGCCACGTGCTGCCAGCCGGGCCGGTCGAGCGCGAGCGCCTCGGGCGGGTGACAGCTGGTGCAGTCGGCGTCGGGGAAGCCGGCCGCGGGGACCGGGACCGGCACCGGGCCGACCGCGCGGGCCGGCCGGCGCGCGCCCACCTGGGCGGTCGCGGCGCGCCCGGCGCTCCGGCCCATCATCACGGACGCGCCCAGGAGGGCGCCATCGACGGCGTCGCGCCCGCCGATGCCGGCGAAGCCGGTCACCTCGCCGGCGGCGTAGAGGCCGTCGACCGGATCGCCGTCGCCGCGGAGCACGCGCCCCGCATCGTCCACCGCCACGCCGCCCAGGCTCCCCCGCGCCAGCGGGTACAGCCGGATCGCGTAGAACGGCGGCCGGGCCAGGTCGAACCCGGCGGAGCCGAGGTTGTGGGTCGCGACCGCTCCCTCGAGCGCCGCGCCGGGCAGGTCGGCCGCGCGCGCCAGGGCGGCCAGGCTGTCTCCGCGGGCCACCAGCGGGCTGTCGAGGATCTGAGCGGCGACCCGGCGCGGATCGCGCCACGCCGGACCCTCGACCGTGATGGCGCGGGCGCCGTCCGCGTCGAGGATCGCCCAGTACGCCGCGCCCGGCTGGTGGAGCGCGGCCGCCAGGGTCACCGCCGGCCCGCCGCTCTCGTCGACGAAGCGCCTTCCGTCCCGGTTGACCCAGATCGATCGCGGCAGGTCGACCCGCAGCCCGCGATCGCCGCCGCGAACCCGCGGATCCGGAACCCCGGCCGGATCGAGCGCGACGTGGTCCATCCGGCGCAGCGCGCCGCCGGCCTGGCGCGCGAGATCGAGGCCGACGCCGAGCGAGCCGGCGCCCGAGCCGGCCAGGATCCGCTCCGGCACCGGCAGGTCGCCCGGCCAGCTGCTCTGCACTCGCTCGACGTCGCCGGTGAAGCCGCCGGTCGCCAGGATCACGGCGGCGGCGCGGCGCTCGCGGGCGCGCCCGTCGCGCACCCCGCGCATGCGGACGCCGACCACGCGTCCCTCGTCGACGGTGAGCTCGGTGACGTCCTCGTTCCAGTGGAAGCGGACCCCGAGCGCGAGCGCGTTGCGGTAGAGCGCCGCGGTCAGGCCCAGCCCGCCGTCGCGCGGGCGGTGGAGGCGCGCGACCCGGTTGCCCGGGGCCGGCACGACGCCGGTGAACGCGACGCCCATCGCGGTCAGCCAGTCGTGCACCGCGGCGCGCGAGTCGCCGGCGTAGCGCCGCGCCCAGGCCTGGTCGACGTCCACGCCGCGGGCCGCGAAGTCGGCCGCGGCCAGCTCGGCGGAGTCGGCGATGCCGGCCGCCTGCTGGGTCGGGGTCGCGACCAGGGCCAGGCCGCCGTCGGACAGGATCGCGCCGCCGCCGAAGACCGACCAGCGGTCGACCACGACCACCTCGGCTCCGGCCGAGGCCGCCTCGACCGCGGCGGACAGGCCGGCCACGCCGGCGCCGACCACGACGATCGGATCACCGGCGCGGGCCGAGTCGGCCGGGCTGGAACCAGCCGGCGCCGGGGCGCCGCTGCAGCTCGCCAGCGAGACCGCGAGCGCCGCTGCGAGGAGGGGGGGACTCGCGCGAGACACGGGTGAGCATGCAACGTCCCGCGCCGAGCGTCACCCGGCTACCTCCGTCGATCGAACTACCTGGCGAGCTCCCAGGCGCACGGCCAGGCGCGGGCGGCGCCCGGCGGTGCGAGCCGAAGCGCGATCAGAGCGGCTTGTCGTAGCTGGCGACGGCGTGGACGCAGAGGTCCATGTCGGCTTCCCACAGGGTGTCCGGCAGGTCACCAGACAGGTCGAACCGGAAGAAGACATCGCCGGCGCGGAGGTGCGTGGCGATGTTGGCCGGGTGGGCCGGCTCGGCGTACATCGCGCCGTCCCCGGTGTGATCGGCATCGTCCATCTCGACCAGCATGAGCTCGGGTAGCCCGGTCGCCGGATCGGCCGAGACCGCGGTGACGGTGAGCGCGTCGAGGAAGTCGAGGTCGTCGACGCCGGAGCTCGCCGTGATGCCGACCGCGTGCACGGTGACATCGAGGTCGTAACCGTCGCCGTCGGGCATGCCGAGGTCCTCACCCGAGATGGGGTGTTCGGTGTTGCCGGCGTAGCCGGACGGCGGGAACGGGACCCGCATCCCGCCGATGCAGATGTCGGGCGCGTCGAGCTCGGCGGAGAACAGCATCGGCTGATCGCAGGCGGCGCCGAGGACGATGACGGGGAGGAGGCCGAAGAGGGAAGTGATGGTGCGCATGGCGTGTGTCCTCGATCGCTCTAGAAGAAGAAGAGAAAGCCGACCCGCGCCGACGGCGCGATGATGCGAGCGGTCGCGTCCTCGTTGACCGCGAAGGTGAGCCCGTCGTCGGCGCCCTCGGCCACCACCTCGTCGAGGTGATGCAGGGTGCCGCGCATGACGGTGATCCCCGCGTGCAGGTAGAGCGAGACCCGGTCGCGGCCGAAGTCGGCGCCGAGGTGGAGGTTGGCGTAGTCGTACCCGACCTCGCGGAGCAGCGGGCTGTTGGAGTCGCTCGAGATGCCGACCCGGTTGGCCGCCTGGTTGGCGTCGCCAGGGAAGTAGTGGCCGACCTCGGCGTTGAGGGTCGGGCTGATCGCGAACGGCAGCATGTAGAGCGAGGCGCCGGCGCGCACCCCGTAGGAGATGAGGTTGGTTCCGACGCCGGCGTGGACGTGGAGCGGGCGCAGCGGGCGGAACACGAGCGAGCCGGTGAACCCATCGGGCACGCCGGCGTCGACCATCACGCCGAGCGAGCCGGCGTCGGCGGAGGCGGTGCGGCTGGTGGTGAACGCCGCGGCGGCCGCGACGAGGGACAGAGCCGTGGCGATGGCGTTTCTGCGGGGCACGAGATCTTCATCGGCCATCGACCGGGTTACTGAAGCAATAAAGAGTATGCGTGCTTACCTGAAATGTAGGCTGGTAGAGGAGCCAGGCCCCCATGGGTGGCCGCCTCGGCGGGTGAGTAGGAGCGCTCACCAGGCGAAGCCTGTACGCTTGGTCGGTGGACGTCGTAGTCGCTGACGAAGAGAGAGTCTCCACTTCGACCGCGTTCCTCCTCTGGCTCGCGTGCGCGCTCGGCCTGTTCGGGATCCACCGCTTCTACCTGGGCCGCCCGTTCACCGGGGTCCTCTACCTCCTCACCTTCGGGCTGTTCGGGGTCGGACAGCTGGTCGACCTCATCCGGCTGCGCCACCTGGTGGTCGGCGAGAACCTGAAGCGAGATGCGCTGCAGGCAGCGGCCGAGAACCGGCTGCTGGCGGGACGGGCGCGCCGGCTGCTGCGCGAGGCGCCGGCCCAGTCGTCGTCCGACGAGGAGTCGATCCGCATCAAGCTCCTCACCGCGGCGTCGGCGCGGGGCGGCAAGCTCAGCGTCACCGAGGGAGTGATGGCCACCGGGAAGTCGTTCGCGGCGGTCGAGGCCGAGCTCGACGCCATGGCAAAGAGCGGCTACGTCGGCATCTCGAACGACGACGACACCGGGATCGTGCTCTACACGTTCGGCGAGCTGGCCAAGTAGCCAAGTAGCCAAGTAGCTGGCCCCTCGAGTGCGCCGCCGAGTTGCGGTGATTCGCGCTGGCAACGCGCAGCGTCAGGGCCCATATACTCGCGGCCGATGCGATCCCAGCTCGCGACCCTGGACCGTCTGCGCCGCATCGCCCAGACCCTGGTCCGACACGGGCTGCTCGGGCTGGTCGATCAGGTCGGGCTGGGCGACGGCAGCCTGGTCGGCCGCCACCCGCCGGAGGAGCTGGCCGCGGCGCGGTTCGGCCGCCGGCTGTCGCGCGCGCTGAACGACCTCGGGCCCACCTTCATCAAGCTCGGCCAGTTCCTGTCCACCCGCGAGGACCTGTTCCCGGCCCCGATGGCGCGCGAGCTGGCCTGTCTACAAGACAACGTCGGGCCGCTGCCGACCGAGATGATCCGCCGCGCGATCGGCGAGGGGCTGGGGCGGCCGGTCGAGCACGCGTTCGAGTCGTTCGATGATCGGCCGCTCGCGGCCGGATCGATCGCGCAGGTGCACCGGGCACGCACTCGCGACGGCCGCGACGTGGTGGTGAAGGTGCGGCGGCCGGGCATCGAGCGCGACATCGATCGCGATCTGGCGCTGCTCGGGACCCTGGCCCGGCAGGCGGCGGCGCGCTCGCCCGACATCGCGCGGATCGATCCGGTCGGGCTGGTCGGCGAGCTGGGCACCCAGCTCCGGCTCGAGCTCGACCTGGCCCGGGAGGCCGACGCCCTGCGCCACATGCGCGAGGTGGTCGGCGACACCGCGCGGGTGCCGGAGGTGATGGGCGAGCTGTCGTCGCGATCGATCCTGACCATGGAGTGGATCGACGCGGTCAAGCTGGGCGCGCCGCCCGCGGCGGCCGACGCGCGCGACGCGGCCCGCGCGGTGGTGGCCTGCTTCGCCACCCAGTACCTGCGCGGCACGATGTTCCACGCCGATCCGCACGCCGGAAACCTCATGTGGGGGGCGGACGGGCGGCTGGTGCTGCTCGACCTCGGCGCGACCGGCGTGGTCGACGCGGCGATGCGGCGGATGCTGTTCCGCCTGTGGGTGGCGTCGGCGCGGCGCGACGGCGAGCGGCTGGCCGAGGTGGCGCTGGCGATGGTGCACGTGCCGGCCGACCTCGACCGCGACGCCTACCGGCGCGACCTCGGCCAGGTGCTGGACGCGGCGCTGGCCGGGACGCTGGGGCAGATCCGGGTGGCCGAGCTGGTTCGCGACGTGTTCGGCGTGGCCCAGCGCCACCACGTGCGAGTGCGAGCCGAGTACTTCGCGCTGTTCCGCTCGGCCATGCTGGTGGACGGCGTCCTGCGCCGGCTCGACCCGTCGCTCGATCCGATCGCGGAGACGCGGCGGTTCATGATGCGGAACGCGCTGTCGCGGCGGTGGTTCGCGCCGGCCGCGGCGATGGCGGTGCAGACCACGGCCGGGCGGGCGGCTCGTCTGGTGCGAGCGCGCGGGATGCGGGCCGGGCTGGCCGCGTCGGCGGTGGCCGCGGCGATGGCGGTGGCGGTGTTCCTGACCACCGGCGGAGGGCCGCGATCGGGGGCTCACGTTGTGTCGACCGCGCGGACGGATGCGGCCGCGCTGCCAGCCGCGTCCCGGAAGATCGTCGCCGCGTCGACAATCGAGTCGGTCGCGCCGGCCCGGCCAGCCGCGGCGTCCGCGGCCCGCGCCAGCCTCTCGGCCGACTGCCCGCTGCGCCGTGCGCCGCGGTCGACCGTCCGGCCGCCGCGCGCCCTGGTGCACGCCGGCGCGGTGGCGGAGCTGCGCGAGGAGACCCGCGAGTACTGGCGGGTGCGCACGGCGGACGGCGCCGAGGGCTACCTGGCCAAGACCTGCTTTCCGCCGCCCGCGGCCGGGTCGCGCTGATCGCGGCCCGGGCTGGACGCGCGCCTCAGCGCTTCCTGGACAGAACGCTGGCGATGCGCTCGCGGAGCGCCGGCGAGGTCCAGGTCGGCAGCACCTCGCGGGCAAAGGACCCGTCGTCGTCTTCGGCCGGCAGCACGCCGCCGCGCAGGGCCAGCTTGGCCGCCGCGTACGCGGCCGGGTCGTGGCTGGCGCGGGCGGTCAGCTCCTTTTCGGCCGCGGCTCGCGCGTCCTCGGCCACCTCGTCGACGTAGCCGAGCCGGAGCGCGGTGGCCGGGTCGTGCAGGGCGGCGCCGAGCACGGCGCTCTCGATGTGCTGGAGCGGCACTCGATGCCGCACGATCGCCATGACCCGGGGCGGGAAGCGCAGCCCCAGCGCGAGCTCGTTGAGCCCGATCTTGCTGCCCGGCGTGGCCGCCGCGACCCGGTGATCGCAGCACAGCGTCAGCACGCACCCGCCGGCGATCGCGTGGCCGTTGACCAGCGCCACCACCGGCCCCGGGTAGACGAACAGGGTCGACATGAGCCGCTCGAGCAGGCGCAGGAACGCCTCCATCCCGCGCGCGTCGAGCGACGCCACCTCCTTGAGGTTGAGGCCGGCCGAGAACGAATCGCCGGTCCCGGTCAGGAGGATCGGCTGGCCGCCGGCCTGCTCGATCCGCGCCAGCAGGAACTCCATCATCTCGGTCCCCAGCGCGTTCTTGGCCGGCTGGGCCATGGTGATCTCGACCATGTGCTCGCTCCTCTCTCGCGAAGGCGACGAGGCTACCGCGGCGCGGCGGCGTCCGACAGACCCGCGGCCGCGCGCGCGGCGTCCAGCGCGGGGCGCGGCGCCATCAGCCCGACGATCTCGTTGGTCGGGGCGAGCTCGCTGGCGATCAGCGCCACCACGTCGGCGGCGGTCAGCTTCATGATCTCGCGGGCCAGGCGCGCCTGCGAGTCGAGGCGGCCGCCGCCCCGCAGCACCGACGCGATCCGGTCCGCCGCGCTCTCCGCGCCCGACTCCTCGGCCAGGAGCGCGTACAACGCCTCGCGCCGGGCCCGCACGAACGACTCGGCCAGCCCGGCGGCGCCGCCGCCGCGCAGCATGGCCAGGTCGCCCAGGATGGCGACCAGCGCCTCGCTGAACCGGCGCGGATCGACGATCGCACCGACGATGAACTGGCCCGAGCCGCGGCGCTCCTCGTGCGCCGCCTGCAGGCTGTACGAGGCGCCCAGGGTCTGGCGCACGCTCAGCAGCCGCTCGTGCAGGATGCGGCCGAGCACGAGCCGCGCCGCCCGCCGGCCCTGGTCGGCGCCGGTCGGATACACCACCCGGATGAGCGCGGTGACGTCGGCCGGATGGCTCACCTCCTCGATCACCAGGCGCGTCGAGCGCGGCGGCGGCGGCGGGCGCGCGGAGCGGAGCGGCTCGCCGGGGCGCAGATCGTCGAACCAGTAGCGAGCGTGGGCCCGGGCCAGCGCGGGATCGAACGCCCCGGTGATGACCAGGAGGCCGTTGCGCGCCCCGAACCGCCGCCGGCGCACGTCCTGGACGTCGGCCAGCGAGATCGGCCGGGCGTTTCGATCCCAGGAGCTGGCCGCGCGCGCGTACGGGTGAGCGGGACCGTACACGGCCCGGTCGATCGACGCGTGCAGGAGGAGGAGGCGCTCCTTCCAGCCGCGCGGGCTGCGCAGCATGCGCGAGCGCGCCGCGCGCTGGGCGGAGAACCCGTCGAGGGTGGCGGTCCTGTACTCGCCCAGCTTCACCAGCCAGGCCAGCCCGGCCAGCGACGTGTCGAGGTGCGCGGCCAGCCCGGTGGTCGAGAACACGGTGTAGTCGCGGCCCGCGCCGCTCTGGAGGTTCTCGCCCAGCCAGTAGAGGAGCAGGCCGGTGTCGGTGTCGCTGACGTCGCGCGACGGCGACAGCTGCAGCCCGACCGCCGCGATCGCGGCCAGCCCGGCCTGGTCGGGCGGATCGTCGGCGCTGCCGCCGGCGAAGATCAGCTGCGCGCTGGCCAGCGGCGCGGACCGGGTGGCCAGCAGCACGACCTCGAGCCCGTTGGGCAGGCGGAAGCGCTCGGCCCGATCGAGGGTGGAGCGCGGCAGCGGCACGCGCAGCTCGTGGTCGGCCTCGGCCGGATCGGCCGGAGCGGCCCAGCTGTCGTCGTGGAACGCGCCCGGGCCGGGTGCGACGACGTGCCTGGCCGCGCCGGTGGTGGCCGGCGTGCGCGGGTCGACCTCGAGGATGACCGCGGTCCGGTCGCTGAACAGGCGCGCGGCCGCTCGCCCGACATCGACCGGCTCGAGCCGGCCGAGCGCGCGCAGCTCGTCGCCGAACGGATCGTCGCGGCCGCCGGTCTGCAGCGCGCGGCCGAGCAGGTCGACCCGCGACCCGAGCTCGTCGAACGCGCTGAACAGCGCCTGCATGCGCCGGTCGACCAGGAGCCGCAGGGCGCGCCGGCTGTGCTCGCGCGAGGTCCCGGCCACGGCGCGGCGCAGCTCGGCCAGCGCGTCGTCGACCTCGGGCTTGCCGTCGGTTGGCGACAGCTCGAACACCGCCATCGCCAGCGGGGCCAGCGGATCGTCGATCGCGTGCACGTCCCAGCCCGATCGATGGGAGCGCAGCTCGGCCTCGAGCAGCGCCACCGCCAGGGTGCTGGCCGCGCCATCGCCGCCGTGGGCCGGCGGAAGCGGCCACGCGACCACGACGGCGCGGTCCTCGCCGAACAGGCGGTCGCTGCGGACCACGCGGCGCCCCGGCGGGATCCGCGGGTAGCGGGGAGGCGGGCCGGTGCTCCGCCCGACCAGGGCGGCGAAGCCACTCGCGATCCGCGCGGCCGCGGGTCCCGCCGCGATGTCGCCGCTCAGCACCACGACCATCCGGTCGGGCCGGTAGTGCGCGTCGAGGAACCCGCACACGTCGTCCAGGGTCAACCCGGCCACCTCGCGCTCGGACCCGCCGACCGGGCGCGCGTACGGGTGATCCGCCGGCACCACCTGGGCCAGGAGGGCCATCCAGCCGGTGAGGCGGAGGTCCTCGCGCACCAGGCGCTCGTTGGCGACCACCTCGCGCTCGCGGGCGAGCGTCTCGCGGCTGATGCCGCGGCAGCCGGCCGAGAAGCGCTGCACCTCCGCGGCGACCACGTGGTCCAGCTGGTCGGGGCGCGCCGTGGTCACGTAGAGGGTCCAGCCCCAGCTGGTGTGCGCCGTCGATCGGAGGGCCACGGCCGCGAGCCTGGCGCCCGCGGTTCGCCCGTCCGGACCGTGCAGGTTGAACAGGAGGTGCTCGACCAGGTGGGCGAGCCCGGCCTTGCCCGGCGGATCGCTGGCCGAGCCGACGTCGAGCCGGATGCCGAGCTGCACCAGGTTGGTCCCGTGGTCCTCGATGACGAGCACGCGGAGGCCGCTGTCGAGGCGCGCCGTCGCCCGGGTGGTCTTGAACCGGATGAGGCGGCTCGGCGCCGGCGGCGGGGTGCGGCAGGCGGCGATCACGCTCATCAGGGCAAGCAGAGGAAGCGCGGCCATCCCGGCGGAGTAGCTCCGTGCTCTGCGCTGCCTCATCCAGGTGATGGTACGTCATCGCCGCGAACCGACCCGCCAGCCCCGTCGGCACGGCGATTGCTCCATCGCAGCTCGTACCGTGAAAAAGCAATCCAGTACGGGGAACTTCGAGAGACGGACGCGGGCCATCAGCGTCAGTCCTGACGCTCCGCCGGGGCGGATACAGGCCCGATCGCCACCCCGGGGTGCGGCGATGCCGGTGCTGGTGCCGGTGGGAGGGCGCCTGCGCATCCTCCTGGCCGAGGACGATCCGCTGAATCGCCACATCGCCGGCGTCCTCCTGCGCCGCTCCGGCCACCACGTCATCGCGGTGGCCGACGGCCGCGCGGCCGTGCACGCCGCTCTGCGCGGCGACATCGACGCCGTTCTCATGGACCTCGACATGCCGGTGATGAGCGGGCTCGCCGCGGTCCGCAGCATCCGCGAAGACGAGAGCGGATCCGGACGACACCTGCCGATCATCGCGCTGACCGGCCACGTCGGCGACGAGGACGAGGCGCGTGCGCTCGCGGCCGGCTGCGACGGCTACGTGGTCAAGCCGTTCGACCTGCCGACCCTCCTGGCCGAGATCGTGCGGTCGTGCGCGGTGGCTCGCGCCGCGGTCGCCGCGGCCGTTCGCCCGGTGTTCGACCGCAACCAGTTCCTGGCCCGGATCGGCGGCGACGAGGCGCTGTTCGGCGATCTCATCGGTGGCTTCCTCGATGACCTGCCGGCCCGCCTCGCCGCGATCGACCGCGCCCTCAAGGGCCACGACGGCCCGGCGCTGGCCAGCGTCGCGCACCGGCTGTGTGGCGCGCTCCTCAGCCTGGCCGCCGAGCCGGCCGCCGATGCGGCGCGCGCGCTCGAGCGCGGCGCGGGCGGCTCGCCCGAGGATCTGGAGATGTGTGCCGGCGCGCTCGAGCACGAGCTGGGGCGCCTGGCCGAGACGCTGTCCGCGACCGACGCGCGGTCGTCGGTCCGGGGTCGGGCGTGAAGGCGCTCATCGCGGACGACGACGCCACCGCACGCCGCATGGTCCGGGCCGCGCTGGCCACCATCGACGTGGAAGTGGTGGAGGTGTCCGACGGTGACGCGGCCTGGGAGGCCCTCTCGCGCGACGACGCGCCGCAGATCGCGCTGCTCGACTGGCAGATGCCGGGCGCCGACGGGCTGGAGCTGTGCCGCCGGCTGCGCGCCCGACCCGGCGAGCGGCCGTACGTGTACGCGGCGATCGTCAGCTCGCGGATCTCGCCCGCCGACATCCTGGCCGGCTTCGAGGCCGGCGCCGACGACTTCGTCACCAAGCCGTTCGACATCTCCCAGCTGGCGGCGCGGGTGCGCGCGGCTCACCGGCTGGTCGGCGTGCAGACCGAGCGCGAGCGGTCGCGCTCGTACCTCTCGTCGGTGCTGGAGCACCTCGACCACGGCGTCATGCTGGTCGACGCGGACGACTCGATCGTGTACGCCAACCCGGCCCTGGCCGAGGTGTTCGACACGCCGCTCGCCGCGACGATCGGGACCAGGCGGGCCGACTATCTGCGCGCCCACGCCGGCCGGTTCGACGACCCCGACCGGTTCCTGCGCGCGGTCGAGGTGGACCGCGCTGGCCCCGATCAGAGCGCCGACTTCGAGATCTCGCGGCCGCGCCGGCAGGTCCTGCGCTGGATGGGCTCGCCGGTGTCGCTGCCGGACGGCCTCGGCCAGCTCGACATGTACCAGGACGTCACCCGGGAGATCGACCAGCAGCGAGCGCAGGAGCACCTGGCCCGCACCGATCCACTGACCGGGCTGGCCAACCGGCGCGGCTTCGCCGAGGCGGCCGAGCGCGAGATGTCGCGGGCCAGCCGCACCGGGGCGGCCCTCGGCGCGGTGATCTTCGACATCGACCACTTCAAGCGGGTCAACGACCTGCACGGCCACGGGGTCGGCGATCGAGTGCTGCAGCACGTCGCGCGCTGCGTGGCGGTGACCGCGCGCTGCACCGACGTGGTCGCGCGCTGGGGCGGCGAGGAGCTGATCGCGCTCCTGCCCGACACCGACATCCGCGGCGCGCGCCGCTTCGCCGATCGAGTGCGCCAGGCGGTGGCCGCCGGCCACGAGGACCTCCCCGCCGTCACGATCTCCGCCGGAGTCGCCCAGCGCTTCCCCAGCGAGACGATCGAGGACGCCGTCGCTCGCGCCGACGCCCGCCTGTACCTCGCCAAGGCCTCGGGCCGCGACACGGTCAAGTAGGCGATCACCGCGGGCGGGCCGCTCATGGCGGCGGTGGCGGGCGGATGTGGCGGAAGGTGAGGTTGAGGCGCGGGCCCACCGCGCGGGCCGTGCGCGGCGCGGCGTGGCGGTAGTGGGTCTGGGTGGTGCCTCGCATGACCAGGAGCGCGCCCTCGCCGAGGGTGAGCTCGAGCTGGTCGTCGCGCCGGCGGCGGTGGCGGAGGACGAAGCGGCGCGGCGCGCCGAGCGAGAGGCTGGCGATCCATCGATCGTCGACCGAGGGGCCGACCTCCGGCTCGGCGTCGGCGTGCCAGCCCATGCCGGCGGCGCCGTCGCCGTAGTAGTTGGCCAGCACCGAGTTGAAGCCGAGCCCGGTGGTGGCCTCGATCGCCGCGCGCAGCTCGGCCAACCCCGGCGTCCACGGCAGCGGCGTGTGGAACACGCCGGAGTAAACGTAGTCGGTGCCGGGGTCGCCGTGCCACGACACCAGCCGCGCCGCGCTCACTTCTCGTCCGGCGATCCGGTAGGTCTCGGTGCCGAGCGGCAGCTCGCCGCGCAGGCGCTCGAGCCAGGCCTCGTGCCCGGCGATCGCGCGCGGCCAGAGGTCGACCCACGCGCCCGGACACAGATCGTGTCGCTCGCCCGGCGCCGCCATGGCGTCGTTATAGCAGCGGCCAAGCTCAGGGGGTGCGGCTCACCCAGTCGCCGACGCCGCCGATGTGCAGGATGGCGAGGGCGCCGCGCCGGCCGTCGGAGGCGAGGGCGTCGAGCTCGGCGCGCAGCGGCTCCGGCTCGGCGAAGAGGACGCCGAGCTGCGCGACCATCGCGCCGCGCGCGAGCCGCGTCGCCGGCTCGGCCGGCTCGGTCGGCTCGCCAACCGCCTCCCGCGGCGCGGGATTCGCGCCGGTCGCCGGTGGCTCGCCGGTGGCGGGTGACGCCGTCGTCACTCCGTCGGAAGACTCGGCGCGGTCGGGCTGGTTGCCGGGCCGGGCGAACAGCGCGATCGCGGCCGCCGCGCCGACCGCCGCCAGCACCAGCACCGCGCGCCCGTCGAGCGATCGGGCGGGCGATCGGCGAGGGCGGGCCGGGCTGGTCAGCGCCGGGACCGGGGCGGGGGGCGGGATCGCGGCGCGCGCGCCGGCGACGAGGCGGCCGTGCAGCTGCTCGAGGCTGGCTGCCATCGCCTGGCACCGCTCGCAGCGCGCGAGGTGGGCCGTGGCCAGCCTGCCGGGCGCAGCGCCGTCGAGCGCGCCGGACAGCTGCCAGCGGACGAGTGGGCAGAGCATCACGAACCCTCCTGCAGGAGCTTCCTGCGCGCGCGGAACAGCATCACCTTGGTGGACACCGCGGTGCGACCCAGCTCGCGCGCGATCTCGCCCACCGACAGATCCTCGGCGTAGCGCAGCCACAGCGCGCGGTACGCCTCGCCGCTCAGCAGCCGCTGCGCGGTCCTCCACAGGTCGTCGGCCGCCCGCGCGGCCGGGCCGACCGCCACCTGCACCGCCACCGTCTCCGACTCCCGGCCGCCGCGCTGCTCGAGGTCGGTGCGGCGCAGATGGGCGGCACGGTGGTTGGACGCGACGTTCTTGCCGATCGCGAACAGCCAGGTGGAGAAACGCCGGGTCGGGTCGTAGCGGTCGATGTGCCGGTACGCGCGCAGGAGGGTCTCCTGCACCACGTCGTCGGCGTCGGCCGGGCTGGGCAGCCGGCGGACCACGAACGCGGCCAGCGGCGCCCGCAGGCGCCGGGCCAGCTCCTGGAAGCAGGCCTCGTCCCCGCACCGGGCGCGCGCCGCCAGATCGTCGACCGACAGCTCGGCCAGCGTCGGCGTGTCGGTGTGGGTCATCATCGGCGCGAGGCCAGAGCTCAATTCTTGGACTCGATCAGCTTCACCAGGTCGGCGGTCGGCATCGTCACGGTCATCTCGACCGCCCTGCCGTTCACCGCCACCTTCAGCCCCTTCACGAACGGGCGCACCTCGGCGGTCTCGTCGGACATCGAGACCAGCGCGACCACGCCTTCGATCATGCTCTTGATCTTCTGCGCCTCCTCGGCGCCCGACATCTGCAGCTTGACCCGCACCCGCATCTCGGCGCGGATCTCGCCGACGTGCACGGTCAGGGACGACATGTTCACCCGCAGCGTCTTCGACTGGGCCGCGTTCTTGACCTTGTCGAGCAGCTTGTCGTTGAGCGCGGCGAAGAAGAAGACCCCGCGCTCGAGCGCGCCGTCGAGCACCACGCGGGCGCTGGCCAGGGTCTTGCCGCGCCGCGCGGCCGCGTCGATCGCCCTGGTCAGGCTGGCCTTGTCCTCGGACAGGATGAAGGTGTTGCCGACCAGCGCGATCATGGTGTCGTCGTTCTTGCTCGACTGCGGCGAGAATCTGTACTTGTAGGCCGACTGTCCGGCGATCCGGATCGGGGCGCCGTGCGGGATCTTGTCGAGCAGGACCTGGATCCGGCGCGCGTCGGGGACCTGGATCAGCACCGCGCCGGTGTCGTGGTTGGTGAGCCAGAAGGACACCCCCTGGGCGGTGTCGAACAGCGCGCGGGCCAGCGGGCGGATCGCCGGGTCCACGCCCTGCCACTCGATCTCCTTCTTGAACTTCGGCCCGATCAGGCGGTGGAGCGAGGTCTTGCGCAGCGCGTCCAGGTCGAGGTGACCCACCCCGTCGGCCTCGGCGGGGATCCGCCCGGCGTCGAGCGGAGAGGCCAGCGCGGCGGTGGGCAGCGCGAGGAGTGCGAGGAGGGCGGCTTTGGCGGCGACGGACAGGTTCATTTCACTCTCCAGATTCTCCCCTTCTACCCGCCCCGCCCCGATCCGGTTACACCGCCGGATGGCCGCCCCGCGGACCGGCGTACGAGTAGGGAAACTCGCGGGTTGGGTCGGTCGGCATCAGGCGGTGGAAGTTGCGCACGTCGAGCACCATCGATCCGTCCGGGGTCTCGGAGAGCACGTCCACGTGCCGCGCACCCCACACGATGTCGCCGGGCAGGAAGGTGTGAACGGCGTGGAGCGGCTGCATCGAGATGTCGTCGAAGCCGACCACCAGCACGTTCACCTCCACCTCGTCGCGCGCCAGCGACTCCGGCGTGGCGCCGGCCAGCGGGCTGGACGGCTCGATCACGTGGAGCACGGTCCACGACCGGCGCAGGCTCAGGGCGCGATCGCGGGCCAGCGGCAGGTCGATCATCCGGTAGAACGTCGTCCCCTCGCTGGTCCGCTCGGTGCGCACCATGCTGACCCGGATCTGGGCGTCGACGATCCCGTTGGCGCGCTCGTTGCCGATGCGGAACGAGAGCGTCGGGACTCCGTTCATCGGCGAGATGACCGCCTGGCGGGTGAAGACCATGCGCGCGGTCGGGCGAGAGAACTTGGCGAAGACCAGCCCGGTGACCAGGGCGACCAGGATGACCCCGGCGATCGCCTCGCCGACCATGAGGACGTTGGCGGCGGCGCTGGACGGATAGAACGCGCCGTAGCCGACGGTGGCCAGGGTCTGCGCGCTGAAGAAGAACGCGTCGACGAACGAGCCGGGCCGCGCGTTCTCGATCCCGCCGGTGACCAGGTACGCGAGCGCGAAGATCGCGTTCACCACCAGGAAGGCAGCGGAGATGATCGCGAACGTCATCCGCCACGAGCTGCGCAGGAGCGAGTGGTAGAAGTCGCGCACCGGCGTCGACCGCGCGCCGATCACGCGGATCTCGTAGCCGGGTGCGGCCGGCGGTGAATCGACCGGCGGCGCCTGGGGCCGCTGCGCGCTCGGGATCACTCGCTCGAGTCTCCGCCGCGCCGCGTCCGCCGGCAAGGTCGGCCCGGTCCGCGTCGACCCAATGTCTAGCGTCGGTGGACGAGCGGCATGTCGAGGCCCGGCAACCCGGTGCCGCCGCCGCCCTGCCGCGCCGCCGCACCGCCGATCTCGAGCGAGTCGAGCAGCTCCGCGGCCGCCGCCCAGCTGGGCCCGGCGCACCGCACCACCGCGAACACGCCGCCACGCGCGACCGCGTCGCCGCCGGTCAGCGCGAGCCACGACGCGTACGGGCAGCCGGGGCGGAAGCGCCCCTCCTCGTCGAGCTGCAGGAGCGCGTCGATGCGGTAGCCGGTGGCGCCGCCGGCCAGCTCGATCTCGCCCTGACCGAGCAGGCGCCCGCGCCCGGGCCCGGCCAGGGTCGCCTCGGCCGCGGCGCGCGCCACCTCCTCGACCACGCCGGCGCGATCGATGATGAGCGACGCGCTGAACAGGCCCAGCTCGATCCGGCCGATCAGCCGATCGTTGGTGCCGCGCTCCTCGGCGGCGAGGACGGCGCCGCTCCCCTCGCCCGCGGCGAGCTCGATCACCACCAGCGCCGGGCCGGGCCGGAAGCGGAGCTCGATCGGCGGGAGACCTCTCTCGGTGGCGCTCGCGGCCGAGAAGATGTGCACGTCGGCAGACGGCATGACCCTGTCCAGGAATTACGCGTCCCTGGACCCTGTCGCCAGCGGGAAGATTTCCCCACGCGCCGACGTAGCCGCGCGCCCGGTATCTCGCGCACCTGCGGCGCGATGCACCGTCACCATCGTTCGAGCTCGCCTGGTAGGCTCGCACCCGACATGGGCCTCATCGTGACTGCTGTGGCCGGTGCGAGCGCCGTGGCGTTCGGCGCCTTTGGCGCCCACGCGCTGCGCTCTCGCCTCGAGCCGGCCGCGCTGGCGATCTGGCAGACGGCCGTCCTCTACCACCTGCTCCACGCGGTCGCGCTGCTCGCGCTGGTGCTGTTCGCGCGCGCGACCGGACGCGCGGTCGGACTGCCGGCCGCCCTGTTCGGCGCCGGCATCGTCCTCTTCTCCGGATCGCTCTACGGCCTGGCGCTGACCGGCTGGCGCTGGCTCGGCCCGATCACCCCGATCGGGGGGCTCGCGTTCCTGGCCGGCTGGGCGTCGCTGCTCCTGCTCGCGCGCGCCCGCTGAGCGCGCCCGGCAGGAGGCGGCCGGCCCACGCGATCGCAGGCCGGCCGATCTCGCGTCGATCGACTGACTGGCTACTGGGCGACGATCCTGACGTCGTCGATCGCGGCCTCGACCAGGCTCGCGCTGACGGCGTCGGCCGCCTCGACCTGGATGCGCACGCTCTGGCCGGCAAACGCGCTGATGTTGACCGAGGTGGTGATCCAGGCGGCGTCGTCGTCGTTGGCCGCGGCCAGCTCCTCGAGGACCAGCTGGGTGGTGGTGCCGACCACGCGCACTCGCAGGAAGTCGGCCGTGGTCGCGTTGTCGCCGTGGGCCAGGTAGTAGGCGAACGAGAGCGTCAGGGTGCCGGCCGGCAGGGCGATCGCCGGCGAGCGGATCGTGGTCGCCCCGCCGTCGATGTCGTTGATGCCGGCCGAGGCGCCCGCGGTTCCGCCGGTGACCAGGTCGAACTGGCCGCTGTTGGTGGTGCCGAGCTGCTTGGTCCCGGCGCTGGTGGTCGCCTGCGGGTTGGCGCGCTCCCAGCGGCCGGTGGTCGCGGTGTCGGTGCCGGCCGGGTTGACCGTCCAGCCGCGCGCCTGCTCGAAGTCGTCGTTGAAGACGACCACGCTGCCGCCGGCCACGGTGATGGTGACGTCGTCGTCATCCTGGGCGGCGCCGTCGTTGACCACCAGGCGGAACGTGTAGCTACCGGCCACGGTCGGGGTGAACCGGGCCTGCGAGGTGTTCGGGCCCGACAGCGTCACGGTCGGCCCGGCGGTCTGGCTCCACGCGAAGGTGAGCGGCGACGGCCCGCCGTCCGGATCGCTCGATCCGGTCCCGTCGAGCAGCGCCTGCACGTTGATCGGCGCGGTCCGGTCCGGGCCGGCGTTCGAGGTCGGCGGCAGGTTGGACGTACCGGTCGACAGCGCGCCGCTCACCACCAGCGAGAACGGCTGCGGCCCGCTCGGCACGGTGAACGCGCGCACCCGCACGGTGTAGGTGCCGGCCGGCGCGCTGGCGAACAGCACCTGCTCGACGGTGTTGCGGCGATCGGCGGTGCCGCCGGTGGTCGACACGCCGCCGGAGAAGACGTTGCCGCGGAAGGTGCCGTTCGGCCCGCTGACCTCGAGGTCGAGATCGTTGACCAGGTTGACGCTGGCCGCCGGGGTGGACGGGAAGTCGGTCCACACCAGGGTCGCCTTGAGCGGCTGCCCGGCCGTGACCGTCACGCTGAAGGTCTTCTCCTGGCCGGCGCCGCCGCCGGGGAAGCCGCCGTCGTCGGTGCTGAACAGCTTGCGGGGCTGGCCCGGGAAGAACAGCGCGTCGTCGAGCAGGATGCGGCCCCAGCCCTGGCAGTTGTTCGGGATGGCGCCGGCGCCGGTCATCTGGCGTGCCGAGTTGAGGAGCGTGGCCTTGACCAGCGCGGCGGTCGGGGTGAAGCGGTTCGCGGTCACCGGCGCGCCGGTCGGGTAGTAGCCGTCGGTGTAGTACTGGCGGACCAGCGCGCCGAACCCGGCCGCGGCCGGGCTGGCCATGCTGGTCCCGCTCATCGAGATGGTGTTGCAGTTGTTGCTGGTGACGTTGCCGTCGTTGCGGCCGGAGATGATGCCGGAGCCGGGGATGGTGAGGTCGGGCTTGATGCGGTTGTCGCTGGTCGGGCCGCAGCTGGAGAAGCTCGCCATCGACTCGGCGCTGGTCCCGCGCAGGGTCGCGCCGACCGAGACGCCGTTCTTGGCGGTGGACGGGCTGCCGACCGTCGCGGTGCCCGGGCCGGAGTTGCCGGCCGCGAAGAAGATGAGGAAGTCCGGGTGCGAGAACATGAACGCGTCCACGTCCTCGGTCGCCGCGGTGTAGTTGTTCTGCGGCGAGGCGTTCTCCTGATCGCCCCACGAGTTGGTGTGCAGGCGCGCGCCCTGGTTGTAGGCCTGCTGGAACAGCGGCTGGAGGTCGACCACCGGGCAGCCGATGCCGGGCAGGTCGCCGCAGTTGTCGGTGCCGAAGCCGGCGTCCTGCACGACCAGCCTGGCCCCCGGCGCCATGCCGTCGGCCGGATCGTGCTCGATCGGGTTGGCGAAGTTGTCGCCCGCGATGGTCGCGCCGACGTGGGTGCCGTGATTCTGGGTGTCCCACTCGGTGTTCGCGATGCCGCCGGCGCACTCGTTCGACCACAGGAAGTCGACCGCGAGCACCTTGCGCTGGCTGGCGTCGACCGTGGTGCCGCCGTTGCACGCGTTGGTCGGCGGCAGGCCGCGGGCCGGATCGCGGTAGAAGCAGCTGTCGACGTCGGCGCCGGTGTCGATGTAGCCGACCACCTGGCCCTCGCCGTGGATCCCGTTGGCGAACACCGGCGTGGCCTGCCCGCCGTTCACCCCCGACTGCCCGACCCAGATGGTCGTGTCGTTGAGGAGCGATCGCTGGGCCTCGACGTCGATCCAGAACACCTCGGGCACCTCGGCCAGCGCCTCGGCCACCGCGACCGAGCGGTCGCTCGGCACGCGCAGGCGGATGCGCGAGAAGCGCTCGCCCTTGCCGATGCCGACCACCTCGGCCTCGGGCGCGAGCGAGATCTCACCGACGATCCGATCGAGGTTGGCGTCGGGGTATGCCTGCACCATGACCGTCTGCATCTCGTCGGAGGCGGCCAGCTCGGCCGCCTCGCGCAGGCCGCGGGCGATCTTGTACTCGGGCCGGTACACGCCGGCCCACGCGCCCAGCGAGTCGAGCCGCGCGCCCGGCGCCGCGCGGACCAGGAAGCTGTCGGTCGGCACGTAGGTGTAGACCCGCTCGACGCTGGAGCGGAGCGCGGCCAGATCGGCGGCGGTCGGGGGACCGTCGAGCTGGACCAGGAGGTACTGGCCGGAGCCGTCGAACGCCTCCATCGCCTGGTCGGTCGCGGGCGGGGTGGCCCGGGTGTCGATCGGCACCGACGCGAGGTCGATGACACCCTCGCGATCGTCGAGCCCATCGGTGGACGCGCAGCCCGCGGCCAGGCAAGACAAGAACGCGGCGGAGCCGCGAAGGGTCGACAGCCTCATGCGAGACGCCTCCTGTTCGGTTGGCGGCGGGCATCATAGGAGCCGGACCGAAGCGGCGCCAATCCCGCTCCGTCCCATTGCGAGACGATTGCGCTGCCTACATGGGTGACCGGCGCCGCACGCGGACGTGCACCGCGATCGCGGCGGCGCTCCCGCGCCCCGCGCGGATCAGAGCGGGGCGGGTCGAGCGGTCGACGGGCGCGGGTACGGGCGGCTGACCAGCTGCACGGCCGCCGCGACCAGCGACGCGTTGTCCGGGGCCAGGGTGGCGTCCGGGAGCCAGAGCGTGTCCTCCAGCCCGACCCGGATGTCGCGCCGGCTGGCGGCCGCCGCGCGGAGCACCGGCCACGTGGCCGGGCCGGTCCCGTGATGGAGGCGGCGGTTGGTGTCGGTGGCGAACGGCTCGAGCGCGTCGTCGATGGCGGCCGCGAGCGCGACCGCCTCCTCCGGATCCTCCGGCTCGACCTCGATGAGGAGGCGGCACATCGCGCGGGCCAGGCCGCTCTGGCGCAGCACCTCGACGTCGGCGAGCGTGGTGAGCCCGGCCTCGACGCCGAGGCCGCGGGCCTGGAGAAGCCGGCACAGCTCGACCGCGCCGTCCTCGATCAAGTTGACCGAGACGAAGTCGGGCAGCACCTGCCACGACGAGACCAGGCGCTCGCGCTCGGCGCCGCTCGCGATCCACGCGCCGGTCGACAGGCCGACCGGGATGCCGGGGCAGGCGGCTCGCACGGCGGCGAGCGCCGCGGCGCACGGCTCGGCCTCGAGCGTCTCGACCCCGGCGGCGTCGCGCGGGTGAAAGTGCAGCGCCCCCGCGCCGGCGGCGACTGCCGCGGCCGCGTCGCGGGCCAGCTCGTCCGGGCTGATCGGCACGGCCGAGTGCTCCTCGCGCCGGCGCGCTCCGTTCAGGCAGGCCTTGATGAGGATCATCCGACCACCCTGCTCGCCGTCATCGAACCGATCCGCATGTCCCTCGCCTCCATCCCCACGCCCCTCGAGTATCGATCAAGGCGCGGGGGGATGCCCGTTCTGAACGCACTTAGGGCCCTAAGGGCCGCGAATGGATTCATTCACGTCCCCCGCGGCCCCGGCGAGCGGGGCCCTGAGGGGCGCTTGCCGGGCGCTTGCCGGGCGGCTGACGGGCGCGCTACTTCGAGGGCGGGGCGTCGGCTGGCTTCGAGCCGGACACCTTGACGAAGCGGAGCGTCATGCGGTCGCTCTCGCCGATCGCCTTGTACTTCTCCTTGTCCTTGTCGCCCTCCTGGTAGGTCGGCGGCAGGGTCCACACGCCCTTCTCGTAGTCCTTGGTGTCCTTCGGGTTGGCGTTGATCTCGGACTTCTCCTCCAGCTTGAAGCCGGCCGATTCGATCTTCTTGATCAGCCACTCCTCCGGCAGGTAGCCCTTGTCGGCGGTGTCCTCGACCTTGGCGCCCGCGGCGGCGCGGTGCGCCTCGACACCGAACTTGCCGCCGTCCTTCAGCACCTTGTGGATCCCGGCCAGGTAGGCGTCGATGTCGCCGCGCCGCTGCCAGTTGTGCATCTCGCGGAGCGCCAGGACCAGGTCGGCGGAGCCGTCCGGCCCGAACGAGACCTTGTCGGGCGGGTTGATGAGCGCGAGCTCGACCTTGCCGAACATCTCGGGCGACTTGGCCAGGAACATCTGCGTGCGCTTGCCGTACACGGTGCGCCCGGACTCGGGCGGCCCGTTCGGGTCGTAGGTGACGGCGACCAGCTTGCCCTCGCGGGCGACCAGCGGGGCGAGCACCTCGGTGTACCAGCCGGCCCCGGTGCCGACCTCGACCACGGTCATGTTCGGCTTGATGCCGAAGAAGGTCAGCGTCTCGAGCGGGTGGCGGTAGACGTCGCGGTCGGCGTTGCCGGGGATGCGGTGCGGGCTGGCCAGGATCGCCTTGAGCGCGGCGCTGCTGCTGGCGAACTTCTTGGCGACCAGGGCGGCCGCGCCCTTCTTCATGTCGTCGGTCCACCGCGAGGCCTCCTTGGCGGCCTCCGCCTCGGCGTCCCTCATCTCCTGGGCGGCCTCCTCGGCGTCCTGCCGCTTCTTCTCGGCGGCGGCCGCCGCCGGGTCCGGGGCGGCGGTGGCCGGGTCCGGGGCGGCGGTGCCACCGGCCGCGCTCGCCGTCGGGTCGGCGGGCGGCTCGGCCTTCTTCGATTCCTTCTTGCAGGCGCTGCTGGCCAGCAGCAGCGCGACCATCATCATGGGGAGTCTCTTCGACATGGCGGCGACTATAGAACATGTCGCCCGCCGGGCTTGTTCCCGGCCCGGGCCAGAACGCCGGCCAGAAACCGGTCCAGAACGCCAGTTAGAACGCGTCGGCGTCGCCCCCGTCGCGGCCGACGTCCGCCACCGCGCGCAGCTCACCGGTCTTCGGATCGGCCTCGATGCAGTTGGCGTGGCCGATCCGGCCGCGGCTCTTCAGCACGTGGCCGCGCGCGACCAGCGCCTTGGCGATGGCCGGGTCGAGCGAGTCCTCGTGGATCACCACGTCGGGCAGCCACTGGTGATGGATGCGGGTCGCCTCGATCGCCTTGTCGATCGGCCGGTCGTAGTCGATGACCTGGAGCAGGATCTGCGCGACCGTGGTGATGATGGTCGGCCCGCCCGGCGATCCACAGACCGCGCGCAGCTTGCCCCCCTTGCTCACGATGGTGGGCGTCATGCTGCTCAGCATCCGCTTGCCCGGCTGGATCGCGTTCTGCGGCCCCTGGACCAGACCGAACATGTTGGGCGAGCCCGGCTTGGCGGTGAAGTCGTCCATCTCGTTGTTGAGCAGCACGCCGGTGCCGGGCACGAACACGCCGGCGCCGAACCCGCCGTTCAGGGTGAACGTGTTGGCGACCGCCATCCCCTTGCCATCGACCACCGAGAAGTGGGTGGTCTGCAGCTTCTCCTTCACCTCGGCGCCGGCGCCGATCTGGGCCGACGGCGTGGCCTTCTCGCGGTTCACGTCGGCCATGCGCTTCTTGGTGTAGGCCGGGTCGAGCAGCGTCTTCATCGGGATGTTGACGAACGCCGGGTCGGCGATGAGCAGGTTGCGATCGGCGAACACCCGGCGCAGCGCCTCGATGTAGAGGTGGATGCGGTCCACCGAGTCCCACGGCATCGAGTACAGCTCGAGCGCCTCGCTGGCGGCGAAGATCTGGCGCAGGGTGACGCCGCCGGCCGACGGCGGCGGCATGGTGACGATCTGGTAGCCGCGGTAGTCGAACACGATCGGCTTGCGCTCGATCGGTCGGTAGGCGGCGAGGTCGGCCGCGGTCCACAGGCCGCCCATCTTGGTCACCTCGCCGGCGAGCTTTGCCGCCAGCGGGCCGCGGTAGAACGCGGGCGCGCCGCCGTCGGCGATGGCCTGCAGGGTGACGGCCAGCTCCGGCTGGCTCCAGCGCTCCCCCTCGCTCCAGTGCTTTCCATCGGCGCGGCGCAGGAGCGTGAGGCCCTTGGCGAGCGCGTCGACCAGGGCCGGGTTCTTGTCGGCCGCGGCGGCGAGCTCCTTGGCGTACGACTCGGTGTCCTCGACGCCCCAGTCGAGGTCCTTGGCGTGGAACGAGTCGAGCACGCTGCCGTCCCTGGCCAGGGCGATGGCGGGCGCGACCAGGTCCTTCCACGGCAGCGATCCGTACTTCTTGTGCGCCATGGCCCAGCCGGCCACGTTGCCCGGGATACCGGCCGCGCGCGGGCCGCGCCGGCTGTCCTGGGTCGGGTTGCCCTTGTCGTCGAGGTACATGTCGCGAGTGGCCTTGCGCGGCGCGACCTCGCGGTAGTCGATCGTGGTCGATCGTCCATCCGGGAAGCGGATGACCATGAAGCCGCCGCCGCCGATGTTGCCGGCGGTCGGATGGGTGACGCTGAGCGCGAGCCCGACCGCGACCGCGGCGTCGACCGCGTTGCCGCCCTTCTCGAGGATGGCGCGGCCGACCGCGGTCGCCTGCTTCTCGGCGCTGGTGACCGCGCCCCTCTTGCCGACGGCGACGTCGCTGTGCGGGACGACCGGGGCGGCCCCGGAGTCGTCGGGGCCGGTCTTGCTGTCGTTGTCGGGCGCGGTGGCCGGCGCGGTGTCGGTGCCGCCACTGGCCACCGGCTTGGTCGCCGGCGGCGACGGGTCGCGCTCCGCGGGCACCGAGCGCTTGCACCCGCTCGCGCCGGCGGCGGCGGCGAGCGCGAGGGCCAGCCACGCGGAGGCGCGCGGCGAGCGAACGGCGGGGGCGAGCGAGGAGGTGGCCAGAGCGGTGCGCGGCATCGGCCCGAGCGTAGCCGATCGGGCCGCGCGGCGCCCCGATCCGGGCCGCATCGCGCCAGCGCGCGGACAGCGATCCGCCGCACCGGGGTCATCTCGCTCACGCCTGGCGAGCGAGCAGATACGACGGGTGCAGGAGGCCCGTGGGCGGGTAGATCTCGTCGTGCGTGTAGCGGAAGCCGAGCCCGCGCAAGAGGTCGCGCGAGGCGGTGTTGTCCGGGTGGTGTCCGGCGAAGAGCGCGCTCGCGCCGAGCGCGGTAAGGGCGTGATCGATGACGGCGGTGGCGGCCTCGCGGGCGAGCCCTCGCCGCCACAGCGGCGGGTGGATGTGGAAGCCGAGCTCCACGATCGCGAGCTCCGGGCGGTACGGGCGCAGGCCGCAGCAGCCGGCGTGGCGGCCGTCGGCGCGGAGGAAGATCGGCCAGTACTGGAAGCCATGCTCGGACTGGCTGGCGATCTCGCGGCCGAGGCGCGCCGCGATCTCCTCGCGGCCGGGCGGGCCGGCGAACACGAAGCGCGCCACGTCCGGGTGGCCCCACAGCGCGGCGGCCAGCTCGAGATCGTCCGACCGCCAGGTGCGGAAGCCGAGCCGCTCGCTGGTCAGGAAGTACGTCGCCGGCGCGCCGCCGCTCAAGGCAGGAGCACCACCATCGCGGTGGCGGCCGCGGCGGTGGCGAGCGAGCCGATGAGGACGCGCCGGCCCTCGCGGCGCATGCGGTCGCGCTCGGCCGGATCGACCACGACCTCCTCGCCGTGATCGGCGAGGCGCACGCCCTGGTGGGCGGCGAAGCTGCACGTGCGGTAGAGACCCTGGTACGCGCCGAACGCGGCCGAGAAGAACGGGAAGAACAGCACCCAGCGGGCTGCGGTCGGCGCCCCGCTCTGCATCATCACCACGCTGAGGCCGAGGCCGACGAGGAGCGCGACCAGGCTCATCCGCAGCCGACGGTTCTGCGCGTTCGCGCCCAGGTTCCCGTGCGTGCAGGGCATGAGGGGAATGCTAAGGTCCGGGAACCGCGATGGCAACCGGTCTCCGGCGAGTGATGGATCTCCGGGCAGGTGAGCGTGCTCCCGCGCTGCGCGCCTTTGCCTCGCTTTTCGGCCTCATCGCCGGCCACACCATCCTCGAGACCGCGCGCGACGCGATCTTCCTGGTGAAGCTGCCGGTCAGCCGGCTGGGCCTGGTCTACGCGCTCCTGGCCGGGCTCTCGCTGGTCGCGGTGCGGATCAACGCGGCCTTCGTCCAGCGGTTCGGGCGGCGCAACGCGCTCATCTTCACCCTCATGGCCGCGGCCTACGGGACGACGATGATCTACCTCGCCCCGCGCACGCCGCTCATGGCCTACGTCCTCTACCTGTGGAGCGCCCTGCTCGGCACCGTGATGGTCGTGCAGTTCTGGATGCTGGCCGGGCACAACTTCACCGTGTCGCAGGGCAAGCGCCTGTTCGGGGCGCTCGCGGCCGGCGGCGTGCTCGGCGCGGTGGCCGGCGCCAGCAGCGCCGCCGCGCTCCTCATGCGCTTTCACGTCGGCTCGCTGATGGTGGTGGCCTCGCTGGTGTTCCTCGCCACCGGCCTGGTGCTCACCGCCGAGCCGAGCGATCAGACCGCGCCGAGCGCCACCACGGCCCGCGCGCCGGATCCGTGGGGCGCGCTGCGCGGCGATCCGTATCTGCGCCGGCTCGGCGCGCTCATCGCCGTCATCACCGCGGCGGTGCTGGTCGCCGACTACCTGTTCAAGTCGACCGCGGCGGCGTCGATCCCGCGCGCCGAGCTGGGCGCGTTCATCGCCCGCTACTACGCGGTCCTGAACGCGGTCGCGCTGGTCGTGCAGCTCGGCATCACCGGGTTCGCGGTGCGCAGGCTGGGCGTCATCGGCGCGCTCCTGGTCCTGCCCGCGTTCCTCCTCATCGGCGCCGGTGGCGTGGTGGTGAGCGGCGGCGCGCTCGCCGCGGTGCTCCTCACCCGCGGGGCCGACGGGGCGCTCCGCCATTCGCTCAACCGGGTCGCGCTCGAGCTCACCTGGATGCCGGTGTCCGACGCGGTGAAGAGCGTCGCCAAGGCGTTCACCGACACCGCGCTCGGGCGCGGGGTCCAGGCGGTGGTGGCCGGCATCCTGTTCGGGCTGGCCATGCTGTCGCTCGACCGGCCGATCGTGCTGGGCGGGCTCATCGCGCTGTTCGCGGGCAGCGCGGTCGGGCTGGTCGCCAGCCTGCGCCGGCCGTACCTCGATCTGTTCCGCCGCGCGCTGTCGCGCGGGTCGCTGCCGAGCGAGGTGGGTGACCTGGAGCTCGATCTCGACTCGGCCGAGGTGCTGATCGAGGCGCTGTCCAGCCGCGAGCCCGGCCGCGCGGTGGCGGCCATGGACCTGCTCGCGTCGCAGCGGCGCGCCCGGCTCATCCCCAGCCTCATCCTCTATCACGACGCCGCACCGGTCCTGCTCCGCGCGCTCGACGTGGTCGCCACACCCGACCGGCGCGACTGGATCGAGCTGGCCCAGCGGCTGCTCGATCACCAGGACGAGGGGGTGCGGGTGGCGGCGGTCCGCGCGCTGGTCGGGGTCGACCGGCACGAGGAGGCGGTGACCCGCCTGAGCGACATCAGCCCGGCGGTGCGCGCGCACACCGCGTTCTGGCTGGTCAGCCGCGACCAGGTCGCCGAGCCGCACCGGGATCCGCGCATCCGCGACATCATGGCGATCGAGGGGCCCAGGCGGCTGCAGGCGCGCGGGGCGCTGCTCGACGCGATGGCGCGGCGCGGCGACCAGGGCTGGGCCGAGCTGATCCTGGAGATCGCGGCCAGCGACGATCACGCGCTCAACGCGCAGCTGGCCGAGGCGGTCACCCAGGTGCGCGATCCGCGCTTCGTGGACCTGTTGATCAGCCGGCTCGACGCGCGCGAGGGGCGCGGCGCGCTGCGCCGGGCCCTGGTCTCGTACGGGCCCGAGGCGCTCGAGGCGCTCGCCCGCGCGATCGGCGACCCGCACACCAGCCCGCGCCTCCGCCTGCACCTGCCGCGCACCATCTCGCAGTTCGGCGACCAGGCGGCGGCGGATCTGCTGATCGGCATCCTGTCGAGCGAGCCGAGCGGGACGGTCCGCTACAAGGCGCTGCGCGGGCTGGGCCGCATGGTCGAGGTGCGCGGGGTCGCGATCGATCGCGGGCGGGTGGCGGCCCAGCTCCGCCGCACGCTGGTGGAGGTGTTTCGCCTGCGCGGCCTCCGCCTGGCGCTCGGCGACGCCAGCAAGGCGCCGGCCGCGGCCCAGCAGTCGGCCCGGCTCCTCATCGAGCTGCTCGAGGACAAGGAGCGGCAGGCGATCGAGCGGGCTTTCCGCCTGCTCCAGATCGTCCACCGCTCCGAGGACCTGCGCAGCGCCTACCTGGCCCTGTCGTCGAGCGAGCGCCGGCTGCGCGCGACCGCGGCCGAGTTCCTCGACGCGCTCACCGTGCGCTATGCCCTGCTCGGCGAGGACCACGCGGTGTCGCGCGAGCTCCTTCGCCTCCTGGCCGACGATCTGCCCGCCCGCGAGCAGGTGGCGCGCGCGGCCGCGGCTCACCGTGCGCCGGCCGCGCCGCGCGGACCGGAGGCGGCGCTGGCCGAGCTCCTGCTCGAGCGCGACCCGGCGGTGGGCAGCATCGCGTCGCGGCTGGCGTCGGACCTCGGCGTCGAGCGGATGGTGCGCGAGATCCAGCGCTCGACCGCCGAGCGCGCCGCGGTGTCGCCCGAGCTCGCCCATGGATGACGCCCTGACCAGCCGCATCGAGCGCGAGATCTTCTTCCGCACCTTTGCGCGCACCGCCCGGGCCCCGGACGCGGTCGTCCAGCAGTTCGTCGAGGACCTGACCGAGCAGCAGATCAAGCGCGGCGAGGTGCTGTTCCGCGCCGGAGACCCGAGCGAGCACATCTACTACATCGCGCGCGGCTCGATGGAGCTGAGCGACCCGAGCGGGGCCGCGCCGTGGATCTTCGGCGGGCGCTCGGCGGTCGGCGCGATCGACGCGAGCATGGGCCAGCCGTACTCGCGCACGGCGGTGGCGCTGGAGGACACGCTGCTCCTCCGCATGCGCATCGAGGACTACTTCGACATCCTCGAGGACAACTTCGACTTCACCAAGGCGATGTTCGGGTTCCTGTTCGGCGGGGTCGAGGAGCTGGCCCGACCGCTCGCCGCCGACCTGGTCTACGCGGACGGCGGCGGGCCGACCGAGCTGGGCAACCTGGGCCGGGCGGACGGGCTCGGCCTGGTCGAGCGGGCGCTGGTCCTGCGCGCGAGTCGGCCGCTGGCCGGCATCCGGTTGCAGGTGCTGATCCGGCTGGCCCAGGCCGCCAGCGAGCGCCGGGTGGCGGCAGGTCACGCGCTGTTCGAGCCGGGAGCCGGCTCGTCGTCGCTGTGGCTGGTCTGTCGCGGGAAGATCCGCGGCGAGTACGTCGGGCGTGACCGCCCGGCCGACGACCCGTTCATCGCCGACTTCGGTCCGGGCACGATGGTGCTGGCGCTGGCCGCGCTGGCTCAGGCCGAGGCCAGCTACCGCGCGGTCGCGACCGAGCCGACCCTCGTGCTCGGGCTGGCCCGCGAGGACCTGTGGGACGTCATGGAGGACCACTCCGACGTCGTGCGCGCGATCCTCGCCTACGCCGCCGGCGAGCGAGCCCGCCTGCAGACCATCGCGGCCGACCTCGCCGCCGGGCGCACCGGCGAGGTGGTGGTGGCCGCGCCGCTCGGCGTCGCCGACGACGGCAACCGGTGACCGGCGGCGCATGCTCCGCACCATGTCGGGCGACATCCAGCCACAGACGATCTATCCGGGCCGCGCCGGCCAGGTCGCGCAGCTGGGGGTCTGCCTGGTGCTCACGGCGGTCGGGGTCTTTCTGGCCTCGATCGGCGACGGGGCCGGGATCGTGTGCGCCGGGTTCTTCGGCCTGCTCGGCTTCGTGTTCGCCCTCGAGCTGATCGGGCGCCCGAGCTATCTGCGGATCGATCGCGACGGGGTCGAGGTCGCCAGCCTGTTCCGCGCGCAGGAGGTCCGGTGGGCCGACGTCGAGGCCTTCGGCGTGGTCACCGAGCGGAGGCCGCGGGGGCGCGAGCAGAAGCTGGTCGTGTACTGGTCGCGCGGCGGCGAGCGAGCGCGGGGCCGCCACGACGGCGCGCTGCGGCACACGGCCGGCATGGACGAGGAGCGGCTGGCCGCGCACCTCGGCGACTGCCTGGCCAGGACCCGGCCGGCGACCGGGCGCCGGCTCGATCGGCAGGCGAGATGAAGCGACCCCCCGACCCCGACGCACCGGATCGGATCCCGATCCGGTCCCGCCTGAAGGGGACGGCGCCGATCCGCGCGCTCGGCCGCCGGGCGGTGGCCGCGCTCGACCAGCGCGAGCGGCGCGCGGCGGTGGCGGCCAGGGCGGCCGGCGTGCCGATCCGGGCGCGGGCGATGAAGCCGGACGGCGCGTGGGCGCTGTCGCGGCTGCGCCTGCTCGAGACGGTGCCGGAGCGCGAGATCCTGGCGCTCGAGCCGGACGCCGACGTGCGGGCGCTGGCGCGCCGTCGCTCGAGCCTGCTCGACGAGTCGGAGGCGCGCGTGTGGGTGGTGCTCGAGGGCGGGGCCAAGCTGTGCCGGATCGGGCTGGCCGGCAAGCGACTGGTCGAGGCGATCCTCGAGCCGGGCGACATCTTCGGTCGCATCTCGGCCGGCGCCGACCGGGCCAGCTACGAGGTCGAGGCGCTCGAGGCGACCCGGATCGCGGGGATCTCTCGTCCGCGCTTCGAGCTGCTGCTGCGCCGGCACCCGGATCTGGCCTACTGCGTGGTGCAGGAGCTGGAGGACCGCCAGCGCCGCCTGGTCCGCCGGCTCGAGGCGCTGGCGTTCAAGGACGTGCGCGCGCGGGTGGCCGGGACCCTGCTCGAGCTCACCAGGGAGCACGGCGAGCCCTGCTCGCACGGGTTCGCCGTCGACGTGCGCATCAACCAGGAGGATCTGGCCGAGCTGGTCGGGGCGTCGCGTCAGATGGTCAACCGGGTGCTCGGCGAGCTCGGCCGCCGGCTGTACGTCCAGCGCATGGGGCGCGTGCTGTGCGTCCTGCACCGCGACCGGCTCGAGCGCCTGGCCGAGGCATCGGACGGCGCGGACGCGGACGCCGACGCCGACGCCGGCGACCGCGGGTGACCGCCGGCGACCGCGGCCGGGCCAGCCCGATTCGACGCCGGTGACCGCCAGTGTCCAGCGGTTGACAGATCCGGGCCGGGCAGGTGCGGTATGCGAGGCCGACCATGACTCCGTCCCTCCGTCCATCCCGGGCCGCGCGGCGCGGCCGACCTCGATCCCCTGGCGTCGTCTCGGTCGCCTCCATCCTCCCTTCTGGCCTCGCCTCTGGCCTCGGTCCTCTCGCGGTCCTCGCCGCCCTGCTCGGGCTCGCGCCGTCTCCGGCCGCCGCCGCACCGCGCGCCGGGTACGCCACCCCTGCCGACCTCGAGCCGGAGGGGATCGCTCACGTCCTCGACGTGGCGGTGCTGGGCGCCTATCGGTGCTGGGCGCCTATGCCCACCTGGCTGACCCGGACCGGGTGGGCGGCGCGGCCGACCTCGGCGGGCTCGCCCTGCGCAATCGCCTCCTGGTCGGTCGCCGGATCGCCTACTGCGCCGGGCTGGACGGCGAGCTGGGCGCCAGCGGCGAGGGCGTGGTCTACGGGCTCACCGGCTACCTGGCCGGGCTCGGCCTGCGCCTGGGCGACGCCGGCGCCATCGCGCTGTGCGGCGGAGCCGGCCTCGACGGCGCGGCCGGGGCGGTGCCGTTCGCGGCGCGCTTCCCGCTCGAGCTGTCCATCGCGGTCGACGCCGGCCCGCTGCGCGTGATGCCGTGGGCGAGGGCGGCCTGGATCGCGGGAGAACAGGCGCGCGAGGGCGGCGTGTCGTGGTGGTCGGCGGTGGACGAGGTCGAGGCCGGCCTCCTGGTCCGCCTCTCGCCCCAGCACCGCTACTGGACCACGACCAGCGCCGGCG
>Ga0193753_10000366_pt1 | contig 45087 bp, 37 predicted proteins | sample H1c2metaG_FD_144925 | JGI IMG/M metagenome (GOLD analysis project Ga0193753, IMG submission 144925) | Soil microbial communities from a riparian zone of the East river system, Colorado, United States - H1c2 | ecosystem: Environmental > Terrestrial > Soil > Riparian zone | place: USA: East...
CCAATCCGCAAGCCGGCCTCACGCTCGTCGAACTCATCATCACCATTGCCATCGTCTCCATCCTCGCCACGGCGGCTATCCCTCTGGCCCGTTTTCAGGTCAAACGCGCCAAGGAACGAGAGCTCCGTCGCGACCTGTGGGAGATGCGCGCAGCCATCGACGCCTACAAGGACGCAGCCGACAAAGGCGGCATGATGACCAAGGCCGACAGCTACAACTATCCCCCCGACCTCGACACCCTCGTCAATGGCGTTGAGATTCAGGGCAAAAAAGTGAAGTTTCTTCGCAGCATCCCCGTCGACCCCATGACCGGCAATACCGATTGGGGCCTTCGTTCCAATCAGGACGACACCGACTCCGACTCCTTCGGCGGCCAGAACGTCTTCGACGTCCATACCAAGAGCCCCAACACTGCCCTGGACGGCACAAAATACTCCACATGGTAGCCATCACTCCATCCCGCGCCGCACGCCATGCCCAGCAAGGCTTCACCCTGCTCGAACTGATGATCGTCATGGTCGTCATCGGCCTGCTCGCTGCCATTGCCATCCCGTCCTACACCCACAATGTCCAGCGGGCCAAAGAGGCGGTCCTCCGCGAAGACCTCTACACCATGCGCAGCGCCATCGACTCCTACACAGTCGACAAGCAGAAAGGTCCCCAGTCCCTTGACGATCTCGTCCAGTCTGGCTACCTCAAGGTCATGCCCAAAGATCCCATGACCGACCGTATCGACACCTGGGTCCCCGTCGAAGGCGACACCCTCATCACCACCGACCAGACTGAGCCCGGTATCACCGACGTCCACTCCGGCGCCCAGCAAACCTCCTCCGAAGGCACCGCCTACTCCACCTGGTAAAACAGGTGTGCAGAGTGTAGGAGGAAACAGAGCAGGAAAACAGGGAAAAGAGAACATCCGCTTCTACTCTCCTACCCCTACGCCCTTGTTTGGGCTCACGTAAAAGGCGCATACTACGTCCAACAGGTGTCGAGCTGCGTCCATTCAGCAGGGAAGCGGCCCACCAGGAGAAACCCTATGCGTACGGTCACTCACCTCGGTCTAGCCGCTGTCCTCTCCCTTTCGACGCTCATCTACGCGCAGGAACCGACCAACATCCCGGTAGAGACCCCGCTCCCCAAGACTCCCGACACCAGCAAGCAGCCCACTCCTGCTGAAAACAAAGCCGCTACAGAAACCGCCAAGGCAAAGACCGACTCCCTCCCATCTCCCGGCGAGGCACTTAAAACCAACATCAAGCCCGGCAGCGAAGACGACGTCAACGCCGTAGGTACCCGCAACATCGGTGGCCGCGGCGTAGGCAACTGGTACTCCACCGACTGGGAGATTCGCAACGGCAAGTCCTACTCCATGGAGATCGAGAAGTCAGCCCACCTCGTCACTGACCCCGTCGTCGTTGAGTACGTCAACCGCGTCGGCCAGAACATTGTCAAGAACTCCGACTGCAAAGTTCCCTTCACCATCAAGGTCATCGACTCTGAAGAGATCAACGCCATGGCACTTCCCGGCGGCTTCTTCTACGTCAACTCGGGCCTCATCCTCGCCGCTGACGAAGAAGCTGAGCTCGCCGGCGTCATGGCCCACGAGACTGCCCATGTCTGCGCCCACCATGCCGCTCGTCAGATGACCAAGATGAACTACGCGCAGATCGGTTCCATCCCCCTGATCATCTTCACCCAGGGCTCCTGGACCGGCTACGGCATCTACGAGGCCACCCAGCTCGCCATTCCCATTGGCTTCCTCAAGTTCTCCCGTATGGATGAGGCGGAAGCCGACTACCTCGGCCTCCAGTACATGTATAAGGCTGGCTACGATCCCCAGGCCTTCATCCAGTTCTTCGAAAAGATCGATGCCCTCGAGAAGCACAAACCCGGAACCTTGGCCAAGGTCTTCTCCGACCACCCTCAGACTCCAGACCGCATCAACCGCTCCGAGGACGAGATCGCAACCATCATGCCCGCCCGGCCTGACTACATCGTCACCACCAGTGAATTCGACGATGTGAAAGCCCGCCTCGCCCGCATCGAAAACAAGCGCAAGCTGAACGACAAGAACAACGGCAACAAACCCACTCTTCGTCGCGTAGGCAGCGGCAATAGCGATCCTAACGACCCGAACAACCCCAACAAGACCGACGACCGCCCAACCCTCGGCCGCAGAAATTAAGAGCGGCAACTAAATTTTGTATCCATGGGCTTCAGATCACATCTGAAGCCCATGGATGACTTCCACCTTGCCCAGATCAACATTGCTCGCCTGATCGCCCCAATCGACGATCCGCAGATCGCAAGCTTCGTCGCCGAGCTCGACCCAATCAACGCCCTCGCCGAGTCCAGCCCCGGCTTTATCTGGCGTCTGAAATCTCCTGAAGGCAACGCCACCGACGTCCCCTACAACGATGATCCCTTCGTCATCGTCAATATGTCCGCCTGGACCTCTCCTCAAGCCCTCAAGGACTACACCTATAACTCCCGCCACCTCGAAATCTTCAAGCAGCGTCGCTCCTGGTTTGAGAAGTCGGACAAGCCCCACTACTGCCTCTGGTGGATTCCCGCTGGCCACATCCCCACCGTAGCCGAAGGTCGCGAGCGCCTGGAACACTACCAGAAATACGGTGCCACACCTCACTCTTTCTGGTTCTCTCAGCTCTACCCGGCACCCGTTCTCACACCAGCCTGAAATCGCATCCTCGACCTGCTTCTCCCGGAACATAATGGAAGCTGCAAACGTAGCTTTTCGCGATGCTTTCTCAGATACGCGTCAAACGCGTCGCTAATTAAATCCGGGAGCTAACCTTGAATAAGCTCATTCTGTCTGCCATAACCGCTATGACCCTTATATCTCCGCTCGCTGCACAGCAGTCTCCTATCATCGACCGCGCTCTCTTTTTTGGTGAAGTTCAGATATCCGGCGGCCAAATCTCCCCGGACGGCCAATACCTATCGTTTTTGAAGCCCTACAAAGGCACCCGCAACATTTGGGTCAAAAAAGCGAACGAGCCATTCAGCGCCGCGCGCCCCGTTAGCGCCGAAGTCGCGCGTCCCGTTCGTGGCTACTTCTGGAGCCGCGATTCGAAATACATCCTCTACGCCCAGGACGTCGGCGGCGACGAGAACTTCAACATCTACGCCATCGACCCCACCCTTGCGGCAGATCCCAAGACCGGTGTGCCTCCCACTCGCGCCCTCACAAATCTTAAGGGCGTTCGCACGCAAATCTACGCCGCACCGAAATCCCGGCCTGACATCCTCTACATCGGTCTGAACGACCGCGATGCCCATTGGCATGATCTCTACGAGCTGCACCTCTCGACAGGCGAGAAGGCCCTGATTCGCAAGAACACCGAGCAGATCGCCGGTTGGCACTTCGATCACGACGGCAACCTGCGTCTGGCCGAACGCACGAATCAAGCGGGCGACACACAGATTCTCCGCGTCGACCCAGATGGCTTCAAGCAGATCTACAGTTGCACCGTGCTTGAGGGTTGCGGCGTGTCCGGCTTCGACGCCGCTAATAAGCAGGTCTATCTCACCACCAACAAGGGCTCTCTCGATCTCACCGAGCTACAACTGCTCGACCCGACTACCGGAGCGACAACAAAGTTTGAAAGCGATCCCGAAAACCGAGTCGACATCGGCGGCGTCGAAACCTCCGAAGTTGACTACCGCATCCTCTTCACCACGTACGAGGACGACCGCAAGCGTCTCTACTTCAAAGACAAAGCCTTCGAGAAAGATTATCGATGGCTGCAGACCAAACTACCCGGCAAGGAGATCCACTTCGGAGCGCGCTCCAAGGACGAGAACATCTGGATCGTCAGCGCCTCCAGCGACACCGAACCCGGCGAAACCTACCTCTGGGACCGCGACAAGAAGACGCTGGTCCTGCAGTACCGCATTCGCGAAGAGCTGCCCCGCGCTGATCTGGCGGACCGCAAGCCCTATCGCTTCAAATCATCCGACGGCCTGGAAATCCCCGCCTACCTCACCCTCCCCAAGGGGCTCCCGGCAAAGAACCTTCCTCTCATCGTCTTCCCGCATGGCGGTCCGTGGGCGCGCGACGGCTTCGGCTACGATACCTTCGCGCAGTACCTGGCGAATCGCGGCTATGCTGTTCTGCAGCCCAACTTTCGCGGCTCAACCGGATACGGTAAGAAGTTTCTCAACGCTGGCAATGGCCAATGGGGCCGTAAGATGCAGGACGATCTCACTTGGGGCGTCAAGGCACTCATTGCCGATGGCACCGTAGATCCCAAGCGCGTCGGTATCGCCGGCGGCTCCTACGGAGGCTACGCCACGCTGGCCGGCGTCGCATTCACTCCAGACCTATACGCCGCCGCTGTAGCTATCGTTGCGCCATCGAACCTCATCACCCTCCTCGACGCCATTCCGCCCTACTGGGAAGCCGGCCGTAAACAGATGTACACTCGCATGGCCGACCCCTCCAATCCCGATGGAAAAGCATTGCTCATGGCCGAATCTCCCTTGACCCAGGCAAAAGCCATTGTGACCCCGCTCATGGTCGTCCAAGGCAAAAACGATCCTCGCGTCAACATCCGCGAGAGCAATCAGATCGTCGCCGCCGTTCGTGACAATAGCAAGCCCGTCGAGTACCTCGTCGCTCCGGACGAGGGCCACGGCTTTGCCCGTCCCATCAACAACCTAGCCATGGTCACTGCAATGGAGAAGTTCTTTGCCGAACACCTTGGCGGCCGCTACCAAAAAGACATCCCAACCGACGTAGAGGCCAAACTCAAAGAAATCACAGTAGATCCCAAGACCGTCAACGGCACCGCAGTCCTGAACGGAGCCACTACAGCTCCCTCGAAGTGAGAAAACCCCAATCAATGCAAAAAGGGCCGCGACCCTTTATTCGCGGCCCTTTACCTATCCCTCAGTCCTTCAGCGTGCCGCGATAAACGCTAAAATAGAAACATGTCCACCAAAACCACCGGCTACACCGACGACCACGCAAAATCTGGCCTCGACATCGAGTTCCCCGCCATCGAAACCTGGGCGAACCAGTTCAAGGCCTACGAGATCCTCGTCGACGACCCCGAGTTCACCTCCGTCTGCCCAAAGACTGGCCTGCCCGACTTCGGCCGCCTCACCATCCGTTATATGCCCCGCGAAAAATGCATGGAGCTCAAGTCCCTCAAGGAATACCTCTTCTGCTACCGCAACCTCGGCATCTTTCAGGAAAATATCGTCAACCAGGTCCTCGACGACGTCGTCAAAGCCACCGACGCCATCTGGGTCAAAGTAGTCGGCGACTTCCGCCCCCGCGGCGGCATCTCCACCATCGTCGAAGCCTTCTACCCCCGCCCCGAAGACTCTAAAGGTCCCCTCGGCTGATCCCTTTTCTCTTCCGCTCCTGATTCGTCAGTATGCCGAGTCCTAAGATAAACTGATGAATCGCAAATAACGTAGGCAGCGACGCAAATAGAAGTTCTCGCCTGTGTTTCACTCTGGTCAACGTAATCGCCCCGATCGCACCCAACACGCCACTACCCACAAAATTTGCCCCTGCCGAAAAACACACGATTCCCCCTACCCGCTATGATCTCCAGTTACTATGCCATAGGAAATCGTATCGTCCGCGTTTTCCGGTCTTAGAAGTTCATCTCTGTCACATCGGCTAAGGTTCATTCGTCACTGTTACAAAACGAACTGCGGAAGAATGTAACGTTGAACGACCATAATTGGCTGGCGCAAAGGTTTTGAAGAAAAGCGCGGACACCTGCGCGCCGTGGCCTACCGCATGCTCGGTTCGCAAACCGAAGCGGAAGATGCCGTTCAGGAAGCCTGGCTTCGTCTCAGCCGTTCCGACGCCAGCGTCATTCAGAATCTCGGTGGGTGGCTTACAACGGTCGTCGGTCGCGTGTGCCTCGACATGTTGCGTTCACGCAAGTCCCGTAAAGAAGGTCCTTTGGATGAGTTATCCTCCATCGAAAGCGCCGACAACAGAACCGACCCCGAACGCGATGCCATGATGGCCGACTCCGTCGGTTTCGCTCTGCTCGTCGTGCTCGAAACGCTCGCCCCAGCCGAGCGCGTCGCCTTCGTCCTGCACGACATGTTCGATATGTCCTACGACGAGATCGCTCCCATCGTAGGCCGGTCACCCGTGGCGGCCCGGCAGTTGGTAAGTCGCGCCCGCCGTCGCGTCCAGGGCGGAACAGCAGTTCGCGATGCCGATCTTACCCGCCAGCGTGAAGTTGTCGACGCCTTCGTTGCAGCTTCGCGCAGCGGAAACTTCAATGCTCTCCTCGCATTACTCGATCCGGATGTCGTCGTTCGCGCCGATCAGGCCGCCGTGGAGATGGGTGCGACAGGCGAAGTCCGGGGTGCGAACGCCGTTGCCAAAACCTTCTCCGGACGTGCAAGTGCCGCAAAACCAGCGCTTCTCGATGGAGCCGTGGGCCTCGCCTGGGCTCCAGGCGGACAACCGCGCGTTATCTTCCATTCGCAATTGTGGACGGCAGAATCGCCACAATCGACATGGTTGCAGACCGCCGGGACCTTCGCCAGATCGATCTGACGATGCTCGAAGATTGACGGGGAGCCGGTATACGCTACCGGCCCGTCAATCGAGCCTTCAGCGCAGACTGATCTCATCGCGGAGCATCGGCTTCATGTCGATGCTCGGCGTTCCATTCAGCGCCTCAAGACCACGTACTCGTATCCGCGCACCGTCAATGGTCATGATCTCCACCCGATGCAGGCCGATCGGATTTGGCCTGTGAACAGAGCGCGTACTGAAGACACCTCCGCCGCTCTCGCGCTGTCACCTCGCGGATGCATGCTCAAAACATCCCGGCGCGCACGGTCAAGCCAGGTGACGAGCATAACCTCATCACCTGGCTGTACGACTGAATACGGTCGAGCAGGGTGCTTCCGGTGCCCGAACTCATCCGAGACAAGACGGACCTGGAGACGATTGCGAAAAAAAGCGGACGACTTTGGCAGACCCAATGCTTTTTGCGGCAACATCGATGAGACGAAGTGGAAGTCGTTTACCTTAACCATGAGATGAAGACGCGACGCCCTTCTCGCTCGTGATCCGCCGAAGTCAATATCGTTTATTGTGACACCGAACTCGATCTGAACGCCGCGTTCTTGAATCCACTGTTGGATGGGCACGCAGAAGTATGATGTTGATCTATGCCAAATAAAGTTCGCTGGGGAATTCTGAGCACGGCTGCAATCGCCGTCGAGAAAGTTATACCGGGAATGCAAAAAGGCGAGCTATGCGAGATCGCTGCAATCGCTTCGCGTGATTTGCGCAAAGCTGAAGCAATTTCGCAACAGCTTGGAATCGCGAAAGCTTATGGATCGTACGAGGAGTTACTGGCGGATTCGCAAATCGATGCTATTTATAATCCACTTCCAAACCAGATGCATGTCTCCTGGTCGAGCAAGGCTGCGGAGGCTGGAAAACACGTTCTGTGTGAAAAACCTGTCAGCCTGATGGTTGCGGAAGCCAAAGCTTTGCTGGAGGTGCAACGACGCACAGGAGTGAAAATCGGCGAAGCATTCATGGTGCGAACGCATCCTCAGTGGCTGCGAACTCGTGAGATCATCGCCACGGGCCGAATTGGCGAGCTGCGTTCGATTCAGGGGTTCTTTAGTTATTTCAACGTTGATCCTCAAAATATCCGCAACCTGCCTGAAGCAGGAGGCGGCGCTCTAATGGATATCGGCTGCTACCCCATCAATATCTCGCGATTTCTTTTTGATCAAGAACCGGTCCGCGTGTTCGGCATTACTGAAAGAGATCCGGTGATGAAAATTGACCGCTTGACCTCTGGCATTCTCGACTTTCCAACTGGGCAATCCATCTTTACGTGTAGCACTCAACTTGTGCCTTATCAGCGGATTCATATCTTTGGGACAAAGGGACGAATCGAGGTCGAGATACCGTTTAACGCTCCGCCTGACCGACCGTGCCGCATCATGATTGACGATGGTCGTGATGTCTTTGGGAGCGGGGTCACCGTTGAAACTCTCCCCGTCTGTGATCAGTACACGCTTCAAGGGGATGCTTTCTCTCGAGCGATATTGGAAGGGACGGAGGTTCCAGTGCCGATAAGCGATGCGGTGAAAAACATGGCGGTCATTGAAGCTATCTTTCGCTCTGCTGTATCTGGGCGAGCAGAAGCGCCCGCTAGCTGAGGATTACAAGCGGCTAAAAACACATCCGGTGGCCTGCAGACGTATACAATCATCTCTGGGCTTCACCGAATAAACATGGCAGAACAACAATCCAGCAGAGTAAGCCAGAATCAATCCGCTGCGGCCAACGTATCTGAGGCATGGCAGAAGACAGAACTGGCCCGGCATCCGCAGCGCCCCTATCCGATGGACTTCATCGAAGCAATCTTCACCGATTTCAGCGAGATCCACGGCGACCGCGCCTTTGGCGACGATGCGGCGATGAGCTGCGGGATGGCCTTCTTCCACGGCAACCCTGTACTGGTGGTCGGCAATCTGAAGGGACGAACGCTGAAGGAACGTGTAGCGCGCAAATTCGGCTCACCCGATCCCGAAGGCTACCGCAAGGCCCTCCGCGCCATGAAGATCGCTGAGAAGTTTGGCCGGCCTATCTTTACTTTTATTGATCTTGCGGGCGCAAACCCTGGTATTGGGGCCGAAGAGCGGGGACAGGGCGAGGCAATTGCCCGTAACCTGATTGAGATGTCCCGACTGCGTGTCCCGACCATTGCCACGATCACAGGCGAAGGCGGTTCGGGTGGTGCATTAGCTCTCGCAGTTGCTGATCGTGTGCTTATGCTCGAAAACGCGATCTACTCGGTTATCTCCCCTGAGGGATGCGCCTCGATTATGTGGAAAGACGCCGGCAAGAAACAGCAGGCGGCCGCTGCTCTCAGATATACAGCGAACGATGTCCAGCTTCTTGGGTGTGTCGATGATGTTCTACCTGAACCTGAAGGTGGGTCGCAGAATGATCCCGCTGCTGCGGTAGCTGCTGTCGATGAAAAGCTGCGCTACCATCTCGCTAGTCTGTGTGCTCTTTCGCTCGAAGAGATGCTCGAGCAGCGTTACCAAAAGTTCCGCAACATCGCCCAGTTCTATACGACCTCTTAACGGCCTGCAAAATCACTATGGAGCAATTACCGTTGCCGGCGTTCAATTCAACTTCTACAGATCGCACCAGCAAGACACTACAACTCGCGATCTTTGGAACATGCGCGGCTTGGTTTGTCTCTTCGGACATACTTGCTGGACGAGCCGCGCGGGGTTTGGCGAATCATTTCGACTTTGACTCCGGGCGTCAGCTACTCAGTTCGATCTTTCTTCTGTTTCTGCTGACGATTGGCTTTTCGCTGCTTAATACGATTAGCCACCGCTATGGTTCTCTGCGTAATGTGTTGGGGCTGCCAAAGCGTCCTAGCGCTCGTGAGGAATGGATTATAGGTGCAGCTATTGGCTGGGGAATCGTGGTTCTCGCGGTTCTGCCGATGGCGCTGGCCGGAACACTATACGTCCACATTTGGTTGGCTCCGCGTGCCTTTTGGCTTCTTCTCCTGAACCTTGCCACACTTGTGGTCGCAGCACTCGCTGAAGAGGTTGCGTTCCGCGGATATCCCTTCAGAAGCCTGATTGAGGCGGTCGGGCCGACGGGGGCAACCGCGATCATGGCCATCTTGTTTGGGGTTGTCCATATGCTGAATAACGACGCGACTTGGACCAGTGTTTTTATCACTATGCTGGCAGGCGTGCTTCTTTCGATTGGGTGGCTGCGTACGCACGGACTTTGGCTGCCTTGGGGACTACATTTTGCCTGGAACACGAGCATGGGAATCATCTTTGGCCTTCCAGTGAGCGGAATCACTGACTTCTCGAGTGTTGTTCGGACGCGAGCCAGCGGCCCTCTCTGGTTGACTGGCGGACATTATGGGCCCGAAGCGGCGCTTTTCACACTAGTGGCAATTATTGTTGGTATCGTCGTTCTTGTTCAGCTAACACGCGAATACGCGTGGCATTACACATATACGCCCGTGGTTGCGGGCGGATATGCTATGGACGCTCCGCCACCTGCTGCGCATACGGCCATGGAGAATCAGGCAAGGCCGGCGACGCTGGTTCAGATATTGCCTACGACTCCTCAAACTCGTTCGGTTACGGATGAGCCGAAGCCCTAATCAGTGGTGACATTTGTTAGTTGTCACAAATTCACCGTGATTTTGCAAAATTATTGCAATGAGCCTTGATTTCGGCGTTCCTGGTACTTGTCAAAAGAGATAGAGAAGGCGCAAGCTGTGTGTATCTGAGGTGCTTCCATGGTGTCGCGCACGCACAGATGGGCTCTCATCGCTGGCTTTCTGGCGCTCTTCATCGCCCCGCTCAAAAGCCAGGTTTTTGTCGTTGGGGAAAAGTCTGCAACTGATGGGCTTGCTACCGACTTCACCCCCACAGATGTTCCCCTACCCACGAGCACGCTTAGTGAGCGTGGACGACGCGAGCTTGTTCGGAATCTTGAGGCTGAGCAGGGATTTGCGCATCGCGCTCTTCCTATGGGTGCGGGTCTGACATTGCATGCAAACGGCGCGATCAGTCCCGGCCCGGCTGAATACAGACAAATGATCTTTCAGAAGGGCCAGTCCGCCGGGTCCGGCGATCGCGTGATCATTACGGCGATGACCATCAAAGGCGATCGAATTGTTTTCGATCTCAATGGCGGCCCCTATGCGAAGCATCGCTTCCTAAGCCACATTCAATTCAATGACAATCCTGTAGCTCAGCCTGGTGAACAGGCAACCGGAGCTCGAATTACGCTCGTCTTCAAAGGAGCTGTGCCTGAGATATCTGCCCCAGAGGTGAAAGCTCTGCTGGAGCCGGTGATTGATTTTGGAGTCAAATCCTCGGAGCAGGCTTATGCGGATACACTTCCGGCACCACTGAAAAACGCCATTGCGGCTCATGATGTCTTAGTCGGCATGAACCATCGTATGGTTTTAGCTGCGCTCGGCGCCCCCGAGAGCAAGATACGGGAGCAGGAAAGTGGTGACCCGAACGGTGCCCGTTACGAGGAATGGATCTACGGACATGTGCCGCAAACAGTCCGTTTCATTCGTTTTGTCGGAGACCGGGTAACTGTCGTAGAGATCGCTGCAATGGGCAAGCCGGTCGAAATCCACGATAAAGATGAGATGGGTGGCTATCAAGACCCATCGCTTACCCGCGAGATCGCCATGGGAGATCGCAAACAGCCTGACGGAGAAAGTACACCTGCGGCTCCGCCGACCCTTCGTCAGCCTGGAGAAGCAGCCCCCCCGACAGGCCTGAACAAGGTTCAATTCCCGACTTCGAGCCAGCCGACAGTCTCTACGGGCGGAACCCCTTCGACGGACCCATCGGCACCGCATCTCCAATGATGCACTTACTCGTGTAAACTCTTTAGAGAGCCACAACCGCAGTTCTTCTCCTTCGATCTCCGCCGCGGCCCGTCCCGGCGATCCTTACGAGAAGTTCCGGATGTCTTTGATACTGTGCGTCCGCGAGGACTGCAACGATCGGATATCCTGCGCGCGAGCCGAAACATTCGTACCAGGGAGAGCAAGCATTATGGCGAAGATTGCCAAGACCGGCGACCGTAAGAAGGTCATGGATACCAACAAGAGCACCGATTGCCCCAAGTGTTCCAAACCCACCCGCATCGTCAAGCGCGTCAAGGACCGTGAACGCGGCACACCAGGCGGAGTTTATATCTCCTGCTCGGCGTGTGATTTCTTCGAAAAGCTGTAATTTCTTAGAAAACAAACATTAAGCACAGGATAGAGGCCCGGCGACGGGCTTTTGTCGTGTGCGCTTTTGCGTGGATGGTAGCTCTTGCGCCTTTTGGATATGCCTTGTCAACACTTTTCACGTGCGGCTGAGTCGAACCAAAGTTGCACAAAAAATTACGATTACACCGCTTGACGATCGTACTTCTGGAGAGTCAGACTCTACAGCGGAAAGTAGGAAACCAGCTTTTATGATCATCGCTTCGCCGATAGCATCAGCAGCATCAACCTTCGCCTCACTCCCCCACTTAGACAGACCAACTTACCTAATGTGTCCACCTGAGTGGTATGACGTGGATTACGTCATCAACCCATGGATGGCGGGAAATCTGCATCGTCCTTCGCGCGATAGGGCGTTCGCGCAATGGAAAAATCTTCACTATCACCTGCAGCGCATCGCCGATGTGCGGTTGTTGCATGCTCGCTCGGGGTCGCCAGATATGGTGTTTGTGGCTCATTCGGCGCTGGTGCAGCATGGGATTGCAGCGGTTTCGAGCTTTGCCCATCCGCAGCGGCAGGCGGAGGAGCAGCATCTGCGTAAGTGGTTTCAGGACGAGGGTTTTCTGGTTTGGGAGACGCCTCGGGAGACAGCTTTTGAAGGCGAAGGAGATGCGCTTTTCAATGCTGAGGGTAACCATCTGTGGGCTGCGCATGGGGTTCGGACGTGCAAGCATAGCCATAAACATGTGGCTGATGCCTGGCATACACAGGTGACTTCGCTGCACCTTGTGGATCCACGGTTTTATCATCTGGATACTTGTTTTGCGCCGCTTAGCGGGGGGCATCTGCTTTATTTTCCGGGGGCGTTCGATGCTTCTTCGCTGGCTAAGATCGAGGCCGCGTATTTGGAGGATAAGCGTATTGCTGTCAGCGAGTTAGAGGCTACACGGTTTGCCTGCAATGTGATCAATGTCGAACGAAATATTCTGACGAGTCCGGTGGGAACGGAACTTGCCGCCCGGCTTACGGGGCTCGGCTATGTTGTTACAGAGCTTGAGCTTACTGAGTTTGTGCGGGGCGGTGGCTCGGCTAAGGCTTTGGCTCTGCGGTTGAGTGATTCCAAGGTTACAAACGCGAGTTCGGCTTAGGTTCGAGAAAGATTTAGGGCCCCTGTACCGCGAATTTTTTCGCGTGGTGCAGGGGCTTTTTTATTGGGATTTTTGGTGTTTCGGCGTGGTGTTTTTGTGGACAGCGTGTGGTTTTATGTGTGGCAAAGATGGACGGCGGTATGCACGTCTTTAGGATTTTGAGGCCTGGGCGATCTCGTTGAGGATGGCTCGGGCAGCGGCGGCGGGGTCGGCGGCGCGAGTGATGGGGCGGCCTACGACGAGCATGGAGGCTCCGCGGGCGATGGTCTCGGCTGGGGTAGCGATGCGCTTCTGATCGCCGACTTCGCTTCCGGTGGGACGGATGCCGGGGATGACAAGCATGGTGTCGGCGGCGGTTTCGGCTCGGAGGATAGCGACCTCTTCGGGGGAGCAGACCATGCCGTCGATTCCGGAGGATTGGGCTAACAGGGCGAGGCGGAGAACCTGTTCGGCGGGGGATGAGGTGATGCCGGTAGCGGAGAGCTGGGCCGCGTCCATGCTGGTGAGGACGGTAACGGCGAGGAGGCGGGGGGAGCCGGGGGCGCATGCGGCTTCGGCGGCAGCGGCCATCATGGCGGGGCCTCCGCTGGCGTGGACGGTGAGCAGGGAGGCTCCGGCGGTGGTGACGGAGCGGACGGCTCCGGCAACAGTGTTGGGGATGTCGTACAGCTTGAGATCGAGGAAGACCTGGAAGCCCTGCTTGCGGAGGGTTTCGACAAAGGCGTTGCCAGCGGCGTAGTAGAGTTCCATGCCTACTTTGAACCATTGGCAGGTGCCTTCGAGGCGGCTTACCAGGTCGAGGGCCTGGTGGGCGTCGGGGACGTCGAGGGCTACGGCCAGGCGGTCTTTCGGTGTGGAGGATGTCATGGCGTTAGCGGTGGTCTCGTTGATTAGGGAGTCATTCGGGTTTTGGCGGAGAGGTTGGACGCTCCCTGGGTCGCCAAAATACTTTTGAAAAGTATAGCAACGGTGAATGACGAGGCTGCTGAAACTAAGAAGTGAACTCGGGGGTAATAATACTTCGGGAGTTGTGGCGAACGGCACCAGCAGCCTGGGTAGGTCCATGCTGCTGGTGCTGGTTAGCCCAGTGACAAAAGGGATGCTGGGCGTGGCTACATATGCAGACCAGGGCTATTTCACCGTGAGCGTGAAGGTTGTTGAAGCGGTGACCGAAGAGTTGACGGAGTCCTTAGCCGTCAAAGTCATGTTGTAGCTGGTTGTGCTGCTGGGTGGTGTCGTGGATGTTCCCGTTGTGGGTGTGCCTGTGTTGTTTCCGGAGCCGCCGCAACCGGTCAGGCTTAGACCGGTGACTGTCAACAATGCGATGGCCAGCAGCAGTGACAGGCGCATTCTGCGCCGTCCTCCAGCAAGTAACCCGCAGATCAACAAACTGGCGTACATGGCCGTTGTCGTTGTGCTGCGCCGGTACGCTGGAGTGTTGGCGTTCGTAGAAGCGCGCTGGTCGAGCGATCGAAAATTCCCACGTTCGGCCGGCAAGGAAGAGTTACATGCTGTGCCGATACCGATTGTGAGTTGTGTTGTGCTTATCTTGCTGACGGGCAAAGAAGCAATGGTGTAACAGGCTGTCAGGCTGGTGGAACTGCCAGAGGAGCTCAGCGACCAGACAATGTTGCCGTTGTAGCCGGCGGTTGGGGTCACGGTAATCTGTGTACTTCCTGTACCGCCGTTCGCTATCGTCAAGTTGCCTGCAGTAAGGCTCAGGCCTCCGCTGGCAATCACGTTTCCAACGGTCACGGCAGAGGTTGCAGTTGAGGACGAATGCGTCGCATCGCCCGAATAGGTGACGGCAATCAAGTGAGATCCGGCCGTTGCGGGCGCGACGAAGTTGTAGGTCGCTATCGCGCTAGCGTAGTACACGTTTGCCGGCGCCAGCGCCAATGACGCATCGACAATGACACCATCAACAGATATTGAAACGCTGCCGGAGGGGATGGAAGCGTTGGATAGAACATTGTATGGCTGGACTGAAATCTGGATAGGAACGGTTTCGCCCGGCGTAGCTGTCGTTTGGGATGCAATGAGCAAGATGGTTGTAGGCTGAAGATTCGCATTGCCACTTGTGGGCCAAGCCGTTACCAGACCGCTAAAGTTGACGCTTCCTAGGCCTGTCGCCTGGTCATAGCCCACGGTCGCCGCATAGTTCGATTGGCCGGCAGTGGAGCAGGTTGCGGAGCCGGATACGCAGGCATTCGTACCTGAGGTAATGTCGTGAAACGCGGATGCGTAGGATGTGGGATTCGCGGCGAGGTTGTACAAGACGGGGTTAATATTCCCCTGACCGGCAGCGTTCTCGAACCCATTAAGAATTGCGATAAGACCCGCGAAGATGGGAGCGGCGAAGCTAGTGCCCCCGGCCATGGTGTATTTGTTGTTGTTACCGACGAGCCCGTCAACGCAGCTGGATGTCTGACCTTGCGAGTGGATCAGGGCAGGGTCACTGGAGCATACAAGGAAGCCTGGACTGGCAATGGAAGACTGGAGAGCGATATCGGGTAGCAGGCGATAGGTTCCGGTTGGTATGCCCGGAACGGCGGTCTGCCACGTAGGCCTTAGGAAGTAAGCGCTGGATCCGCCGCCGCCTGCGAGAATACCGTTCGAGGCGGAGCCCTCGTTCCAGGCTAATTCCGGAACATAGGAGAGTAGTGAGCTGTCGGCATCATAGGTGCCGGCACTTGTCCAATATGAACTGCTTCCAGCGGTGAAAGTTCCCGCCGCCATCTGAGTTCCGCCAACCGCTGTGAAATAGGGGCTACTGGCCGGAAAATTGACCGACAGAGCTTGCTGCTGGGCCGTCGTAACTCCTTGCGAGGAGGTATAGGGCGCACACGCTGTAGAGCCGCTGTCGCCTGTGGCAGCCACCAGGGTTTGACCCTGAGAGGCAGCCTCTTCGAAGAGCGCGTTGCTCTGATCAAGTTCAGTAGGGCTTAGCAAAGGCTCGCATGTACTGTAACTGATGCTCACTACAGGTGCGATGTTCTCCGTGATGGCGAAGGAGAGGGCATCGAAGACGCCGTAGTTTTGGTTAGCGCCGACATAGACGAAAAATACGTTCGCGCCCGACGCAATGCCGGACGAGTACTCAAGGTCAATGTCCGATTCGCTCTCATCCATTGGCGAGATTGCCTCTACACCAGAGCCCGGGACCAGAACAGTGCTGATGCCGCCTCCCATGCTGCCTATGCTTAGATTTGTCAAAAAGGTCCCGATATCCGATCTATTCACAAAGGATTGACCGACGATAGCTAATCCCTGACCGACCCCATAAAACCCTTTCTGGTAGAGAGCATTCAGGTTGTACATCGTGGCAATGTCCTTAGGCGTCAGATAGTGTGCCTGCGTTGAAAGTGTTGTGTAGTTCGGTTGCGGGTGAGTTTCCAATGCCTTGATGTTCGGCTTTGGACGGAAATCCGAAAGATGGAGTACGGCCGCGGTTACGGAAGCGAGCTCTGCGGGCAGGGTCAGATCGGAGGTCGGAGCGAAGTGCAACTCGCCTTCCGTCTGGTAGTGATGCAGGTCGGTACCGAAGGCGGCCTGTACCTGCGCGGCCGTGCCGGAGAAGGTGATGCGGTCGCGGCTCCGTGCTACGTTCTCTATGTGAAAGCCACGCGATACCAGCCAGGTCTCAGCGGTTGTGATGTCCTGATCGGCGATGCCGAAGCGGGCGGCGAAGGTTTCCGGGGTGAGCCAGTGGTGATACAGCGGTGAGGCTATGTTTTGCTGTGCGGCCAGAAGATCTTTCAGCGTGGCTTCCTGTGCGGCGGAGCGTTTAAAGACCAGCGTAATGCCTGTTACGGTCATATCCGGTGAGACTGCGCCCAAATCCTGTGCGGCACGCACTCGTGGGGTGCGTGAGTTTGGCAGCACTATGCGAGATGCTTCTGTGATGTTTCCTTTTAGCCGTGGCTCGAGTGTTTGGGGGAAGGCAGGCAGAGAGCAGAACAGCAGGGCTACCACAAGAAGTGGTCGGACAGCGGGATGAAACAGCTTCATACTGGGCTAATACTCTTTCTCGAAAACCTTCAAATGTGGGGGAGTTCTCTAAAAGAGTAGCAGAACAGATCGTGGAACTTCATAAGAAGCTGTCCAAAAACTGAAGGTTCAGGGATTTTAAGAACAGGCAAAGACAAGAACAAAGACGAAATACAGGGATCCTTCCCCATTTCGACTTCGCTCAGGTCAGGATGACGACGTGAAAAGAGACTGCGTTGAGGACTGGGCGTGAACCCCTGGGTATCACTTGGAGAAATTGGCTCGGCTCGGTGAATCGGACGGATTTGCAGTGAGCAAATAGCAACAGCAAAGACGAAACGGCAATGATGAACAAAAGGATAGGCAAGCCACTGCGACAGGTGGGAGGCCGAAGTCCCTTTCTTTCGTGAGGGAATGGGCTAAACTTCATCTGCAGTCGTTATCGAATGCGTTTATCTCAAATGAGATAAGAAGCGGAGTTTCATGTCAAACGAACTTACATCGCAGGAAGTTATCGCCCTTACGAAAGAGCACAACTATGGGACGTGGAGGAAGCAGCGAGGATGGAATCCGACGCATCTGGTGAGTGCGGATGGGTGCTACTTCACGGATGGGAATGGCAAGCGGTTTCTGGATTTTTCTTCGCAGTTGATGTGCATGAATCTGGGGCACAACAATCCTGCTGTTGTGAAGGCCATTCAGGATCAGGCTGCGGCGTTGCCGTATGCGGCTCCGTTTTATGCGACTACGGCTCGGGCGGAGTTGAGCAAGCTGCTGCTTGAGGTTTTGCCGGAGGGGTTGACGAAGTTTTTCTTTACGACGTCGGGCACGGAGGCGAACGAGGCGGCGTTCAAGATTGCACGGATGTATACGGGGAAGACGAAGATCATTGCGCGATACCGGTCGTATCACGGGTCGACTTCGGGTTCGGTTGCGGCTACGGGTGATCCGCGGCGATGGGCGATGGAGCCGGCGGGGAAAGGGCAAGGGGTTATCTTTTCGCCGGAGGTGAATTGCTATAAGTGCCCGATCAAGCATACGTATCCGGGGTGCGGAATTGCGTGTGCGGATTATCTGGAGCACATGATCGTGAATGAATCGGATGTGGCGGCGGTGCTGGTGGAGCCGGTGGTGGGGACGAATGGGGTTTTGATTCCGCCGCCGGAATATTTTCCGAAGCTGCGGAAGATTTGCGATGACCATGGGGTACTGCTGATTGCCGATGAGGTGATGAGTGGGTGGGGCAGGACAGGGAAGTGGTTTGCCGTGGATAACTGGGGAGTGAAGCCGGATATTTTGACGACGGCGAAGGGGATTACATCGGCTTACGTTCCGCTGGGATTGTGTGCGACTTCGACGAAGATTGCGGAGTATTTCGATGATCATTATTTTGCGCATGGGCATACGTACGAAGCTCATCCTATGACGCTTGGGCCGGCGGTGGCGACGATCCACGAGATGCAGCGGCTGGGGCTGGTGGATCGGGCGAATGAGATGGGAGCTTACCTCGGAGAGAAGCTGCAGGGGTTGAAGGCGAAGCATGCCTCGATTGGAGAGGTGCGCGGGATTGGGTTGTTCTGGGCGGTGGAGCTGGTGAAGAATCAGCAGACGAAAGAACCGTTTAATACATGGCAGGAGAAGTTGGATGGAAAGGCGCTGGTGGTGGATCAGGTGGCAGCGAAGATGCTTGCGCAGGGTGTGGTGATGCAGGCTTGGATGAGCCACTTTGTGCTGGCTCCGCCGCTGATTGTTGAGAAGGAACAGATCGATACGGCGATTGCGGCGTTGGACGAAGCGCTGAATCTGGCGGATGGGTTGCTGTAGCGTTCGTTTAATTTTTTGGGGGTGGGATGGTTAGGGTTACTGGATTGGTTGCAGGAGTGTCTTTGATGCTGGGAGCTGCGCTGTGCGGGGCGCAGATGCAGATGGGGGAGATGGCGGAGCATCGGCCGGTGAGTCTGGTGACCGGGCTGGGGAGTTCGCATCATGCGATACGGTCTGGTAGTCCTGAGGCGCAGCGGTTCTTCGACCAGGGGATGGACTATTTGTTTGCGTTCAACCATGATGAGGCGCGGCGGTCGTTTGAGCGGGCGGCGCAGCTTGATCCGAAGGCGGCTATGCCTTGGTGGGGTGTGGCGCTGGCGGTGGGGCCGAACTACAACGACATCGACATTGGACATGCTCGGGCGAAGCAGGCGGTGAATGCGATTGGGCGGGCGAAGGTGCTTGCTGTGAGTGGGCCTGCGGCGGAGCGGGATTATGTGGATGCTTTGGAGCGGCGGTACTCGGCGGATTTGCAGACGATGGGGCGAGAGTATGCGCTGGCGATGAAGGGACTGGTGGGGAAGTATCCGGATGATCTGGATGTGGCTACTTTGTATGCGGAGAGCTTGATGGATCTGCATCCGTGGCAGTTGTGGATGGCGGATGGGAAGCCGAATGAAGGGACGGAGGAGATCGTGGCTACGCTGAAGGGAGTGCTGGCGCGGGATCCGAACCATGTGGGGGCGAATCATCTGCTGATTCATGCGGTGGAGGCCTCGGGCGATCCTTCGGTGGGGCTGGCGAGCGCGAAGAGGTTGGAGACGCTTGCGCCGGCGGCGGGGCATCTGGTGCATATGCCGGCGCACATCTATCAACGGGTGGGTGATTTTGATGGGTCGGCGGTGGCGAATGAGAGGGCGATGGCGGCGGATGCAGCTTATGTGAAGAGCGAGCATCTGGAAGGCGTCGCGAATATGTACGACTTTATGTACCTGACGCACAACATTCACTTTCTGGCGGCGGCGTGCATGATGGAAGGACGGTCGGCGTGTGCGGTGGCGGCGGCGGACAGGCTGATGAAGCATGTAGCGCCGGAGGTTTCGGCGAACAAGCTGGTGGAGTGGTATCTGCCGACGCAGCCTTGGGTGCTGGTCCGGTTTGGCAAGTGGGAGGAGATTTTGAGGTCTCCTGCGGCGCCCAAGGAGATGCCAGTGCTGGGGGCGATGTGGCACTACGCGCGTGGGTCGGCTTATGCGGGACTGGGGAAGTTGAAAGAGGCCAAGGTGGAGCGGGAGACATTGGCTTCGGCGATTGCGGCGTTGCCTGCGGAAACTCCTGCAGACTTCAATAACTCTGTGAAGACGGTTATGGGGCTGGCGCTTACGGTGCTGGATGCTCGACTGGCGGAGGCTTCGGGCGAGCGCGGGAAGGCGATTGGCCTATGGCAGAAAAGTGTGACTATGTGGGACACGCTGGCTTATAACGAGCCAGCGGATTGGTACTATCCGGTGCGTGAGTCTCTTGGTGGAGCGTTGCTGCGGGATGGGAAGGCGAGTGAAGCAGAGGCTGTGTTTCGACGAGATCTGGAGATCAATCCTCGGAATGGACGTTCGCTGTTTGGGCTTTGGCAGAGCCTGGGGGCTCAAAAGCGAGATGCGGATGCGGCGTGGGTGAAAAAGCAGTTTGATGAGGCGTGGGCGCGGGCTGATGTGAAGCTGTCGGTGGAAGAGCTTTAATGGCTGCGTGTTGGTGAGCAGCTCACGGTGAGGCTGTGAGCTGCTTCTGGTGATGAGTTGCCAATGCAAAAACACAAGAACAACTGCAAAATGCGGGGGTTCTTCGCTTTGCTCAGAATGACGAGCAAAGGCAAATGCAAGGACAAAAGCAGATCCCCTGCGGGCTGACAAACAAGAAGAGCAACGGCAACGACAACAGCAGCAGTGTGGAATGACAAACAAAACGACAGCGTTAGTCGGGGACTTGCCAGCCGGCTAAAGTCTGGGCGAGAGTGGCCTTGTCGGTGGCTTCGCCGCTGGTTTTAGCGGTCATATCGGGGAACGCGGCCTGGACGTCGGGAGATTTAGCCCAGACGGGAACGTCTTCCATCTTGTAGCGATAGGTGACGTTGGTTTCGGGGAAGCCGCTGGCCCCCTTTGCAGGTGGGGTGAAGCTGTCGATGCTGGTGACAGTGCGGTGGCCGTAGCAGAAGCGCGGTGCGTAACGGGCGCCGGTAGTGGTGGGAGTATAGCGGCTGGTGTGGACGGCATACTCGAAGCTGACATCGAGGAGGAGGGATTTGACGAGGGTGTTCATCTGCTTCGTTTTGACGGGATCAGAGGTGGCGAAGGGGAATTTGGTGTCGGGGAAGAGGCACTCAGAGCGGTCGAGGAAGTGAGCGTTGAGAGCCTGGGTGAAGTTGGCGGGTGTGGCCTTGGTTTTGGAGTTGCAGCCTGAGCTGAGAGAGAGGATTGCAAGGGTAAAGAGGCATAGAGCCGAGGTCTTGAATGGCTGAGAAGGGGAAGTTCTTTGAACGAATTTCATCGATGCTCCTGTCAATCTAATCAGTTGGATGCAAGGGTGTGATGTGAGAGAGTCTCGGGGTATCTCTTTTATTTAGAGCTTACTTGCGCAAAGTTCTGGGGAACATGTACGCATACATACATAAATTGAAACGTGGTCAGGAGGTTGGATGAGAATTTTCAAGATATTTGCAGCGACTGCATTGGCAGTGGGAACATTAAGTGCATTTGGACAGGCACCGGCCGATGCCAATACCGGCCGCCCTGTGACCGATGACGATATTGCGGTATTGCGGCAGGATGTACAAACGGACAGGACCGAGATTATCACTCGGAGCATGAACTTTACGGACGAGCAATCGAAGGCGTTCTGGCCGGTTTATCGCGAATATGCGCATGAGCAGCAGGTGATCGGCGATCAGCGTATCGCATTGATCAAGGACTATGCGGCGAACTACGACAAACTTGACGATGCGCAGGCAGCTTCTTATATCTCACGGGCGTTGAAGTATGACGACGACAGCCTGCAGCTGCGGAAGAAATATGTGAAGCACTTCACGAATGCGATAGGGGCAAGGCAGACGGCGAAGTTTTACCAGGTGGATAACCGGCTGACCTTGCTGACGAATGTGCAACTGGCGGCGTTGTTGCCGATTATCAAGTAAGAAGGATTCTGGTTTCTTTTGTTTAGCAGCAGACGGGCGAGAACAAAATAGAAGCAACAGCCAAGGACAGAAGCAGATCCCTACGGGATGACAAACAAAGGGACAAACAACCGTCACAGAAGCAAGCACAACAGCAAGGAAGAAGATCTCTAATTTGCGCCGAGGATCTCGTCGGGGATGGGCTCCATCTGTCCGAGGACAGACATGGTTTCGAAGACCTTGAGGTTGGCCTGGACTTGCGCCCATTGCTTTGGATTGTTTTTGGTGGTGATGGGAGCCAGAGGGTCGGAGTAGAACTCTTCGATGTCGTGTTTGAGCTGGATGGGAATCGGATAGGTCGGGTGGCTGGTCAGCTTGGCGAGAAGCTCGGCGTAGGTTCTGTCGGTAAGAGGGTAGCCGCCGGGTTTGACGACGACGCCGGTGTCGAGGTCGCGGTTGGAGATGTAATGATCCATGCGGTCGTAGTTGGCCATGACGTAACGAAGGTTCCGGAGGGAGTGATTGACGCTGCGGATATAGAGGTCTTCGGTCTGCTCAGTGGGGCCTTTGATGGAGAGCATTTTGAGGACACCGACTTTGGGGACGATGTAGATGAAACCGGCGTACAGGTGGCTTCCGAAGCCGGGATGCTTTCTATATTGCTGCCAGTCGTCTTCGGTGGCTACCTGAAGGAGCTCGTCCCTTAGCTGAATGAAATCTTCAGAGGAGCTGTCCTGGGGGAAGTTGTTTTTGTGGAGGATTGTTTGTGCCCTGGCGATGTTGGGAAGAAAGCTCCTAACAGCGTGACGGTAGATGCGTATGGAGGTCTCTTTACTGCCGATGATGTCGGGGAGGCTGAGGCCGTAGGTTTCATAAAAGGCGGTTCGGAGTAAGGGCATGGGGACATTGAGGCCGACGTACTCGAGATAGGAGGAGGGGGCAAAGCGACCCTTGCTGAGCTGATTGATATCGAAGGCGAACTCGGTTTGGACGTGAGCGTGGGGGCTCTGGGAGTAATTGACGACGGAACCGTATTTCTGTTCAAGCCTGGGGAATTCGATGGGAACGGAGTGGTTGACGGCCTCGCCGTGTCCTATATTGTCGCCGATGTAGTGAGAGAGTGAGCCGATGGCGAAGGCGAGGTCATTGGCGTTCTGGGAGTTGCGGAGGAGGCTGCGAACGAAGTCGCCGGAGCGGATGTAGTGGGTTAGGTCGGAGAAGAAGGCGTTGCCAAAGGGATAGTAGCCGAAGTCCTGGATGGCACTGCCGCCGTAGGCATAGGCGCGGGCCTGCTGGAGCTGGGCTTCGGTGAGGTTAGGGAAACGTTTGAGCAGAACCGGGGAGATGGAATGCTTCCACGCGAGGTCGATGATTGTTTCATGGGTCTGGACAGAGAACGGGATGCCGGGCGTTGCCGTCAGGATAAGGATTAGGAACGTGAGGAATTTGAGTAGCATGAGATACGGTCTGTGAATCTTGAAGCTCCCTGGTATATTGCTTTCGCACTGTACGCTTTCCACACTGTACCTTATTTGGTGATTGGGGCAGCGGATGACTGATATGGCCGGGATGCAGGTGATGGGACGGCGGGAACGGCTGATCCAGTACAGCTTTATTGCGCTCGGCGTGGCGTTGCTGATCTTTGGGTTGAGCCATCGGATGAGGCAGACGGGCCATATTGTGCCGATGGAGTCGCGCAAGTTGATGCCAGCGCTGGTGATGGAACGGCTGGATGGAGGGAAGTGGCGGATGGCGGACCATCTGGGGCAGGTGGTGCTGGTCAACTACTGGGCTACGTGGTGCGGGCCTTGCCAGATGGAAACGCCAGGACTAGTGAACCTGGCGCGAGAGATGGGGCCGAAGGGACTGGCGGTGGTTGGGGTTTCGATGGATGAAGGGGATCGAGCGAAGGTCCGGAATTTTGTGGAGCGGTTTCAGGTCAACTATTCGGTAGTGTTTCCGGAGGCGATGTCGCAGCTTGGCTCGGGCATGGCTGGGTTGCCCACGACGATCCTTGTGGACCGGAGTGGAAGAGTGGCCAAAACCTATGTCGGAGCGGTGCGGCAGGCAGATTTTGAGACGGACGTGAATGCTGTGCTGCGGGAGACGATCTCCGCTCGCTGAGGCCAACTAGAAGGCGCGTTTGCAGAGGTTGATGCCGTATTCAAGGTAAGCCTTGAGGGCACAGATCATCTGACTCCAGCCGAAGCAGACAGCGGAGCTTGTGATTGCAAAGAGGGAGGGCCGACACCGGTGGAATTATCTGAATGTAGTTCCGGTTCAGGAGATCTATGATCGCTGGATCAGCAGGTATGCGCGGCCCTCGGTAGAGATGCTGAATCGTCTAAAGCGCGATCTGGGGTAGGTACGATTCGGCAGAGTCCTGAGACTTTGAGTCGAAGGTGGGGGCGAAGTAGAAGCGCTCGACGGCTACGCAGAAGATGTGCTCGAGGGCGAGGTGGCACTCCTGAACGTTCATGGTGATGTCGGAGGGGATGATGATGTTGTGATCGCAGAGATCGCGCATCTGGCCGCCGCCGTTGCCACTGAAGCCGACGGTGATGATGTCCAACTCGCGGGCCTGGCGGAGTGCCTTGAGGATGTTGGGAGAGTTGCCAGAGGTGGAGATGCCGAGGAAGACGTCGCCGGGCTGACCGAGGGCTTCAATTTGACGCGAGAAGATGCTGTCGAAGCCGAAATCATTGCCGGTGGCGGTGAGGATGGAGGTGTCGGTGGTGAGGGCGATGGCGCGGAGAGCGGCGCGGTCGGCGGCGAGGCGGACGACGAACTCGGCGACGAGGTGCTGGGCGTCAGCGGCGGAGCCTCCGTTGCCTGCAACGAGGAGCTTGCGGCCGGCCTGCATGGCGTTGGCGGTGATTTCGGCGATGGTGACGAGGGTATCGGCGATGTGGAGATCGGCGAGGGTGGCCTGCATGGCAGCGATGGATTGGGCCAGATGCTTCTGAACGACGTGCTTCATGAAATAGGCTCCCGGGTGATGGTCGTTTGCTCGTCGATGGTCTTTGCTAGGGTACGGGATTTTTTGGCGATGTCGATGGAAGGGTATCTTGTTAGGGAACATTTTTATGTGAGAGGCCAGAGCGGATGCGGATTGGGTGTTGTGCGGGAGTTTTGCTGTTGGCGATGAGCGCGGGGATGATGCTGGGACAGCAACAGATTGTTGGCGGCGTTTCGCCGAAGACGATTTTGTTGTGGCCGGGAGGCGCTCCGGGTGCGCAGGGAGATGAGGATGTGGATAAGCCTTCGCTGGCGGTGTATCTGCCTGCGAGGCCGAATGCGACAAAGACCGGAGTTGTGGTGGTACCGGGAGGAGGGTATCAGCATCTGGCGATGGATTACGAGGGGACGGCGATTGCTGAGTGGCTGAATGCTCGCGGGGTGGCGGCGTTTGTGCTGAAGTATCGGCTGGGGCCGAAGTACCACCATCCGGTAGAACTGGAGGATGCGCAGCGGGCGATACGGATGATTCGGGCTAATGCGACAGAGTATGGGATTGCTACCGACCATGTGGGGATGTGGGGATTTTCGGCGGGAGGGCACCTGGCGGTGACAGCAGGGACGAAGTTCGATGCGGGGAATGCTTCGTCGCCGGATGTGATTGAGCGGCAGGGAAGCAGGCCGGATTTTCTGGTGCTGGCTTATCCGGTGATTACGTTTGAAGAGCCATATCTGCATCGTGGCTCCCTGAAGAATTTGCTGGGGGATGATCCTGATCCGGCGTTGGTACGGTTGCTATCGGCTGAGACGCAGGTGACGAAGGACACTCCGCCGACGTTTTTGTTTGCGACGACCGACGATCAGACGGTTCCGGTGATGAACAGCGTGATGTTTTATGAGGCGCTGGTGAGGGCTGGAGTTCCGGTGGAGATGCATTTGTTTCAAGAGGGACATCATGGGGTTGGATTGGCGGGGGCGAATCCGAAGTTGAGTGTGTGGCCGGATCTGGTGATCAAGTGGATGCGGGAGCGGGGGTATGCGGCTCCTGAGTAGGGAGTAGGGAGTAGGGAGTAGGGGTAGGGAGTAGAAAGCTGGTATGGGATGACGATGGAGGAGTTTGAGGTGGTGGAGGCGGGGGACCTCGAGGGTCTGCTGCTGGCGCTTTGGTGGGACGGCAAGGGCGATTGGGAGCGGGCTCATGCGATTGCGCAGGATATTGGTGGAGCGGATGGGGCCTGGGTGCATGCTTATCTGCATCGGAAGGAGGGTGAGGTGGGGAACGCAGCTTATTGGTACAAGGTGGCGGGACGGGGTGTAGCTACAGGAAATTTCAGGAAGGAATGGGAAGGGATCGTGGGAGAGCTGCTCGCGCGGAGATAGGAGGTTCGTGCTTCGGGTGGACTGCCAGGCGAGGGTGTTTTGAACAGGATTGAGAGTAAATATGAATTTCTCGCTTTGTGTTGCGCTATACCTTGTGTAGATTAAGCGCATCGGGGAATAAAAACAGCCTCGCTCCCACGTCGTCCTGAAGTTAAACCGTCTCTGACTGTGCGGTAGCGGGATAGTCGAAGTATCTTCTCTTTTTGATACCTACAAGGTTTTATAACTACTAACTTTGAAACGGGTGATTGAACCATGCGTTTTTCAGCAGTGAAGGTGTTTCTGGTTCTTCTATTTGCGGTGATCTTCGGCGGTAGTGTGTTTGCCGGATCGGCAGTGATGGCGCAGACGACCGCGCCCGTAACAGGGACGACCCAGACGGACCGGATTGCGGTGCTGGAGAAGCAAGCAACGGACAATGCCGCGGCGATTGCAGCAGCGCAGACCTCCGGCGATAACGCGTGGATGCTGGTTTCGGCGGCTTTGGTGCTGATGATGAGCGGACCGGGTTTGGCGTTGTTTTATGGTGGCCTGGTGAGGAAGAAGAACATTCTGGGAACGATGATGCAGACCTTTGCCATGATGGCCGTGATCACGGTGCTGTGGGCGCTGGTGACGTACTCGCTCGCGTTTGGTGAGGGGAATGCCTTTATCGGCGGGCTGCACAATATGTTTCTGCATGGAGTTGGGCTGGCACCGGATGTGAAGTATGCGGCGACAATTCCGTTGCAAACGTTCATGGTGTACCAGTTGATGTTCGCGATTATTACGCCGGCGCTGATTACGGGTGCGTTTGCAGAACGGATGAAGTTTTCGGCGATGCTTGTTTTCATGGTGCTGTGGGCACTGTTTGTATACAGCCCGATGGCGCATATGGTGTGGGGCAAGGGTGGTTTCCTGAATGCTTCGCTGGGTGGTCGGTTTCCGTGCCTGGATTTTGCCGGTGGAACTGTGGTACATGTGACTTCGGGTGTGTCGGCGCTGGTGACGGCGCTATATCTCGGCAAGAGGCTGGGATATCCGAAGGTTCCGATGCCTCCGCACTCGGTGGTGCTGAGCTTTATCGGGGCTTGCCTGCTGTGGGTGGGCTGGTTTGGATTCAATGCTGGATCGGCGTTGTCGGCGGGGACGTTGGCTACCTCGGCGTTTGTGGCGACACACTTTGGAGCGGCGGCTGCGGCAATCGGCTGGGCTGGGGCAGAGTGGATCCGGCAGGGTAAGGTTTCGGCGCTGGGAGCGATCTCGGGAGCGGTGGCCGGGCTCGTGGCGATTACACCGGCGGCTGGATTTGTGACACCGATGTCGGCACTTTGGATTGGGCTGATTGCGGGAGTGTTTTGCTATTTGATGGTTGTGAAGGTAAAGGCGCTTTTTGGCTACGATGATTCACTGGATGCGTTTGGTGTGCATGGCGCGGGCGGTACGATGGGGGCGATTCTTACGGGAATTTTTGCTAACAGCGCCATCAATCCTATCTTCGGAGCGGGCAAGGCGACGGGCCTGCTGGAAGGGAATGCGCACCAACTGATGAACCAGTTTGTGGGTGTAGCGATGGCGTGGAGTATTTCGATTGTGGGTACACTTGTCATTTTGTTCATCGTGGATAAGCTGATCGGGCTTAGGGTGAGTGAGGAAGACGAGCGAACTGGTCTGGACCTGTCGCAGCATGGCGAAGAAGGTTACGACTGGGCACACTAAGTGCTATGGGCTGTGAGCTTTGAGGAAGGGAATTGGATATGCAGAAGATTGAAGCGGTGATTCAGCCGTCGAAACTGGACGCGGTTAAGGATGCGCTGGTGGAGGTTGGCATTGAGGGAATGACGATCACCGAGGCGCGGGGCCATGGACGGCAGAAGGGCCATACGGAGTTTTACCGGGGGCAGGAGTACTCGGTAGACCTGTTGCCCAAGGTGAAACTGGAGCTGGTAGTGCTGGATGAGATGGTGGATAAAGCGGTCCAGGCCATTATGACTGCGGCGCGGACCGGAACGATTGGCGATGGGAAGATCTTCGTGTCGAAGATCGATGAGGCGATCCGGATACGCAATGATGAACGGGGTGACATCGCTCTGTAATTCTGTAGGCAGTCTCTGCATGAAGATTGGCTAATCGAATCTGTAACCTTGCGGGAACGGGGGGCGACGGCTGCTATGCTTGAGCTTCCTTCGAGCGAAACAGACATGCAGTTAAATAAATCAACAGATGGGTTGCGCAGCCATTACCAGCGAAAAATGCTGGAGATTCGCGGTGCGTTCGAGGCTGGTGCTTCGGGATCGGCAACGATTGCGGCGCGGTCGGCCGCTCTTGATGAACTGGTACGCGGGCTGTGGCAACAGGCGGTAGAGCAGGGTGGACGGCTGGCGAGTGGGATCGCGCTGGCGGCGGTAGGTGGGTACGGGCGGCAGGAACTGTTTCCTTATTCCGACGTAGATCTGCTGTTTCTGCTGGATGGGCGAATAGCTGAGAAGGACGTCAAAGATGTGATCCGCAGGTTGAACCAGGAGATGTGGGACTGCGGGATACGTGTTTCTCCGACAACAAGGAAGATCAGCGAGTGCGACCGATTCACAGAGGAGAACGCTGAGTTTACGGTTTCACTGCTGGATCACCGGATGCTTGCGGGAGACACAGGGCTTTACGACAAGCTGGCTGTACAGACGCTTCCGAAGCTGCTGCAGCGTGAACAGAAGCCTTTGATTGCGCGGTTGATTGAGTTGACGCGGATACGTCACGCGAAGTACGGAGATACGTTGTTTCACCTGGAACCGAATATCAAGGACTGTCCGGGCGGCCTACGTGATGTGCATGTGTGTGGATGGCTGTCTGCGCTGCAATGGGTGAGCCCGCAGAAGACCGAGGGAAGTAGGAAGGAAGGCAGTAATGGGGCCGGCGCCGAAGATCAGGAGTTTCGGCAGGCGGTAGAGTTTTTACGGTTGGTGCGCTGCTTTCTGCATTATCGGCATGAACGGGATGACAACACACTTGCCTGGCAGGCGCAGGATGCGGCGGCCAAGGCTGCGATTGGGGTAACAGGCCATGTGCCGAAGAAGATGGATGCGGCTTACTGGATGCGCCTCTATTTTCGCCATGCCCGAAGTGTAGAACGGCGGGTAAAGCTGATGATGGAGGAAGCCTCGGCGAATGGTAAGGCTCCTTTGAAGCTGCTCGGGTTGAAGCGGGAGCGCAAGGCGGAGTTGCGGCAGGAAGGCTTTCGTGTGGAACGCGGCCGAGTTGTGCTGGATGCGGTGGTGGATACGGCGGACAATGTAGCGAACGATCCTGACGTGGTGTTGAATGTGTTTGCGACGATGGCTCGGACTGGCTGCACGCTGGGGCGGGATGCGGAGCAGCGGTTGTCGCAGGCTTTACCGTTGCTGTCAGCCAACCTGGAAGAAGGGCCGGCACTGTGGCACAAGCTTCAGAGTATTTTGACCGGAAGGTATGCGGGGAATGCGTTGCGTGCGATGCACGCGTTGGGAGTTCTGGAGCTGCTGATTCCGGAGTTTCATGGGATCGATGCATTGGTAATCCGCGATGCGTACCACCGGTATACCGTGGATGAGCATACGTTTGTGTTGATCGATACGTTGCATGGCCTGGAAGATGTGCAGACAGGAGCGAAGGCAGAGTGGGCGTCGCGGTTCAGTGCACTGCTGCGTGAGCTTCCTCATGCGGGTGTGCTGTATCTGGTGGCTCTGTTGCATGATACGGGCAAGGGGAGAAGTACGGGCGATCATGCACATGAGAGTGCACGCATGGCGCAGAGTGTACTGGCGAGGCTGGAGCTGGATACGTACGAGAGTGGTTTGGTGCTGGGCTTGATTGCAAATCACCTGGAGATGTCGGCTGCGTTGCGACGGGACATCTTCGATGCGGAGACGGTGGGTGCGTTTGCGGGCAAGGTGCTGACGCCTGAGATGCTACGGATGTTGACGCTGTTTACCTATGCGGATATCAATGCAGTGCATCCTGATGCTCTGACGCCATGGAAGGCGGAGAACCTGTGGCGACTGTATATCGCGACGTCGAACTATCTGGACCGCAGCGTGGATGAAGAACGGGTGGGTGCGCAGGCGGAGAGTGAATTGGTGCATCGGGTGGCTGCGCTGCTGCCGGGGCAGCGGGCAGAGGTAGGGGCGTATCTGGAAGGATTTCCGGAGCGGTATGTGAGGACCCGGATACCGGAGCAGGTGCGAAAACATTTTCAGATGTCGAAACGACTGGGTGAGGATCGGGTGCAGCTTGATTTTCGGTATTCCCCGGGTGTGAGTGAACTGACGGTGGTGACGCCGGACAGGGCGTTACTGTTTGCGAACATGTCGGGTGTGCTGGCGGCATGGGGGATGAATATCGTGACAGCGGATGCGTTTTCAAACCGGCAGGGTGTGGTGGTGGACAGCTTCCGGTTTACGGACACGTTTCGAACGCTGGAGATGAACGCCTCGGAACATGAGGCGTTCGTGAAGAGCGTCCGAGATGTGATGACCGAGGTTGTATCGGTGGAGAAGTTGATGAGCGGGCGTCGTCGCGGGCGGCGCAAGACTCCGAAGGTGGTGGTGGAGACGCGGGTCGAGTTCGACGATGAGGCGTCGTCGCATAGCACGCTGCTGGAGGTGGTGGCGCAGGATGTCCCCGGACTGCTGCGCGCACTGAGTCTGACGCTGGCGGGACATGGATGCAATATCGAGGTAGCGCTGGTGGATACGGAGGGTGAGACAGCAATTGACGTCTTTTACCTGACGAAAAATGGGGCGAAGCTGGAAAAAGAGGAGGAACGGGCGCTGCGAGAGGCCCTGATGCAGGCGATGGAGGAGAATGCGCGTTAGGTCGGGATGGGGTGGAATGATACTGGGGCTTCTGATGGCGACGGGGCAGGGAAATGGGGTGGGGTGGGCAGCAGCTCCAGCGGGAAAACCGGCGACTTGTACTCGAGCCGTAGTCGAGGGTGAGGTTCGGGCGGGACAGGAATTTGTAAAGGTGATCGGGAATGGGCTTGAGGTGATGCTTGAACCCCTGGCCTCGGGATGGATTTTGCGCATATTGCCAGCGGGTGCGCCTCGACCGGAACATGATTACGCGGAACTGGCTTCGCCTCCGTATAGATCGGTAAGTCCGTTGCTGATCAGTACGGACTTCAGCTTTAGGGCGCAGGATGCGGTGGCGTGGAATCCGCGACACTTTCGATTTGCGTCGGATAAGGCCATGCTTGGGGAGATGGTTGAGGCTTTCGCGGAATATGGGAGAACACCGGGACCGTCGGCGATGAACAAGCTAGCCGGACTGGTGAGTCGAGCGCCGGAAGGATTTGTACAGCTTCTGGATGCGCATCTCGTGCCAGGTACCGGAGATCAGAGTAAGATGGCCGGTGCGGTTGCGTCGCACTTCAGTACGACAGCGCATAGCCTGGAGAGGCCTGTGGATGGCAAAGCGACGCCGCTGGGAAAGGTGACCTGGATTCGATTTCGAATCGTTCTGGAATTGCCGGAAGGATTTCGAACGGATGGAGGCGTCATGAGGGAGCGTTATGGGTGTTCAAACCCAGCTTCTTAGTGAAAAAGTGAGCTCGAGGCAACTTTGTGGATAGGTTTGGGCATCTCCGGCTTTATCCTATGCGACAAAAGAAGTTACCTCGCAGAGACTTCAGTTCTATAGTAAAGATATGACTACACCAGCAAATGAAACCACGAGCAACGGCCGTCCTACGACGGTGCCACAAAAGAACGATCGCTATTTGTTCGGCAGCCTGGAAAGTTTTGGGAAAAACCGGGAAAAGCTGAGAGAGGTTAGCTGGGGATATGACCAGCCCGAAGGTATTGTTCTGGCTTCGATGGATGCTGCCATCAACTGGGTAAGGAAGAGCTCGGTGTGGCCGATGACGTTTGGGTTGGCCTGCTGCGCTATCGAAATGATGTCGATGGGTGGGTCGCGATACGATATTGCCCGGTTTGGCGCTGAGGTATTTCGCCCGTCGCCGCGACAGAGTGACCTGATGATTATTGCTGGCCGAGTCTCTCAGAAGATGGCCCCAGTTATCCGGAGGCTCTATGAGCAGATGCCGGAACCGAAATGGGTCATCTCAATGGGTGCGTGTGCCACTTCAGGCGGAGTTTTTAATAATTATGCGCTGTTGCAAGGTGTAAACCAGGTGATTCCTGTGGACATTTACGTTCCGGGGTGCCCGCCACGACCGGAGCAGCTTTTGTATGCCATTACCTTGTTACAGGAAAAAATTCAGCGGGAACGCGGGACGCTGCGCAAGACTTTGAACATCGACTAGGTGTTGTCGCTTTGGTTACTGAGAAGGTTCTCCCAGATTGGTTTGACCCGAATGATTGGTAAGCTATTGAAAATATAGTCACCACAGAGTATTTTTTTACCGGTAGATTAGCAACTGCGGTAAGCTTTACTGAATCGAACCCAACATATCGGAAATATTGAGTCTGTAAAGGCTCTTACAAATACATGGAAGAATTCTTGAGCGGAGGGAAGTATGGTTTATAGCCCGTTTCGTAGTTTTGGCCGGTTCGTACTGGCTGCATGCGCAGTCAGCCTTGGAGTTGGAAGTCTGGGTGCCCAGACTACTGGCACCGCCGCCCCTGTGGGGGCTAATCCTTCGCGCGTAGATATCTTTACAGGATATTCCTACTTCGGAGCTCACGGGCAGTTGAAGCCTGCTGGCATCAATTATTCATCGATTGATGTGGGGGCTATCGGCAGCGGAGCCTACTACTTCAATAAATACGTCGGTGGAGAGCTTATCGTCGCGGCTCATCCGGGCGGCCAGAACAATGACCTGTATACCTACTCAGCCGGTCCGATTTTTCGTGCGCCGATGCAGAACTTCACATTATTTGCACATGGACTTGCCGGCGGCGCCCGACTTAACGGACCGAATATTCGGAATGTCTCCTATAATCCCACTACGTGGGGCCCGACGCTGACGGTTGGTGGCGGAATGGATTACGACCTTCCATTCTGGAATAACCGATTTTCATTCCGTCTCTTCCAGGCGGATTTCCGCTATATTCATGCAAACTTCGGCCCGTCTGTGCCGGTACCCACGTCAGGCATAACGGGTGGACGGGCGAACCTGAACGGAGTTGAACTCAGTACGGGTATTGTGACGCACTTCGGTCACATTATCCCTCCTCCTCCTGTTACCTTTAGCTGCTCGGTTGTTCCTTCCACGGCATTTCCCGGCGATCCTTTGACGGTGACTGGAACGGCACTGAATCTGAATCCGAAGAGAACGGCCTCCTATAGCTGGACGACCGATGGAGGAACGATCTCGGGTACAAGTAATGTTGCCAATATTGATACAAAGAACGCGGCTCCTGGATCCTATACGGCGAAGGGCCATGTTTCTGAAGGTACGAGACCTGGTGAGATGGCGGACTGCTCGGCTCCATTCACGATCCAGCAGTTTACTCCTCCGACGGTTGGTTGCTCGGCGAATCCTTCTACGGTATCTCCTGGAGATTCCTCGACGATTACGGCGAATGGGGTGAGCGCGCAAAACCGTCCGCTGACCTATAGCTATAGCTCAACGGCTGGCTCTGTAACCGGCAGCACTTCGACGGCGACGTTGAATACGACCGGCGCTGCACCTGGAACCATTACCGTGACTGCGAATGTAGTTGACGACAAGGGTCAGTCTGCTTCGTGCACAACGACCGTAACGGTAGTTGCGCCGACGCCGCCGCCCGCAGTGACGACGACCAGTCTCTGCTCGATCAGCTTCGAGCGCGACAAGAGACGCCCAGCCCGGGTCGATAACGAAGCCAAGGCTTGCCTTGACGATATCGCCCTCAACCTGCAGCGTTCCTCCGATGCGAAGCTTGCAATCGTCGGTAACGCAAGCAGCAGTGAGAAGACAGGCAGCAAACTCGCCGCCGCACGTGCCGTCAATACGAAGGCATATCTGGTTGGTGAGAAGGGTGTCGATGCCAGCCGTATCTCGGTCTACACCGGTTCTCAGGACGGTAAGACTGCGGCTTCGACGCTGATCCCCACCGGTGCGACGCTCGATAGCACAGGTCTCACGCCGGTAGATGAGAGTGCAACCAAGGCAGTGGCCCGCACGGCTCCTGCCAGACGGCACAAGAAGTAATCACTAACCCGATGGAAGTACAAAGGCTGACTGGATATCCAGTCAGCCTTTGTACTTTGGTTTGGCGAGGAGCTGCTTCCCCAGATATTCTTAGTAGAAGTTTCAGATTGGATGGATATGTTGAACAGACAGCATCGATTTAAAGCCACCTTATTTACTTTATTATTTATTTTCTGCCTTCGGTTGAATGCAGTCACCTGGCTGCCTTTTGGACCGTATGGAGGAGACGCGCGGTCATTTATCGCTGATCCCCATGACCATACTCACCTTTATCTGGGCACGGCGAATGGATGGATCTATGAGTCCCACGATGCTGGCGGAGAGTGGAAGAGGCTAGCCCGCGTGGGAAAGCGGGACGACCTGGTGCTTGATTCGATCGTGCTGGATCCTGGCAAGCCGGGCCGTATTCTGGTGGGCGCATGGGTGTTGGGAAGCGCGGACGGCGGCATTTATGTCAGCAATGATGGAGGTGCGAGCTGGGCTAGTGAGAAGGCGATGGAAGGACAATCCATTCGTGCGCTCTCGGCGGCTACATCGGATTCCAACATCCTGGTGGCTGGCACGTTGAAGGGTATTTATCAGTCGACGGACGGCGGGAATGAGTGGAAGTTGATCAGTCCGGAGGGAAGCCAGGAGTTACATGAGGTCGAGTCGATTGCAATCGATCCGAAAGACCCGAAGACGATCTATGCCGGAACGTGGCATCTTCCGTGGAAGACGACGGACGGAGGCGCTCACTGGAATAACATCAAACAGGGTATTATCGACGACTCCGATGTGTTCTCGATCATTGTGGATCCAAGACAGCCGAATGAGATGTATTTGAGTGCATGCTCGGGAATCTATAAGAGTGTGACGAGTGGTTCAGTATTCCAGAAGATACAGGGAATTCCTTCGACAGCGAGGCGAACGAGAGTTTTGATGCAGGACCCTCTGCATTCGAATATTGTGTTCGCTGGCACGACAGAAGGATTGTGGCGAACAGTTGATTCAGGAAAGACATGGACCCGAACGACTGGACCTGAGGTGATTGTGAACGACGTGTTCGTCGATCCGACCAATTCCAACCGGATGTTGTTGGCGACCGACCGAGGAGGCGTGCTGGCGAGCAATGACGGAGGGTTTAGTTTCGTTCCATCGAATAACGGGTTTTCTTCGCGACAGATCACGTCGTATCTTGGTGACTCGCAGCACCCCGGAACAATCTACGTTGGGGTCGTCAATGACAAAGCGTGGGGAGGCGTCTTCCAGAGCGACAACGGTGGGTTGACCTGGGCACAGAAGAGCACCGGCCTTGAGGGGCACGATGTATTCAGCCTTGCTCAAGCTGCGGATGGAAGTCTGCTGGCTGGGACGCGGCATGGCGTCTATCGGTCGAACAGCGGTGTGTGGAGCAAAGCAAATGAAGTGACGCTGCTGCCGACGACTGTAACGAAGCCGGCTCCGAAGCGGGCATCTGCTTCGACGAGCAAAACGCGAAGCTCTTCGGCAAAGGCGAAAACGGCAAGCACGCCAGCTGCTCCTATTGTTGTTTCGGTTCCGGGCAAAGTTGTGCAGCTGGACAGCAACGTTTACGAGTTCGCGCGTTCGGGAGATGTAATTTATGCGGCGACGGCGGATGGTCTGCTATCGAGTACTTCTGCTGGGCAGAACTGGAAGCAGGTTTCTGGTCCTACTCCGCAGGAGTGGCGATTTGTGGCAGCGTCGAAATCGGTGGTTCTGACTGCCAACTTGAAGACTGCGTTGCTGTCGAAGGACAGCGGTCAGAGCTGGCTCACAATCAAGCTGCCTGATGAACTGACTCAAGTTGGCGCGGTGGCTGTCGACGGTGACGGCGGACTTTGGGTTGGTGGCCGCGAGGGAATTTATCTTTCGGAGGATTCAGGAACGAATTGGAAGAGCGTGAAGAACCTCTATATGCGCGATGTGAACAACATTTACTACGATGAGCCGTCGCAGCGCGTGTACATAACGGCTAACAGCTCGACGACGCTGGTGTTTTCGGTGCATCTGCCGGACAAGGCGGTGAAGTACTGGAACACGGGATGGAACATGAAGCTGGTGCGTCCGGTTGGCAACCACATGGTTGGGGCAACGTTGTTTGATGGCGTCGTGATTGAGCCAGAGATGGTTGATTCGCAGAAAGCGGCTGGACACTGAGAACACCTAACGAACTACGAGAGGGATAGAATCGTTGTATGAGCTTTCAAACCTTGAGTACACGACCTCGACATTCCTTCCAGACAGACGATGCGGCGCTTTTGCCGATTGCGTCGAAGGTGGAGGCCGGCGAACGGCTCAACTTCGACGATGGGGTAGCCCTTTATCGGAGCGGGGACATTCTTGCTGTGGGTTGGCTCGCGAATCTGGTTCGCGAGCGGCTGCATGGGAATACGGCTTACTTCAATGTGAACCGGCATATCAACCCGACGAATGTCTGCGTGGCTTCGTGCAGGCTTTGCGCCTTCGGAAGGAAGAAGGGCGAGGCTGGGACATACACGATGGCTCTGGAGGAGGCGTGGGAGACTGCTGCTAGCGGCTACACCGAGGCTGTGACCGAGTTCCATATCGTTGGCGGGCTGCATCCTGACCTTCCTTTCGAGTACTTCATGGATCTGGTGCGCGGGTTGAAGGAGCGGTTTCCCAAGGTGCACATCAAGGCGTTCACCATGGTAGAGGTTGCGTTTCTGGCCAAGCGCGGCAAGATGACGATTGCCGAGACGCTGGAGCGTATGAAAGAGGCTGGCGTCGATTCGCTGCCGGGTGGAGGAGCGGAGATCTTTGCTGACCGGATTCGGCACATTATCTGCGATCACAAGATCGACGGCAGTGAGTGGCTCGATACAGCGCGGACGGCGCACAAGATTGGTTTGCGGTCGAACGCGACGATGCTGTATGGGCATGTAGAGAACGACGAAGACCGCGTGGACCACATGCTGAAGCTGCGCGAGGTCCAGGATGAGACGGGTGGATTCCAGACGTTTATTCCGCTGGCGTTCCATCCGGACAATACGGCGCTGGCGCATATTCCGCGTACGACGGGAATGCTCGACATCAAGCAGATTGCGGTTGGGCGGCTACTGCTCGACAATTTTTCACACATCAAAAGCTACTGGCAGATGGTCTCGCCGAAGATGGCTCAGATCTCGCTGCGGTTTGGCGCTGACGATATTGACGGCACGGTGATCGAGGAGAAGATCTACCACGATGCTGGAGCGACGACTCCGCAGGGTATGCGGAGGAAGGATCTTGTTCGATTGATTACGGAGGCCGGACGTGAGCCTTTTGAGCGGGACACGATGTATCGGGCTGTGACGCGGAGTGAGGATTCGTTTACGGTTGCGGTTTGAGCTGGCTACCCCCTCCCCCTATCCCAAGGCTAAACGGTTTATATTCAATGATTTATCATATGGTGTCTTTGGTAAAATCCTCATTCTAAAAGAGTTACAGCTAAATTCGTCTTTCTAAAAGAGTTATGGATTTAATGAGAAAAGCCCCGGTTTCAGGCCGGGGCTTTTTTGATCTCTAGTCAATTGTAACGGATTGAGGATAACTCTTTTGCAATGATGATGTTGTTTGTTTTCAGTTGTTTATGAGGGTTTGGGGCTTGACAAGGGATTTTGTGGGGAAATTTGAAGGTGATTCTTGTAAGTTACTGATTTTATGGCTGGTTATAGTGGGTGAGGTTTTTCCCTGCACAGTCTCCAGAAGGTGCTGCTCTCTAGGCGAAGTCCTCTCTTTAGCAGAGTGACCCCGTCGGAGCTTTGTCGGCGAGGTTAGCGAAAACGGTCGTGCTTCGCACGATACCCCACCCTTCGCAAAAGCGTGAAGGATGGGGCACCCGCTCAATTCCTTCCCCGAAGATATCTGGTTCAAGTTTTTTGCGTGAAGAAAGGAAAGTTTTTACCCACGGGGGAGGGTAATTGTTTGGCATCGTAGGTGTGCCCTTCCGTACAGGTGACCTGTTTCTGTTACATTTTGGCGGTTCCGGTGAAGATTTGCGGGAATTTGTGAATGGCCGCTTGCTTGCTATAAGTCTTTGCGTATCAGCAAAAAATGCAGTCGAAGCGATCGTGGCGGCCAAGCCTTAGTGAGGTGGACGCGTGATCATACCCATGGATTTTTGCGAGCTGGAAGGCTTGCAAAAGCAGAGTGTCAAGTCAGAACGCTGCGGTTGCACCGCAGTGAGGCGGCAGATGAGACCGTCGATGACCCGGACACTTTGAAAACAAGTGCTCGCACGGCGAGCAAGGAGATCGAAGTGAAGAAAATTGCTTATCTTGCGTCAGCTCTCTGCCTTGCGTTTCTCCCAGGTTCTATGAAGGCGGACACACTTACCTTGAACGGCGCTGCGACTGGATCGACAGGCCCCTACCAGTTGACTCTCGATGGAACAACTCCGGTTAATCTGTTTTGTCTGGATGACTTCAGGACCGTTCATATTGGAGAGACCTGGACTGTGACCGTGGTGAACGGCGCGGATTACCTGACATCCAACACACATTCGAGCGGCTTCAAGTACGAAGAAGAGGCTTACATCTACAGCATGCTCGGTGCGTCGAACGGACATGGGCATACCTATAACGCAACCGATGTTCAGGATGCGCTCTGGTACATCTTCGACCATAGCGCGGATACGAGCTCCTATGCGAATTCGCTCGTGAGCAATGCGGCGAGCTTTCACTATACGGGCTCGTTTCTGGATGATTACAGCTTCTACATCCCGACTGGCCGTGGCGATAATTTGCCGCAGGAGATGATCGGAACCACTGTGAACACTTCGCCTACTCCTGAGCCTTCGAGCCTTTTCCTTTTCGGATCGGGATTGATTGGGCTGGCCGGTGCGGTTCGCCGGAAGCTGGCTCGCGCTTAGCTGAAGAAGGGTACGCGCTGAAGTTCCCTAGTGGAACAAAGGCGTACCTCAGCGGTTAAAGCCGCATTTCAAAATGCAGTAATTACGGCACGGCTGAAGCCGTGCCCTTAAGCAAGACGGGTTTTCTCGGCAAGCTCTGAAGCTGTGGCTTTGAGCAAGACGGGTTTTCTCAGCAACTTCTGAAGGGCCTGCCGCGGAGGATGCTTGTTCCGGATTCTTCGCAGCAGGGAATTGTCTGACTTGGATTTCATCTTTCGCAAAGGAGAACTGACATGTATTTGTTTTTCTCGCCTGCTATCGCCGCCATTGTTGCTATTGCCGTTATCCAGATTCGCGATCAGTTTCGCTTTTCGAACACGAAGTAGTTGATTGATGTTTTCGAAAGCTAAAAAAGCCACGCTTGACGCGTGGCTTCTTATTTGTGCTGGTGATGGGAGCTATTTGGTTTGGAGAATTACTACACCGTAGCGATCGAGTGAGACGGTGGCGAGATCCTTGTCGTCGAGGACGCTATGCATGGTGGAGGGGAGAGTGACGTTTTGTGGGGTCTTCGCGAAGTTGACGAGGATGAAGACTTTTTTGCCGTTGCCCTCGCGTGGGTAGACGTCAACGCCTTCGGGGACGGGGCCGAAGGCTGCGGAGATGCTGCTGGTTTCGGTCATCCATTTGGCGGCGTTGAGGAGAGCGGCATCGTCCATCCATGCGCCGATGTAGGTGATGCGGCCTTTGCCTACTTTGCGGGTGATGGCGGCGGGTTGGCCGTCGAGCCAGCCGTTGGATTTGCCGTAGCGCATGAGGACTTCGGTGTCGGGTGAGCTGGTGCTGAGTTGCTCGGCCCAGATTTTGGAGGTGGTGGTGCCCCATTTGCCGTCGACGGGGACGATGGATTCGGGGGTATCGTCGATGGCGTAGAACTGCTCGACGCGGCCGCCGAGGAGGTCGGTGAGAGGGCCGGGGCCCCGGTGGGGTTGGAGACTGTTGTCTCCGTCCTTCATGCCTGCGCGTTGGCCGAGGACGAGGTGGCCGCCGTTCTGGACGTAGGCGATGAGGTTTTTGGCGGCTTCGTCGGTGAGGACGGCGAGGCCGGGGGCTACGACTAATTTGTAACTGTCGAGGGGCGCTGTAGGTTGGACGATGTCGACGGATTGGGTGAGATTGCGGAGGGGTTTGTAGTAGCTGAGGATCTGGTTGACGGGGTCGAAGTCGTGGCTGTGGCGCTGCCAGTTGATGGCCCAGCGGCTCTCGTAGGAGTGGAGGATGGCGACCTGGGAGTGGGGGCTGGTTCCGGCGAGGGCGGGGCCGGCCTTGGCGAACTCTTTGCCTAGCTGGGCGACTTCGGGATAGAGGGGAACGGGGGTGCCGTCGGCACCGACGAGGACGCCGTGGAGTTCTTCCTGGCCGTTGAGGGCGGAGCGCCACTGCCAGTAGGAGACTGCGTCGGCTCCGTGGCCGACGTCGTGCCAGGCCATGGCGCGGACTTCGCCTTTGTCGAGGGCGGTGTTGACGGCGTTCCAGTTGACGAAGCCGGGTTGTGTTTCCATGACCCAGAAGTTTTTGCGGAGGAAGCCGCGTGTGAGATCATGGGCGGCGCCGTTGCGGTAGGGGTCGAGGTGGCCGCGGCCGACGTAGTCATCCCATGAGGCGAGATCGAGATCCTGCGAGACGGTGTAGTGGTCGTAGCCGTCGAACCAGCCCATCATGTTGGTGGTGATGAACTGGCGGGAGTCGCTGTTGGGGCGGATGACGTCGAGCTGGTTCTTCTGGTAACGACGCCAGGTGTCGGAGACGAAGCGCTTCCAGTTGAGGAGGAGGCCGGGGTTGCCGCCGCTCTCCTCGATGGGGATCTGGGACCAGTCGGTGTAGGACTCGGACCAGTAGGCGGTAGTCCAGCGGGCGTTGAGGTTGTCGAGGGTCTTGTAGTGATCTTTCAGCCAGTCCTGGAACTGCTTTTTGACGTCGGGGCCGTAGGAGAGGTTGGCGTATTCGTTGTCGATCTGCCAGCCGATGACGTTGGGATTGTGGCCGTAACGCTTGGCAATCTTTTCGACGATGCCACGAGTTAGTTCGAGGTACTTGGGGCTGGCCCAGTTGAACTGTTCGCGGTTGCCGTGCTGGTCCTGCTGGCCGTCCTGCTTGATGCGGAGGACTTCGGGATATTTCTGGGTGAGCCAGGCTGGTGGGGTGGCGCCGGGAGTGCCGAGGACGACATAGATATGGTGTTTGGCGGCGGCGGCGATGGCGTGGTCGATCCAGTCGAAGTTGTAGTGGCCTTCGGTGGGCTCCATGGAGGACCAGGAGAACTCTGTGATGCGGACGAAGCGGATGCCGGCTTGTTCCATGAGGGTGAGGTCGGCGTCCCAGCGGGATTCGGGCCACTGCTCGGGATACCAGGCGGTGCCGAGGTAGATTGGCGGCGGAGTCGCGGGCTGCTGAGCGGGCGCGATGGCAGGGAAGAGCGATGCCGCGAGGGCGAAGGAAAGGAGCTTGCGGGGAAGCAGGGACATGCTTTGGTTCTCCGGTGCCAGAAAAAGATCTGACTATTGGGTTTCGGACGGCTGAAGCGGTTAAATGTAAACGATTTCTTTGCCGCACCAAGCATAACGCTAAAGAGCTTGTTCGAGCTACGTCTTAGTGGGAGGCCAAGGAGGAAGGTTATGTTTCGTTGGAAGGGAGAGGTTTGCGGGTGATGGCTCCAGAGATGGAAAGGAGTACAAGGACGCTGATGGCGGGAACGACGAGTCCGGCACGAAGATGATGGAAGCGAGTGGAGAGGACGCCGGTGAGCCAGGGAAGGGAAGCTCCGCCGAGGCTGGTTACGGAGAAGAGAAGGCCGAGTTGCGGGTGGGTGCCCGTGCGTGCAAGCAGGAGGGAGATCATGAGCGGGTAGAGAGGGGCGAGAGTGAAGGCGCTGAAGAAGGTAAGGGTGATGAGGCTGCCGGAGGAAGGGTAGACGAGGGTACAAAAAAGCACTGTCGTGATGAGGAGAAACACTAGACAGATTCGATAGAGGAGAGGTTCTCCCCAGCGGGTCACGAGTGCGGCTATCAGGAGGCGCCCGATAAGCTCTGCTATCCAAAAGTAGAGCGTGATGGTGGAGGCCTGGATGGCCGGATCGATGCGGACAGCGTAACTGGGAAGCCAGCCTCCGAGTGAGTTTTCGATGCCGATGTAGAGAAGCATGGAGAGGGTGAAGAAAAACAGCAACGGCATGGGCAGAGGCAGTCTTCGCTCTTTGGGTTGCCTGGGATTGAGATGGGAGGCCGCGCTGATGGCGGGTGGAAGCACGATGGTGAAGAGAGCGGAGGCGAGGAGCACGGCTGAGGTGATGAGCAGAAATGGCCGCACATTGATGGAGCCGAAGGCGTGAAGGAGCAGGGGGCAGGAGATGGCTCCGATGCCCCACGCGACGTTCACGATGGCGAGAAGACGTCCGCGCAGAGCAGGAACGGCGGTTCCGGCGATGATGTTGCCTGCCGTAAGTCCGATGCCGATGCCTGCACCTACGAAGAACAGCGCGAATGGAGCTGTGCTGAAGCTGGCCCAAGCCATGAAGGCGCATCCGACGGCGGAGAACAGCGCTCCAAGGATGACGCTGAGACGAAGGTTTCGTGCGGCGAACAGGGCTCCGCAGAGCTGGCCGGCGAAGTTGACGACGAAGAGTGTGCCGGCCTGGGCGTCCTGAATGTTCCACTGCTGGATAAAGACGGGGAGCAGCGGGCCCAGCATGACGGTGACGATGCCGGCGACGACGAAGTAGAAGTAAAGAGGGACGAGGGACCGCAGAACGACTGCGCGTCCGTTATTCGACAGGTCTGACTGTAGATCGTGGCGTTGCAAGAGATCCCTCGGCTACGACCTGGTCTGCCGTGATTTTTTGGCAGGGACCCGGTGGACGCCAGCAGTCGATTCCCGTACGACAAGCTCGGGTTCGAACCAAATGACCTGGGGGTAAGGCTCGTCCGGGGACTGGATACGTTTGACGAGATGCTGCGCCGCGGTCCATCCCATCTTGTGAAGCGGCTGGCGAACTGTGGTGAGCCGCGGGTTGTAGTATTCAGCCACGACGATGTCGTCGAAGCCGATGACGGAGATGTCGCGGGGGCAGTTGAGGCCCGCGTCCTCGATGGCACGGATGGCGCCTATGGCGGCGGTGTCGTTGAAGCAGAAGATGGCGGTGAAGTCCTTTGTACGAGTGAGGAGCTCGCGCACGGGAGGGTAGCCGAGGTCGGGCGACCAGGAGTTTTTCTCGAGGTAGATGCAGAGCTCCGGGCGGACGACAATGCCGATCTCACGCGCGATATTGACGATGGCCTGCCAGCGAACTTCAGAGTCACTGACGAAGTGGGTGCCTTTCATGAAGGCGATGCGACGGTGACCGAGGTCGTAGAGGTGACGGAGGGCCATTTTTGCAGCGCGATTGTGATCGAGCATGGCATTGGTAACGCCGGGAATCTGGCTATGGGCAGAGATGCTGATGGCAGGAACGGAGACTTTGTGGTGCAACTCTGTGTTGACTGTTAGAAAGCCGTCGACGGCTCGGTTCATTAACAGTTCGGGATACTCTTCGATGAGGTCGGGACGGCCGAGATGACTGACGGTGAAGTAAAGGAACCCCTCCTGCATGAGGTACTCTTCGACGCCGAGCATGACGCCGGTGAAGTAGCCTTCGCTGAGTTCGGGGACGATGACGCCGATGGTGTTCGTAAGGCGCGTGCGCAACATGCGGGCGTGCAGGTTGGGGCGGTAGTCGAATTTTTTGGCGGCTGCCTGAACCCGCTGATGGGTGGCCTGCGAGATGGACTTGGCGACAGGAGAGTTATTGAGCACGATGGAGACGGTCGCGGGGGAGAGATCTAGATATTCGGCCAGGATTTTAAGGGTTACCGGCTTGCTTGTATCAGGTGGGTTCTTCTTCTTCTCTGTCATCGTTCTCCCGAACATCTGCGATGTATTCAGACAGTTGTACACCTTTTAGGGGCGGATCGCGGCATTGCAGGATTTTCGTTGTTACATAAAAGTGACAACACGTTGATGAAAGTGTGACAACTGTTCTGCCGGAAACCATTATTTTGGCTATCACTCACGCTCAACGTCATCCCCTCCACGTCTGTGGAACTACCTGTCTTTTGATGGGAAAGCGCTCACGAGGTAAGTGACGGGGAACGTTGACATGACAAGCGGCTCATGAAATTTTAATGACACATACATATTTATGAAGCTTGAGTCTGGCTATGTATTCGCTTTTTGGATGCATGCAAGGCCGGGCCGGTGTTACCTGGTGTAGCGCAGGCCATGACGATCAAGAATACGTTTCATCAACTGCAGGGAGAGCGGCACGTAGGCGCGAACTGCATGTTTTTTAGGGAGGCCATTGTGACATTGTCAGGAAAATTTTTAAATAGGTTGTTCGCTCTTGTTGTTGTGATGCTGGTGAGTATCGGCTCTGGTTTGGCGCAGTCGACGGCGACCCTGTCCGGCATTGTGACCGACCCAAGCGGAGCTGTCGTACCGGGCGCGCATGTCAAAGCGCATTCGCTTGCTACCAACCTTGACCGTGAGGTGATAACCGATGAATCAGGCGTTTACACCTTGGCCTCGTTGGAGCCGGGTGATTATCAAGTGCAGGTTACGGCCGCGGGTTTCAGCCTTTACACGGTACAAAAGCTTACCCTGGAGGTTGATCAGAAGGTAGGACTCAACATGCGCCTTGCAATTTCTTCCGCCGGTGAAGTTGTGCAGGTTGAAGGCGTATCGCAACAGATTGAAACGCAGACCCCGACTGTGGGCCAGGTGATTGACCGCAACACGGTGCAGGAGATCCCGTTGAATGGCCGTCACTTCCTCGACCTGACTGTGCTTACGCCCGGCGGTGTGGTTGCTCCGACTGCTGGAAGCTTGACCGGCGCCAGCCGCGGCCTGGGTGCAAATTCGTTTAT
>Ga0193753_10000367_pt1 | contig 45001 bp, 44 predicted proteins | sample H1c2metaG_FD_144925 | JGI IMG/M metagenome (GOLD analysis project Ga0193753, IMG submission 144925) | Soil microbial communities from a riparian zone of the East river system, Colorado, United States - H1c2 | ecosystem: Environmental > Terrestrial > Soil > Riparian zone | place: USA: East...
CGCGACCACGCAGCTGCTCGCCGACTTCGGCGTGGTGTTCCTGGTGTTCACCTTGGGGTTGGAGTTCTCGCTGCCGCGCCTGGTGGCCATGCGCTGGGAAGTGCTGGGAGTCGGCGGCGCACAGGTGTTGATCACGGCCGGCATCGTGGCGTCCGGCGCCATCCTGTTTTTGGGTATCGTACCGGCCGTTGCAGTGGTGATTGGCGGCGCCGTCGCCATGTCCTCCACCGCCATCATCATCGCGCAGTTGACCGAACAGTCCGAGAACAACCGCACTCACGGCCGGATTGCCGTGGCAATCTGCCTGTTTCAGGACTTGAGCTTTCCGCTGCTGCTCGCGTTGTTGTCGGCCTTGAGCGGCAGCGCCGTCGACGCCACGCACATTTTGAGCGCCATCGGCATCGCGGCCATCAGCCTGCTCCTGGTGTTGGCCGCCGGCCGATGGCTGTTGCGGCCGCTGTTCCTGATGATCGCCTCGGTGCGATCCGCGGAGCTGTTCTCGCTGGCCGTGCTGCTCGCCGTGCTGGCATCGGCGTGGGCAACTCATGCGGTGGGCCTGTCGCTGGCGCTCGGCGCGTTTCTCGCCGGGATGATGCTGGCGGAGACCGAATTCCGGCATCAGGTCGAAGCCACGATCCGCTCCTACCGCGAAATTCTCCTCGGTTTGTTTTTCATCACCGTCGGAATGATGCTCGACGTCGGATTGCTGCTCCGGGATCTGCCGCTGGTCACGGCAATACTTCTCGGCATGCTGCTGCTGAAGGCGGCAGTGGTTGCGGTCGCGGCAAAGCCCGCCACCCACAGCTGGTTCAAATCCCTGCGCACCGGCGTGATCGTTTCACAGGGCGGCGAATTCGGCTTCGCCCTGCTGATTCTCTTGCTGCGCAGGGAATTGCTCGACCCTGCCATCGTGCAGCCGCTGCTCGCGGCCACGGTCTTGAGCATGGTGCTGTCGCCGCTGATCATTCGTCACAACCGGCGCATCACCCGCGTCATCCTGCGGGAATCCGGAAACCCGCTCACGGAAGCCATGCGCCAGGAGCGCGTCACGCTGGCCGCCGCCGAGCGCGAGCACGTGGTGATCTGCGGGTTTGGCCGGGTCGGACAGAACATCGCGCGCGTACTGGAACAAGCCGGCTTTGAATACATCGCCCTCGATGTCGATCCCTATCGAATTCGGCTGGGACGCCAGGCCGGCGATCCCGTGGTGTACGGCGACGCCGGCGAGATCAAGGTGCTCGAGAACGTCGGCCTTGCGAACGCCAGCGTCGTGGTCATCACGTTTGCCAATCCCGATGTGGCGTTGCGCATCCTGCGCTCGGTGCGCGAGCTGCGCGCCGACGTGCCCATACTGGTGCGCACCCAGGACGATACCAAGCTCACGGAGCTGCAGGCCGCCGGCGCGACCGAAGTCGTGCCCGAGACGTTCGAAGCCAGCCTCATGCTGCTCTCGCACCTGCTGCTGCTGGTCAAGCTGCCGGTCGGACAGGTGCTTCGCACCGTGAACGACATCCGCAGCCATCGCTACAGCATGCTGCGGCAGTACTTCCGCGATCAGGAGGCGGAGCACTTGGATCAGAGCCATGCCTTCCGCGAGGAGCTGCACAGCGTCATCCTGCCGCCCAATGCCTGGGCGGTCGGCCGCAGCATCACAGATCTCAAGGAGCGGGGGTCCCAGGCCACGGTAAACGCGGTGCGAAGGGACGGCATCGTCGGACGCGACCCCGGCGCGGACACCGTGTTCAAGGAGGGCGATGTGGTGGTCGTTTATGGCACGCCGGAGGCCGTCGAACACGCGGAAACGCTGCTTTTGATGGGTTAAACCGCGGCCTTTTGTCCTACACGGGCCCTTTGAAATACCCCTTTACAAGCCCTGCGGCCCATCGCATAGTATTCCCAGCTGTTTAAGGGCAAACCCACCGAAAGGTGGGGACGCAAAACTACCGGTCTAAGGGGCTTTCTAACGAAAGCCTGACGATAGCGGGGTCGCCAGTGAGTCTCCTGAAGCGCGTACGCGCAGCCAGAACCGCCCGGTTTTGTGCCCCCGACAGCAAGCGTTTTTACGGCTTAGCTCTTCCGGGGGGAAGCACATGGTAAATAAAGTCATTGATCCGCGAGGCGCGGATTCCTCAGGCATCTATCGGCGGCCACGGCTCGTGCTGCGCCTGAAACGATTCGAGGACCTGCCCAGTGTTCTCGAGAAAACCAAGAGTTATCCCACGCCCATCCGCATGGTCGGCGCCGATTACTCGCAAACCCGCTGCGTGGGCGGCGACGGCGGAACCACGGTCGACACCAGCAATCTCGATCGGGTCTTGGAATTCGGCGAGCACAGCGTGCGTGCCCAGGCGGGCGTGCGCGTCAGCGACCTGGTCAAGGCGCTGGCCGAGCGCGGGCAGGAGCTGCCGCTGACGCCGGAAATGGGCCGGATCTCCCTGGGCGCGGTGGCCGTGACCACCTTGCCGCAGGCGTCCTACGCCGACGGCATGGCGCAGCTTTCGTCCTGCGTCTCCGAAGTGAAAATGATCACGCCGCAGGGCAAGCAGATGAGCGTCTCGGATCGCGAGCGCGACCTCATGCGCGTGCTGCGCTCCAGTTTCGGCCTGTTAGGTGTCGTGCACGAGGTCGTGTTGCGCGTCCGGCCGCTGACGCCGGTCAAGATCGACTACGAAGTCATGACCTTGAAGGAATTCACCTCCCGCTACGCCGGGCTGGTCGAATCGCCCGGCGCGCTGCGGCTGCATGTCTCGCCCTTTCATGATCGGATCACGCTCGAGCGCCGGACGCTCGATGAATCCGCAGCCATCAGCCGTTCGGGAATCTGGCAGATCAAACAGTCCGTGATGCGCAATGTGCTGCCCGCTTTCGGCTCGACCGTCGGCAGCGTGCTGGCGGCGCCCGGACTGCGCAACGCGGTGCTGTCGGGCATGCATCGCGCACTGAGCGGCGGCACGCGCGGCGTCATGATGTATTCGCATGAATGGATGCGCGACATGCCGAAGGAGGCCTGGAAGGCGCGTCATACCTACAGCCTTTGGGCCTTTCCGCAAGCCGACTATCCGAAGCTGCTCGGCGCCTACTTCGCGTTCTGCAAGGCCTACTACAAGCAGAATCGATATCGCGGCAACGTCGTCAGCGGCGCGAGCCGCTTGCACCAGGATAAAGGGTCACTGTTCAGTGCAAGCTACTCCGGACCCATGTTCACCCTGGAACCCTCGTCCAGCGGCGAGCAGGGCTGGGATGACTTCCTCATCGACTTCAATGACTTCGCGATCGCGCACGGCGGCGTGCCGACCTTCAACCAGTCGCGTGCCCTGCAGCCGGAGCATGTGGCGAAAGCCTTCGGCGAGCGGGCCAAGCTGTTTCGCGCGCTGCGCCAGCGCACCGATCCGTTGAACCGGCTGCGCAACAGCTACTTTGCGTATCTCTTGGGCTGAGGAGTTTTAAAGGCCCGAAACGATCTTCGCCTTGATCGATTCGAATTCCGAATCGCTGATGAGTTTGGCTTCGAGCATCTCGCGCGCCTGGCGCAGCCGGCGCGTGGGCTCGGATTCCGAACCGGCCGCATCGGCGCCGCCGTACCCCGACTGGCCGCCGCTGATTTGCACGCCCCCCGATTTTGCGCGCAGCTCCTCGAGTTCGCGCACGCGGCGCTTCTCGCGCCACACCTGGTCGTGCTGCTGGCAGATGCGGTACATGGCCTGCGCTTGATCCTTGCGCAGGCCCTCGAAGCTCCACACGCGATCCACCTCGGCACCGATATTGAGATCCGAGCTGGTCTGCGCGACCAGGATCAGGTCCGCGGCGATGATTCCGGCGCTGATGCGCGCTTCCTTGAGATCCTGCCAGCGGATGTCGGCTGAATCGTAACCGCCGATCAGGCGCCGCTTCAGTGAAATGAAGCGTCCGCTGGTGGCGGCAATCAGCGCGCGCCGGTGCGTGAGCGCGTAGATGCGCCGCTGAGTGGCCCAGGCCTCCAGCGTCTCGCCGGTGGTGAGCAAGCCCTGCAGTGTTGCAAGGGCCGCGGACAATCCTGAATCATCGGCACCGGCAGTGGGGTCGTTCATGGCATCAGGCCTTGTCTTGCAAATGCGCCTCGAGGAACCACAGGTACTTGTCGACCTCGCGGGATATCTGGGTGAACAGATCCGCCGTGTCCGCATCCCCCAGCTCGTCGGTATCGGTGATCGCCTCGCGCAACGCTTTTCCGTACACCGACATCTGTGTCGACAGATAAAACAGGTGGTCCTTGCCGGCGGTGATGCTCAACGGGTAATTTTTCAGCTTGCTGCGCTTGGCCGCGACGGCGACGGTGCCCTCGGCGGTTCCGCCCAAGGCTGTGACGCGTTCCGCGATCTCGTCGATCTGTTCCAGCACGACATCCGAGATCTTGTCGAACAGCTCATGCAGGGCAATGAAATTGGGGCCCTTCACATTCCAGTGCGCCTGCTTGATCTGGCTCTGCAGGTCGATGGCGTAAGCCAGGCGATCGTTCAGGATGGCAACAACATTGCGGCGGATTTTTTCCGACAGGTCGATCTTCGTCTTGTACATGGGGGCCCCTTCGAGATTGCAAAAACCTTAAACTCTATTTTGCACTGCTTTGCCGGCGAATCCCAAGAAAGAAAGTGATGTCGGGAGCCGTATTGACTCCGGCATCCTCCGCGAATCCGAATTCGACGCGCCACCTTGCACTTAAGGAGCGCACCGCGCCGACGGTCAGCGCGAGGCTGGGGCCCAGGAATCGGATGTCGCTGTCGGCGACGCGTCCGCTCTGGCCGTCGAGCTGCGCACGCAGCGACCATTGCGAGCCCAAGGCGCGGGTGGCCGCAATGCGGGCGAAGACGGAAAGCCGATGCGCAGCACCGCCGAATATTTCATCGCCGAACGGCTGTGCCGCACCGAGTTCCGCTGCCAGCTGCCATTGCGGCCACCGCACTGCGTAATGCGCCCAAACAGCGGCGTCCCAGGCACCATCGCCGGTGAGCTTCGACACGGAACCCGTAGGCGCCTCAATTCCCGACCAGAAGGAGACGGTTCGATGCGCATCGTCGATCGGAAACCAGCCGAGTTCACCCGCGATGTCGCCGATGCTGGTTTGCGGCTGAGTGACATTGATGTCGCGCCGCCCGCCCGAATAGGAATAGACCAGTTCATTCTGCGGGTAGAAGGGCCGGTTCCCCGGATTGAATCCGAACCAGCGATGCCAGTGAGCGATGGCGGAATCGAGAAAGCCGCCGCCGTCATGAATCACGGGGACCGTGATGCGGTAGCGCCAGCTCTGATACAAGCCGTCTTCAAAGGAGAGGGTCAGGGTGTCGCTCTCGCCGTCGACGAGCGCATTCTCGTGCGGTCGGTTCTCCACATTGAGGGTATTGCTGATCGACAGGGTTGCCGCCATATTCACACCGTCGGTCAGGCGGCTGTCGCTCGGCAGCGGCAGATAAAAGGCGCGGATCAGGGGGTTTTCATCGCGCACCGGAAAAAACTCATCGGCGGTTGCCATGGCCGGCGCGGCAGCGAACAGAACCGCCGCGGCGAGCGGCGGAAAGAGCGGAGCGGCGCGACGCCATAAGCGGCGTCCCGCGCCCCGCATCAGGTCAGATCTCCGAGCGGCGCATCCGCAGCTGGATCGCGGCGACGATCAGCAGTATTCCCACCGCAACGCCTATCCATGTCTGCATGTTGCTGAAGAACCCGCCCGCGTCGATGAAATTCCACACGTTGGCCGGCGCGTGCCCATCGAAATTAACGTTGCCGCCATTCGTCCATCCTTTGTATGCCACCGCGGGCAGACCCGCCAATCGCCCGCTCAGCACATGCCCGATCACCCGCGTACCGAAGAATACGCGCTCGATGAGATAGAGCACCAGTGGCGGAAGGATGGACCACAGTATCACCGCGCGCTTGGCCCAGGCGGAGACCAGCAGCAGCCAGCCGGCAACCGGCAGATACCAAATCGCCGTGGTCACGATGACATACATCCACAGTATCTGGATCTGTCCCCATACGCCGGGCTGCCACAGGGCGCTGCCGATGGACGCCCTGGCGCGGATCGACAGGATGAACGCCGTGATCAGCGCTGTCACATCCGCGGCGACAAAGTACACCAGCGGGATCAGTACCATGCCCACCAGCAACTTGCTCAGCACCGTCTTTGCATCGGAAATCGGCAGCGACTTCCAGAACAGGATGCTGCGATCTTTGCGATCGGTATACAGGCAATCCAAAAGATACCAGCCCGCATACAGCGACATCACCAAATAAAACATTCCGCCAATCGCCACGAGAAAGATGCCGCTCGCCTCCTGGCTATGGTCTCCCGGGCTCAAGGTGGGAATGTCGACCCGGCCGAACAGCGCAGCGACGGTCAACAGACCGCCGAACACCGCGGGAATCAGCCAAATCGCCCGGTTCTCCCAGAATTCACGGCGAATGAGCCATAAGTCGGTATTCATGCTGCATCTCCCGAAAGCTTGGCCACGAACAGATCGGCGACGCTCGGTGTGTGCAGCTCGCCGAATGCCGAGAGCCTCGCGCTGTCGACATTCTCGAAGTACAACACCACCTTGCCGAGGATGTGGCGCTCGTAAAACGGTTTCTCTGCACGCGCCGCTTCGAGACGGTCCGCCGTCACCGCCACCGCGATAAAGCGCGTGGCAACATCCTCGAGCGAGGTGTCGAGCACGATGCGCCCCTTGTCGATGAAGACGATGTCCGTGAGCAAATTCTCGACTTCTTCGACCTGATGCGTGGTGATCAGGATGGTGCGCGTCTCGTCCATGTAGTCATTGACCAGCGCATCGTAAAAGGAGCGTCGCGCCAGAATGTCCAGCCCCAAGGTGGGCTCGTCCAGCACCAGGAGCTTGGCGTCGATCGCCATGGTCAGCGCCAGGTGCACCTGGGTTTTCATTCCCTTTGACAGTTCCCGCATCCGGCGCTTGCCGGTGATCTGCGTTTTCGCCAGGAAGGCCGTGGCGCGGTCGCGGCGGAATCGGGGATGAACGGCGGCCACGAAATCGATGGCCTGATCGACGCGCAGCCACGAGGGCAGTACGGCCACGTCGGCGATGAAACAGCACTCGTTCATGAGTTCAGTGCGGTCGCGAAACGGTTCACGGCCGAGTACGGTCAGATGACCTTCGTAATTCGTAAGGCCCAAAATGGCGCGCAGAGCGCTGGTCTTGCCGGCGCCATTGGGTCCGATGAGTCCGACGATGCGGCCTGCCTCGACCTTGAGGTTGGCGCGATCCAGCGCAACGTGGGCGCCGTACTTTTTCGTCAGATCTCGAGCTTCGATGAGCGGAGCCATAGTGAGTCTCATTCTTCCGTGGGCACGCTGCCGCGGGGCGGCGGTGCCGGGTGGGTGAGCGCCGGTGTTTGCGCGAATAATTCCTGCGACGAGAACCCAAGTCGGTTGATGACGGCGAGAATCTGCGGCCAGTCTTCCTTCAAGAAGCGCTCGCGCTCGCCCGCCAGGAGTAGCCGGCGGGCTCCATCGCTGACATACATGCCGCGGCCACGGCGTTTCTCGACCAGATTTTCATCGACCAGCTGCTGATAGCCTTTCAGCACGGTGAGCGGATTCAGCCGGTAGTCGGCAGCCACCGCCCTCACGGAGGGCAAAGGATCGCCCTCCTTCAGCGCGCCCTCGAGAATCAGGGCTACCATTCGATCGCGCAATTGGCGATAGATAGGTTGGTTGTCGTTCCAGTTCGGGTCCATTGCTCGCTCGATGTGCTTACCCCCGGTGTGAGGGATATGTAGCACGGTAATCTACCAGAGCGCTGAGCTTGCTAAGGCTCAGGCCACGTCGTTCGCTGAGGTCGCCGCAGTGCTCGCAAGTGCCGTCACCGCGGTGGGCTGCTGCAGCTGCGCGTTGAACAAGTAAGCGATGCCACCCATGATTACGCTGTTGAACATCAAAGCTAAGCCTAAGGCTGCCAGTTTGGTTGAGATTGAAGTGGTCATGATCGTCTCCTATCAAGTGTTCGGTCTTTCGGTCTCGTCACCTCAGTGTTTCGGTGACTTGGTGATATAGTAATATACAACACCACTACATGCAAGCACCCATAGCAAATATTTTTCGCGTCCAACTCATTGTTTTATAAACAATTACGAAAATGACCCAGAAATCTTTTGAAAATAGTTTCGCGTGGGTGGGTAGCTTTGCCCCTGAAGATGGCGCCACGTATGCTGTTGCCCTCCATGGAGCCGCAAGACAAAGACGCGGGGTTGATGCTGCGCTACCGAGACGGTGATACGGCCGCCTTCGCCGCGCTGTATGCACGCTACAAAGGGCCTTTGTATCGATATTTATTGCGCCATGTGCGCAATGCCGGTGCCGCCGCGGACTTGTTCCAAGAGGTGTGGTCGCATCTGATCGCGACGCGCGCGCGTTATGAACCACGCGCCAAATTCGCGACGTTTCTATTTCATATTGCGCACAACTGCGCGGTCGATTTTTTTCGGCGCGATCTGAACCAGCGGCGCGCCAGCCTTTTGCACGACCCGGACGCGCAGCTGCTCGAACCGGAAGTTCCCGAGCATCAGCGGCCCGACAAGCTCGCGGAATTCGTCGAACAACAATCGGCATTGCTTGCAGCCGTTGCGGCGCTCCCGCAGGAACAGCGCGAGGCGTTCTTGTTGCGCGAGGAAACGGGGCTGACCGTCGAGGAGATTGCGCGCATCACGGATGTGCCGGTGGAAACGGCGAAGAGCCGGCTGCGATATGCCGTTCGAAAATTGAAGGACTCGTTGCGCCCACTCCTGGAACCCGAGCCTCTGCCGTTGCGAACCTATGCCTGACGAACGCGTGCCGGATGAACTCGACGAGTATTTGCGCGGCGGCAGCGCGTTGTCGAGCCAGTACAAGCGCGAGTCCGCGCCGCTGCCGCCGCATGCGCTCGACCGCATGGTCCTTGAAGCCGCGCGTCCCGCGCAGCTCAAATCCAAAAGGCCGTTCAAGTCGCAAAGCCTGGCGCCCCTTGCCCTCGCAGCCAGCGTTCTTTTGTCGGTCGCGCTGGTGCTCGCAATCATTTTCGGCCCGCAAGCCAAGAAGCCCGATGACAAACCGCGGGTGGTGCAGGTGCGCATGTTCAAGAGCGAGCCGCCGCGCGCTGCGCTCGCCTCTGCGCGCGAGCGCAACCCTGCCGCGTGGCTCGCGGATATCACTGCTCTCCGCCGTGCCGGACGCCGCGCCGAGGCGGACGTGGAGATGCGCCGCTTTCGCAGCGCCTATCCGAACTACGCTATTCCCATCAACCAGTGAGCCATTCTCCCGTGAACCACCGCCGCGTTTCATTTTGGCGCGCCCTGCCGGCGTTGCCGCTCCTGCTGTCGGTGGTATTCGCGGGCAACTCCGCGCTCGCCGCCCCTGTTCTCATGATCTCGGTGGATGGACTGAAGCCTGAATACGTTCTCGATGCAGACGCACACGGCCTGAAGATTCCATTTCTGCGCGGCATGCTGCGCGACGGAGCGCACGCCCGCGGCGTCAATGGCGTGTGGCCGACCGTCACGTACCCCAGCCATACGACGCTGCTGACCGGCCTCTCGCCGGCCGAACACGGCATCTACAACAACCTGGAGTTCGATCCCAAAAACACCTTCGCGAATGCCTGGTATTGGTATGCGCAGCAAATTCGCGTGCCGACGCTGTGGCAGGCGGCGCATGAGGCCGGATTGACCACTGCCAGCATCGGCTGGCCCGTGAGTGTGGGCGCCACGGCGGTGGATGTTCTCATCCCGGAGTATTGGCGCGTGGCTCGCTTGACCGATGTCGATCCGTCGGACGCCCTGTTGCTGGCGGCGGTCTCGCGTCCAGAGGACCTGCTGCAAAAAATGCAGGCTCGCCTCGGCCCCTACATGCGGGGCAATGATCCGAGTCCGCCGGGCGATGAAGTAAAGACCCGCTATGCGTTGGATATCCTCAGGAATCAGAAACCGAAGTTCATGACCATCCACTTGAGTTCGCTCGATGAACAGCAACATGGCCATGGCCCCTTCAGTCCGGAAGCCGGTCAGAATCTCGAAATGATCGATGGCCAGCTCGCACAATTGTTTGCCGCATCCCGCGCCAACGATCCCAAAGCCGTCGCAGTGGTGGTATCGGATCACGGCTTCGTTCACATTACCCACAAGGTGAATCTCATGCAGCCGTTTATGCGTGCCGGGCTTGTAGAGAGCGGCGGCGCATGGAAAGCACAGCCTTGGTCCGGCGCCGGAATGGCGGCGGTCATGCTGCACGATCCCGCCGATTCGCAGATTCAAGCTCAGGTTAGAGATTTGTTGAAATCCATGAAGGCCGATCCGAACAATGGCATCGCTGAGGTGCTGGAGCGCGACGCGATCAAGCAGCGCGGGGCGTTTCCCGACGCATCGTTTCTGGTCATCATGAAACTGGGCTACTACGCACTGTCCGACGCGACGAGCCCGTTGCTGAGCGAGGTCCAGGGCCCTCTGGGCAGCCACGGATTTTCTCCGGAATACCCGGAGATGCGCGCCGCGTTCTTCATAGCAGGCCCGGGAATCGCGGCGCATCGCGACCTGGGCCTGATCGACATGCGCCGAATCGCGCCCACGGTCGCGCAACTGCTCGGCGTGCACTTGAGCACGGCGAACCAACCCCCGCTCGACGTCCGCCAATGACGATCCGGGACGATTTCGGCTACCATCCCATGTTTTTGCGCGGGAGCTCGTTATGAAGAAGCCAGTCACCATCACCATCACCGGCGCCGCCGGCAACATCGGCTACGCGCTGGCATTTCGCGTGGCGTCCGGGCAGATGCTGGGGCCCGACCAGCCGATCAACCTGAATCTGTTGGAGATCCCGGCGGCGAGCGCGGCCGTACAGGGTGTGGTGATGGAACTGAACGACTGCGCCTTTGCGACTCTCAACAAGGTGACGGCAACCTCCGATGCCAATGTGGGCTTCAAGGACTGCAACTTCGCGATGCTGGTCGGAGCCAGACCGCGCGGTCCCGGCATGGAGCGCAAGGATCTCTTGCTGGAAAACGCCAAGATCTTTTCGGCGCAGGGCAAGGCGCTCGAAGCGGTGGCCAGCCGCGACGTGCGCGTGCTGGTCGTCGGCAATCCCGCCAACACCAATTCGCTCATCGCGCAGCGCAATGCGCCGTCGCTGCCTCGTAACCACTTTACGGCGATGACCCGTCTCGACCACAACCGCGGCCTCGCGCAGCTCACGGAGAAGTCCGGTGCCCCGTTGTCCACGGTCAAGAAAGTCATCATCTGGGGCAACCATTCCGCAACCCAATATCCTGACTTGCACCACGCCACGGTCGGCGGCAAGCCGGCGCTCTCGGTCGTGGATCAAACCTGGTTCAAGGACAGCTTCATTCCCACCGTGCAGCAGCGCGGCGCCGCCGTCATCAAGGCGCGCGGCACCTCATCGGCCGCATCGGCGGCCGCCGCGGCGCTCGATCACGTGCACGATTGGATGCTGGGTACGCCGTCGGGCGATTGGGTGAGCATGGGCGTTTCCTCCGACGGCAGCTATGGTATTCCCGAGGGGGTCATCTATTCCTATCCGGTGACGTGCAAGAACGGCGAGTACAGCATCGTTCAAGGACTGGACGTCAACGATTTCAGCCGCGAAAAAATGCAGGCGACGATGCGCGAACTGCTGGAAGAACGCGACGGTGTCAAAGATTTGATCTAATACAATAAGGGGCGGACCCATGCATGAGCTGCTGCTCGATGCCGGCATTGTCATCGGCTGGCTGGTGTTGTTCGCGGTCGCCTTTTGCATTCTCGCCTATCGCCGCGCCAGTCTCGTGGTCAGCACCGGCGTTCTCCTGGCTCTGCTCGCGCTTTACTGGATGTACGGGACGGCGCCGGACTGGTGGAAGGCCCTGGTTTCCGTTCCGTTCGCGATCCTGCTCTTTTTGAATGTCCGGCCGCTGCGCATCCGCCTCGTCACGCGGCCCTTCATGAAGAAATACCTCAAGCTGCTGCCCAGCATGTCCTCCACGGAACGCGAGGCGCTCGATGCCGGCACGGTGTGGTGGGACGGCGAACTGTTCACCGGCGGCCCAAACTGGGCAAAGCTCATGTCGGCCAAAGCGCCGGCACTGAGCGCAGCCGAGCAGGCATTTATCGACGGACCGTGCGAAGAACTGTGCGCGATGCTCGATGATTGGGATATCACGCACCGCCGTGCCGACCTGCCCGCGGCCGTGTGGGCCTTCATCAAGTCGCAGGGCTTTTTCGCGATGATCATTCCGCGACGCTACGGCGGGCTCGAGTTCTCGGCCTACGCGCACTCCTGCGTGCTGATCAAAATAGCCTCGCGCTCCGCCACGGCCTCCTCGACCATCGCCGTGCCGAACTCGCTGGGACCGGCGGAATTGCTGCTTCACTACGGCACCGAGGCGCAAAAGAATCACTACCTGCCGCGGCTCGCGCGCGGCAATGACGTGCCGTGCTTTGCGCTCACCGGCCCGCGCGCCGGCTCCGATGCCGCCTCGATCCCGGACACTGGTGTCATCTGCAGGGGACAGTGGCAGGGTCAGGAAATCACCGGCATCCGGCTCAATTTTTCGAAGCGCTACATCACGCTGGCACCAATCGCCACGGTGATCGGCTTGGCATTCCGCCTCTACGATCCCGAGCATCTCATGGGAGAGAAGACGGACTTGGGGATTACCTGTGCGCTGATTCCGCGCGACACGCCGGGCGTGACGATCGGCCGGCGGCATTTTCCCTTGAACATCCCATTCCAAAACGGCCCTATCCAAGGGCACGACGTGTTCGTGCCGCTGGATTCGATCATCGGCGGCTTTGCCACCGCGGGGCAGGGCTGGCGCATGCTGGTGGAACAGTTGTCCGTTGGCCGCTGCATTTCACTGCCCTCGAACGCCACCGGCGGGGCGCAGGCCGCCGTGTATGCCTCGGGAGCCTACGCGCGCATCCGCCGCCAGTTCAGCACACCGATCGGCAGTTTCGAGGGCATCGAGCAGGTGCTGGCGCGCATGGCGGCGCGCACCTACATCATCGACGCCGCGCGCTCAGTCACAGCGGGTGCCATCGACGGCGGCGAGAAGCCGTCGGTGCCCTCGGCCATGCTCAAGTATCACGCCACCGAAATCGGCCGCATGATCGCCAACGATGCCATGGACGTGCACGGCGGCAAGGGCATCATGCTGGGGCCGAACAATTATCTGGGACGCGGATACCAGGTTGTGCCGGTGGCCATTACCGTCGAGGGCGCGAACATATTGACCCGCAACCTCATCATATTCGGGCAGGGTGCGGTGCGGTGCCATCCGTTCGTCTTGAAGGAAATGAATGCCGCCAAGAATCCCAATCGCGAGGTCGGGGTGCGCGAATTCGACGCCGCCGTGATGGGGCATGTCGGATTTGCGATCTCCAATGCGGTGCGCTCTTTCGTCCTCGGCCTGACTTCGGCGCGCTTCACCCGCGTGCCCGACACCGGCGCCACGGTGCGCTTCTTTCAACATGTCAATCGATACAGCGCCTCGTTTGCGCTGGCAACGGACGTGGCCATGCTGGCGCTCGGCGGCTATCTCAAGAAGAAGGAGACCCTGTCGGCGCGCCTGGGCGATGTGCTGTCGTCGATGTACCTGGCCTCGATGGTGCTCAAGCATCACGAAAATCAGGGCCGCCAGCCGGACGACCTGCCGCTGATCGAATGGGCCTGCCGCAGTCTTTTGTACCAGGCGCAGGAGCAGCTGCACCTTTTCCTGCGGAATTTCCCCAATCGCCCCCTCGCCATGTTCATGCGGCTGTGCATTTTTCCGCGCGGGCTGGCGTATTCGCCGCCGAGCGATAAGCTGGGCCACGCCATCGGCGAGCTCATCATGAATCCAACCGCCACCCGCGATCGCCTGAGCGCTAATATCTATAAGACTCCGGCGGCGAACAACCCGCTCGGGCTCCTGCAGCAGGCGTTGATTCTCGCCGCCGCGGCCGAGCCGCTCGAGAAGCGCATTCGAGTGGACGGCGTCAAAACCGGCCGGATTACCGCACTGGATCTACCGCACCAGATCGATCAGGCCTTGGCGCTCGGCATCATCAACGCGAGCGAGGCGCAGCTGCTGCGCGACTATGACGAACGGGTCTTGAACATCATCAATGTCGACGATTTCGCGCCGCACGAATTGGGCGTGGGCTCCGACGCCCCAGCATGAGCTCGATCGAACCCCGCCCCAAACAGGATGTTGCGCCGGTCGAAGCGGCCGTACCTTCGCCCGCGCGCTGCAAGAACTGCGATGCCGTGCTGCTCGGCCGTTTCTGCGCCAGCTGCAGCCAGGCCGCCGACGTGCACGTCCCGACCACCCGGGAACTGGCGCACGATTTGCTCGAGGGCGTGACGCACTCGGACTCGCGGCTGTGGCGCACCCTGACAACGTTGTGGTTCAAGCCCGGAAAGCTCAGCGAGGAATTCGTGGCGGGCCGGCGGGTCGCCTATCTGCCGCCGTTCCGGCTCTACCTGGTGTTGAGCATCCTTTTCTTTTTGATGGCTTCTTTTCTTCATATGGGGGTGGCCTATAAATTTGACGAGGCATTGAAGCCCGGCGGCGCGCCCTCGGCCGCGACGAAGCCGGCGACACCGCGCATCACCAGCTGCACGGACTACAGTTTCGACTTTACAAATCGTCCCGCTTGGAAGCCGCGCTTTCAGCACATCTGCGAGGCCTTCGTCCGCGACAACGGCGAAAGCTGGCTGCATGTCGCCCTCGCCACGATGTCGAAGGCCATGTTCATTTTTCTGCCGCTGGTCGCCTTTCTGAACATGCTGATGTATTGGTGGCCGCGGTATCGATACGCCGAACACCTGCTGTTCTTTGTGCACCTGCACGCGTTCTATTTTTCCCTGGCGATCGTCATGCTCGCCTTGATCAATGCCGGAGACGCGTGGCCGAAAATTGACGGCGTAACGGGTACTCTGGAGACCATTTTGGGCTGGACCATCCCGGTTTACACCCTGATGGCGATGCGGAGGGTGTTCCGGCGCAGCTGGTCTGGTACTGTGTTCAAGGCCATCGTGCTTTTCTTCATCTACATGATCGTGTTCGGCCTCACTGTGGGCGCCGTGGTCGTGTACTCCCTCCTTCAGTTGTAAAATACGTTCTTTGCGCAAGGAGAGTTCCCATGAATCGTTTAGTAGTAGCTTTGGGCGTCTGTTTGGTGGCGGCCTTTGCCATGGCGGCGGATCGCGTGGCTGCGCCCGCCGGCGCGGAGGTGTATTTCATCGCACCGCAAAACGGCGTGAAGGTTCATAGCCCGGTGACGGTCAAGTTCGGCCTCAAGGGTATGGGAATTGCGCCGGCGGGCGTCAAATTCGACAACACCGGCCACCATCACCTTCTAGTCGACACCGATTTGAGCGAGCTGAAACTGGATGAGCCCATGCCGGCCACCGACAAGATCGTGCATTTCGGCAAGGGCCAGACCGAGACGACGCTGACGTTGACTCCGGGCAAGCACACCCTGCAGCTGATATTCGCCGACTACCTGCACCAGTCGTTCGATCCGCCGTTGCACTCCAAGAAAATTACCATCACCGTGGAATGATGCGATGCGCGCGATACTGCATATCGACATGGACGCCTTCTACGCGTCCGTGGAGGAGCAGGATCGCCCGGAGCTGAAAGGCACGCCGCTCATCGTCGGCGGCACGGGCGGCCGCGGCGTCGTCGCCGCGGCCAGCTATGCGGTGCGGCGTTTCGGCGTACATTCCGCCATGCCCATGCGTGAAGCGCTGCGCCGCTGCCCGCAAGCCATCGTCGTGCATCCGCGCATGGCGCGATACAAGGAAATTTCTGATCAGGTTTTCGCGATCTTCAGGGAATTCACCCCGGTAGTGGAGGGGTTGTCGCTGGATGAAGCCTTTCTGGACGTGACGGCCAGCCAGCAGTTGCTCGGCGGACCGGAGGAGATCGGCGCCGAAATTCGCCGCCGCATTGTCGGCGAGACCGGGCTCACGGCGTCGGTGGGAATTGCAACCAACAAGCTGCTCGCCAAGATCGCCTCGGACCTGAACAAGCCGGACGGCATGTGCTCGATCAATGCCGGCAATATCCGCGAGATCTTGGATCCGCTGCCCATTCACAAGTTGTTCGGGGTGGGTCTGAAAACCTTGCCCACGGTATTGGCAGCGGGGATCCGCACCTTCGGCGATGCGCGCCTGGCCTCCGACGAGATGCTGTGGCGAGCCTTCGGCAAACACGGCAAGGCGATGCGGGATCGCGCCAGCGGGCTCGATGATCGGCCGGTGGAACCGGACCGCGAGGAGAAATCCATCAGCGCGGAAGAAACCTTCAACGCGGACCTTCGCGCACCGGCGGAAATGAAAGCGCAGCTGAAGGCTCTGGCGGATCGCACCGCGTCGCGGCTGCGCGCCCACAACCTGCTGGCCGGCCGGGTAAACGTGAAGATTCGCCGCGCCGACTTCACGACCTATACCCGCCAACGGGTTCTGGAGCCGGCGACTCAAGAGACGGCCGTCGTGGCGGCGGCAGCCGAGGCGCTGCTCTGCGCCTGGTTGGCGTCGCAGCCCCGGGCCGCCGTTCGGCTGCTGGGGGTCGGCGTGGCCGATTTGCAGCTTTTGCGGCAGTCGGACTTGTTTTCCGGCCCGCTGCCGGATTTAGGCGCCAGGCTCGATTCCGCCGTCGACGGGATCCGCGACCGGTTCGGCGAGGGTTTGCTGACCCGCGCCAGCCTGCTGCCCAGAAGCCCCGGCAACGGAAACTAAGGGCGCGTTGGTATTATCCTAGTAGAGCCATGTACACCAGTTTCTTTGGGCTCACCGAAAAGCCCTTCGCCATCACCCCGGATCCCCGCTATCTCTATTTGAGCGAGCGGCATGCGGAGGCCCTGGCGCATTTGCTGTATGGCATCAACGAGTCCGGGGGCTTCATCCAACTGACCGGCGAGGTGGGTACGGGCAAAACCACCGTGGTGCGCACGCTGCTGTCGCGAGTCCCGCATCACGCCGATGTCGCGGTGATTTTGAATCCGCGCGTCACGCCGGTGGAATTTCTTCTCACGATCTGCGAGGAGCTGGGCGTAGGGATAGCCGACGCCGACCGGGACAGCATCAAGGCCATGGTCGATGCGCTGAATCGACGGCTGTTGAATGCTCACGCCGAGGGCAGGCGCATCATTGTCCTGGTCGATGAGGCGCAGAATCTTTCCATCGACGTATTGGAGCAAGTCCGCCTGCTGACCAATCTCGAGACTCCCACCCAAAAGCTGCTGCAAATCATCCTCATCGGTCAGCCGGAGCTTCGAGAATTGCTGGACCGGACCGATTTGCGCCAACTGGCGCAGCGAATCACCGGCCGCTACCACTTGATGCCCCTGTCGCGCGAGGAGACCAAGGGTTATGTGCGCCATCGACTGCGCGTGGCCGGTGCGAACGAAGAAATATTCACGCCGAGTGCGCTGCTGGAATTGCATCGCCTGTCGCTGGGCATTCCGCGGGTCATCAACGTTGCCTGCGATCGCGCTCTGCTCGGCGCCTATACCCAGGAAACCAAGAAAATCACGGCATCCTTGGTGCGACGCGCCGCCGGCGAGGTCTATGGCCGGCGATTTCTTCCCACGTGGCTGGGCTGGGCGGCCGGTCTCGTGGGAGCGGCGGCGCTCGCCGGCACGCTGTTCCTCGGCTGGCAGTATTGGCGCCACCAGAGTCCGGTGCTGAGTGCATCCCGTGCGATCAAGAGTGCCGCTGCGACGCAGGCAGCGCCGCGCGCTGCGGCGGCGACGGTAGCCGCGGCCCTGCCGGCGCCCGCCCCCGCGCCGAAGCTCGCGTCGGTGAATGCGCTGCTTCAGGCCAATGAGGCCACTACCACGGATGCCGCGGCCTTCCGCCGGCTTCTGGCGCTGTGGGGAACGGCGCTGTCGGACGATAGAGATCCCTGTGCGCAGGCCACCAAGGCGGGGCTTGCCTGTTTGGACCAGCGCGGTTCGTGGGCACAAGTGAAGACCCTGAATCGGCCTGCAATCTTGACGCTGACCGATGATCGCGGACAGCGGCACCGTGTGGTGCTCTCGAGCCTCGACGACAAAACGGCCACCTTGAATTTGGGAGAGCACAACGAAAAGGTATCCATCGACGATCTGTCACGGGATTGGTTCGGAGAATTTACCGTCGTCTGGAAACCCAAGACGTCGCGCACTCGATTGCTGTCGCTCGGCATGCAGGGCGATGAAGTTCGCTGGCTGCGCCGCAGCCTCAACGCGCTGGCGGGCGGCGCGTCGGATCCGGAACATGCCGACGTGTATGATGAGGAGTTGGCGATCGCAGTGCAGAATTTCCAGCGCGAACATCGGCTCAATGTCGATGGCATCGCCGGCGTCCAGACCCAGGTCGTGCTCGACACCGCGTTGGCCGACCCCAATTCCCCGTTGCTATTGGCCAACGCGCTGCGCGGCGGTTAGGAACAGTCCATGTCCTTCATCCTCGATGCACTGAAGAAATCCGAAATCGAACGGCAGCGACAATCGACGCCGGGACTGATGGACACACCCACGGCCCTGCGGCGCGGCGGGTTGCCGCTCTGGGCCATATGCTTAGGCGCGCTGCTCGCCATCAATATAGTCGTGCTCAGCGTCGTGCTGATGCGAAACAGGACGCCGTCCGCGTCGGCGCCAGCGTCGGCACCAGCGGCGGCGCCCGCGACCGCGCCGGCGAGGCACGACACCGTGGCCGCTGTGGAACAGAAGCCCGCCGCGGATGAGCACTTCAGTCCCTTGAGCCGGGAACCGGTCTACGCCCCTGAAATTCCCCTGCCGCCCTCGGAGGAGTCCGCGGCTTCCAGAGGCGCGGCAGAGCTGCCGGCAAGTCCACTTGCACAACGCGCCGCTCCCCGTGCCTTCCATCGTCCCGATCCGGTGCTGGTGGAAGAGGAGCCTCAAGACAACAACGAGGTGCTGCCCTCGTTCAATGAATTGAACTTGACGGGATCACAAGCGCTGCCGGAGATGCATTTGGACGTGCATGTCTACGCAACCAAGCCCGCGGATCGGTTCGTGTACATCAACATGCGCAAGTACCATGAAGGCAACACGCTGCAGGAAGGTCCGGTGCTGGAGCGCATTCGGCGCGACGGCGTGATACTCAACTATCAAGGATTGCGTTTCTTGCTGCCGAGGCAATCATGATTTGCGGCCCTCAGCCAGGCGCCGCAACGCATCGCCGGTGATTCGGTAGTTGACCCACGCGGGATCCGCCTGCGCTCCGAGGGATTCGTAGAAGTCGCGCGACGGCCGGTTCCAGTCCAGAACCTGCCATTGAAAACGCCCGCAGTCCCGATCCAACGCCAGCGCGGCCAGATGACTCAATAGTGACTTGCCGATGGCGCGGCCGCGATACGCCGGGCGTACGAACAGATCCTCCAGATACAAGCCCGGCTTCCCCAAAAACGTGGAGAAGTTGTGAAAAAAGAGCGCAAATCCCACGGCCTCTCCGTCGAAACGCGCGATGAGCGCCTCGGCATGCGGCGTCGGTCCAAAAAGCGCCCTGTGAATCGACGCTTCCGTGGCAACGCTCTCATGACGCAGCTTCTCGTACTCCGCCAATTCGTTGATCAGGGACAGAATAAGCGGCACGTCCGCGGAATTGGCGGGCGAAATGTCGAGACCGGAAGATTGCGGCATGGAGCGTGAGTCCCAGTGGGCGGTTAGGCCCGATCATGCGATGATAATCCCATGCGCAAGATTCTAACCCTGACCATGAGCGGTTTGGTGACCGTGCTGCCGCTGGCGCTGACGATCTATGTGATCTGGTGGCTGGTCAACACGGTCGAGGGGTGGCTGCGCCGCGCGCTGATTGCGTTGGGAATCGTCAGTCCGGAACACTATTGGCCGGGCTTGGGATTGATCGCGGGTTTCTTGTTGCTGCTGTTCGTGGGCAGCGTCGTAAATGCCTACGCCGGCAAAATTCTGCTCAAGTACTGGAATGATTTTTTGGGCCGCATCCCGTTCGTCAAAACCTTGTACGGCGGATTTCGCGACGTGCTCAGCCTGTTGCCCTCCGGCAGCGGCGAAAAGCGGGATCTGCAGCGCGTGGTGCTGGCAAGATTCGCCGACGTGCACGCCATCGGCTTTGTCACCCGGGAAGATGTCCCCAGGGTTCTGTTTGCGCATGGCGGCCAGGATTGGGTCACGGTGTATTTTCCGATGAGTTATGCCTTTGGCGGGTACACCATTTATCTGCCGAGGGACCGGGTTCAGCCGCTCGACATTTCGGTCGAAGATGCCATGCGATTGGCCATCACCGCAGGGCTGACGGCTGCCGGCAAACGCAACGATCTCTAAGGCGGCTTTGACTCGTGGTCAAACACGGTTTGAAGTTTCTGGTATTGGGTCTGGCGATTTCGCAGCCGGTGGCGGCGTTGGCGACCACCGCGCCCGGATCCACGGCTAAGTCGTCCGCCGACCGCTACCAGGTATGGCGCAACGAAGCCGTGCGCGCGCTGGCCGCGCGCAACGACGCGAACTCCGTGGCAACCGCGGCCGCGTTGAGTTTTACCAATCCTTCGGCGCCGCCGGCCAACACGTCCACCGCACTGCAATTGATCGCGCGCGCCGGCGATCTGGCGCCGGATAGCGCGGCCATCGGCTGGCTGCATCTGCAGCTGTGCGCCACCACGCCCTCCTGCGACAGCCGCGATGCTGCAACCGTCCTGCGGTGGGTGGATCCCGACAACAGCGCGGCATGGCTCGCGCAGCTCTCGACCGCCCACAAGGACAAGGACATCGTGGAAGTAGACCGGGTGCTCGGCGACATGGCGCAAGGTACGCGGTTCGATCTTTACTACAACCAGATCATGGTGCTGATGTATGACGCGTTGGACGGCGTGCGGCGGCAACTGCCCGGCGGCGTGGTGGCATCGGATACGGCCCGATTGACGGCGCTTGCCGGTGTCGTCAATGCCGAAATCATTCCGCCGTTTTCGGCGCTGATCGATTCATGCCGGGAATCGACCCCCGGAAGCGAACGCCGCGAGGATTGTTTGAAACTCGCGAAAATCATGCAAAGAGGGGACACCGTCATCGTACAGATGGTGGGATTCGGCATCGAGAGACGCTTGATATCGCCTGAAAGCAAGGAAGCGAGGAATCTCAACGAACGCAGGCATCTGTTGGAGTGGCGTCTGTCCGCCGCCAGCAAGCTGGATTCGTCGGTGCTACCCTGGACCACGGGCGCACGGACCCGCACGCGGCTTGCGCAAATGCGCATCAGGCCGCGCGAAGAAGACGTTTGCATTGCCCTGTTGCGCGAACACAAGATGCCCCTCGAGCCTGCGGAGAGTCACCGATGATCGATCTGTACTATTGGCCCACCCCCAACGGCCACAAGATCACCATGTTCTTGGAGGAAACGGAAATACCCTACACGATCGTGCCGGTCAATATCGGCAAGGGCGACCAATTCAAGCCTGAATTTCTGGCGATCGGGCCGAATAACCGCATGCCGGTGATCGTCGATCATTCGCCTTTGGAGCGCGGCGCGCCGATCTCGGTATTCGAGTCCGGGGCGATTTTGTTGTATCTGGCGGAGAAGAGCGAGAGGTTCATTCCGAACGAGTCGCGCGGCCGCGCCGAGGTATTGCAGTGGCTGTTTTGGCAGGTGGGAGGTTTGGGGCCCATGCTGGGACAGAACCATCATTTCGCCCGATACGCGCCCGAAAAGATTCCTTACGCCATCGACCGCTATGTGAAGGAAACCAATCGCCTGTACGGTGTGTTGGACAGGCGGCTCGCCGATCGTGAGTTCGTCGCAGGCATGTATTCCATCGCCGATATGGCTTGCTATCCCTGGATCGTTCCTTACGAGGCGCAGGGACAAAGACTCGAGGACTTTCCGCATCTGAAGCGATGGTTCGAAGCGATCAAAGCGCGGCCCGCGACGGTGCGCGCTTATGAGAAAGGCACGGCGGTGAGCACCAACACCACCATGACCGAAGAAGCGAAAAAGATCCTGTTCGGACAGACGGCGCAGAGTCTCGGTAAGAGCTGAATTGGCGGCTCGGTTCAGGGCAAACCGCCACTTGCTCAGGTGACAGATTTCGACATGTTCTGCGAGCGTCGGTCTCTATATCTGTTGTGAATATAGTAATCCTCTGCTGCCAACCTAGTTCAGGTTGCAGACGTGTTCCCTAATAGGTGGACACAGCTTATCGATGACAGCCAGGGACGGGAATGACAGCAGAAGTCGCGATCAAGAACCAGCATGCGCTGGTCTTTGCTGCCGACAGTGCCACCACTGTCACGATGTGGGTTCAGGGAGAAAAGCAAACCCGGTTTGAAAACATGAGCAACCCATACAAAATATCTATGGCTCAGATGACGAGTGCGCCGCAGCAACAGGATTCTGCCGCTATGGCTGAATACGAGAGGCGGCTTAGAGAGCTGACGAAGACCCCCGTACCCCCTCGTCAACCTACGCCACCTAGCCCCCAATCAAAGCCGCCAGAGCGAAGCAACCCGTAAGGTCGGATCAGGCCGCCCTGGCTTAAATCACCATGACTTACCACGGTGATTTGAATACGTTCGTACCACCCGTTTAACTTATCGCCTTATACTTGACTGCGGCACCCGTTAGTGCTGTAATTTCTGTCATGACAGAAATAGCAGAAAGAACTACCGCGCCGCTGCCTGAGTCCGTGCGCCGTTTCGTAGCCCACTGGGGCAGCATGGGCGATCACTGGGGGGTCAACCGTTCCGTCAGCCAGGTGCACGCGCTGCTATATCTGTCGGAAAAACCGCTCAGTGCCGAAGAGATCGCCGCATCGCTGGGAATGGCCCGCTCCAACGTCTCGACCTCGCTGCGTGAGCTGCAGTCGTGGGATTTGATCCGGCGCGCGCCGGTCCTGGGCGATCGCCGGGATTTCTTCGAAGCGGAAACCGACATTTGGTCTGTGGTGACCCGCATCGCGGCCGGACGAAAGGCGCGCGAGCTCGATCCTGCGGCCGCCGCGTTGCGCGATTGTTTGGCTGCGGCCGCGGTTGACCGGGATGTCAGCGAAGTGGCTGTTGGACGCCTGCGGGAAATGCTCGATTTCGTCGACCGCAGCAGCCGGTGGTACGAACAGATGCTTTCCTTGCCGCGCTCGCAGGTCGCGGCGCTGATGAAGATGGGCGGCGGCATCGCCAGATTTTTGGGCCGCGGAGCCGGCATCGTGAAACGCCGGGCATCCGGCTAGCTCGAGAACGATGTCATGCGTGCGGAACGGAATCGTCTCCTTATCCCCGCCGGCACGAATGGCACGACAGTTGATTTGCCGGGTGCCGGCGCCTGTGCCGCTGACACCCGATTTGCACTGCTCGCAGGCGATTCCTGGATGCGCCTGCCCGCGCCGACACGTCGGCGCTTCTCGCGCCATCTTGCCGACGGCGAGCGCATTGTCTACTTGGGAGAAGTCGCCGCCACCCACATGACGCTGGTGGGCCGCGTGGTTGCGCAACTGGCGCGGCTCGTGGGCGCGCCGCTGCCGCTGGAAGCGGGCGGCTGCGTGCCGGTCACGGTGATTGTCACGGGATCCGAACGCCTCGGCGGTCAGATTTGGACGCGCATCTACGATCGCGTACGCGGCTTTCCGCAGGTGATTCAGTCGGTGAAGCACTTTGGAGGCGCCACGGGACTCGAGGAAATCGTCGCGCACGGAGTCGGGATGCAGCTCCGCTTGAGCGTTCGCGACGGAGCGCTCGTGTTTCGAAGCGCCGCATATTTCATTCGCTGCCTTGGCGTGCAGCTTTCATTGCCGGCGTGGCTGACGCCCGGGGTGATCGAAGTCGTTCACCGTGAGGAGTCGGCCGGCCACTTCAGCTTCTCCTTGAGCGTTACTCACACATGGGCCGGGCACGTGATCGACCAGATTGCGTTCTTCCGGGAGGAACAATCGTCATGAATAAATTTGCAGAAATCACGGCCGATGGCGAGCACTTGGATTTGCCGGTCAGCCAGGCGCTGCTCTCCTCCGAGTGGCACTTGTTGGCGGCGCCGATTCGTGCGGTGCACGAGCGCCGGCCGGTGACGCTGATTGGCAGCGCTACCGTAGTGCGCGGTTGGGGCTGGCTGCCGCGGCTTTTTGGATGGATAAGCGGTCTGCCGGAGGAGCAGCACAATGGACCGGTCAAAGTGGTGCTCGAGCAGATGCGCGGTGGAAGAGAGCGCTGGACGCGGCACTTTGGCAGCGCGCGGCCGATGCAATCCAGTCTACGGCGATGCGGGGATTGCGTGGATGAGACGATCGGCGTCACGACCTTGAGATTCAAATTCTCGCTGGAAGGCGGATCGATTCGGTGGACCGCGGTAGCGGGCCGGACACTGGGCATTCCGTGGCCGCAGTCCTGGCTCAAGGGGATCGACGGATACGAGTCGCATCGCGGCAGCCGTTACTGCTTTAACGTGCGTGCGGCATTGCCGGGCGTCGGTCTCATCGTGCATTACGTCGGCGAACTGGACTTGGTGCGCGCATGAGCTCCCGCACCGAAGCGCCGACCGTTGTGTTCGATGCGGTTTGCGTTCTTTGCTGCGCGGGCCTGCGCTGGATCGTGCGGCACGATCGACGATCTCATTGGCGGTTTCTGCCGATGCAATCTCAACGCGGCATGGCCGCGTTGACCGCTGCGGGTATCCCGGCTCTGGCGCCAACCAGCTTTCTCGTCTTGTACGGCGGGAAGTGCTATGTCGAGTCGGACGCTTGCCTGGTTATCGCGCGCGATATCGGCGGAATCTACGGCGCTCTGGCCGCCGCCGGCCGGTTCGTGCCGAAGTCGATTCGTGACGTGGCGTATCGTCTGGTCGCCCGCAATCGTTATCGATGGTTCGGTCGCCGTCAGACCTGTTACGTTCCGACGCCCGAAGAAAGTCATCGATACCTCACTGGCTGAAAACCGTGACTGAACCCCGTCGATCCGTACTGATTCTGGGTGCATTCGGCACGTTTGGCCGCCTCATCACCGATGCGCTGGCTGAAACCACCGATCTGCCGATGATTGCTGCCGGACGACACCTGCCTGAAGTTCACCCAGAATTCAGACCGGGTATTCGCTCCCTCGCCATCGACAGCAATGACCTGAGCGCGGCGGTCCTCGAGGAACTCGGCCCGGCAGTCGTGATCGATACGGTGGGCCCGTTTCAGACGCGTGATCGGAACTTGGCCAAGGCCTGCATCGACCTAGGGATTCATTACCTTGACCTGGCAGACGGCCGCGAATTTGTTCAGAACGTCTGCGCCCTCGACGCTGCAGCTGCGGCGCGCAACGTGCTCGTCGTCAGCGGGGCGTCGACCGTCCCTGCGCTTTCCTCTGCCGTCATCGAGAATCTGGCTGCCGCATTCTCGGAGATCGAAGAAATCGACATCGGGATTGCACCGGCATACTCGGGGCCCCGGGGTCTGGCAACCATCCGGTCGGTATTGGGATACGTAGGCCGGACCATCCCGGTCTGGCGCCACGCAAAGATGGACGGCGCACGGGGTTGGGGCGATACCAAGCGTCATCGATATCCGCCGCCCGTGGGTCGGCGCAATCTGTCCTTGATTGACGTACCGGACACGAGCTTGATTCCACTCCGTTATCCAACTCTGCGGCAGCTCTCAATTCGCGCGGGTCACGAAGTTTCGCTGGTGCATCACGCGCTGCGCGGGTTGGGTGTGTTGGTGAGAATCGGCCTGATCCGCGATCTCGCCGGACACGCGCGCACGATGCAGCGCGTGGCGGGCTGGTTCGACGCTCTCGGCAGCAACAATGGGGCGATGCACGTCCGGCTTGGCGGCCGCGGCAAGGACGGCTCTTTGCAATCCCGCACCTGGACGCTGGTCGCCGAGAAGGGCGACGGACCCCGGATACCCACGCTGGCTGCCGTATTACTGACCAAGAAATTGCTCAATGTTTCTGGATATGCGCCGATCGCGTTGCGGGGCGCGACGCCGGCTTCGAACCTTCTGACCTTGCGGGAATTCGAACGCGAATGGCGCTCGCTCGCCATCCGCACATGCGTGACCAGCGACGCATGCGCGGAAGCCAGCGGCAATTTCGTCTCTAGGGCGTCTTCACATCGTGCGACTTGAACCACGCCAACACGTACGCCGCCTTGTCGATCAGCAAGCTGGGGCGCGCGGATATGTCATGCGACGCATTGGGAACGCGTACTAGCGCCGTGTCGATTTTGCGAAGTTTCAGCGCCTGGTAGAACTGTTCGGCTTCGCTCGATGGCGTTCGGTAGTCGACCTCGCCGGTCATCAGCATGGTGGGTGTTTTGACGTTGCCGACGTAGGCCAGCGGTGAGCGCTTCCAATAGGCCTGCATATCGTCCCAGGGAAATTCGCCGAACCAGTAACGATAGAAGAAGTTGTTCGCGTCGCCGGTGAGCACGAAGCTGGTCCAATTGATGACGGGCTTGACGACCACCGCCGCTCGAAATCGATCGGTGTGTCCGACGATCCATGCGGTCAGCACGCCTCCGCCGCTGCCGCCCGTGACGAACAGCCGCTCCGTGTCGACGTAGCCGCGTCCGATGACGGCGTCGACCCCCGACATCAGGTCGTCGTAGTCCTTGTTCGGGTAGTCATGGTGAATCAAGTTGGCAAATTCCTCGCCGTAGCCGGTGCTGCCGCGTGGATTCATGTAAAGAACGACGTAGCCCGCCGACGCGTAGAGCTGTATTTCCGCGGCAAAGCTCGGTGCATACATCGCGAACGGGCCGCCGTGGATTTCCAGCACGAATGGATATTTCTTGGCCGGATCGAATCCGGGCGGCTTGACGATCCAGCCCTGCATGTGCCGATGGTCAGCCGAGGAATCGAAGGTAATTTCCTCGAGCGCACCGATGGAGCGCTCGTCGAGCAGATTGCCGCTGAATGCGCTCAAGGTCGTGATGTCGCGCGGCGATGTGCCGGTGGCCAATGCCGCGGGCGCCGTGGCGCTGGCTTTGGTAAATGCAAACCGGCCGTTCGGCGAGATGGAAAAAGAGCCGCCCGAATACGGCCGCGACACGTCATTCCCACCGACACCCTGCGCGAGGGCGCGCATCTTCCCCTGAAGGTCGATGGCCGCGATCTTGGTCGAGCCCTGATCGTCGTACTGGAACGCAATGGTTTTGCCGTCCGCCAGCCACTTCGGGTTGGCCGCGTCGCGATCCAACGTTGAGGTGAGGGAGCGGGCATGGCTGCCATCGCTGTCCATTACATAGAGTTGCGTCGCTTGGTAACCCAATTGCTTGTCGTCGAAGCCCAGGTAGGCGATATGCTTGCCGTCCGGCGAGGGCACCGGCTGACGGTCAGGTCCGCGCCGATCGGTCAATGCGTGGATCGAGCCTTCGACTAAGTCGACGCGGTAGACCTCGCTGTCGAGCGGGTTGAAATCGGCGTCCGCGTGGCGATTTGCGCTGACCAGGACACTCTTACCATCGGCGCTAAACGCAGGCGCTCCTTGATGATCGAAGTCGCCGTGCGTCAATTGCCGTGCGGCGCCGCCATCGGCGGAGACGACGAATACCTGGCTGTAAGTGCTGGGCAGGTAGCCTTCGCCGTCGGCACGGAAAACCATCCGGTCGATGAACTTGGGCGGGTCCGCCCACTTGGCGTTTTTCGGCGTCTCCGGCAACTCCACTTTGAGCGGCTTGCGATCCTGCGCCACGGACATGGTGAACGCGAGCCAGCGGCCGTCCGGCGACCACGCCAAGCCGCCGGGCGTTTCCGTGAAATTGCTGATCGGCGCGCTGACTCCACTGGCCGTCCAGTACATGTAGAGTTGCGCGGAGCCGTCGGCGGCGCGTGCGATGTAGGCAATGCGCGTGCCGTCGGGCGACCAGCGTGGTGAACCGCTGGTCGCGGCACTCGACAACGGGCGCTCATTCTTGCCGTCGGCGCCCACGAGCCAGACCGCGCCGCGCGCCCGGTCGATCTTGATGTCGAATCCCATGCGCACATACGCGATATTGCGGCCGTCGGGGGAAACCTGCGGATCGGCGGCCCATTGCAGATCGAACACATCCAGAGGCTTGAACGCCGGCTTTGACGACTGCGCCAGTGCCGGCGCTGCAAGGCATAAGACCAGCAACGCGCCGGCGGCGTGTTTCAGCTTCGGGGAAAACCTATTCAGCATGATTTCTCTTTGCCGGCGGCCCAGCAGTAACGTTGATGATCATCGACCATCCCCACAGCCTGCATGAAGGCGTAGCAGATGGTCGTTCCGACAAACTTGAAACCTTTCTGTTTGAGGTCCTTGCTCATTGCATCGCTATGCGGCGTCGATGCCGGGACGCCGCCCAAGTACAAAGGCCGGCGACGCAGCACCTTGCCATCCGTGAACTGCCAGACGTAGTCGCTGAATGATCCGCGGGAGGAGCGGATCTGCAGGTAGGCGTTCGCATTCGCAACGAAGGCGTCCACCTTGAGGCGATTCCGGATGATGCCGGGATCCTTGAGGAGACGGCGGCGCTTCACGGCGCCGTAGCGCGCTATTTTCTCCGCATCGAAGTTGTCGAATGCCTGCCGGTAGGTCTCGCGTTTGCGCAGCACAGTGATCCAGCTCAAGCCTGCCTGCGCGCCCTCCAAACACAACATCTCGAATAGATGCGGATCCGAACGAACCGGCACGCCCCACTCGCTGTCGTGATAGGCAACGTACAACGGATCCTCGGGGCACCAGGCGCAACGCAGCTTGCCGTCTGCATGCCGCTGCGCCTTGAGTTTTCGACGGTCTATCGCCACGAATCAATCAATGCGATTTGGCGGCAATGACCTCGATCTCGACCAGCGCTCCCGGAGCCGCCAAGGCGGCAACTTGAACCGCGCTTCGAGATGGCTTGTTGGGCTGTTCGGCCGTGGCAAAAAATTGCTTGTACCCAACCATCATGCCGGCGAAGTCCATCTTGTTGTCCTTGGCCGGATCGCCCACCAGGAAGATGGTCATCTTCACCACGTCGCCCATCGTCAGGCCGAGGCGCGCCAGTGTCGCTTTGATCGAGTTGAGCGCCCCGACCGTTTGGGTTTCGGTATCGCCGTAGGCGGCAACGCTGCCTTTCGGCGCGTCCTTGTTGATCACAGGCGCCAATGCTCCGCTCAAGAAATACGTGTCGACGCCGGCCTTGACGGTAACGGCGGAGGAAATGGGAAAATCACTGCCTTCCGACAGCGGTAAACGCACGACCTTCTGATGGTCGGCCGGCACGGCGGCCGGAGCCGATGACACCACTGCCAGAATACTCGCGGCCAAAATGAGCTGGCGCGCATACTTCATGCTTGACATCGTATCCCCTGGTTGAAAATTACACGTGCAGTCGCACGGCGTGACGATCTTTGTAGGCCAATTCAATGCGGTCCACGCCGCGCGTGCGGCGCGCCGTGCTGCGGATTTCGTGCATCAGCTTGAGCAGCACCCGGGTGCTCAAGTCCGTCGTCAAGCTGAGCCGCGGCTCGACCCCCAGATGCAACACCGCAAAGCGTTCATGCGCGGAACGGACGAAAACGGCGACCCCCACCGGACGCCCGTCGTCGGCAACCGCGAACAGGGTTTGCACTCCCGCGATGTCGCCGACCCGCACACGCAAGCCGCCGTCCTGCTCGTAGATCTCGGGCACCCCATAGGTATCGATCGACTGCTGGATGCCGAGCCGAACGCGATGCTGGTTGACGTTGAAGAACAGCAATAGCTCCAGCGCCGGACGCTGCTCCGCCGCTAGCTTCGACGTAATGCCGATTGACGCCCCCAACGAACCCCCGAGCATCCCCGCTCTTCGAATGAGCGGGCAGTCACAGAACTTGATTGACGCAGTGCAACAGACATTGTCTGCAGCCTGAGACTCCGTATCGTATAGCGTCGCTCGTTGAATGACACTATGCCTAGGCATTCGTCAGCAAGTTGCTGCAATGCAGTATCGCGGCCGCGCCAACATATTAGGTCCCGCATGAGAGGAAACAATTTTAGTGCTAGCTTCTGACGAAGACGGCAGCACGCTGGACGCTCTGAAGTTCAGCCTCGCGAGCGATATCGTCGAACTCGTCGTGCTGACTTCGGACGACGCCTTCTTGCAGACGCTGCGTGATGCGGTTGGGGGTGCGCGGCGCCTGTGGCATGTGCCTTCCGCCGACAAAGTCAGCGACCTTTTGGTGGCCGGGGAAGTCGGCATCGTGGTGCTCGATGTGCAGGCGCTGCACGAGGGCGCCCGCGTCTTTGTCGAGCAAATCAAGCGTCAATTCCCCGATCTGGTCCTCGTCGCGGCCGGACATCGCGACGATGAGACGACGCTCGCCGGATTGATCAGCGCAGGATTGGTGTACCGCTTCATTCACAAGCCCATGTCGCCGGCGCGGGCAAAATTGTTCGCCGAAGCGGCAATCAAGAAGCATGAGGATCAGCGGCGCCGCGCGGCCGAAGCCCCGCCGCGCAAACCCACGGCGCCCGTGAACCGCGCATGGCTGGCCGGGGGCGCGGCGGCCGCACTGCTCATCGTCGCCGCGGTCGCGTGGCTCGCGCATCGAAACAGCGGCGAAGAAGCCGTACCGCCCGCGGCCGAAGCGGCGAAGCCCGCGGCGGCTGAGTCGCCTCTGGTGGCACGGGCGGCGGCCGCCCTGGCGGCAAATCGCCTGACCGAACCCGCCGGTGATAATGCATTGGATCTCTACATGCAGCTGCAGGCGCGCAATCCGGCGGACGCCAACGCCCGTGCCGGGCTCGCGGAAGTGAAGGAACGGCTGCTGGCACGGGCGGAAAATGCGCTGCTGGAAGAACGCTTGGATGAGGCCGCCGCGGCGATCGAAACCGCGCGCAAATCCGGTGTCGAGGCCGGCCGGATTGCCTTTCTGACCGCACAACTGGCGAAGTCGCGGGAGCAAATCAAAACGGCGCAGGCGCAGGTTCAGCAACAGACCCGCGCTCGCACCGAAACGAAGCCCGAGGAAGATCGCGTCACTCCCCTGCTCAATCTCGCCACGGAGCGCATCGCAGAGGGCAGGCTCCTCGCGCCGGATCGCGACAGCGCACGCTACTACGTGCAGGAAGCCTTGCGGGCCGAGCCCCAGAACACAGCGGCGCTCGACGCGAAGCGCACGCTGGCGACGCGATTGCTGGAGGAGGCGCGCAGCGACATTGATCGGCGCGATTTCCCGCAGGCCCTGGTCGTCATCGAAAGCGCCGCCGGCATCGCGGCGCCGGCGAACATCGAGTCGGTGCAAACCATGCTCAGTGCCGCGCGCAAGCAGGCAGAGACCGATGCCAGGGGCCAGCTGCTCAAGAATGCCAACGAACGTTTGCTGCAGGACCGGCTGATCGAGCCCGCCAATGACAATGCCAAGTACTTTTATCTGACCTTGAAGCAGCTTGATCCGAATAACCCGGCGCTGGCCTCGGTGCTGCAAGACCTCGGCACGCGCTTGACCTCGAAGGCGCGGCGCGCGCTGGTGCTTGGGCAACTCGATGCCGCCAAGAGCTGGCTGGACGAGGCGGCTGCGGTGGCCTTCAGTTCGGCCGAGACGATTTCGGCACAGCATGACTTCGAGGCGGCCGCCGCTAAGCAAGACTTCATGACCAACCTGGTTCCCGCCGCCCAGCTCACCGTGCTGAAATCGGTGCAGCCCATTTATCCCACCCATGCGGAAAAGAACAAGATCGAGGGTTGGGTGGATGTCGAATTCACCGTGGCGGAAAACGGCAAGGTGAAGGATGCGAGCGTTCGCGCCGCCAGCATCCCCGGCGAATTCGAAGGATCCGCGCTCAAGGCCGTATCGCAATGGCGCTACAAACCGGTGCTGCGCGATGCCAAGCCCGTGCCCGTGCGCAGCCAAATCCGGGTGCGATTCTCCCTGCCTTAGGCTGCTGAGCTGCGAGCGACGGCGGCGGATTGCGCTTCCTGGATCAGCGCTCCGATCTCGGCGCCGATACGCAAGTCATCGACCGCGCCAAACGCATGTTTGCGTACCATCCCGTGGCGGTCGATCAATACCAGACTGGGGGTGCCGCGCATCTTGTAGCGGTCCATGGTGTGCGGGATGGGGCTCGCCGGGTTCGGTTGATCGAGGGCGATCGGAAACTTCAAACGATATTCCTGAATGAAGGCCTTCAGCACCGCCGCGTTGAACGCATCGTGGTGTTCGAATGTGGTGTGCATGCCGATGACCGTGACATCGCTCGGCGCGAAGGTCTCGAAGATCCTTTGCGCTTGCGGCACGCCGGAAGCGATCGAGTTCGGGCAAAGCACTTGAAATGCGGCCAATACCACGACCCGCCCTCGCAACGCAGAAAGCGTGAGCGGGCGATCGGTGTTAAACCAGGATTGGACGAGCAACTCCGGAGCGGCAGTCGTTGGGGTTGTCATAAATAAAGAACGCCCAGCTTAAGTCCGCACCGGGGCGCTCGAGAGGTCCCTTCATCGGTTTTTTTTAAAGATAACCTTAAATCGCGCTGCTGGGAAGCTCACGCGGAATAGTCAGACAGGGCTCTTAGCGATGCAGGGAGCTGACAGGGTGCTCTTTTTCTCGGCGCTTGCGTTCGGCGACTTCTTCGCGGTCGACGCTGACGTTGATGGGTGCCTTGATGCCGATGCGTACCTGCGAGCCGTTGACCGCCATGACGGTCACCTCGACGTCGTCACCGATTCGTAGCGATTCTCCAGCGCGGCGGGTCAGGATGAGCATGTCTCATTAAGACATGGGCAAAAACGTTTGCCTGTGGGGAATACCTTTAAATTATTGTAGGACTGCACCGACGGCGGCCGGAGCAATCATTGTCTAATGCTGGGTAATGAGGCGTTCCCCCGCGTTTTCAGGCGTACCCCAATTGCTCACCGTCGCTTCGTAAATTGCCAGCTCCTGCAACAAGTCCTCCAGGCGCTGCGCCTTGCCCATGGCAAAACCCTGGCCGTAGTCCACGCCGAGATCCGCCATGCGCACGCGCAACACGTCGGTCTCGACGTACTCCGCGATGGTTTCCATGCACATGACCTTCGCGAGTTGCGCGATTGCCTTGATCATCGACTCGGAGCGCGCGTTGGTAATTGCATCGCGCACGAAGCTGCCGTCGATTTTGATGTAGTTGACCGGCAGATCCTTCAAATAGGCCAGCGAGCTGACGCCGGTGCCGAAATCATCCAGCGCGAACTGGCAGCCCAGTTCTTGCAAGGTGCGCATGAAGACCTGCGCCTTTTCAAGGTTGCCGATCGTCGCCGTTTCGGTCAGTTCGAAGCACAGCACCCCGGCCGGCAAGCCGCTGGCCTTGAGCTGTTCGACCACGAATCCCAAAAACGACTCGTCCTGCAGCGATTGCCCGGAAAGATTGATGGCGAAACGCGCGAATTCCTCGCCGACCGAGGCACTGTGCGCCCCGAGCAGCTCGCATGCTTTGCGAACGACCCAGCGGTCCACGGTGGGCATCAGCTGGTAGCGCTCTGCCGAAGAGAGAAATTTGCCGGGCGGAATGATTTCGCCCTTCTCGCCGAGCATACGGATCAGGAGCTCGAACCGTGGCCGGCCGTAATTGCCGCGCAACGGCAGAATGGGCTGGGCATCGAGCCGAAAACCATCGTTGTCCAGCGCTTCGCGCAGCTGACCGATCACCATGATGTCGGTGTGACGCCGGATGATGCTCTGGTCCGAATCCTGGAACATTTCAACCCGGTTGCGGCCCCGATCCTTTGCAGCCTTGCAGGCGATTTCCGCGGTGGCCAAGGCATGCGCGAGCGGGTTGTCCGAGCGGCCAATCGGCGCGACGCCCAGGCAAACCGATACTTCGAAGGCGCCCTGGCCCGCCCGTGGCACGATGCCTTCGGCGGCCGCCCGAATCTGCTCGGCCACCACGGCGGCCGCTTCCATGCTGGAGCTGGGAATCAGCGCCGCGAGCCGGTCCCCGGAGATACGCGCGGACAACGCCTGCGGCGGCAGGGTTTTGGCCATGCGGTCAGCGACGCTGACGATGACGTCGTCTCCGACGTGCATGCCGAATGTTTCGTTGATGACATGCAGCCGATCGATGTCGAGATACAAAATGATATGCGAGCCGGCCGACGGTCCCGCCGCCAGCAGGTTGCTCGCGTGACGCTCGAACGCCTGGCGCGTCATGAGGCCGGTACTGGTGTCGTACTGCGCTTGGATGATGTTGGTGGAGCGCTTCGCCAGCATTTCGGCGACTCGCGTTTGCTGCAAATCAAAGTCTTGCGCACTCGGCGGATTGAACAGTGCCAGCACGCCCATGACGCGCTCCGAGTGGTGCCGGATCGGGCAGGCCAATATCTTGTAGGGCGCAGCCACGTCGGTCGCGACCTTGGAAATGTGATTGATGACGATGGTGCGCTGTTGCATCTGCATCCACGCCGTCAGGTGATGCTGTGCCCGCTGCAGCGCTTCCGGGGCCATCGGTGTCCCGCTGCGGGTCATGGACACGGAGATATTCTTGTCGGGTACCCAAAGTGCGGCCAACGCGCAGCCCATGCGGTCGAGGCCGGTTTTCAGGATCTGCGAAAACTCATCCGCATCGCTCGCCGCGGCCTGGTTGGAGGTGATCTCCATCATGAGTTCCAGGTCGCGCTCCTTGACATTCAAATCGCGCTCGCTGGATCCCAATTTCACGCGCAGCGCCAGCTCGCGGCGCAGACACTCGAGAGCCGGCTGAACCAGTTGTCGAACCGTCTGCAGAGGACGCGGTTCGATCTGCACTCCCGACAATCTGACCACCAGACTGACGATCCCCAACAATTCGATGTGTTCGCCCCGCACCGCGAAGGAGTAGACCACCCGATCGGCATCGATGGTGCGGGCGATACCCGGATACTCCGCAGAATCCGACAAAGCGTTCGCGATGGCATCCTTGATGAGCTGCGGTTCATCGCTCAAGTCCCATTCGTCGGACGCCCACACCAAGTTCGAATAGCCGTCATGAATGACCACGCCGCGCAGGCTCGGCATGAGCATGCGCAGCAGTCGGCCGTACGGGTCGAACGATGCGTCCGCGGAATGCGGTTCGACGGCGTTAGACTTGATATCCAGCACTGAGGCCATTTCAGGAGATTCTTGGGGTTAAAGCCACGAATCAATGTGCTGGAATCCCTGCTTAACAGCCTTGACGAGCGTCGCAGTTCAACGCAAAGATTCCGGGGTTTGGTGCGCCGGCCCACGGCGCAAGCCCTTGAAAATTGACAATAAGCGCCCCTTCTTGTGATGCACCTCCCGCTTCGGGCGCGGGCGGTTACTGCCGCTTGCCTGAGCGCGTCAGAAGCTTCAGCAGGTAGCGGCCGCCGGGGATTCGCACCAGGCGAAATACCCGGCGCCAAAAGCGCCGCGCATCGGCGTCGATGCTCGCCAATGGCAGGCTCTCGTACAGTTGTGCCAAGGGTTCGTGCACGATCACGCTCGCGGCCGCGACGCTCGCGACTTTGTCGCCCGACAAGAACGTCAAAAGCGCTTTCTCTGCCTGCCATTCGATGCCGAGCTCGGAGATCGGCCCGATGCCGAAGGCAAGTGCGGCACTCTGTTCTGCGTCGCGAAGAAATACCGTCATCTCGTGCGGTGCTGCCCGAGAGAGTTGCCAGGCGTGATCGCCGCGGCTCTGCACAAGAAATGCACCGGAATAATTGCGTCGCATCTTCGGGGACATTCACCCATCCTACCCGGGAATGGCCTGCGGGCCAGTGCTGTAGAATGCTGAAGTGGATGAGCCGATAAAATTGCTTCCCGGACAAGCCCTGAGCAGGAGCGGCCGCCCGCGCCTCGACTACCTGGCTGTCGCCAACCTCGCGTTTCCGTTCATGGTGAACAGCGCCGTGCAAGCGGTGCTGAATGCCACGGATACGTGGTTCATCGGACGCGTATCTCCGGACGCCACCGCGGCGATCGGCGCCGTGTACTGGCCCGTGCTGGTCTTCGTCCTGCTTTTGGGCGGCGTCGGTCTCGCCGTGCAGACCCTGGTGGCGCAAGCTTACGGCGGCGGCCGCTATGCACGCGCTTCGCAGGCCACCTGGACCGCGTTGTGGGCCTCCTTGTTCACGGTGCCTGCGTTTACGCTGCTGGCGCTGGCCGGCGCGCAGATCTTTGGTCCCTTCGGGCTTCCGCCGGAGATTCAGCGGCTCGCGCTGACCTATTGGTTGCCGCGGATGCTGGGCGCCCCCTTGAGCGTGGCCCTGTGGGCGGTATTGGGCTTCTTCAACGGCATCGGCCGACCCACTGTGACGCTGCGGATCGCGGTCGGCGTAGCACTGGTCAATGCGTTGCTGAATCAGTGGTTCATGTTCAATCTCGGCATGGGCGTCGCGGGGTCCGCGTGGGCGACCAACGCTGCGCAATTGATCGGCGTGGGTGCGGCTTTGATCTGGTTTTTGGCGCCGGCGACGCGCGGGCGCTTTCGATCGCATCTGACCATGCGGCTGCACGGCCGCACGTTGTGGCACCAGATGCAGCTGGGTTTCCCCATGGGACTGCTGATTGCCGCGGATATTCTCGGCTTCGCGCTGTTCCAGTTGATGCAGGTGCGTTTGGGCACCGTCGATGGCGCCTCGACCCAGATCGTCATGATGCTGACTTCGTTTTGTTATATGCCGGCGGTGGGCATCGCCATGGCGGGTACAACGCTGGTGGGCCAGGCAATCGGCTCGCATCACAAGGACTGGGCGCTGAAGGTCGGCAATGGAATCATCCTGATCGCCGTGCTCTACATGGGCGCGATCGGCGTGCTGCTGGCGGCCTTGGGGCCCTGGGTTTTACCCTTTTTCACCAACTCCGCGGATCCCCACGCCGCTGAGGTGGTGCTGCGGGCGGGCACACTGCTGTGGATTGCCGCGGGATACCAATTGTTCGACGGCCTGAACATCAGCAGCAGCGCCAATTTGCGCGGCGCGGGCGATGTGCGCCTTCCGGCGATCATGGTGCTCGCGCTATCGTGGCTCATCTTCGTGCCGCTTGCTCACAGTCTCTCGTTTTCGCACGGCCAGGGTTGGGTTGAATGGTTGCCGCAATATGGCTTGGGCGCGGTGGGCGGCTGGTTTGCCGCGTTGATCTACATTTTTTTCCTCGGGCTGATGTTGTTTCTACGTTGGCGCTCGCGCGCCTGGCAGCGTATTGCGCTGCCGCTCGATTGATGTTTACGCTCGATCGCATTGCGATTGCCTGCCTGGCCGGCATGGCGCTGTCCGGCGGCTCGCTTGCGGCCGGCTCGAGCACGGCGGTTCCAGCCGGCATCACCCAGCTGATCGGCGCGCAACGCCTGCCGAGCAGCGCCGTCAGCTTCGTGATCGTCGATCCGGACACAGGCCGCGTCGTCGTAAGTCACAATCCGGACACGCCGCGAAGCCCGGCATCCACGATCAAGACCGTCACCACGTTTGCCGCGCTCGACATGTTGGGTCCGACCTTCATCTGGCAGACCCGTGCGTGGATTCGCGACGGCGATCTGTACTTGCAGGGCGGCGGCGATCCGTACATGACGCTGGAGCGATGGTGGAGCTTCGTGCAAGGCTTGCGCGCGCAGGGCTTGAAATCGATTTCCGGCGACATCGTCATCGACGACACTGCCTTTTCGGTGCCAAACGAGGACCCCGGCGCCTTCGATGGCCGCCCGAATCGTTCCTACAATGTGCTTCCCGACGCGTTGATGGTGAATTTCCAAGCCATCGACTTCCGGTTGGCCGCCAATGCCGACACGCATCGCGTGGAGATTTCGGCGAGCCCGGCACCGATCAATCTGGACATTGAAAATCATGTTCGCTACGCGCCGGGCCGCTGCATCGGCTCCGCCGCGCGCGTGGACTTCAAGGTTGCGTCGCCCGAACAGGATCGAGTGGTCTTTTCCGGCGCGCTGTCGCCGCACTGCGCCGAGCGAACATTCGCCCGTGTACTGCTGCGGCCCGCAACTTACGCGTTCGGCGCTTTTGTCCAGCTCTGGCGCGAATCGGGCGGAGAGTTCCGCGGCAAACTGCGCATCGAGCCCACGCCGGCCGACGCCAAAGCGCTTTATACCTTCGATTCGCTCAGCCTGGCCGAGATCGTGCGCCTCACCAATAAGCACAGCAACAATCTGATGGCGCGGCATTTGCTTCTGACCCTGGGCAAGGAACGATCCGGCGATCCTGCCACTGTGGAAAAAGGCATCGCGGCCATCGCTGAGTGGGGACGCGCTCGAGATTTCGACCTGAGCGGCGTGGACATGAACAATGGATCCGGCCTCTCGCGCAGCACCCACATCACGGTGCTGCAAATGTCCAAGATTCTCAGTACCGCCTATCACAGCCGATTCGCGCCCGAATATCTGGCGTCGTTTCCGCTGGCGGGCATGGACGGCACCCTGCGTTCGCGCATGAAAACCGCTCCGGCAGGCTCGGTCAGGCTCAAGACCGGACATCTTGATGGCGTCAGCGGCGTCGCGGGCTTTGTGACCACAGCGGCGGGGAAAACTTACGTCCTCGTTTCTCTGGTCAACAACGTGCGCGCGGATTTCGGTGCGGCGGAACCGCTGCATGCGGCGCTCGCGGCGTGGATTTTGGCCAACCTTTGAGTTACGGGCGCTCCATTTCCCAGAGTATGGCCGAGACGCTTTTGCGGACCCAGATCCCAAAGCCGACATAGCGAAACGCCTTGTTCAGCCGCCGCCGATACCAGGCGCCCGAGCGCAGATGCACCGCGCGATCCGTGCGGCTGCGATCGCAGTTCTCGCGCCAGTCCTCGCTCGTCAGTGCCGATACGTAAACCGCGGACTGCGTCAGCCGGCTCAAGTTGGCAATGGCGCGCGCGGCTTGCTCATCCGGCAAATACTGCAAAACGTCGTAGCAAATCACCAGGTCGAAGGGGATGCGCGGCGCAAAATCGACGATGGACCCAAAGTCCCAATGGAAGCGGCGGCAAAGATAGTCGCTCGCCTCGAGGCCCACATAGTGCGCGCGCGGCAGATATTCCTTGAACGGCTTGCGCAGCAGTCCAATGCCGCAGCCTGCGTCGAGAATGCGCCGCACGGGGATTTGGCACTGCTTCAAGACGGCCGCGATCAGCGCGGCGCGGCTGCGCATTTCGGAAGCCGTGACCACGCGCGTCGCGGCGTTGAGATAGAACTTTTTGAAATATGCCGCGCTGAAATTGTTGATCGGCGCGCCACCGTGTACCTTACGTGCTCTTTTTGGTTGGCGCTTTGCCGAGGTTTGACCGATGCTCAAGAAGATTCCGCGCGTGACTGCTTTGCCCGCCATGATAGTGGTCTCGCTGCTGGCTTGCTCGCCCGCGTGCCTCGCCGCGGCGGAATCTGCGTCTTCGGGCGGCATTCCCGGCATCGAGGTGAAAACCTCAGGCATGCATCACATGCAGGGCTTCTTGCCGCTGCATTGGGATGCCAAGAACGGCCGGCTGTATTTGGAGATCCCCAAGCTCAACACCGACCTGTTGTATTTCGATTCGCTCCCCTATGGAACGGGATCCAACGACTTGGGGCTCGATCGCGGTCAGGTGTCGGCGGCAAAAGTGGTTCGATTCGAGCGTTTCGGCCCGAAGATTCTGTTGGTGCGGCCGAACGAACTCTTCCGCAGCTCCGCGCGAGACCCCGCTGAGCAGCTTGCCGTGCGTCAGTCCTTTCCGGAGTCCGTCCTCGGCAGCTTTACGGTGGCGGCTGAAAATGCGGCGGGATCGGCGGATGCCGGTGCGGTGTTGGTGGATGCCACGGATTTCTTTCTTCGCGACGCACACGGTGTGTCCGATGCGTTGGTGAAACAGGGGCCCTATAAGCTGGATCCGGCTCGATCGGCGATCGCCATCGACGCCACCAAGGTGTTTCCCAAGAATACCGAAGTGGAGGCCGTTCTGACGTTTACCTCGGATGCCCCCATACGCGGATCATTTGTCGGCGACGTGACGCCGGATGCGCACGCGATGACGCTGCGCGAGCATCAGTCGTTTCTGGAGCTGCCGGGCCCGGGATACACACCGCGGCGCTTTGATCCACGCGCGGGATATTTTCAGTTCGAGTACCGGGACTATGCGGCGGCGCTGGGCGAGCCCTTGGATCAGCTGTTAATCGTGCGGCACCGGCTCATCAAGCAGGACCCGAACTGCATGCAGTCCTGCGCGCCGGTCAAGCCCATTCAGTACTACGTGGACAGAGGCGCTCCCGAACCGATCCGATCCGCACTGGTGGAAGGTGCACGCTGGTGGGATCAAGCCTTCCAGGCTGCGGGTTGGGCGCCCGGTACGTTTCGAGTGGATGTTCTGCCTGAGGGCGCCGATGCCATGGATGCCCGGTACAACATCATTCAGTGGGTCCATCGATTCACGCGCGGCTGGTCCTATGGTCATCCCGTTGCGGATCCGCGCACCGGCGAAATCATCAAGGGCAATGTGACGCTGGGATCGTTGCGCGGCCGGCAGGATTATCTGATCGCGGAGGCGCTGCTGTCCCCTTACGTCACCGGCAAGCAGCCCGCTGCGGAGAACGACCCGATGCTGGCCATGGCGTTGGCGCGCACGCGCCAACTGGCCGCTCACGAAACCGGCCATACCTTGGGATTGGCGCATAATTTCGCGGCCAGCGCCTTTCCGCACGCCCCCTCCGAGTCCGTCTCCGTCATGGACTACCCGCATCCATGGATAACGATCGACAAGAAGGGCGTACCGGATCTCTCCGCCGCCTACGCGGTCAACATCGGCGTTTGGGACAAGGTCGCGATCAACTACGGCTATCGCCAATTTCCCGACAGCGCGGCGGAGGGAGCCGAGCTCGATGCCATCTTGCGCAGGGCCACCCAATCGGGCCTCGTCTACATCACGGATGAAGACGCCCGGCCGCAGGGCAGCGCGCATCCGTTTGCCCACTTGTGGGACAACGGCACGGATGCGGCCGATGAATTGACACGCATCATGACGATTCGCGCGACGGCACTGGCGAGGTTCGGCGAGAACGCGATTCCCACCCATGTTCCGATGGCTCAGCTGGAAGAGACGCTCGTGCCCTTGTATCTCATGCATCGCTACCAGACCGAGGCCACCATCAAGATGATCGGCGGCCTCGACTACCGATACCAGCTGCGCGGAGATGGACAGATGAATGCCGTCATTGTCGCCGCGGACGAGCAGCGCAAGGCCCTGCACGAGGTGCTGAAAACGCTGTCCGCGGAAACCCTGACGCTGCCGGAGGCGCTCCTCAGGCAATTTCCGCCGCACCCGCCGGCTTTCGAGCGTACGCGCGAATCGCTGCCGGCCCACACCGGACTGACATTCGATCCCATTGCGGCGGCGGAATCCGCCGCCGACATGACATTGGGTATTTTGTTCGATCCGCAGCGCGCGGCGCGCCTGGTGGAGTACCACGTGCGCGCCCATACCCCTTCGCTTGCCGAGGTGATTGATGCCGCACTCGAGATCAACGGGCGGCACGCCGCATCGAACGCGCCTCCGGCCTTGAGCGCCGAGATTCGATCGGCCGTGCATGCCAGAACCGTCGAAGCGCTTTTAAGGTTGGCGGCGGACCCGAAGGCCTCAACCGAAGTACGGGCGATCTGCTACGTGAAGCTGAACGACATCAGGCGCCGCAGCGATGCCAACTCGCCGCTCGATGCGTACCTCGCTCACCGCATCAAGCAGTTTCAAGACGATCCCGAAAAATTCGTGGTGGCAAAGGCTATCGAGGCGCCGCCGGGAATGCCGATCGGCGACGACGAGGAATAACCCATGGCGGCTGCGGTGCGAAATGTCATTTTTGACCTGGGCGGCGTCGTCCTGGACTGGAATCCCGCCGCGATCGTGGCGCTCTTCGAGTCGGTGCCCGAACGACAAGCTGCCTTGAGACACGCGCTGTTCGGCCATGCGGACTGGCGCATGTTCGATCGCGGAGCGCTCACCGAATCCGAGCTGATTCAGCGCCTGCAGTTGCGGCTCGGCTCGACTCAGGCGGAGGTGGAGGCGATTCTCGGTGCGATACGCAACTCTTTGGTGGAAAAGCCGGAAACCGTGGAACTGCTCCGCGCCCTTCAGGGTCGGGGGACGCCCTTGTACTGTCTTTCCAACATGCCCGCCGCCATCTACACGCACCTGCGTCAGCGTCACAATTTCTGGGATGCATTCAGCGGCATTGTGATCTCGGGCGAGATTCAAATGATGAAGCCGGAGCCTGAGGTGTTCATGCATCTGCTCGAGACGTTTGATCTGCGCGCCGAAGAGTCCGTTTTTATTGACGACCTGCCCGCGAACGTCGAGAGCGCCAGGCAGGTGGGGCTGCACGCCATCTGTTTCAAAGACGCCGCCCAGTGCCGGCGGGAACTGGACCAAATTTTAGGCAGTTGAAGTGCTATGCCGGCAGTGCTCGGAAGCGGCGGGGCAATTCGATCGAGGGGATTCCGTTGTGAAAACGTTGTGTTTATTTGCGATTCTCTGGGGTACCGCTTGCTGGGCAGCCAATACAACGCCGCCTCAGGTGAATGGCCGGCGAATCATCCAGCACCTCGAAAGGCTTGCCGAGTACGGCAAGAATCCACAAGGCGGCGTCAGTCGCGTCGCCTACACGACGGCCGATCTGGCCGGCCGCGAATACGTCATGGGATTGATGCGCGAGGCGGGACTCGCAGTCAGCATCGACGTCGCCGGCAACCTGGTGGGCACACGGGCCGGAACCGACACGACGCTCAAGCCCATTATCATCGGATCGCACATCGACTCGGTTCCCGAGGGTGGAAACTATGATGGGGATGTGGGCTCACTCGGAGCGATCGAAGTGGCTCAGACGCTGAACGAGCATGGCATGCGCATGCGTCACCCTCTTCAAGTGATCATTTTCCAGAACGAAGAAGGCGGATTGTTGGGAAGCGCCGCCATCGGCCGGGGAACAGACTCCGCGAGTCTCAACGCCGTGTCGCAGAGCGGGAAAGTGGTTCGTGACGGCATCAAATTCCTGGGAGGCGACCCCGACCGAATCGCGGAAGCGAAACGGCCGCCCGGCAGCATCCGCGCCTACATTGAATTGCATATTGAGCAAGGGGCATTGCTCGAGCTACAGCATGTTCAGATCGGCATCGTGGAAGGAATCGTCGGCATCCTCGACAGTGACGTGACGGTCGAGGGCTTTGCCAACCATGCGGGCACCACACCGATGGATCAGCGTCACGATGCGATGCTCTCGGCAGCCCGTTTCACGGAGAAGTTCAATCTGCTGGTCACCAGCGTGCCGGGTAGGCAAGTGGGCACGGTGGGTTGGATCAAAGCCGAACCCGGTGCGTACAACGTCATTCCGGGCAGGGTAAGAATGGGACTGGAGCTGCGCGATTTGGACGCGGGCAAAATCAAAGCCCTTTTTGAGCGATCGCGCGAGACCGCGGACGAGATCGGGCGCTCGAACGGCACCACCTTTCATTTCTCCCCTCGGGACATCAGCGCGCCGGCGCTCACCGACAAATCGCTGCAGGGAATTATCGGAGCGACGGCGAAGCGGCTGAACTTCTCAACCAAGCTCATGCCGAGCGGCGCCGGACACGATGCCCAAGAGATGGCCAATATCGGGCCCATCGGAATGATTTTCATCCCAAGCGTTGGCGGAATCAGTCACTCACCCAAGGAGTTTTCAAATCCTGGCGACATCGAGAATGGCGCGAACGTCTTGCTCGGAACCATACGGAGTCTGGATGTTGCGAGCGATTCGAAGTAAGCCAACGATCAGGTCGGGCCGCGCTGCGCGAGTTTGCCCCCGAAGAGCACCGCGGGAACAGCCGGAATGACGACCCCGAGGTTGTACCACCACGGGAAGCGGGACCAGAAGAGGAGAAGATGCAAACCGGCGAGATAGATCCCGATCAGCCCCGCCAGCACCCACACCGCTTGCCGGCGCTTCGCGATCTTTGCCGTTGTCCAACCGGCTCCGATCTCGGCGACCAACCAGAACACCAGGTTGCAGCACGCCATCAACGGCGTGAACGTAAACACGCCCTGTCTCGTCCACGCTCGTCCGTGGACCGCATAGTCGGGCCAGAGTTGCGCCAGTACCAGCGCAAGGACCAAGAACCCCACCATCCACACGACGGCGCCTGCCACGACGCCGAGTACGCTGCGCACCATGTTGTTGTCTCCGTTACGGGTACGTGGTTTATGCAACTAGGTGCATAGTGTACTCACCGTGGTGTCTTTATGCAACCATATGCATATGGCGGCGCTCGAAGGACAAACATGGCATTGAGAGAAGTCATTCTGACGGTGCTCGCCCGCGGCGAAATGACGGGGTATGAGATCACCAAGGATTTCGAGGCGGTATACGTGCACTTCTGGCGCGCCTCGCACCAGCAGGTATATCGCGAACTTGCCCGGCTCAACAAGGACGGCCAGGTGACTGTGAAGGTCGTCGCACAAGAAAGCCGGCCCGACAAGAAGGTCTACGCGATTACCAAGCGGGGATTGGAGGAGCTCAAGCGGTGGATTGTGGCGCCCACCGAGCCGCCACGTCCGCAATACGATCTACTGGTCAAGCTGCTGGGATCCCACGTCGCTGACCGAGGTGTATTTCATCGCGAACTGGAGCGCATCCGCGCCCGCGCGAAGGAATGGGTGCAGGAGCTTCGAGCGATGCGGCGGGAATGCCTCCGCACGCGCCCCGTCTGGTCGGAGCACGACAAAATCCTTTTTCTCACGCTGCGTCGCGGGCTGCTTCTCGGGCAAGCGCAGTTGCGATGGCTGGGCGAGGTCAGCGAATTCATCGAGAGCGGCAAACTGCACGACTGAGCACCGTTGATGACTGAAACCTCGCATGCGGTATTTTTGAGCTACGCCTCGCAGGATGCGGAGGCGGCCCAAAAGATTTGCGAGGCCCTGCGTGCGGCCGGCATCGAGGTCTTTCTCGATCAGAGCGAGCTGCGGGGCGGGGATGCGTGGGATCAGAAGATCCGGCGCGAGATCCACGATTGCGCGCTATTCGTTCCCGTCATTTCCGTGAACACGGCGTCGAGACTCGAGGGCTACTTCCGCCTGGAGTGGAAGCTTGCGGTGGACCGATCGCATCTGATGGCAGCGGAAAAGCCGTTTCTGTTGCCGGTGGTTATCGATGCGATCGGTCCACCGCAAGCTTCCAC
>Ga0193753_10000368_pt1 | contig 44942 bp, 28 predicted proteins | sample H1c2metaG_FD_144925 | JGI IMG/M metagenome (GOLD analysis project Ga0193753, IMG submission 144925) | Soil microbial communities from a riparian zone of the East river system, Colorado, United States - H1c2 | ecosystem: Environmental > Terrestrial > Soil > Riparian zone | place: USA: East...
TCGTCCAGGTCGTGGCCAGCACCGGCGCGTCCGACACGTCGAACGCATCCAGCGCCGGGTGGACCCCGACCTGGTCGACCGCGTCCGCCTCCGCCGGCGATCCGCCCGGGTCGCGCGTGGCCAGCGCGGCGTGCGATCCGCTGTGCGCCACCGCCGGCATCGACGCCGATCCGAGCCCCGGCCCGGGCGAGGGGAGGGCGGTGTGGGTGGCCCGCGTCGCCGGGCGGGTGCCGGCCGGCACGTCGTACAGCGCCGGGTAGTTGCCGGACAGGTTGTCGCGCGGGAAGCGCGCGCGCACCCACTCGGCCAGCTCCAGCCCCGAGCCGATCCCGTCCTGCGACGCCTTGATGAACTCCTCGAGCGCGCGGCCCAGCTCGAGCGCGGTGCAGCGGTCGTCGCGGTCCGGCTGGAGCGCGCGGCCGATCGCGGCCGCCAGGCCCGGCGGGAGATCGGGCCGCTCCGCCTCGATCGGCGGGACCCGGCCGTCGCGGATCATCCGCATCCCCTCGACCGGGTCGAGGCGCGGCACCATCACCCGACCGGCCAGCAGCTCCCACAGGAGGACCGCCAGCGAGAACACGTCGGACCGCCCATCGAGCCGCTGCCCGATGGTCTGCTCGGGCGACATGTACGCGAACTTGCCCTTCACCACCCCGGGCCGGGTCTGCTCGATCGAGCTCACCGCCTTGGCGATCCCGAAATCCACCAGCTTGACCGACCCGTCGTACGAGACGAGCAGGTTGGGCGGCGACACGTCGCGGTGGACGATGTGGAGCGCGCGCCCCTCGGAATCGCGCAGCTCGTGGGCATAGTTGAGCCCGGCGCAGGCGTCGGCCCCCAGGCGAGCGACCAGCACGTCCGGCATCCGCTCGCTCTCGGCGTCCTTGATGAGGACCCCGGCGTGGACCCCGTCCACGTACTCCATCGCGATGAAGAAGTGCTCGTCCACCTTCCCGAAATCGTAGATGTGGACGACGTTTGGGTGCGAGAGCTGGGCGGCCAGCCGGGCCTCGTCCTGGAACATCCCGACGAAGTCCTGGGAGTCCGCCAGGTGCGGCAGGATGCGTTTCACGGCCACCGTGCGCTGGAAGCCCTCGGGGCCGCTCTGCCGGGCCAGGAAGACCTCGGCCATGCCACCGCGCGCCAGCCTCTTGACGAGCTGGTATTTACCGAAGGGGATGCCCGTCAAACCCTCTCTCCGCGGCGGCATCGTACCATGCGACCGATTTGACTTCGGATGTGATGACGACTGGTTGCATCGAACGGCGTCCAGTGTTTACGGCGGCTGTTCGGCAGCCGGCATACAAAAGCTCGGAGCGTCGCGGAGGATCCACCTTTAGTCCAGTCCCTCGCGTGCATTGCTGTCCGGCCGCTCCGAGGGCCGCTCTGGCGCGGCGCGGCACGCGTGTGCCATCCTCCGCGGCGGTGCGCTCCGGACGTGTTGCGCTCGCCGAGGTCGCGATCGTCGCCGCTGGCCTGGTGCCTCTGGCCTGCGCCGACCCGGGGGTGGTGGTCGAGGTCCGCGCCGACGGGCTGGTCGCCCCCGGCGACGTCGACGGCTTCTGCCTGGCGGTGGGCGACCGCGACCCGGGCGGCGGCGAGTTCGCGCAGAGCTACCGGGTGGGCGACGAGGGGGTCGGCGGCCTGCCCCAGACCCTCGCGGTCGACCCGGGCGACGCGTCCGGCGCGTTCGCCTGGGTGCGCGGCTCCTGGCGCGGGGTCGAGGTCGCCCGCGACGCGGCGGCCTTCGAGTTCGGCGGCGGCGACGAGGTCGTGCTGACCCTGGCCGCGTGCCCGGGCGGGCCAGGCGGCGAGCCGTCGCTGGTCGATCAGGGCGAGGTCGGCGCCGACAGCCTGGCGGTGCTCAGCCTCGGTCGCACCGGCAGCGAGGTGCTCGCGGTCGGCGACGGCGGCGTGGCGCTCCTGCGACCGCGCGGCGGCCGGCTCGAGCCGCTCGCGGTCGAGCTGCCCGACCCGGGCGAGGGCGCGCCGCTCGATCTGATCGCCTTCGATGCCGACGGCGACTGCGACGACGACGCGGTGGTGGTGCGCGGCGACGGCGCGGTCGAGCTCTGGCGCCGCGCCGCGGACGGCTCGTTCGCCGCGATCGACGATCCGCTCGCCGCCGAGGGCGCGCGCGCCGTGGCCGCCGCCGACGTGGACGCCGACGGCGACGTCGATCTCGCGGTCGGCGGCCCCGATTCGCTGATCGTGTGGCTGAACGACGGCGCCGGCCGGTTCGCGCGCCATCCGACCGAGGTCGCCGGCGACGGCGCCACCGACGTGACCCGGCTGGCGTTCGGCGACTTCGACGGCGACGGCGCCATCGATCTGGTCGCCGGCCGCGGCTCCGCCGAGGCCGCGCCGATCCGCGTGCTGTTCAACGCCGGCGACGGCGCGTTCGAGACCGCGCCGGCCGCGCTGCCCGAGCTGCCCAGGCGGACCCGCGCGCTGGCGGTGCGCGACATGGACGGCGACGGCGCGGTCGACCTGGTCGCGGCAGGCCTGGACATGCCGGTCACGCTCTACGTCAGCCGCGGCGACGGGCGGCTCGAGGACCGCTCGTTCATCGCGCTGCCGGCGGTGGATGCGGTCGACGCCGCGTCGCTGGCCGCGGCCGACTGGGACGGCGACTGTCTGGCCGACCTGGTGATCGGGCTGGCCAGCGGCGAGGCGCTGTCGTGGCGCGGCGTCGCGGCCGGCCGCATGGTCGACGACGGCTCGCCGGGCGCGGCTGGCGCGACCGTCATCCTGGGCGACGCCGACGACGACGGCGACGCCGATCTCCTGACCGTGTCGGGCGCCGAGCTCGACTGGGCGGCGAGGTAACCGGTGCGGATCCACAGCCGAGCGCTGCTCCTGTGCGCGGCCGCGGCGACCGCGTGGCATGCCCCGCCGGCGGCGGTGGCCGATTCGCCCAGCGCCCGCATCGAGCGCCTGATCGGCCGCGGCTACGCGCTGTTCCAGGACCTCGAGTACAAGGGCGCCATCCAGATCCTGCGCCCGCTCCGCCTCGATCCGGACGCGACCCGGTCCCAGAAGCTGCGCGCGCTCGAGCTCATCGGGATCAGCCACCTCATCCTGGGCGAGAAGGCGCGCGCCACCGAGGCGTTCGAGGACCTGCTCACGATCGACGCCGGCTACCAGCTCCAGCACGACGACGGGTCGCCCAAGATCGGCGCCTTCTTCGAGAAGGTGAAGCGCGACTTCTTGCCCGGCTTCGCGGCCGGCCTGCAGGCGCGCATGGACCACTCCGCGCCGCGCGGCGCCGTGGCCGGCCGGCCGGTCGAGGTCGAGGTGGTGGTGCTGGTCGGCATCGAGCGGGTGGTCGACCTGGTCCTGCGCTGGCGGCGGAGCGACGTGCTCGACTACGCCGACGCGCCGATGCGGCGCCAGCCGTCGGTCGACCGGCCGCGCTGGCGGGCGCGGTTCACCCCGCCGGCCTCGCGCTCCGGCTACGCGGTCGACTACTACGTCGAGGCGCGCAACGCGGCCGGCGGGGCGATCGGCCGGGTCGGCGGTCCGGAGACGCCGCTCTCGCTGCCGGTCGCGCCGGGCGAGGCGGACAGCCCCGGCCCGTGGTACTCGCGCTGGTACGTGATCGCCGGCGGCGCGGCGATCCTCGCGGTCGGCGCGACCGCGCTGGCGATCGGCGCCAGCCAGGGCGGGATCGACGACGGCAGCCTCGGCCGCGTCATCCTGTCACCGTGACGGCGTCATCGCGGACAGCGCGCGCCGCCCGCGCGCCGCGAGGCTCCGCCGCGCCCACGCCCGGCCCGCGTCGCCGCGCGCGCACATCGGGCTGGGATCGACCGGCGGCGCCGCGCAGTAGGCGGCGAGGAGCTGGTCGAGCACCTCCAGGCTGACGCAGAACGGCGCGCACTTGCCGGCGCTGGCCTCGTCGGCGCAGAACGCGTCGACCGCGTCCTCGCCGCCGTCGCCGCCGCCCGCCTCGTCGTAGATCCGCCACAGCTGCTCCTCGCTGTGGATCGAACAGTCGCCGATGAGGGGATTGTCCGACGGTGCGCAGAAGCCGTAGCCGGCCGGGATCTGGTCGTGCACCTCTCCGGTCACGTCGGAGATGAGCGCCTGGAAGAAGCGGCACTGCTGGCCGTCGACCCCGACCCGCTCGGTGGCGCAGTCGCTCGGCGCCTCGCCGATCGGGTTGCCGACCAGCGCGCCCTCGCCGTCGCCGTCCGGGTCGTCGAGGTAGGTGGCGACCGGGCGGCAGTAGGCGCTGCAGGTGGCGTTGCCATTGAGCTCGACCGGGTGATAGCCGCCGGCGCATCCGTTGGCGTAGCACTTGCCCGGGAACGGACCGGAGCAGTCGTCGTTCTGCTCGCGCCCCTCGGACTCGTCCGGCACGCCGACGCAGGTCGCCTCGCCCGCCTCGTCGGTGATGCGCAGGTAGCAGGCGTCCGTCTCGGCCGGGCAGTCCTGCGCGATCGGATCGCAGACCGCGTCGCACACGCCGACGAGCGTCTCGGTGATGTCCTTGAACAGCTCGAGGTAGGTCGAGCAGCTGAACTGGTCGGGGCAGCTGTCTCCGGCGACCAGGCAGATCCGCCGGCAGCTGCCGCTGGTGCAGTCGGCGCCGGCGGCGCAATCGTCGTAGCCGGTCGCCTCGCCCGGCTCGCCGGTCACGCACGCGCCGCCCACCTCGACGGTGCCGTCCGGCACACACGCGGTGCGCACGTCGCCCGGCTCGAGCGAGAGGACCAGCTGGGCGCACTTGTCTCCCGCGGCGCAGCCGGTCTGGGCCACCGGATCGCAGACGACACCGCCGGGGCCGGCGTCGGGCGGCGCGGCGTCGGCAGGAGCGCCGTCGGGTGTGCTGCCGCCGTCGGAGCCGCAGGCGGGCGCGGCGGCGAGGGCGGCGAGCAGGGCGAGCGCGAGCGCGTGAGCGAGACGCATGGATCCGCGAGCGTCCGTCGACCGCGCCACCGCCTCAACCGAAACTCGCCGCGAAACCGACCGCACGGACAGAACCTGTCAGGCGAGCTCGTGATCGAGGTCTGCGACGGCGCCCACATGCGAGGGCCACGCCCCTCGATGGCCGTTGACGCCGGTGGACGAGCCTCGATATTGTGTGCCGAATGCCCTGTTCAAGCTGTTGGTTCGCGCATCTGGCGATGTTGGGAAGGAGCTTTACTTGATGAAGAATCTGGCCTTTGCCGCCGTGCTGGCAGGCGTGACGACACTCATGGCGTGCGGCGGCGACGACGACGACGATATCCAGATCGTCGACGCCGGCCCCACCATCGACGCGGCGCCGATCGCCACCGTGTGCGACCCGGTGAACCAGGAGGGCTGCGAGGAGGGCGAGAAATGCGCGCAGCTCACGGTCGCGGCCGGCCCGCCGGAGCTCAACCGGACCGACTGCGTGCCGGCCGGCGAGGTCGAGGTCGGTGCGCCGTGCGCGCTGGGCGCCCCCGGTGAGACGAGCGGCTTCGACGACTGCACGGCCGGCGCTCAGTGCGTGAACGGCGTCTGTCGCCCCATCTGCAGCTCGCCGCCCGACACCTGCGAAGAGGGCTTTTCGTGCAGCTTCTTCGTCGACCTGTTCGACGACATCATGACGGACCAGGTCGGGGTGTGCACCCAGATCTGCGACCCGATCCTGCAGGACTGCGTCATCGAGGGCGAGGGCTGCTACCTGAGCGTGTTCGACGAGGAGGGCCAGGCCACCTGCGTCGGCATCCCCGACGACTCGGTCGGCAAGGCGCAGGGCGACCTGTGCAATGGCCCGGACGACGAGAGCTGCTACCTGAACGGCTGCGACGCCGGCTTCTGGGCGGTGGTCCCGGTCTTCACCGTGCAACCGGACAAGTCGCCGTGCGCGCGGTTCTGCCAGCCGGTCAACACCTACCTGGTGGATCCGGACGGCGACGGCGTGGGGGAGTTGGTCGAGGGCAACGACGCCGACGGCCTCGGCATCGACGACGACAAGGACCCGAAGACGCCGGCCATCGAGTGCAGCGCGGGCTTCCTCGGCGTCGCCGATCAGGAGTGCCGCTTCTTCCAGGCGATCGGCTTCTCCGACCTGCCGTTCGACTTCATCCCGGAGCAGTACGGCTTCTGCGCCGACACCGGCGTGGGCGAGGCGTCGATCGAGCTGTGGGGCAAGTGCGAGCTCGACAGCGAGGAGCGCATCGCGCGCATCTTCGACGAGGCCGAGGCCGCGGCGCCCAACACCGGCAACGACGCGATCGACACGTTCTGCAGCGAGGACCCGGATGGCCTGGCCGGCGCGTGCGCGGTCGGCTGCATCAGTGACGCCAAGGCCGAGGAGCTGTTCGACGCGTACTGCAAGCTGCTGCCGGTCGACCCGAGCGCGTTCTGCGGCGAGCCGGCGGCGAGGGCGCGGTTCATGGAGCACCGGCGCCAGCGCACGCAGCGGGCGATCGACTCGCTCGCGAAGTAGCGCCAGGCGAGAGCGCGCGACCAGGGGCGGCCGGGAGGCCGCCCCTTTCTTGCGCCCGGCTTCAGCCGCGATCGACCGGCAGGTTGTACTTCTTGACCAGCCGGTGGATGTAGTTGCGATCGATCCCGGCCTCGGCCGCCGCGCGCGAGATGTTGCCGCGGTGGCGGCGCAGGAGGTGGGTCAGGTAGTCGCGCTCGAAGCTCTCGATGAGCAGGCCCTTGGCCTCCTTGAACGGGAGATCGAGGACCTCCTCGCTGGCGCCGCTCATGCCGTAGGGGACCGCGGCGCTGCCCGGGGACGACGCGGACAGGCTCGGGTTACCGGCGGTGACCAGCTCGCTGATCCGCGGCGGCGGCTGCCCCTCGCGCCCGAGCGAGAGCGCGCGCTCGACCACGTTGCGCAGCTCGCGCACGTTGCCCGGCCAGGCGTGGCAGCGCAGCTCGTCGACCAGGCTGGGCGAGAGGTCGAAGCTGGCCCCCATGCCGTCGGCGAAGTGATGAGCCAGGAGCGGGATGTCGTCGGGCCGCTCGCGCAAGGGCGGCACCACCGCGCGCACCACCGCGAGGCGGTAGTACAGGTCCTCGCGGAAGGTGCCCTGCTTGACCATCTCCTTGAGGTTGCGGTTGGTGGCGGCGATGACGCGGATGTCCACCTTGGTGGCGCGGGTGTCGCCGATCCGGCGCACCTCGCGCTTCTCGAGGACGCGCAGGAGCTGGGGCTGGAGCTCGAGGGCCAGCTCGCCGATCTCGTCGAGGAACAGCGAGCCGCTGCTGGCCGCCTGGATCAGGCCGTCCTTGTCGGAGTGGGCGCCGGTGAACGAGCCCTTCACGTGGCCGAACAGCTCCGAGCCGATCAGGTTGGACGGGATGGCCGCGCAGTCGACCACGGTGAAGGTGTGCCCGGCCCGCAGGCTGAGCGCGTGCACCGTCTCGGCGATCGCCTCCTTGCCGGTCCCGGTCTCTCCCTCGAGCAGGAGGGTGGCGTCGGTCGGGGCGACCCGCTGGAGCAGGGCGAACAGGGTGCGCATGACCGGCGACACACCGACCACGCGGCCCAGGCGGTCCTCCACGTACTGCTCCAGCTTGACCGAGGTGTCGTTGGGGACCAGGTCGATCCCGGTGTGGCGGCCGACCCGGAGCCGGGTCGCGCCTTGCACCGTGATGGTGTCCACCCGGGTGTCGCCGTGGAAGGTGCCGTTGGTCGACGCCAGGTCCTTCACCTTGAGACCGTCGCGCAGGACCTGGAGCTCGAGGTGGTAGCGCGACACGGTGTCGTCGGTCAGGACCAGGTCGTTGTTCGGGTGGGTCCCGATGAGGGTGGTCCCGCTCTCGAGCACGCGCTCGATCCCGCGGTCGGGCCCGCTCACCACCGAGAGGCGGAACTGTCGCTCGCGCAGCTCGCCGGTCGCGACGTCGGTGTAGAGCTGGGTGGACGGGAAGATCGGGTCGCTCATCGGGACCTCGAGCGCGCGGCTCGGCGCCGAACGCGAGAGAGGATCAGGCCGGCCAGGATCAGCCCGGTCGGGCCGGCGCGGCCCGCTCCGGCGACGCCGCACCCGCCGGAGTCGCCGCGCGCGCCACCTCCGGCGTCGACCTCGCCGCCGGTCGCCGCGGCGTCGAGCGGCGCGGCCGCGTCTGGCTCGCCGGTCGGCGCGGCGTCGGGGTCGGCCTGGCCCGGTCCGGCGTCGATGAAGTCGGCGTCGGGGAACAGCGCGATCGAGGCGTAGATCTCCTCGCCCGAGCGAGCCTGCCGGCAGGTGGTGCCGGTGTGATAGCCCGCGGCGGTCGCGGTCACGCAGACCCAGCGGGGCGCCACCTCGAAGACCCACAGATCGTCGCCGCCGTAGGTGAGGGTGCGGCCGTCGTCGAGCGTCACGGTCGCCCCGGCGATCGACTCGCCGGTCTCGACGTTGCGCTCCTTGACCACGCCCTTGACCGTGCCGGGCGGCAGCGTGCCGTAGCGGACCGCCAGGTGGTTGGCCACGGCGCGCTCGACGCCGTCGGACGGCGAGGTGACCAGCTGGCCGTCGAACGACATGGCCGACGCGCTGCCGCCATCGAGCAGGAGGGCATCGCCGGCGCCGAGGTCGGCGGCCAGGAAGCGACCCAGCTGGGCGGCGGTCATGCCGAGCGAGTCGGCCTGCCAGCCGTCCACCACCACCAGCCACAGGGTGCGACGGTCGGCGGCGACGGCGACCGCGGTGCGCGGCGCCACGTCGCACGCCATCGCGATCCGGTCCTCGCATGCGAAGCTGGTGACCGCCGCGCCGCCCTGGACCAGGAGCGGCCGCCCGCCGACCGCGCCGACCACCCGCTCCTCGAGCGAGTCGACCACCTGCTCCGGCCGCGACAGGGTCACCTTGGTCCCTTCCACATCCTTGTAGAAGGACACCAGGCCGGACACGTCGTCGTCGCGGGTTCCGGCCCAGGTCGCGGACTGGCCGCGCGCCAGCCCGGCCGGGCCGAAGCCGGCGGGGCGGAAGTAGTCGCCGTTCACCGCCACCACCGCGCCGGCGGCGGCGGCAAAGGCCGACGGGGTGGCGCCGCGCTGGGTGGGCGCCGTGGCGACGAGGTCGATCTCCGCCGAGCTGAGGTCCACCTCGACCACGTGGATGCGCACCGGACCGCTCGCGTCGCGCCAGCGCGTGTAGGTGATCCCGGGATAGGGAGTCTGCGGATCCCCATCCGGTTCGGCGGCGGACGCCGGCAGGACTGGCCCCATCAGGGCCAGCGCGACGGCGCAGCGGTACAACACAAGGCGAGCATATCACTGCGCCGCTGACCGCGACCGCCAAGCGAGTCCGGCCCGTGTATTGAGAGGTGGGTGAGGGAGCTATCAGTCCGGGACGGAAACCCATGACGGATCGGAGAGCTCGGGCTCGTCGGACCAGCGCTCGCACGCGGCGCTCTCGGCGATGATCGCGGCCGGCGGGGCCGCGCGGGCCCCGTACAGGCGAGGCAGCCCGACGGTGAGCGCGGCGAGGCCGAGCAGGAACAGCGCGGTCGCCGCGGCCACCGCGCGCACGCCATCGATCGCGAGGGGCAGGCGCGGGACCAGCGCGGTCATGGTCGAGCTGCGGCGCCGCTCGATCGGGTGGCCGACACGGGTCGGGTGCGGCGCGAGCCGGCCGTTCTCGTCGACTCGCTCCTGGAACACGCCGATCTGGTCGAGCTCGGCGCGAGGCGCCTCGAGGTCGAACAGGCAGATGCACTCGGTGGCGGTGCCGGGCAAGAGGTTGAACATGAGCGCGCTGGCCGACCGCGACATGAAGTAGAGGCCGAGGCCGGCGCCGCCGGGCTTGTCGTCGATCGGCTGCCTCGAGTGCAGGCACTTGTGCAGGTAGCGGAGCAGCACGTCGCGCTCGAACCGGCCGTGGCGGTCGCGGACGGCGACCGCGAAGCGCTGGCCATCGCATCCGAACTCGACCACCGCGCGGTCGGGTGGCCCGGTCAGAGCCGCGGCGCTCGCGCTCGCGCCGGTGCTGGCGTTCGTGTTGGCGGTCCGGCTGCCGTTGCGCGTGATCGGATCCGGCTTCAGCCTGGCGCCGAGCGTCGACCCGGCGGCGAGGCGCGCCTTCGCGCGCGGCAGGACCACGGGCACGCCGGCCGCGATGGCCGGCGCGTCGTAGATCGCGTTCATCATCATCTCGTCGCAGCAGCGCTCGATGCGGTCGCGGTGGAAGCGGCGCAGCCCGACCTCCGCCGCGAACGAGGAGATCTGGCGGACCGCCTCCAGCTTCTCCGGATAGTCGCCGACCAGGAGCGAGTGCACCCTCGCACCCCACGGCAGCACCTTGTCGAGCCCGAAGATGTCGCCGACCAGGAGCCGCGCGGCCATCGCGGTCAGGTCCGACACCCGCAGGTGATCGAGGGCCAGGACGCTCGCCACTCGCTGGTGCGCGCGCATCGCCGCCACGCTGGCGACCAGATCGCCGCGCGGCAGCATCACGACCACCTTGGCGCCGGCCGGGAGGCGATCCGCCAGCGCCGCCATCTCGTCGAGCTCGCGGTCGCTCCCGCCGTCGCCGTGGCCGTCGCCGCCGAGGTGATAGACCAGCAGCTCGGCGGCGAGCGGCCCGTTTCCGAGCTCGGCCGCCGACGATGTCACGTGAACCTCGGCTCCCGCGGCGGTCATCGCGCTGCGGAGAGTTCGACCAAGCGCCGCATCCGGCGTCATGGCGACCACCCGATTCTTTGGCATTGAATGAAAAACCTACCAGCGCCGACCTCGGCGCCCGCTCACCTCGCTCTCCCCTCACGCACGCATGACGACTCCACCCACGGGAGGTGAAACCGCCGCGTGCGCCGGGGACCGCCTCAGTGCTGGGTGGCCCAGGCCTTGGCCTCGGCCGCCGCGTCGTCGGCGCCGGCGTCGGTCAGCTCGCCGGCCGCGCGCTCGGCGAGCTGGTGGGCGCGCACCTTGTCGCCGCCGGTCTTCCACAGCGCGCGGGCCAGGCCGAAGCGCAGCTCGCCGAGCCGCTCGCCGTCGGCGCGGCTCTCCTCGGACAGCGCCACCGCCCGCTCCAGATCCTCGACCGCGCGCGGCGCGCGGCCGCGGGTCAGCTCGACCAGCCCGACGCTGCCCAGCGCCTCGCCGACCAGCGCGTGGTGCTCGCCCAGGTGGAGGCGCCGGATCGCCAGCGCGCGCCCGTAAGTCCGCTCCGCCTCGACCAGCTGGCCGGCGCTCTCGCGCGCGGCGCCCAGGTTCATGAGCGACGCGGCGACCTGCAGGTGGTCCTCGCCCAGCGCGGCGGTCTCGACCGCCAGCGCCTTCTCGTAGTGCGCGATCGCCTTGGCCGGCTCGCCGGCCAGGAGCTCGACGTTGCCCAGGTTGACCATGCCGATCGCGAGGAGCGGGTGGCCGGGGGTGAGCACCTCGTAGCCGAGGTCGAGGGTCTGCTGGTAGACCCGACGGGCCTGCTCGTACTCGCCGCGCGCGGTCAGCACGTTGCCGAGCTCGGTCAGGGCCAGGCCATACTGGCGGTGCTTGACCCCGTAGATGCGCCCGACGATGTCGAGCGCGCGCTGGGCGCGGGTGCGCGCCTCGTCCAGCTGGCCCAGCTCGCGCAGGGTGCTGGCCAGATCGCGCAGCACCTCGGCGACCTCGCCGCTGGCCACCCCGTAGATCTTCTCGCGGATGGCGAGCGAGGCCATCTGGCGCTCGCTCGCGCGCTGGAAGTCGCGCCCGGCGAACGACACCATGCCGGCGTTGCGCAGCAGGGAGGCCTCGAGGCCGCGATCGCCGCCGGCTCGCTGGAGCGGGCCGCGCGCCATGCGCACGAACAGCTCACCCTGGTCGAAGTCCTGCAGCTCGTAGCCGACCACGTAGACCAGCTCGACCAGGGCGCGCGCGCGGGCCAGGTCGTAGCCGGACGTCTCGGCCAGCTCGCTGGCGCGCAGGAGATCGCTCTTGGCGGCCGGGAAGTTGCCGGTCAGCGTCTCGAGCCGGCCGCGGGCCAGGCGCAGCTCGGACTCGACCGGCAGGTAGTCGGCGGTGGGGAGCTCCCCGGCTGCCTCGTCGAGCTGGGCGCGGGCCGGCTCGCCGCGGCCGACGAACACGTTGGCGGTCGCGCGCGACACCAGCGCGCGGATCTTCTCGATCGCCGCCCGGCGGGCGGGGTCCTCGGGCAGCGGGATGCCGCGGTCGAGGACCAGGGCGTCCTCGCACTGGGCGACCGGGCCGAGCGCGTGGACCGAGTCGGCGGCGTTCTCGACCACCTTGGCGTCGGCGGCGGCCAGGAGCTCGACCAGGTCGGCCATCTCGTGCTGGCGCTGGGCCAGGCACGCGCTGCGGCGCTCGTGCAGCTGCTGCGACTGCTTGCCGGCGCGGGTCGCGTCGCACGACTGCCCCGCCATGGCGGTCCAGTCGGACGCGTAGTCGTCGAGCGCCAGGTTGACCGCGACCAGCGCCGGATCCGATCGACCGGCCGAGACCGCGCGGAACGCCTTTTCCACGTCGGCCCGGCGGCCCGGCCACACCGCCGTGATCTGGTCGCCGGTCTCGTCGCACGACCCGCTGCCGGCCAGGACGGCGCCGCGATCGCGCGCCACCCACAGCCCGCCGGCCACCGCGGCCAGCGCCACGACGCCGGCGATCGCGCCGAACAGCATGATCTGCCGCCGGCGAGTGGCCGGCGAGGACATGCGCCACACCGACGGATCCGCCGGGGTCGGCTCGGCCCTCGGCCGGGTCGAGTCGGGTCGCCCGGGCATGAGCTCGGCGATCCGCTCGGAGCCGCGCTCCTCGAACACACCGATCTGATCGAGCTCGGGCCGGGCCGCCTCGATGTCGAAGATGCAGATGCACTCGGTCGCGGCGCCCGGCTTGAGGTTGAACATGAGCGAGCTGGCCGAGCGCGACATGAAGTAGAGGCCGAGCCCGGCGCCGCCGCCGACGCGGTGATCGACCTGCTGCTGGGAGTTGAGACACTTGTCGAGGTAGCGGATCAGCGTCTCGCGCTCGAAGCGGCCGAAGCGATCGCGCACCGCGACCGCGAAGCGCCGCCCGTCGTAGCCGAACTCGACCACGGCGCGGTCGCGTCCGGACAGCGCGTACGCGCCCGACCCGACCGCCGAGCTGCGCGGCAGTCCCGGGTGGGTGTGCGCGCGCGGGCGCGACATCGGCGCGCCGTCCGGCCCGATCGGCGCGTCGTAGATCGCGTTCATCATCATCTCGTCGCAGCAGCGCTCGATCCGCTCGCGGTGCATGCGGCGCAGGCCGACCGCGGCGGCGAACGACGAGATCTGGCGGACCGCCTCGGCCTTCTCCGGGTAGTCGCCGACCTGGAGCTGGTGGACGCGCGCGCCCCAGGGCAGCACCTTGTCCAGCCCGAAGACGTTGCCCAGGAGGAGGCGCGTCGTCATCGCGGTCAGGTCGGACAGGCGCAGGTGATCGAGCGCGAGCACGCCGACCACGCGCGGGTGCGCTCGCATCGCCGCCACCGACAGGGCGAGATCACCGCGCGGCACGACTGCCACGACCTGGCCCCCCGGGGGTAGGCGTTCGGCGGCGGCCGCGATGTCGGCGGTGGCCGCTCCGTCCAGGGAGTGTCCGTTCCCGTTCGAACCGCGCGCGATGTGAAAGAACATGAGCTCGGCGGACAGAGGTCCGGGATCGAGCTCGGATACCGATGCCACCACGCGGATGTCGGCCCCGGCGGCCATCATCGCGGTACGCAGAGTCCGATCAAATTCGGAACTTGGCGTAATGGCCACCACCCCACTTTTCCCCATAGATAGGAATCTATCAGATGGAAGTGTGTATTCCAGCGCGGCTAACTCATCCCTCACCCATTGGGGCGTGCGGGTCGGGTGCTGTCTGCCGTGGTCAGCGGATCTCGTCGACCAGTAGTTACGGGCAGCTGGTTCGCCGACGGAGAGACCGCTGCCCGTCGCATGTCACCCCCTGTGGGTGCGCGACCTCCTCGACGGCGGGGCTGGCGCGATCCGCGATGGCTAGATTCCGCCGCGCGGGGCGAGCTTGATGATGAGCTCGCCGCCGTCGTCGTCGTACGGATCGTCGCCGCCCGGTCGAAGCAGGCGCACCGAGAATCGCATGCCGCCGTCGTCGGGCGACTCGAACAGCTTGATGAGGATGCGGCTGCCGGTCGGCTGGTCGGACGCGCGGGTCGGCGGCACCAGGATCCGCGCGCGGGTCGACCCACCCGGGGCGATGTCCGCGATGGTGCCATCGCCGAGGCGCAGTCGAGCGCTGTTGATCGACTCGATCTCGACGTCCACCTCGCGCGGGTTGGTCGTCGTGTTGAACACGTAGGCGACCGCGTAGGCGATGCGCCCCGAGCCCGGGTTGCCGGTCAGGAACGCGCCGACGTCGACCTCCTGCTGGTCGGAGAACAGGGCATCCCAGCGGCCGGCCAGCTCGCCGCCGCTCGAGTCGTCGAAGATCTGCGGCGCGGCGGCCTCCTCGTCGATCGCGGTCTCCTCGTCCACGTCGGCGGCGCCCTGGAAGTCGCCGGCGACCAGCCAGTTGTTCTGGAAGCCCTCGCCGTCGGGGCGCAGGCCGCGGGCGAAGGTGAGGATGTCGAGCGCGAACCGCGAGTCGACCGCGAAGTCGGCGCCGCCCGGGTGATGGATGCCGGTGCCGGCCGGGTTGGTCTCGTCGAAGATCTCGTCGGTCGGGTAGAGGAAGAGCGAGCTCTGGTCGGGCGAGAGGAAGTTGAGGAAGGCGGACGCCTCGGTGAAGTTGACCCGCAGGCGATCGAGGTCGTCGCCGGCGTCCGGGATGATCGCGAGGTTGGCCCCGTTGGGCGGCACCTGGCTGGCCGCGGCCACGCCGTGGCACTCGCTGGTATCGGAGCAGGTCCGGCCCTGGGCGCCGTCCTGCACCGCGTTGCGGTTGTCGAACATCGGGTTGATGCGGCGCGCGTAGAACGCCAGGTCGATCGGCGTCGAGTCGGTGATGGCCGAGAACAGGAACGACATCAGGCGCTGGTAGTTCTGGTCGTCGGCCGAGTCGCCGAAGATGCGATCGCCCGGGTGCGGGTGGATCGCGCAGCGCGGGTCCTTGCGCGGGCAGACCAGGACCTGCGAGCTGGACGGGCTGGTCAGGCTGACGAAGCAGGCGAAGCTGGCCAGCTGGTCCTCGGGCGAATCGTCCGGGTCGAGGATGAGCGCGCCGGGGCGGCGCTCGCCGTGGCAGGTCTCGCGGGTGCAGCCGGTCGCGATGCCGCCGCCGCCGTTGAGATCGACCTCGCCGCGCAGGATCGGCAGGATGTCGTCGCGGAACACGCCGACATCGAGCCGGGCCGGGTCGGCGCAGCCGTCGTTCCCGTCGGGGCTGCGCGCGGCGATGGCGTCCTCGATCCAGTCGAGGATGGCGCGGGCGGCGTCGGGCTCGACGGTGGTCGACACCCCGCCGGCGTGGGGGACGGTGGCCCTTCTATAGAAGAGGCTCGCGCCCGGCTCGGCGTCGAGGTCGATGCGCGAGACCACCGCCTGGTAGGCCGCCTCCATCTCGTCGCTGCCGGGCGCGGGGCTGACCGGCAGGACGAAGCCGAGCTGGCCGACCGGCGGCGCGTGGCAGGCGGCCGATCCCGAGCAGCCGGCCCCGTCGCCGGCCGCGGTCAGGCCGGGGGCGATGACCTCCTCGAACACCTCGCGGTCGAAGTAGTCGCGCAGGTCGGTCGAGCAGCCGCCGTCGGCCACGCAGGTGGCGGTGGCCGCCTCGATGAAGTCGCGCAGGAGGTCCAGCTTCTCCTGCCCGGCATCGGTCGCCCCGTAGTCGAGCGGGTGCGCCACCTCGCCGGTCAGCGCTCCGCCCTCGAGCGCATAGAGGATGCGGCTCTCGCCCGGGGTGACGAGGTCGACCTTGGCGCGCACCTGCTTGAACGTCTTCACCCGGTCGCAGGCGGTGCCGCTCGCGAACACGGTCAGGCCGCCGCTCCGCCCGGCCGGCGGCTCGGTGTCGGCGTGGCAGCCGGCGGCGATGCAGTCGGCCGCCAGGAGCGGCGCGATCTGGTCGTTCCACACCGCGATGTCGTACGGGTAGCCGGGAGAGCGCTCGGTCTCGGCGTCGCTGCCATCGAGCAAGCACTCGGGATCGATCGATGGCGGGATGCCCGCGGTGCAGCCGGACAGCGCCGCGGCGGCCAGCGCGGCGAGGGGCAGCACCGCGAGCGGCAGCGCGATCGCCGGCCGGCGCGCTGCCGTGAGTGGTTCCTGCTTGTTCGTCATGTCCGCCTCTCGCGCCCCGGCCGAGCGCTCGGCTGCGGCTGCAACCGGCGTTCCAGCGGCGTCGGCGGCCCCGCGGCGACGGCGCATGGGCCGAGCCCACGCTCTTCCCCTCCGGCGCGAGAGATCTAGCACGCTCCGCCGTGGTCGGCGCCGGGCCTGTGGTCGGTGCACCTGGGGCGGGTGGCCCCGCGCTCGCGCGCACCGGTTGTCAGCCATCAGTGGCGGAGGACCACGCCGTAGTCGTCGGAGCGATAGAACTGGGGATAGCGGGCAAACGTGATCGCGCCGAACAGGTTGATGGCGATGCCGACCGCGATGAGGACCTTGCCGGTCCGTCCCAGCGCGCGGCCGCCGACCGCGACGAGCAGGATGAGCAGGACCATGTAGTCGAGCGCGAACCGGTAACCGAACTGCAGCCAGCCGGAGTTCTGGTAGAGGAGGGAGGGGATCGCGACCAGCGCGACCGAGATCCACAGCGGCCGGTGCCACGGCCCGCGCTCGCGCGGCCACAGGAGGAAGAAGAGGATCGGGGTGGTGAACCAGAGCGCCAGGCCGTGGCCGCCGATGACCACGTACGGCCAGTGGGCGGAGAAGCGGGGCAGCAGGGCGAAGCCGACCGCCAGGTTGCGGGCCAGGTAGTCGAGGCTGAACAGGCCGCTCTGCTCCATCTGCGCCTGCTGGCGGACGGCCAGGTAGGAGTGGCCGAACTCGGTCGGCTGGTCGAAGCGGGCCAGGTTGAAGGCGACGCCGGCGATCGCGATCACGACCACCGGCGCGGCGAACCGCGCGCAGAGGAGCGCGAACCGTCTCCGGTCGGGGCCGGCCACCCGCCAGGCCTCGAACAGGAACAGCGGGAACAGGAACGCCATCGGCGTGCGGGTCATCGCGGCCAGCCCGAGGCAGAGGCCGGCGGCGATCGGGTGACGGGCCTGGACGGTGGCGAGCGCGTAGCCGAGCGCGAGCGCGACCCCGACCACGTGGGCGGTGAACCACACCCGCCCCTGCACCGCGGAGAAGAAGAAGACGGTGCCGAACGCGAGGCAGAGCGCGAGCCACAGGTCGTCGGCCGGGGTGCGGCGCGACAGGCCGGCGGCGCGCAGGCGGCCGAGGGTGAAGAAGGCGAGCGGCAGGACCAGCGCCGCGACGAGCACGGTCGGCGCCACGTCGTTGGCGCGGCGGCCGTGGACGGCGGCCTGCGGCAGCATCAGCACCGACGGGAACGGCGGGAACGACACGTAGTAGCTGGTGCCGAGCGAGCGGCGGATGCGCGAGACCGGCAGGTCGTCGCCGACGGTGGTGCGGAACTGACCCTTCCACTTCTTGCTGGTCAGCCGGCGGCCGCGCACCTCGGTTCCGTCGTCGAGGAGGACGGTCTCGACCACCGCCCAGTCGTCCCCTTTTTCGGGCGGCGGATCGATCGCCAGGCGGCCGTTCAGCCACGCGTCGGCCTGGAAGACGAAGTGAGGGTCGGTCGACTGGTGGGACAGGCGAGTGGCGGCCACCGCGCAGAGCACCGCCAGGGCAAAGGCGTAGAGCGCGAGCGGGGTCCACCAGCGCTCGAGCCAGCCGCGCGTGGGGCCGCTGGCGCGCACGGATCCGACTTGCCGCTCCTCGGGGCTCATGAGGCGCGCGATGGTACCATCGCGCGGTTGACCGACCAGGTGCCCGGAGCCCGATGGCGCGAGCGGCCGGCGTGGCGCGCCACCGTGATCGCCGCCCCTGCGCTGTTCCTGGCCCTGGTGTCGTTCTGGGAGATGGTGGTGGTGTCGCGGGTGCGGGTGCGGGCGCCGTCGGAGCGCGACTGGCAGGCGCTGTCGGCCGCGGTGCGCGCCGCCCACCGGCCCGGCGATCTGATCGTGTTCGCGCCCGGGTGGATCGATCCGCTCGGCCGCCATTACCTGGGCGACCTCATCCCGCTCGAGATGGCCGGGCGGATGGACGCCGCGCGCTACCCGGTGATCTGGGAGGTGTCGGAGCGGGGCGCGCGGGCGCGCGAGACCGCCGACCTCGAGCCGGACCGGAGCCAGGATTTCGGCCGGCTGACCCTGCGCCACTACCGCCAGCGCGCGGCGGTGGTGGTCACCGACTTCGCCGCCGCGCTGCCCGGCGCCGAGGTGAGCGGGCGCTCGCGCGGCGCCCCCAGCGTCCTCCTCGAGGAGGTCGGGTTCGAGGCCCACCGCTGCGTGGTGGTGGTGCCGGCGCCGGACCAGACCGTGCGGATCCGCTACCCGGCGGTCGAGCTGGGCGCCGAGCTGGTCGGCCACGTCGGGCTGGCCGACGTGTTCACCCGGCGCGACGTGCGCGATCCGGCCCGGCTGGTGGTCTCGATCGACGGACGGACCGTCGCCGACCTCACCGTCGGGGTCGACGACGGCTGGGTCCGCTTTCGCGCGCTGACCACGCCGCACGCCGGCGCGGTGGTCGAGATCGCCGCCACCGCGATCGGCCCGCGCGCGCGCGACCGCCGGGTCTGCTTCGCCGCCGAGGCGCGCCGGTGAGGATTCCCGGCCAGAGGGTCCGCCGCCGCCTCATCGCCGCCGCCCTCGCGGTCGCCGCGCTCATCGCCGTGCTGGCGACCCAGCGCCACACCGGCATCGCCCGCGACGAGGTCCCCTACATGACCTCCGGCGCGAAGTACGCCCGCTGGTGGATCGACTTCGCCAGCCTGCGCGACGGCACCACCAGCGAGAGGCGGATCACCGACACCTTCGGCGGGGCCCACCCGACCGACAACAATCGCGAGCACCCGCCGCTCATGAAGACGCTGTTCGGCCTGTCGCGCATCCTGTTCTGCGACGTGCTGGGCTGGGCCTCGGAGCTGACCGCGTCGCGCCTGCCGACCGCGGTGCTCCACGCCGCCGCGGTGGCGATGATCTTCGGGCTCGGCGCCCAGCTGTGGGGCAGCGCGGCCGGCCTGTTCGCGGCGCTCCTTTTCCTCCTGATGCCGCGCGCGCTGTTCCACGCCGGGCTGGCCACCTTCGACGCGCCGATGGTGGCGCTGTGGCTGGCCACGCTCCTGGCCTACCACCGCTCGCTCGCGTCGCGCTGGTGGAGCATCGGCCTGGCGGTCGCCTTTGGCCTGGCGCTCGCGACCAAGCACAACGCGCTCATGCTGCCCGGGGTCATCCTCCCGCACTACGCGTGGGTGGCGTGGCGGCGGAGCCGGGTGGCGGTCGGCGACCCCGCCGCGGATCCATCCAGCGCGGCGGCGAGGCCGGGCCGGCTCGTCCGGCTGCGCGGCTTTGTCCGCGCGCTCGTGCGGATCCAGCCTTTCCTTGTCCCCGCGCTCGCGGTCGGCGGGCCGCTGGTCCTCATCGCGGTGTGGCCGTGGCTGTGGTTCGACACGGTCCAGCACGTGCGCGACTGGATCTCGTTCCACACCCACCACGTGCACTACAACTTCGAGTACCTGGGCGAGAACTACAACCACCCGCCGTTCCCGTGGCACGTCGCCCTGGTGACCACGCTCTTCACGGTCCCGGTCGCGACGCTGGCCGCGGCGGTGGTCGGCGCGGCCCACACGGCCGCGCGCGTGCGGCGCGGCACCGCGGTCGATCCGGACCGCGCTCCGGTTCTCCTCATGGCCCTGTCCGCGGCGGTGGCCATGGGCGTCTTCCTCATCCCGACCACGCCGATCTTCGGGGCCGAGAAGCACTGGGCCCCGGCGATGCCGACCTTCTGCCTGCTGGCCGGCGCGGGCATCATCTCGGCCGGCGATCGAGTGTGGCGCGCGCTGGTCATGCGCCGCTGGATCCCGGTGACCGGCGGCTTCGCCCGCCCGGCCGGGGCGATCGCGGTCGGCCTCCTGGTCGCGAGCGCGGCGCTCAGCGAGACGGTGGCCGCGCAGCCGTACCCGCTCTCCTCCTACAACGCGCTGGCCGGAGGGGCGCCCGGCGGGGCCGATCTCGGCATGAACCGCCAGTTCTGGGGCGTGGCGGCGCGGGGCGCGCTTCCCTACCTCGACGAGCACGTCGCGCCGGCCTCCGGCCAGCCGCCGGTCCCGGTCTACACCCACGACGCCTCGCCGGCCTGGGGGCTCTATCGCCGCCTCGGCCTGCTCCGCGCCGGCCTGCCCGACGCCGGCGGCGAGGAGCGCGGCGTCCAGCGCTCGCGCGCGGCGCTGGTGATCCACGAGCGCCACTTCGCGCGCCACGACATCATGATCTGGCGCGAGTACGGCACGGTGCAGCCGGCCTTCGTGCTGACCTTCCAGGGCGTGCCGCTGGTCAGCGTCTACCTGCGCCCGCCGCCGCTACGGCAGGATGTCGGCCACTGAGTCGAGCACGCGGGTCGGCTGGTACGAGTAGCGCCGCACGTCCGCCCGCGCGGTCACCCCCGACAGCACCAGCACCGTCTCCATTCCGGCCTGGACCCCGCCGATGATGTCGGTGTCCATCCGGTCGCCGACCATGATCGTGTTCTCGGAGTGGACGTCGAGGTAGTTGAGCGCGGTGCGCATCATGAGCGGGTTCGGCTTGCCGATGAAGAACGGCCGCACCCCGCTGGCCGTCTCCATGAGCGCCGCCATCGCGCCACACGCCGGGGTGAGCCCATTCTCGCTCGGGCCGGACGCGTCCGGGTTGGTGGCGATGAAGTGCGCCCCGGCGGCCAGGAAGCGGATGGCGCGGGTGATCTGCTCCAGGTTGTACGCGTGGGTCTCGCCCAGGACCACGTACTCCGGCTCGTGATCGGTCAGCACGAAGCCGACCTCGTGAAGCGGCTCGCTGAGCCCGCTCTCGCCGATGACGAACGCGGTCGATCCGGACGGCCGCTGGCTGGCCAGGAAGCGCGCGGTCGCCATCCCGGAGGTGAAGATGCGCTCGCGCGGCACGACCAGCCCGCTGGTGGCGAGCCGGTGCGAGAGATCGCCCGGGGTGTAGAGCGGGTTGTTGGTGAGGACCAGGTACTCGGCCTTGCGCTCGGCCAGGCGGCCCAGGAACTCCGCTGCGCCGGGCACTGGCGCCCGCCCGTGGACCAGGACGCCGTCCATGTCGATGAGGTAGCTCTTGGGCGACGACATCGCGCCTCCTTCGTGGCTGGCGGTCAGTGACCACCGGAGCGCCGCGGCCGGGCGTTCCACAGCGGCACCATCAGCAGCGCGCCGATGACCGAGAAGCCGATCATGCTCGGCGCCCACGATCCCCAGCCGAACGAGTCGATGAGCCAGCCACCGCCCGCGCCCATGACCGATCCGCCCAGGTACTGCATCCCGTCGAACATGCCGGCGGCGGTGGCCGCGGCGCGCTTTCCGCCGAAGTCCATGGAGGCGGTGCCCGACAGCATCGAGTGCACCATCGAGATCGCGAACGAGTTGACGGTGAAGGCGACCACCACCGCGGTCACGCTGGGCGCCCGCCACACCACCGCCAGCGAGATGACCTGGAGTACATAGCCGAGGAACGCGACCGGCGGGCGGCGGTGGCCGAACACGAGGTCCGACAGGTAGCCGGCCGCGAACGCGCCGGCGATGCCGGCCACCACGATGATCATGGCGTTCTTCTGGAAGACCGGGCTGTCCAGGGTGAGGTGCTGGACCTCGGCCATGTAGCGGGGGAACCACTCCTCGAACCCCTTGCGGACCAGGCCGGTGCAGAACTCGGCGGCGGCGATCGTGATCGCGACCGGGTTGGTGAAGATCCGGCGGACGACGTAGCGGAGTGTGATCGGCTCGGTGTCGCCGCTGGTCGCGTCCTCGGGGTCGAACTCGCCCAGGCCCGCGTCGGCCGGGCTGTTCTGCACGAACAGGTAGGTGAGGACGAAGAAGACCGCCACGATGATGGCGGGCAGGAAGAACTTCCACTGCCAGGGCAGCGCGACCACCACCGCGGCGGTCATGAGCGCGTAGACCGCGGCGCGGCCGCTCTGGATCATCGAGCCGAAGATCGCCGAGAAACGGCCGCGCTCGGCCACGTGGAACCAGCCGGCGTTGACCTTGATGAGCGACAGCGCCGAGTACGACTGGAAGTACATGTTGAGCGACCACATCGTGGCCAGGAACGCGAGCAGGAGCGTGCCGGTGCCGAGGAAGCCGAGGTAGGCGCCGAGGCCGAACGAGACGTTCCAGACCGCCGCGCCGGCCGCGCCGATCAGCATCGCGCGGCGCCCGCCGATCCGGTCGGCGATCGGCCCGTTGAAGATCGCCGACAGGCCGTACAGGAGCGTGCTGAACGTGATGATCCAGCCGATCTGCGTGCGCGAGAACCCGTACTCGTCGGACAGCGCCTTGTTGGCGAAGGCGAAGTTGTAGCGCGCCATGTACATGGCGGCGTAGGTCAGGCCGAGCACCAGCCAGTTCTGCATCCGCCGGTGGCGGAACGCGCTCGAGTGCGCGGGGGCCCGGCCGATCGGCACATGGCTCGAGGACGACATCGTCGCCGCTCATACCGCGGGCCGTGGCGGGCTGTCCACCGGATCCCGGCCAGGGTCAGTCCCAGATCCAGAACTCGTCGACGTTGAGGTGACCCCAGGCGCCGCTCTCCTCGTCGACCAGCACGATCTGTCCGATCCGGCCGGCGTGGGACGCGACGTTCCACAGGACCTCTTCCATCCGCTCGCTCTGGTTGCCGGTCGCGGTCTTCTCGCGCTTGCCGTCGACCCACAGCTCGACCCGCAGGGTGCGCGGGTTGCGCCCGCCCGACATGCGGAAGGTGATCCGGCTGCCGGCCAGCGGGAAGCTCGGCGAGGTCAAGGTCCCGACCGCCTCGTCGGTGCCGTGATAGCTGGTCGCGAAGTAGCGGCCGCCGTAGCGCCGCACCGCGCCCTGGTTGCCGATCGGCCCCGAGGCCGGGTGCTTGCCCCACGCGGTGCCGGTCGGGCGCCAGCCGTCGAGCCGGCCGCTCTCGAAGTCGAACAGCACCCGCGCGCCGGGTGGCACCGGCATCGGGCGGGCCGGCACCCAGACCGAGCGCGGCGCCACGTCGGCGCCGCCGAACACGTGCGGCGATAGCGCGGCGGGCAGGAAGTCGTCCATGCGGTACGACTCGCCCAGGCCTGCCAGCTCCGGGCCGACCGGGCGGTCGTCGAGGATCACCTCGGCGAAGCGCTGCTCGCGGAGCGCCTCGCGCACGCCGCGCGCCCGCCAGGTCGCGCGCTGCTCGCGGGTCATCCGCTTGCCCTGGCTCACGTCGAGCAGGCCCATGCGATGGGTGTAGAGCGGCTTGCCGGCCATGACCGGGTACCACGGGTGATAGGGCATGAACACGTCGCCGTCGACGGCGCGGAGGTGCTCGATGAGCGCGTCACCGGCGGCGCGATCGCGCTCGGCCGGGATGAACCGGCCCGGCTGCCACCAGGCCAGCGCCAGCTGGGCGCCCAGCGCGGTGGCGGCGGCGAAGCCGAGCGCGGCGGCGGCGCGGGGGCCGTGGCGCGGCACCGTCGACGCCGCGCCGGCCAGCGCGGTCACCGCGGCGCCGGCGCTGATCGCGCCGGTCACCATCGCCGGGATGAACGCGTTGAAGTGGGCGAACTCGGTGCCCCAGCCGATCGCGCCGACCAGGACCGAGACCGCGAAGATCGGGGTCCAGTAGACCAGGGCGCCGGCGCCGGGCGGGCGGCGGCCGGTCGCGCGCGCGGCGATCGCGACCGCGATGAGGCCCGCCGCGATGAGGGCGGTCATGACCGGGAAGTGGCCCAGGATGTGGCCAAAAGACTGCGCGAAGCGATCGCGGCTGAAGTCGTGAGCCTGGTGGATCTCGAACACGTAGGTCCAGAACCAGCCGCCGGTGGCGCGGTTGAACAGCCACGCGCCGCCCAGGCCGACCAGGCCGGCCACCGTGATGAAGATCGGCAGGCGGCGCCAGTTGAGCACCAGCAGCGCGGCGCCACCCGCGGCCACGTAGAAGACGCCGGTCTGCTTGCAGAAGAACGACAGCGCCAGCACGGCGGCGGCCGAGCCGATCCGCCGCCGACCGGCCAGGCCCGGCACCCGCGCCCACACCCGGATGGCGAGCAGACCGCCGACGATCATCGCGAGGAAGAGCGTGTCGGCGCGGACCAGGTCGTACCAGCCCTCGACCCACGGGTAGGTCGCGGCGATCAGCCCGCACGCCAGCACCGCGCCGGCCCAGGCGACCAGGCGCGCGACGCGGCCGCCCGGCTCTCGCTCGCGGATGATCGCCTGGACGGCGAAGCCGAGCGTCGCGGCCAGTGCGAGCAGCGAGACGATGCGTCCGACCGCGTAGCCGATCCCGACGATGCCGCTGAGGAGCGCGAGCAGGGCCGGATACAGCGGCGTGTACAGGTAGGGGATGAAGTCGAGGCTGGGCTCGACGTAGATGCCCTGGTGCTCGGCCAGGCGAGCGGCGTGGCCGAGCAGCCCGCCCTCCATCCACTCGAGGTCGTACGGATAGCCGACCCGCGAGAACACGGCGTACGCCATGAGGCCGAGCTGGGCCAGGGCGGGCGCGATCGGCACCAGCCAGAGCAGATCGGCGGCCAGGACGCGCCGGGACCGGCGCTTGAGCTCGTTCACTTGCGCACCTCGATCGCGCCGACCTCGGCGCGGTCGTCGACCACATGGGTGGACTTGCTGGACGCGGGCCGGCGCTGGTCGCGGCGGAACAGGCCGACCCACAGGCGGTAGCGGCCCGCGCGCGCGCCGGCCGGCACCGTGACCTGGCGCGTGTAGCGCAGGAACTGACCCGCGCGCCACCAGGCGAGCGGGCGGGGCGGCTCGTGGTCGCCCTGGAAGCGCGAGCCGCCGTCGGCCTCGAAGTGAGCGAACACCTTCCAGCCGCCGTCGAGCGGACCGCGCGCCTCGAACGTGTAGGTCACCGGGAACGACGCGCCCGGCGCGACCGGCTGGGCGGGCAGGTCGACCGCGAGCAGGCGGACCTCGTCGCCCAGCTCGACGTCGAGCGGGTGAGCGATCGACGGTCGGCCGGGCAGGAGCGCCTCGGCCGCGCCGGCCGGCACCTCGCTCTGGTCGTACCAGCTGGCCAGGGCGTCGCGCACGTCGCTGCACTCGCGGCGGTCGCCGCTGAGGTCGTGGGTCTCGCCGGCGTCGCGATCGATCCGGTAGACCTCCCAGCTCGAGTGCGGGCTCACGTTGTAGATGACGTGACAGGTGCGGCTGGCCGCGGCGCGCATCTCGTGGTTGCCCTCGTAGGAGAGCTCCTGGAAGACGACTCGATCGTCGGCCGGGGCGGCGCCAGCCGGAGCGGCGCCGGCGATGACGTCGACCAGCGATCGCCCGGCGGTCCCGGGGACCGGCGCGGCCCCGGCCAGGTTGGCCAGGGTGGGCAGGATGTCGATGTGGCCGACCGGCATCGCGATGCGGCGAGCGGGCAGGCCGGGGACCCGGATGATGAGAGGCACGCGGGTCTGCGGGCCGTACAGGTGATAGCCGTGCAGATCGACCCCGTGCTCGCCGAAGCCCTCGCCGTGGTCGCCGGTCACCACGATGACGGTGCGGCGGTCGAGGCCGCGGCGGGCCAGCTCGTCGAGCAGCCGGCCGATCTGCTGATCGGTGAAGCGGATCTCGCCGTCGTAGAGGTCCATCGGGCGCGAGCCGAACGCCGCCGGGCCGGGGTGCGGCTCGTAGTCGGCGTGCGGGTCGTAGTAGTGGACCCAGAGGAAGAAGCGCTTGCCGGCCAGGTGATCGAGCAGGCCGATCGCCTTGTCGGTCTGCTCGCGCGACGAGGTGCCGCGAGTCTTGGCCGGCCCCTCGCCCGGGATGCCCTTGTGCAGGCGCTGGTTCTGGTTGTCGTACTCGTCGAAGCCCTGGTCCATGTGGCGCCGCTTCTCGAAGTACCAGTAGTTGAGGACCGCAGCGGTGGCCAGCCCGCGCCCCCGCAGCACCTCCGCGATCGTGGTGTTGTCGTCGGACAGCCCCGGCCACTGGTTGGCGATCTCCGCATACGAGACCTGCAGCGGATACCGCCCGGTCAAGATGGCCGGGATCGAGTAGCGAGTGGACGGAGCGTGGGCCCAGGCGTTCTCGAACAGAGCGCCCTCGCCGGCGACCCGGTCGAGCCGCGGCGTGGTGGCCCGCCGATAGCCATAGGCACCCATGTGATCGGCGCGAAGCGTATCGACGGTGAGCAGCAGGACGTCGAAGTCGGCCGGCACCGACGGAGGCACCGCGGCGAAGCTCGCCGGCGGCGCGGCGCGGAGCGTGGCGTCGCCACCGACGCAGTTGTTGTCGACCCCGTCATCCGGAACCTCGACCGCCCCCGGGTGAATGGCGCGGTCCCCGTCGTCGCAGTCGCCGCCGCCGAGGAACCGACTGTACCCATCGCGATCGAGATCGCCCACCCCGCGAAGCGCGCGGGCGAGAGCACCCCCCCATCCACTGCGAGCCACGGCGGCCGCACGAGCCGGCTCGGACCCGCCGGCCCACAGCGCGATCGCCGCCAGCACCAGGAGGAGCAGCGCAGGCCAGGCCCGCCGGACCACCGCGCGGCGGCCCGAAAGATGGAGCGCGGCCCGCGATCCGATCGGCCAGGCCGGAGCGAAGAGCGCGGCGGCGAGGAGAGCGACCCATAGCGGACGAAGCGGGAGCAAGGAAAGCGTCGGCCAGAACCGGATCGCAGCGCAGACGCCGCCGGCGGCGACGAGCGCGAGCGCGGCGCGGACCGGAGCGCGCGGCGACGTCAGCGCGCGGGCCAGGGCCGGGTGTCCCGCCGGATCCCGGGCCAGGCGGCCGAGGGCGAGCTCGATCGGCCGCGCGACGAGAAACGCGGCCAGCCCGGCGACGACCAGCGCCGCGAGGGCGAATCCCATGGCCGACGCGATGATGAGCCCGACGTGCTTTCGGGTGGCCAGCGAGTGATAGGCGAACCAGTAGGCCAGACCGAGCGAGCCGACCAGGGCCGGAATTCCAGCCACGACGAGCGAGAGCGAGGCGAGCGACCGGGGACCGCGAGGCTCCCGCCGCGACCGCGCCAGCGACGCCGCGACATCGCCCAGCCGGGTGATCCGCCCGAGCCCGATGGCCGCGGCCGCCACCGCAGCAGCGATCAGCGCGCCCGCCACCGCCGAGCTGGCGCCCAGGAAGACGAGCGCGCGCAGCTTGCTGCCAGCCTCCGGGGCGAACTGGTCGAGCCCGCGCCACGACCAAACCCCGTCGATGACCCCCGCCGCGGCGCCCGCCACGGCGCCGGCAACCAGCGCCGCGCCGACCCACCGGGCCGGGCCGCGCGGGCCGGTCTCGGGGTCATACTCGGGCCTGGCCCCGCCGGGCGACATCGCGTCCAACTCTACACGCAGCCGGGAGAAAAAGCCTGTCGGGCCGGGCGCAGGCGGCGGTCGGCCGCACCGTCACGCTGCCTCCGCGTCGTCAGCCAGAAGACCAAGGACGGCGACCGGCAGCGGGACGAGGCTAGTTCCGCCGCCCATCGCGTTCTGCAAGCCCGCGAGCACCTGGTTGGCCTTGTCGTAGAAGTCCTCGTGCGCACGGGATGTGATGAGGGATGCCCTGGGTTGGTCCGGCTGCGCGTGCTCACGGAGGAGTGACAGATAGGTGCCATGGTCGCCGGCCGCCAGCACCCTGGCAGCTTCCTCTCCTCGCGCGCGACAATCTTGAAGCCACGAGGCCACACGGCTCATGAATCGCTGCCGGACATCGCGCCTTTCCGGGCGGGCCAGCTCGGTGGCGATGTTCAGCGCCTCGGGAATCGAGACCAGAACAAGAGACTCGCAGCACTTGCCAGGACACCCCCGATGACACGCAATCGTCTGTCCCGTTCGTTCTGCCAGCACGGGCAAGCGCCTGTCTGCATCACCGGCGCCGGCGTAGATCGCATCCAGGACGCTCAGCGCTTCATCACCGGAGACAGCTCGCAGCGGCGACAACTCGCCGGTAGCAAACCGTGGCTCGGTCACGAGCGCGTCCACGATCTCGTTGAGCGCCACCTCTTCCGGAGGCCGATCCATGCGCAAAGAGATTACCGGATCCGTCTCGGTTGGCAGGGCGACTCGCGGCGTCACGAGGGTGGTCGAGATGCCAGCGAACGACCCTGACCGGTGGATCGCCGAGGCCGTTCCTCGTCCGGCGGCGAGCGCGCGCCCGGCTCGCGACTCAGTCCCCGCTCGGCGACAGGCGGTCGAGCCGGGCGCGCTCGGCGGTGAGGCGTACCGGTGTCGGCTCGGCTGCCACGGGCTTCTCGGCTGACATGGAGCTCCCTCGGCGCCCCGGCTACCTCGGCGGACATCGAGGGCCGCATGGGCCCCGCCCCCGGAGAGCGCAATGTCCGCCGGCCGGATCGGAGTGACGACGTTCCCGCCGGGGCAGCGCCGGATCTCCGCGCCGTCCTGCCCGGGCCGGGCCCCCGATTCGTCGCGGGCGGCGCGATCGATGTCACTCCGCCGGAGCGCCGCTTCGATGTCCGCTCAATCAAGAAGGGCGCGATGTCCGCTCAATCAAGAAGGGCGCGATGTCCGCCGGCTGCGCGGGCCGCGCCGGCCAGAGGAGGAGGCCAGCCCGGAGGCGGCGTCGAGACGAGGAAGCGACCCGCGCTGGTGATGAGGTCGGTCCTGGGGGTTGCTCTTGCGACGGGCCGGTCGGTGCATGGCGCTCGAGCCGTCCGTGCAGGCGTGGTCACGGGCCGACATCCCAACCGGGACGCTGCCGCGCGGCCGTCGGATGCCCTCGCCGAGGCGAGCATCGATGTGCGCCCCGGCCGTGCGAGCCGGCATCGCCTCGGCCCCGAGGCAACCATCGACGTCCCTTCCGGGCCGGCACAGGGGGCCGAGCCGGAGCTCGCACGTCGCCCGCCTGAAGGCCGCGCCGCGCGATGCAGATCAGAGCGGACTGCCCGGGCAGCCCTCGGTCCAGGGGGCAGCCCGACCCCGCACCTGCGGGTGGATGACGGGCCGGGACGCCGAGCTCTGCATCCGATCAGCCGCCGAGCATCGGCAGAGTGCATCAACATCGAGCTCTGCCTTGATCGAGCTCTGACTTGATTGAGCGGACATCGAGCGCATCGGCAGAGCGGACATCACGCGCGGCCTCTGGGGGCCACCGGACTCTGTCCGGACGGAGTGGCCGTCGGGCTCTGTCTTGATAGAGCGGACATCGGCTCCGTCGGACGCTCGGACAGAGTGGACAGCTGGCTCCGCCCGGACGGCGATCGGGCTGCGTGGGGAGGGAGCGGCCATCGTGTTCAGCCTTGATGGCGCGGGCATCGAGCGAATGCCCGGCGGCGCGGCACCGGGGCGGTGCCCTGAAAGAGCGGACATCAGGCTCGGCGTCCCGGCCTGGCCGGCATCGGGTCGCTCCCCGGGAGCGGTCGTCGCGCGCTGTCTTGATAGAGCGGACATCGGAGCGCGGGCCTCGGCGGTCAGGGGCTCGCTCGTGCCGCCTTGCCGCTGTGGACCCTTGCGCCCGGTCGGCCGGTCGGCCGCCTCGCCTGGCTCGCCCGCCTCGCCTGGCTCGCCCGCTGTCCGGCCGCGTGGCTCAGCCGGCGCCGGGGCCTGGCGACGGGTGGTCGAGTCGGGTGCGCTCGGCGGTGAGGCGGGTGTGGACGCGGCGATCGGGGGCGGTCCGGAGGACGGTGGCGGCTCGTTCGACGAGCGCGCGCGCGCCGGGGAGGTCGCCTCGTAGGCGGTGGCAGGCGGCGAGGTCGACGAGGGCGTCGGCGAGGGCTCGGCCGCGGCCGGGGAGTTTTTCCCAGAGGGCGATGGATCGCTCGAGGATGATCTCGGCGGCGGGGAGGTTGCCCTCGGCGGCCAGGGCGCGGCCGGCGAGGGCGAGGCAGCGGGTGCGGGAGGCGGTCGGGGGTGGATCGTCGGGGCGGCAGATGGCGACGGCTCGCTCGAGGGGCGGGCGGGCCCGGGCTGGCTGGCCGGCGTCGAGCCAGGTCTCCACGAGGTTGAGGAGGGAGACGACGACGAACCAGTGGCCGGGGCCGTGGGTGATCTCGTCGAGGGCGACCGCTCGGGCCACCGCGGCGGCGGCCTCCTCGTGGCGGCCGCCGGCGGCCAGGCTGGCGGCTCGATAGTTGTTCAGGCGCGAGCGGAGGGATGCGTTCTCTCCGACGCGGGCGAGGGCGACCTCGGCGACCTCGGCGATGGCCTCGGCCTCGTCGGTGCGGCCGAGGCCGGTGCCCAGGACGAGGACCAGGAACACCCAGGTGTTTGCGATCTGCCAGTCGTCGCCGGCCAGGGCCGCCGCTCTTGCTGCGGCGAGCAGGGTGGCTCGCGCCGGGACGGCGTTGCCCATGCGGTGCTCGAGGTTGCCGACCAGGTAGAGGCTGGCGGCTCGCAGGGGCAGGTAGTCGATCGCGGAGGCTTCGGCTGCCACGGCGAGGGCCTGCTCCATGGCCGGTTCCAGGGCGCCGCGGCTCTTCTGGTCCCAGGCGTCCTCGAGGAGGGCGCGGAGGCGGCGCACCTCGGGCGCGATCGGGTCGGGCGGCGGGAAGGCGGCGATCATCGCCTCGAGGTCGGCCGAGCCGTCGAGCGCGGCGCGGCGGAGGGCCTCGCGGTCCTCGTTGAGCTCGGCGATGATGTCTTGCATCGACGGGTAGCGCTGGTCTCGCTCGACCGACATGGCGCGGCGGATCAGTCGCTCGAGCCAGCGCGGCACCGCGGCGCTGTCGGGGAACGGGCGGGCCTGGCCGGTGAGGACCAGGCGGCGGAGGTCCTTGTACTCGAGCGCCTCGAACGGGCGCTGGCGGGTGAGCGCCTGGTACAGCACCACGGCCCAGGCGTACTGATCGGCCCGGCCGTCGACGTCCTGGTCGCGGTGCTGCTCGGGCGCCATGTACTGGGGGGTGCCGACCGCGTGGCCGGTCGGGGTCAGCGATCGATCGAGCGGCAGCGCATCGCCCTCGACCCAGGCCACCTCGCCGGCCGCGCGATCGATCGCCGCGGCGGCCGCGGTGTCGTCGGTGACGGCCGGCTCGTCGTCGGCATCGCCGTCCTCGCCGCGCGCGGCGCGGGCCAGGCCGAAGTCGAGCACGCGCACGCGGCCGTCGTCGCCGATGAGCACGTTGTCGGGCTTGAAGTCGCGGTGGACGACCCCGGCGTCGTGGGCGGCGGCCAGGCCGTGCGCCGCCTGCAGGAAGACGTCGAGCACCTCGTGGAGCGGGCGCGGCTCGCTGCCCAGCCAGCGGCGCAGGCTCAGCCCCTCGACGTACTCCATGGCGATGAAGAGCTCGCTGCCGGACATGCCGACGTCGTGGATCGCGACCACGTTGGGGTGGGCCAGCCGCGCGATCGCGCGGGCCTCGCGCTCGAGCCGGAGGGCGTGGCGTCCGCCGGCGACCCCGGCGCGCAGCAGCTTCACCGCCACCAGGCGGCGCAGGTCGGGATCGTAGGCCTTGTAGACCACGCCCATCCCGCCCATGCCGATCTGGTCGACCACGACGTAGCGATCGATCGCGCGACCGACCAGCGGCGCGTCGGGCGGGTCGGCCTTGCCGTCGTGCGGCTGGGTGCTCCCCTCCTGAAGCCGCTCCGCGCCGCGCCTGATTCGAGGATCGGTATCCCTCACGGAAGCCGGGGAAAACTCTACACGCAGGCGGATGAAAAAGGCTAACGTCCGCCGCTGCTCGTGAGGCAGAGGCTCCTCCGGTACGGCCCGCTGGCGGCGAGCGCCGCGGTCCTCGTCTGGCACTCGCTCCAGTACGGCTTCGTCACCGACGACGCGTTCATCTCGTTCGTCTACTCGCGCAACCTGGCCGAGCACGGGCAGCTGGTCTTCAACCCGGGGCTGGATCCGGTCGAGGGCTACACCAACTTCCTGTGGACGTTCCTGCTCGGCGTCCTGATGCTGCTCGGCCTGCCGCCCGAGGTGATGTCGCTCGCGCTCGGCACCGGCTTCGCGATCGGGACGCTGGTCGTGGTCGCGCGGCTCGGGGCCCACCTGTTCGAGGGCGACAGCTGGTGGGACCAGGTGGCGCCGGCGCTGCTGGCGCTGTCGGCCGGCTACGCCTGCTGGTCGTCGGGCGGGCTCGAGACCCAGATGTTCACCTTCTGGGTCTCGCTCGCGCTCCACGCCTACGCCACCGCCGACGCGGATCCGCGCCGGCTGCGCCGGATCGGCTGGGCCCTGGCGCTGGCCGCGATGACCCGGCCCGAGGGCCTCCTGGTCGCCGCGGTGCTGGGGCTGCACCGGCTCGCGATCGTCGCGGTCCGCGATCGCCGGCTCGCGCGCGGGCGCGACGAGCTCCTCGCGGTCGCCTGGTTCCTCGCCCTGTGGGCGCCGTGGTTCGCGTGGCGCTGGTGGTACTACGGCTATCCGTTCCCCAACACCTACTACGTCAAGGCGGCCGGCCCGGCGGTGGCCGGCTACGACGTGCGCCTGCATGCGGCCGGGCTTCACTACGTGGGGCAGTTCCTGCGCCAGTCGGGGCTCCTCTACGCCGCGCCGCTGGCGCTGGTCGGTCTGCTGGTCGCGCGCCCGCGCGGGCGGCGGTTCGCGTTCGGCAGCGCCGCCGCGCTCCTCGCCGCGGTCTACCTGGTCTACACCGCGCGGGTGGGCGGCGACTTCATGGGCCTCCACCGCTTCGTCATGCCGCTGTTCCCGATCGGCGCCATCGCGGTGGCGTCGGGGCTGCGCGTCGTGGTCGGCCTGATCCCGCCCCGCGCGCGCCGGCTCGCGGGGCCGGCCCTGGCGATGGCGCTGGTCGGCGCGCACGGCGCCGCGCAGCTGCGGCTCACCCGGGAGTCGACACGCCGCGGCAACTACAAGGACGACGGCGGCATCGACACGCCGGCCTTCCTCCGGGTCTATGCCCACGACCGCGCGCTCATCGGCAAGGCGATGCGGCCGTGCATGCGGCCGGACGACTTCGTCATCTACGGCGGGGCAGGGGCCAAGCCGTACTACGCCGGCGCGGCCGGGATCGACGTGTTCGGCCTGGTCTCCGAGCGGGTCGCCCACGAGGTGCCGCGCTCGCGTCCGCGCGCCGGCCACAACAAGTGGGCGCCCGACGCGCTCCTGCTCGAGCACTCGCCGACCTTCGTCTTCTCCTGCTACTCGATCCACCGCGATCCGCGGCGGCCGCAGTGGAACTGCCGGCCGGAGCCGTGGCGGCGTCACGGCTTCGAGCCGGTCACGATGCACGTGCCCGGGCTGCTCGAGAAGGGCGAGTACTACAGCTTCCTGGTCAGGCGCGACCGCGCCTTCACCTGTCCCGGCATCATCCCGCCGGCCGCCGCGACGCCGGCGAGCTCGGCCCCGGCGAGCCCGGCGCCATGACCCGGCGCCGGCGCGGGCTGATCCTGCTGGTCGCGGCGGGCGCGGCGGCCGGCCTGGTCGGCCTGCGCCAGCTGATCGTCACGCGCGATCCGCTCGATCGCCTGGCGCGCGCGCCGTCGTCGTCGCCGGCCGATCCGATCACGCACGACGGCAGCTGGTACTTCCCGCGCGCGGGCCCCTGCATCCTCGGCTTCGAGTCGCCGGACGGCGAGGCCACCCTCGCGGTCGACGGCCGCCAGGTCGCGCGCGGCCGCGGCGTGAACAGCGCGCGGGTCGTGTTCGAGGCCGGTGCCCACGCGGTGCGCTTCACCGCGCCCCCCGGCGCGCGCCTCCTCTGGCACCCGCCCGGCCGGCGCGGCCCGCTCGAGTACGTGCCGCCGTCATCGCTGGATCCCGCGCCGCCCGAGCGGGCCGAGTTCGGCGCCTGGGCCGGCACCTCGCCGCTCGACGGGCTCTTCGCGCTCGCCCTCGCCGCGCTGGTCGCCGGCGTCGCGCTCGCCTTCTCGCTCGACGCGCTTCGCCGCGCCGATCGCCGCATGCTGGCCTGCGCCGGGCTGGTGTTCGCGGTGGCGCTGGCCGCGCGCCTGTTCGATCTCGGCGGGGCAGGGCAGACCTGGGACGAGGACGTCTACTGGTCGGCCGGGCGCAACGACGTCACCAACTGGCTGTCGCTCGACTTCCGGCCCTCGTCGTGGCGGTGGAACCTCGAGCATCCGCCGGTCACCAAGCTGGTCGCGGGCGCCGCGGCGCAGTGGGCCGACGGCTACGGCCCGGCCCGCGCCGTCTCCGCCCTCCTGGTCGCGGTGGCGTGCGCGCTCCTGGTCGCGATCGGTCGCCGGCTGTTCTCCACCCGGGTGGGCCTCCTCGCCGGCCTCATCGCCGCGCTCTCCCCGCACCTCGTCGCCCACGGGCAGATCGTCGGCCACGAGGCGATGGCGGTCTTCCTGTGGGCCGCGGCGGTGCTCGCCTGCCTGGCCGCGCACGACGGCAGCGACGGGCTGGCCGAGTCGGACGCGCGCCGCCGGCTCGCGCTCCGCTTCGCCGGGATCGGTGTGCTGGTCGGGCTGGCGGTCTTCTCGCGCTTCGTCAACCTGCTCCTCGCCCCGCTGGTCGGCGCGCTCCTGCTCCTCGGCGAGCATCCGGGCCGGCGCCGCCGCACGTTGATCCTCGGCGCCGCGATCATCCCGGTCGTCGCGCTGGTGGTCGGCTTCGCGCTGTGGCCGCGCCTTTGGACCTCGCCGTTCCACCACCTGGGCGAGGCGTGGGGCGTGCTCAGCAGCGTGCACGGCGAGGAGCCGTTCCTCGGCCGCATCACCAACCGGCCGCCCGCCCTCATCTACTTCCCGCTCTACCTCCTCGCCACCGCGCCGATCGGCGTCCTCCTCGGCGCCGCGCTGTGGCTGGGCCGGGCCGCGGTCCGGCGCGAGCGCGGCTCGCTGGTGGTCGGGCTGTGGCTGGTCGCCCCGCTCCTGGTCGCGCTGTCGCCGGTCCGCCAGGACGGGGTGCGCTACATCCTGCCGGCCCTGGTCGCGCTCGCGCTGGCCAGCGCGGCCGGCGTCGACTGGATGGTTTCCTGGCTGGGCCAGAAAATCGGCCCGGGGCGCGAGCCGCGCCTGTTCGCCGGCGCGGCCGCTGTCCTGGTCCTCTACCTGGCCGTCGTCTGCTGGCGGATCCACCCCTACTACCTCGACTACTACGGCGAGCAGGTCGGCGGCCCGGCCGCGGTCGAGCGCGACCGCCGCTTCGAGGTCGGCTGGTGGGGCGAGGGCCTGGCCGACGCGGTGGAGTACATCAACCAGCACGCCGCGCCCGGCGCGCGGGTCCACCGTGGCTGCGTGCGGCCCGGCCACCTGACCTGGCTGCGCGGCGACCTGTGGACCGAGACTCGCCGCGCGGCCGACGCCGACTGGATCCTTGTCTACGAGCCGTGGCGGCCGTGCCCGCTGCCGCCCGGCGCGCTCCTGGTCCACGAGGTCGAGGCCCAGGGCGCGCCGCTGGCCCGGGTCTACCAGCGCGCCGCCCAGCCGGCCGCCCGCGGCGGTATGAAATAGCGGCGGTTCGGTCTAGCGTATCTACCCGATGGACCGCCGCCGCTTCCTGCGCACGACCGCCAAGGCCTCGACCGCGATGCTCATCGGGTGTGCCGGCCCGCGCACGCGCACACCCGGGGCGGCCACCGCCCCGCCTGCCGAGCCGCCTTCCGAGCCGCCCGAGCCGGCCGCGGACGAGCCGCGGGTCGAGGCCACCGAGCCGACCGCGCCACCGCCCGCCACCGGCAGCGAACCGGCCGAGCTGGCCGGCGACTTCCCGGACTGGAACCTGGGCGACGACAGCGCGTCGGAGTCGACCATGCTCATGTTCCGCGGCAACCCGACCCACACGTTCTACGGGACCGGGCCGCTGGCCGAGCAACCAAAGCTGCTCTGGCGCACCCGGCTCGGCAAGTTCATGGGCAAGAGCGCCGGCAAGCCGCACGAGTGGGAGGGGACCGGCTGGACCGGCCACCCGCTGCGCTGGGGCAGCCGCGTCTTCATCGGGGCGGTGGACAGCTACTACTACTGCTTCGACGCCGCCACCGGGAAGGTGGTGTGGAAGTTCCAGGCCGGCCGGATGTTCAAGGGCTCGTCCTGCTTCTATCGAGGGCGGCTCTACAGCGGCAACGTGGACAACATCATCCGCTGCCTGGACGGCAAGACCGGCAAGCAGGTGTGGAGCTACGACACCGGGCGCGACTGCGACTCGTCCCCCTGCGTGGTCGGCAACAAGCTCTACATCGGCGGCGAGGACGGCTTTCTCAAGTGCTTCGATCCGGACACCGGCTCCTTGCACTGGAAGCGCGACCTGGGCGAGGGCAAGCACGCGCCGCCCGGCTCGGGCGGGATCGAGTCGTCACCGGCGGTGGCCGACGGCGAGATCTACGTCGGGCACTACGACGGCTATCTCCTGTGCGCCGACGCCGCGACCGGCGCCGAGAAGTGGCGGGCGTCGACCGGCGGCGACACCGACGTCTCCCCGGTCGTGGTCGGCGATCGGATCTACATCGCCGCCGAGACCGAGAGCCCGTACCTGCGCTGCTTCGACCGCTCGCGCAAGGGCAAGAAGGTGTGGGAGCTCGACAACCAGCGCGGCTGGTGGTCGACGCCGGCGGTGGTCGGCGAGCGGCTCTACATCGGCGGCAACGACGGCCTGCTCTACTGCCTCGACGCGAGGAGCGGCAAGGTCATCTGGACGTTCAAGGCCGGTGATGCGATCTGGTCGTCGCCGGCGGTGGTCGACGGCAAGGTCGCGTTCGGCTCCTATGATCCGTACTTCTACCTGCTCGACGCCGAGCGGGGCGAGCTGCTCTGGAAGTACGACATGGGCCAGCGCACCCACTCCACCCCGTGCATCGTGGGCGGCAAGATCTACGTGGGCAGCGCCAACGGCTGGTTCCACTGTTTCGGGTGAGGCGGCTCAGCCGTCGCGATCGGCGTCGCGCAGCCCGGGCTCGACCCGGACCAGTCGCCCTCGCCACACCGCCAGCTCGCGGCGCTCGTCGACCAGGCGGGAGCGCGCCTCGGTGATCTGCGCGCGCATCTCCAGCGGGCTGGGCCCGCCCAGGACCGCCCTCCGGTCGACACGGGCGGCCGCGTCGAGGGCGCGCTCGATCTGATCGCTGGCCACCTGCACCGGGCGGCCGAGCAGATCGCGGGCGCAGTCCTCGATCAGGTCGGCGGTCAGCCCGCGCGGGGCGACCGCGCGCTCCTCGGCGCGCCGCGCCACCGCCGCGACCAGCCGATGAGCCGCGCGCCAGGACAGGCCGCGCTCGCGCACCAGGATCGCGCCGAGATCGGCGAGATGACCCCAGCTGGTGGCCGCCGCCTCCGCCATCGCGCTGGTGTGGAGCTCGAGGTCGCCGACCACGCTGGCCAGCACGCGGAGCAGCCAGAACGCCGCGCGCTGGCCGCCCAGCTGCTCGTCCCAGTCCTCGACCGGGTGGTTGACGTGAGCGCGGCCGCCGGTGCGCGCGTGGGCGAGGCGGGCCAGCTCCCCGAGGACGGAGCCCGCTGGCCGGCCGGGCGCCGGCGACCCCTCGCTGGACGAGCGATCCGCGACGTCGACGAAGCCGAGCCGGTGCCAGGTGAACAGCTGATCGGCGAAGCCGACCAGGTTCGCGACCAGGATGGCGGTGGCGCCGGCCGCCTCCCACATGGCGTCGTTGTGGAGCGCGTCGCGCGTGTTGGCCGCGGTGCCGTCGAAGCCGAGCAGGGCGGCCAGCCGAGCCCGGTCGATCGGAAACAGCGTGCCGACCCCGGCGGCCGCTCCGGCCGGGCTGGTGTTGACCGACAGGAAGGCCGCCTCGAGCCGCGCGTGATCGCGCTCGGCGGCGACGGCGAAGCCGTGCAGCTGGTGGCCGACGGTGGTCACCTGTCCCTCACCGCGGGCGAAGTCCGGCAACACGGTGTGGAGGCCGCGGTTCGCGGCCTCGAGCAGCGCCTCGCGCCACGACCCCAGCGCCTCGAGCACCGCCAGCAGCGCCTCGCGGGTCTGGATTCGCCACACCACCCCGAACAGGTCGTGCCTGCTGCGCCCGGCGTCCAGCATCCCGCCGCCCTCGGGGCCGAGCTCGCGGACGAGCAGGCTCTCGCCCCGGTGCCAGTGCTCCTCGGCGGCCAGCGGACCGTCGCCGCCGCCGTCCGGATCGGCCGCGCGCAGGATCCGCAGGCAGGCGGCGGCGGTGGCGGCGTCGATCACGCCGGCCTCGCCCAGCGCGACCAGCTGGGCCAGGTCGTACCAGTGCACCGCGCGTGCGATCGACGGCAGCGCGAGCGGCGCGCCGCTGCGCGGGTCGAGGAGCGGGCTAACTGGCTCGTCCATCGAGGCGAGATCCTCCGCCGGGTCGATCTTGCTTCGGGATGGGCTCACGCGATCTCCTCGAGCGGCAGAGCTCCGGTCGTGCGGCTGCGGGCGTGAGCATGCCGTCGAACCCGATCAGCTTGCCTCGGCAACGGTGCGGTTGTCCAGGTCGGGCCGGCAGGCGGAGGTCACCATCACCCCTCACGGAGCAACGCGATCTCCCGATGGGCCGCGGTGAGGTGAGGTGAGTCGCGATCAGGCCGGCGGCCGCTGCGGCCGCGTGCGGCGGGCCTCCTCGGTCTCCATGCAGGCCGCGTAGATCGCCAGCACGCGCTCGCAGGCGGACACGTCGGCGCCGAACCGCTCGGCGTTGAGGACCTGGGGGACGAGGTAGAGATCGGCCATCGTGATCTGGTCGCCGAGGCTGAAGCGCCCGGGCTCGGCCCGGACGTGGGTCTCGTACGCAGCCAGGCCGCGCTCGATCCACCGGCGCGCCCAGGCCCGCTGCACCTCGTCGTCGGGCGAGAGGACCTTGCGGACCATCGTGTTCTGCAGCGGGTGGATGCCGGCGTTGACCAGCTGGACCAGCTGGCGGGCGCGCGCGCGCCGGAGCGGATCGTCGGGCAGGAGCGGCGGCGCCGGGATGGTCTCCTCGAGCCACTCGATGATCGCCACGCTCTCGGCCAGGATGCGGCCATCGTCCAGCTCGAGGGTGGGGACCTGCAGCATCGGGTTGAGCGGGGCGAGAACGGCCTGGTGCTCGCCGCTGGCGACGTCCACGAACACCGCGTCGTACTCGACCCGCTTGAGGGCGAGCGCCCAGCGCACCCGCCAGGACGCCGAGGATTGCCATCCCTGGTAGAGCTTCACGTCGAACCTCCTCGGGGCACGATAGCAGATGCGCGGCGCGGCTCCTGCCTGGCATCCTGGTACCCGCGAGGAGTGGATCTGGGTGTCCGCCAAGGACCGACGAGCAACGCAGCCAGCGGGAGGGATCGACGATCCGGATCCGTCAGCTTCCCGGGAGGGGAGGGCGGACGATCGCGCGGCGTTCGAGCTCGACGGCGACGAGCGCGGGGTCCTGCTCGTGCACGGCTTCACCGGGACGCCGTTCGAGATGCGCTTCCTGGGCGAGCGGCTGCACCAGCGCGGCATGACGGTGCGAGGCCTGGCCCTGCCCGGACACTCGACCACGCCGGCCGAGCTCGATCGCACCGCGTGGACCGACTGGTCCGGCCACGTCGGGCGCGAGCTGGATCGTCTGGCCGCGCGCTGCCGGCGCGTGGCCGTGGTCGGGCAGTCGCTCGGCGGGCTGCTCGGCCTGCACCTGGCCGCCCATCGCGGCGCCGAGCTGGCCGGGCTGGTCAGCCTGGCCGCGCCGATCTGGCTGTTCCGCGGGCCGCGCGCGCTGATCGCCGCGCTGCGCGGCGCGCCGGTCCTGACCGGGCTGCGCCCGATCCGCAAGCGCGGCGGTGGCTCCGACGTCGCCGACCCGGCGATGAAGGCGCGCAACCCGAGCTACCCGGTCATCCCGCTGCGCGCGCTGGTCGAGCTGGACCGCGCCCGCGCGGCGGCGCGAGCCGAGCTGCCCTCCGTGCACACGCCGCTGCTCCTCATCCACGCGGTCCACGATCACGTCGCGCCGTACGGGTCGATGGCCGAAATTGCCGCGCGGGTCGGCTCGCGCGAGGTCGAGACGATCACGCTGCCGCGCAGCTACCACCTCGTCGCGATCGATCTCGAGCGCGAGCGAGTCGCCGCCGCGGTGGGCGACTTCCTGGAGGCGCGGCTCGAGGCTCGCGGCGGTGGCGGCTAGCGCCTGGGGCCGGACGCGTTCCAGGACTGGGTGCACATCGGCTTGGTGCCCCGGTAGTACTCGGCGATGAAGAGCAGCTGGATGCCCTTGGCGTCGACGCGGCCGGCCACCGAGAAGCGGCCGTCCACGCCCTGGATGGCGGTCTTGCCGCGCCGGGCGTCGGCCTTGAACTTTCCGCCCCGGTTGGCCACGCCGCGCATGATCGGCACCGACGGGACCGTCACCACCATGGCGCGCTCGCCCGACTGCGACAGCTCGATCGTGACCTCGCGCAGGCTCATGCCCATGCCGTTGCAGTTGTTGGACACTTCCTGGAAGGTGGCGGCGTACTTGCCGGCCATTCGCGGCTCCGGCCGGGCCGGGGCCGGTCGGGGCTGAGCCGCGGCCGCGCGCGCGCCGCCCGCGAGCGGCAGCGCGGCGGCGATGAGCGCGACGCCGGCCAGGCCGGCGCGGCGCAGCGAGGATCTCGTCACCCGGTTCGACTCACGATCCGGTCTCATCGTCTCGCTCAGCGCGTGGAGGCGGTGGGCTGGGACGCGGCCGGTCGGTACAGGAACATGTTGTACGCCGACTTCACGTCGTCGTTCTCGCGCACCACCACGGTGACGAGGTTCGATCCCGGCCAGAGCGGGATGTCCGGCGCAAAGGTCATCTGCGACGTCTTCTGGCCGCCGCGGTTCGAGCGATAGAAGACCTTGCGGTTGTCGACCTTGGCGTCGCGGTTGGAGACGAACACGTACACGTCCTCGATGTGGGTGTCGTCCACCGCCTTGCCCTTCAGCTTGAACGTCGAGCCCGACACCTCGTAGCTGGGCACGTCGATCGACAGGGTCGGCGGGGTCACCTGCCAGGTCTGTGACAGCCCGGCCAGCCGGGGCGCGCGATCGGTCTTCTCGACCTGGCTGCTCCGCACGAAGCCGGACCGCTTGCCGTCGAGGTCGACTCGCAGCCAGTCGCCGATCCTGCCAGTGACGCGGAAGACCGCGCCGCGCGGCGCGCTGGCGATGACGACCGAGTCGGACGATGCCCCCTCGGACACGCGCGTGCTCTTGCCGGTCACCAGGACCTCGCCGGCGATCCGGGCCAGCACCGCGGCGCTCTGGTGGAGCGGGTAGTGCAGCTTCTCCGACACCGCCTCGCGCAGGACCGAGTCGTACACGGTCAGCTCGACCACCACTTCCTTGGCCGCGATGCTGGGCGCGGCGCTGAAGGAGAACTCCACCGCGCTGGTCTGGCCCGGCTTGAGCGGGCCGATCTCGAAGCGGGTCTTCTTGAGCAGGAGATCGGTGCCGGACGCGTTGCGCAGGACCGCGGTGGTGTCGCGCGCGTCGCCCTTGCCGATGTTCTTGATGGTCACCCGCAGCCGGTGCGGCTCGCCCTCCTGCACCACGCCGTCGCCGTTGCCGTCGTCGAGGAGCTGGTGGCTGTAGGCGAACACCGGCCGCTCGGCGGCGACCAGGCGCAGCGCCATCGGCGCCACCCGGGCGGTCGCGCCGCGCGCGTCGCGCAGGTCGAACTCGAGGTGGTCGAGGCGGTCGATCGCCTCCTCGGGCACCTTGATGTAGACCGTCCACGCCTTCGACTTGCCCGGATCGATCTTGCCGAACACGAGCTCGGTCTCGTCGAACAGCTCGTCGTCGGCCTTGACCCGGGCGTGCACCCGGTAAGCCGTCACCGCGCTGGTGTTCTGAACCGAGCCGGTCAGCTTCACCACCTGGCCGGCCTTGATGCTGCGGCCGTTGCCGTCGACCTTGAAGGTGGCGGACAGCGCCGCCTTGGTCGCGCTGGTGGCCGCGTCGCCCTGGGGCGGCGCGGTCCAGTCCACGCTCAGGGCGGCCAGCTTGTCGGACAGCTTCTTGACCTCCTGGGCCCGGCGGGTGGCCAGCAGCTTGCCGGCCCGCTTCACCATCTGCCTGCGGGTCGGCGCGCCGGCCTCGGCGGCCAGGTCGCGCGCGAGCGCGATCTCGAAGTCCATGACGAACTGATCCTCCGGCGGCGGCTCCTCCTCGTCGGGCAGGATCGACTCGTCCTCCTCGTCGGCCGGCACCCCGGCCTCGCCCTCCGGCGGGTCGTCCTTGTCCACGTCGCCCGGCGCCGGCGCCGGCCGCTCGAACAGGTACGACAGCATGTGCTCCGGCTTCGGGCCTTCCTTGGCGTAGGTCGAGTCCAGGTGCGACTTCAGGTCCTTCTCGCGGAAGCTGCGCACCGGCGGCAGGAGCCGGACGAAGCTGTCCGGCCCGTCGTTCTTGGCCGGCACGTACATGCGGCTGAGCTCGATGTCTGGAACGATGCCGAGCGACTGGATCGAGAGGTCGCCGGGGGTGAGGTACTGCGCGATGGTGAGCTTCAGCTTCGAGCCGTCGTCGTTGTCGTAGAGGATCTGCACCGAGCCCTTGCCGAACGTGGTGGTGCCGACCACCAGGGCCCGGTCGAGGTTCTTGAGCGCGCCGGCGACGATCTCCGACGCCGAGGCGGAGCCGCCGTTGACCAGCACGACCAGCGGCTGATCGACCACGTCGCCGGAGTCGCGCTCGGCCCGGCGCGCCTCGCGCTCGTTGCCGCCGACCGTGGTCACCAGGGTGCCCTGGTCGACGAACAGGTCGGCCACCTGGATGGCCTGCTCGAGCAACCCGCCCGGGTTCCAGCGCAGGTCGAGGATCCAGCCCTTGGCGCCCTGCTTGCGCAGCTGGCCGATCGCCTCGCGGACCTCCTCGGTGGATCGCCCGGCGAACTGCTCGAGGCGGATGTAGCCGACCTTGCGGCCGAGCAGGCGCGACTGGACCGAGGGGACCCGGATCTCGTCGCGGACCAGGTCGTAGCGGGTCGGGCTCGGCTTGGCGGCTCGCTCGATCCACAGGGTCACGCGGGTGCCCTTGCGACCGCGCATGCGGTCGACCGCCTCGTTGAGGGTGAGGTTCTCGGTGACCTCGTCGTTGATCTTGACGATGTGGTCGCGCGACTTGATGCCTGCCTGCCAGGCGGGGGTGCCGCGCATCGGGCGGATCACGGTGAGCTTGCGGTTGCGCATCCCGATGACGATGCCGAGCCCGCCGAAGTGACCGCCGGTGTTGACCTCCATCTCGCGCGCCATCTCCGGGTCGAGCAGCACGGAGTGCGGATCGAGCGTGCTCAGCATCCCGTTGACCGCGGCGTACTCCACCTCGGCCAGGTCGGCGCCGGGGTTCATGTTGGCCTCGATGAAGCGGAACACGCGCTTGAGCGAGCTGGCCAGGCGCCACGGAGAATCGATGTCGCGGGTGGAGAAGGTGGCCTGCTTGTCGTTGACCACCACCGCGATCTCGTCGCGGGACTCGTGGGCCTCGACCATGACCTCGGGGATGTTGTACTGGACCGAGTCGAGCGCGGCGTAGAGCATCTTCTTCGGCTCGATGCGGGACGGCTCGACGTAGCTCTCGCGCACCCGCAGGAGGGTGCGGTTGACCACCCGGAGGGCGGCGAGGTTGTGCTTCTGCGCCACGCTCGCGGCCGGTGCACCCGGCTCGGCGCGCACCTCGCGGTCACCGACGGCGATGTCGATGAGTCCCTTCGGCGAGGGCCGGGTGACCGTCAGCAAAAGCGCGGCGAGCGCCGCAGCGCCGATCAGGAGACCGTTTGGACTGATGAGACGACGCATTCCCCCGATTATAGACGGCGGGGGGTGTAGCGGCCAGGAAGCCGGAGGGTGCGGGTCAGTCGGCGCCGTCGACGGCGAGCGGCCCGGCGAACCGGAGCCGGCAGGCCAGCTGGTACAGGCGCTGGGCGCGCGCCGCGCCCGGCGCAGCGGTTGCACGCTCGCGCGCCAGATCATCGAGCAACTGGTCGAGGGCAGGGCCCAGGTCGGCGAACAGACGCTGGATCTCCTCGCGCATCCGGCGCGCCAGGGCCGGCGCGACGCCGTCGGTGCTGACCGCGAGCGAGAGCGGGCCGCGCCGGGCCAGCGCCGGAAAGGCGAAGTCAGAGACATCCGGTTGATCGTGAGCGTAGGCAAGCGCCCCGGCGGCGCTCGCGTCGGCGGCGACCCGGCGATCGAAGGCGGGGTCGTCGCCGTGCGCCACGACCAAGAATACGCCGGAGCACATGTCGGTTCGATATCGATCGGGCCCGACCGCGCGAACCTCGGCGCCGGCGTCGCGCATGCGTGAGGTTCGTTCGTCAGCCCCAGGACCGGCGCCGACCACCAGGACGGCGCGGCCGCTGACGCGCAGGGAGATGGCCAGGGCAGGACGGCGGTCGCTCGGCGTCATGATAAGAAGTGGATCGTAGGAATCCTACCTCGCAACACAGGCCATGGCGACGCGCACGACAGGTGGAACCGGCAGGAAGAAGGCGGCGCCCGGCGCGAGCCGGCGGCGCCCCCGCAAGGCCGCCTCCGAAGAGGAGCCGGAGCTGGACGAGGACGGCGAGCCGCGCGAGGCCGCGTCGGACGGCGAGGACGAGGAAGAAAAGGACGACGACGAAGACGCCGAGCCCGACGGCCACGCCGCGGGCGACGGCGACGACGTGCTCGTCGCCGAGGTGGTCGGCCAGGACGATCTGGGCGAGGCGCCCGACGCGGCCGACGTGGACGCCGAGCTGGAGCGCCTGAGCCGCAGCCGTCGATCCGCATCCGACGATCGCCACCGCCTGGTCAAGCGCGATCCGCTGACCGCCTACGTCCAGGAGACGCGCCGCTTCGCGCTGCTCGACCGCGACGAGGAGCACGCGCTGGCGGTGCGCCTGGTCGAGGAGGGGGCCCCCGACGCGGCGCGCAAGCTCATCGAGGCCAACCTGCGCCTGGTGGTGAAGATCGCGTACGAGTACCGGCGCGCCCACCGCAACCTGCTCGACCTCATCCAGGAGGGGAACATCGGGCTCATGCAGGCGGTGCGCAAGTACGACCCGTACAGAGGGGTGAAGCTGTCCTCTTACGCCGCCTGGTGGATCCGCGCCTACATCCTCAAGTTCATCCTCAACAACTGGCGGCTGGTGAAGATCGGGACCACCCAGGCCCAGCGCAAGCTGTTCTTCAACCTGCGCAAGGAGCGCGAGCGG
>Ga0193753_10000369_pt1 | contig 44921 bp, 43 predicted proteins | sample H1c2metaG_FD_144925 | JGI IMG/M metagenome (GOLD analysis project Ga0193753, IMG submission 144925) | Soil microbial communities from a riparian zone of the East river system, Colorado, United States - H1c2 | ecosystem: Environmental > Terrestrial > Soil > Riparian zone | place: USA: East...
ATATTAAATATTTTATCGGCGTACTTTTCATCAAATCCAATCCCGTTATCCTTGACATTGATTCGAGCATATTCACGATGGCTTACGGCGATATGCAATTCATCCATGATCTCCGTGTATCGCATGATCCTGCCGCTGATGTCAACAACGGGGGCCTGACCTGGCTTGTGAAATTTTATAGCATTGCTGATGAGATTTTGAAATAGCCGTTTCATCTGGGTCCTATCTCCTTGGATATCCGGGATACCGCCGAACCTGACCATTGCACTTTCACGCTTGACCTGCTCATTGAGATCGTCTACTACCTCCTCGAGCAACGGTTTGATCGCAAGAGGTTCAAATGCATTTGAACTTCTCGACACCCTTGAAAATAACAAAAGATCTTCGATCAATACCTGCATGCGTGCCGCGGCAGATTGCATACGGATGATATAATCTGATTTTGATCCATTTGTATTCACTAAGTGTTTTGAGGCCAGATCACCGAATGCCCTTATTTTGCGCAACGGCTCCTGCAAATCATGAGAAGCGACGTAGGCAAACTGCTCCAGATCTTCGTTTGAACGCTTCAGTTCTGAGGTATACTGCTTCAGCTGATTTTCATATAGTTTCCGCTCAGTAATATCGATGACAGTACCAAGCACTTCGGGGAATGGACTTGCAGTCCCCTCAATAGGACGCGAATTCATTGATAGATATCGGATCCTGTCACCAAGCTCAATGCGATAATCCATCCTTATTCCATTTCTCTTCACGCGCAGTTCCCTCAGAAAATTCTCCATGGCTGGTTTGTCATCTGCGTGCACATTCTCCAGAAAGGACTTCCATGACGGTACGTATTGTTGACGAATTTTACCGAATATTTTGAATAAGCCATCCGACCAGATTATCTCATCATTCTTTTCACTCCATTTCCAACTTCCCATGTTTGCTACCTGTTCCGCATCCTTTAACAATACCTCCCGTTCCTCAATCAGGAGTCGTTGCATTTTTTGCCCAGTTATATCAGAGAACGTAACCACAAAGCCATCTTCAAGTTTCACCGCCGTTATGCTGAACCAATTATTGAGGCCATCATTGTCAAAGTGCCTTTCAACTTGACGTGGTGCAGCACTCTCAACAACCTCCTTATACATTTCGAAAAGTCCATCGTGCATGGTTTCGGGCATCAGTTGAAGCAAGCGTTTACCGACCAAATGTTTTTCGGATTGTCGCGTCGAAATAAAACTTACTGCATTTGCAAGTATCCATTCGAAATCGACGATTTCATTTGAGGCATTTCTCACTGCGCGAAAAGCCATAATACCGTCAAGAGAATTGTCGAGCACATTGCGCAAGGTCTTTTGTGTGAATTCACGAATGCCAACTTCTTTGCGCAACGCCTGTACGTTCTCCTTCAGACTATCTTCTGCGTTCTTCCTTTTTTCCAATTCATCAAGCACCCTGGAAAAGAGGAATGCAATTCCAGCAAGTGACGCGAGGCCGTAGAACAGCAACGATATTGGCGCGATGTTCCTCAATCCACTTTCGCTCGTTATCCTTTCCTTAAAGAGGGCTTCCTCGTTCAATCTTAGCCGTTTTCCAATGGCCCGTATTTCGTTCATATTATCCCGTGCATTTCGAATGAGATCACTTTCGAAACGATCCATGTATAACTCACTTTGCCTGGCATTGGTCAGAATCTGGTTGATGATCAGGAAGTGATCATTAACCAATTGAGTAAGCGTATCCACGCGCTTCGTTTGAATATCATTGTCGATAACAAGGCTGTCCAGCGATTTTAACACGCGAGGTAGCGCCTTGACTGACGCATAATACGGTGGAAGGAACGTGGAGTCCCGCGTAAGTTGATAGCCAAAGTGACCGTTCTCGGCATCCTTAATAGTCGACAAAACTACTTCCAGTGTTTCAAGCACTTCAGCAGAATGACGGATGGAATGAACCTCTTTTATATAGTTATTTAGATTTCTATACGTGAGTATACTTATCGCAAAAAGGAAGAAGACGATGCCGAGAAATAAAAGCTTTATATAATTACTTTTCATAATGTAGCCGCTCATCTACAAGCTGTGGAAAAAAGTCTATCGAACAGAGGACCATGTCAAGAAAAACTATCCTTTCAATGTAAATGTCGCGAGTATCAGAGTTGGCGCAAAATTTATACTGGAAAGCTACAAACAAAGTCAAATAATATATGAACGCTAAAAAAACAAAAATTTGCACAATTCTATTCCTGTTTTCTGCGCTAACTGCCGGGTTGATTAATGAGGCGAATGCCCAGGCCAGGGCCGGGATAAAAGGGGGATTGAATGTCAGTAACCTGTACATTGATGATGTCGACGATGAAAATGCAAGATATGGATTCAATGTAGGCGTGTACGGTCAGGTATTGTCATCTGATGTCTTTGCGTTGCAACCTGAATTACTATTCTCAACGAAAGGTTCAAAGGCTGATTACAATGGATTGTTCGATGAAACGGTCAAGTACAATCTCAATTACCTCGACTTACCCGTGTTGGCTGTTTTCAAGTTAGGTGAATCGGCCGAGATCCATGTTGGTCCATATGCGAGCTATCTGTTAAATGCGAATATCTCCTATTCTGGAGATGTGGCGAATGGAACAGACAACATTGACAAGGATCAACTAAAATCGTACGATCTGGGCTTAGCAGGCGGTTTTGGATTAAACTTCGGTGCGATACAAGTTGGCGCCAGATACAATTATGGGTTCGTGAAGATCGCCGATAGTAACGCCGCGGAGGCTGTACTTGGTGACTCCAAAAACTCCTGTGCTCAATTGTACTTAGCATTGAATCTCAATCAGAAGAAAGCAGAACAATGACCTTCGATGTTGATAGGTAATCCCGTCCAACGGGGTTACCTATGCATTGATGCTATACAGTTTTAATTTATTGTACAGGGTCTTTCTGTCAATCTTCAGGAGTTCCGCCGCCTTTGATTTATTATAATTAACCTTCTCAAGCACTTCGATAATAACCTGTCGCTCCGCGGAGCCAGCAATGGATTTTAACAAACCAACATTATCCTCGACGAGTGCTCCAGCTGTAACGTTAGAGGTATTAGCCTGGATGATTTCCTGAGGGAGACTATCTGGTTCAACAGATTCGCCGGTCGTTAATAGCACGGAACGTTTAACCACATTGTTTAACTCCCGAAGATTGCCATGCCAGTAATAATTCGTTAGTTGGTCAAGAACACTCGGCGAGAATGATTTCACATTCTTATGCAACGACTGGTTAGCCTTTTCCAGGAAGTACGCTGCAAATACCATGATATCGTCTTTCCTCTCCCGCAATGGTGAAAGCTGGATTTTGAATTCATTTAAACGATGGTAGAGGTCTTCGCGGAATCGGCCTTCCTTCACGGATTTAATTAGATCCTCATTCGTAGCTGCGATGATGCGGACGTCGATTGCGATGTCTTTTGTAGCGCCTATTCTTTTTATTCTGCGCTCCTGGATGACCCTGAGTAATTTTACCTGGTTCTCGTACGAGAGATTTCCAATTTCATCCAAAAAGATCGTTCCGCCATCAGCAATTTCAAAGCTCCCTGGTTTGTCGTTGACAGCACCAGTAAAAGCTCCCTTAACATGGCCGAAAAGCTCACTGCCTGCAAGTTCCTTAGGCAAGGCGCCACAGTCTATTGCGATAAAGAGGTGATCAGACCTCTTGCTGAATTGGTGAATGGCTTGTGCCACGAACTCCTTCCCGGTGCCTGTTTCACCATGAATGATGACTGACATTTCCGCAGGGGCAATCAACTCAATGTATTTCTGAACAGTCTGTGATTGAATGCTCTTTCCAACTATGTAATTGTTTGGTCCCTGCGTGCTCTTTTTTGCTTTGGTTTTCTCCTCAGGCGTGCTGTTTTCGACCAGATTTCTTTTTTCGTTCTTAGCAATGGTCTCTTTTATCGTAACCAGGAGCTCATCTGGATAAAGTGGTTTAGTTACATAATCGCTAGCCCCATAGCGGAACGTTTCAACCGCGATCCGAACATCAGAATATCCCGTAATGATTATCACCGCTGCGGAGGGCTGAAGCAATTTTATCTTTCGCAACATTTCCACTCCGGTATGGTCAGGTAGTCTGTAGTCACAAAGAATGACCGAATACTGTGTTGACCGAAGTAACTGAAGACCATCTTCACCCTTATGGGCCACATCAACATTATAGTTATTCTTCGTTAAAAACTTTGACAATACCAGACAAATGTCCTTATCGTCATCAATGATCAGTAGCTTATGCATAGAATAAAATATGGAAGAGGGTTAATACACTATTTGGTTAAGAAATTCAGTTTCTGCAGAGACTCATCGATCGCCTTTTTGGTGAAAGGTTTTGCGAGAAACAATGTCGCTCCTGTTTGAAGGGCCTTTGAACGTTCACTGTCGTAGGCGCTAATTACAATTACCTTCGTTGGGCTATGAGACTCCTTTAGTACTTTGATGAGATCGTAGCCGGATCCATCACTCAGGTTCAGATCTACAAACATGAGATCGAATGGGGCAGAGGCAATTTTGTCCAAAGCTTCAGCAATAGAAAGTGAAAACGAAACCTCATATCCTAATTTCTTAAGATACTGGCTTACTAAAAGGCAAATTTCTACTTCATCATCTACAACTAAAACTCTACTCATGTTCGAGGCGTTAAGCCAGCTGCCTGGATTCATTTACAACAGCCTGCGAAACACGGCGTATTCTTGCAATACGCTGTTGATTAGGGACCGTTTTTACTGCATTGATTTTCTCCCAGTCCTGCTTAGTCTTCAATGGAAAGAACATCCTCCCCAGAGCGATCACATAACCAACGAAGCAGAGATACATGCCTACCATTGTGGCCATAAATAAGAATAAATCTTTCATAATGATTGATTTTGCCTTGAAAAAGGAAAAATCATGCCATCGGCTGATCAATTGGCCTGCCTTACTTTCGCCGTTAAAACTGTGGAATATAGTACACAGTTTTGAGGAAATCAACCAACATCACAATTGATGCTTGTGTATTTATCAACTAACTGATAACAATTTCAAATGGCATGATAATGTAGAATCACTCGGAAATTTAAATCGTAAACATTATGAGTAATTTACTTTATGCCATCGCTGTGATCCTGGTAATCGCATGGGCTCTTGGATTCTTTGTTTATAGTGCGGGTTCTATCATCCATATCCTTTTAGTCATTGCCGTGATAGCCATCGTATTTCGACTAATCCGCGGAGAACGAATTTAAGATTGCGGCTGTCACCGCATTGAATGCAGGTACGAAATCTGTTGCCACAACGGTGACAGCCCTATCTTTATGAAGCGCAGCCACAAAATCCTTACAGTCGCCTCAATTATTGTCTTCACATGTGTTGTGGTGCTGGCCATTGGCGGGCTTTTCGTCACGCGATACGCTAACAGAAAATTCGATGAAGCAATGAGCGCTTCAGGGATGAAAATATCCAATCTTAGCGTAAACCTATTCACGCGATCTGTAACTGTCACTGGATTAGTCTGGATAATTCCCGGCGACATTCTATCCGCGAAGCCACACACCATCGCTATTGACAAGGTATACATCGGCGGCATAGACCTTTACCAACTCATAAAGTACCGCAAACTCAACATACATTCCTTGTCCATCGATGACGGTACCCTGACGTTCAACAAGGGGTATAGGGTGAAACAAGATTCATCGAATACAAAGAAAAAGACCTTAAAAGGATTGTCTATTGCCAATCTTTCGTTGAACAATGTTGCCTTCAAAATGATGGACGACACCCTGCAGGAATATGCCGGAATGGTAAATGCATCCGTAGGCAGGTTAAACATACCGAACCTTGACAGTATCAAAGACATTCATGGATTCGAATACAATTCTATCGATGCAACCATAGCGCACCTTGCCATGGGGGCCAGGAAAAGTATGTATAACTGCACTGTCGCCAACATTCACGTCAGCACCTTTGATAAGGAAATAACTATTGATTCCATTCTTCTCCTTCCAAAATATTCAAAGTATAAGTTTTCGAGAAAGATCGGACGCCAGGTGGATAGATTTGTGCTGCAGTTGCCGAAGCTCCTGCTTCAGGGGGTAAGCTTTGATGAAATGAAAGATACTGTTTTCATGGCCACATCGCTTGAACTCCGCAATGCGAAACTTCACGTATACCGTGACAAGCGACTACCCTTCATACGAGATCATAATTTACCGTTGCCTATAGCTTTTGTCCGAACACTTCCGTTCTCAGCCTCTGTAGATTCGATCAAGATTGTCGATGCGAAAATCACTTACGAGGAATTCCCGGAAAAAGGGTTTCATCCCGGACAAATCGTATTCGAAAAGCTGAACGCCTCTCTGGATCACATAAGCAATAGAGACTTTTATACGAACTACACCCACGCGACGCTTAAGGCAAGTGCTAAAGTAATGGGTAATGGCACGATCAAGGCGCAGTTTACCCTTCCTTACGAGAAGTCACAGCCTTATAATGCCAAAGGGACGATTAGCAACCTTTCATTGTATAAACTGAACCCGATCCTTGAAAATCTCGCTTTTGTAAGCATAGAAGAGGGAAGGCTCAACGCCCTTGACTTCAACTTTGATTACAATGAATTTACATCCAGGGGGTCGATACTTTTGAATTACGAAGGATTAAAAATGAATAGTCTTACACGCGACAAAGAGGCAGATAAAAATGATTTTAAGTCGTGGGTGTTGAACATGTTCCTAAAAAAGGATAAGGATAAGGACGTCAGCGTGGAGAAAAGAACGGGCAAGATCGAATACGATCGTGACAGGCGAAGAGCGATCTTCAATGTATGGGTAAGGTCCTTGATGTCTGGACTTAAGTCAAGTGTCCTTGATACACAGGACAAAAAGGAAAAGGATTCGAAAGAAAAGGAGGCGCCAAACAAATCCAAAAAAGAGAAGGTCGCCAACTCCTAAAGAAGATCCAATAAATAGTAGGTAAGTAGTCGAATTCTATAAACTCAAATAAACCAAATATGAAAACGCTTGGAATTGTATTGCTGGTCGTAGGACTTGTTATGACGGTTTTTACAGGATTTAATGTGATCACCAAGAAAAAGGTGGTTGACCTCGGTCCTGTTGAAATCAACAAAGAGGAAAAGACACCAATCTTTTGGTCTCCGGTAACAGGAGGCATACTCGCAGTGGCAGGACTGGTTATTGTACTCGTTGGCCGGCGGAAGGGCTAGGGTTCTCCTGGCATAATCTCATTGGTGATGAGCTCAAACACAGGGAAACTGGTCCTTTCACTGGCAGTTCCGCTATTGGTTGGATTTATCGCTGGCTATTTTACAGTGAAAGCAATTCCAGGTTGGTATGCGTCGTTGCATCAGCCAGCCTTTAGCCTCCCTGACAGCGTCTTTGGCCCTGTGTGGGTAACGTTGTATCTGATCATGGGAATCTCCTGTTACCTGATCTGGATATTGCCTGCATCGACGGATAGGAATACTGCGCTAGTTACTTTTTGTGTTCAGCTTGTTCTTAATTTTGCGTGGAGCTTTATCTTTTTTTATTTCAAATTGATTGGCTTTGCGCTCGTTGAGATCATAGTGCTTTGGGTGGCGATCTTGATAATGATCATTAGATTCAAAAGGGTCAGGCCCATAGCGGCCTATGTCAACGTTCCTTATCTGCTATGGGTCACCTTTGCTACTTTTCTCAATGGCGCTTACTTCACGTTGAACTGAAAGGGTCATTCATCAACAGCCTGGCGATAATCAAGAGCGCAAGAACACCACCAACAATTATCCAGTTCTTTGTCTTTATTATGCTCTTAATAATCTGTGTCACCCCTTGATTAATCATGAGTGACGAAGGGGCGTCCGGGTCACTGCCGTTGTTTCGTTCTTGTCATTTTTTTCCAACTCCACGACCTGTACTTTCACTGCAGTATCGTATGGCAGTATCTTGCTGCCTGATTCTTCCGCGTAGACGGATGTAAGCTCGGCCCCGAACAAAAAGATAACGGTAGAATAGTACACCCAGACAAGAATAATAACCAACGACCCTGCAGCACCATAAGCAGAGTTGAAAGTGCTGTTCCCCAAATAAAATCCAATGAGATACTTGCCGATCGTGAACAGTGCTGTGGTGACCACTGCGCCAACCCACACATCTCTCCATTTTATACGCGCATCTGGCAAAACTTTGAAAAGGAGTCCGAAAATAACGGTGAGTGTGGTCAGCGAAATAATTACGTTCAATCCATTGACCACGTACAATGTTACTCCTTCCAATACCCGGTTCAATATACCCTGGAAGATCACGAGCAACGCATCAATTACCAACGACACCAATAGTAGAAATCCAACGCTGGCGACCATCGCGAGCGAGAGCAGGCGGTTTAATGCAAACTTCACGATCCCCCTTTTTGGTTTTGGTTTTATACCCCAGATCTTGTTCAAGCTGGTTTGCAATGAAATAAACACCGTGGTCGCACTGAATATCAGGGTTGCAATACCCACGATCTTGGCGAAAGTGCTTGTTGCGTCAAAGGTTGCCTTGGACAAAATATCGCCGATCTCAGCGGCGCTAGCCCTACCCATCAGACGGCCGACCTGACTCAATAGCTCCTGCTGAACGATATCGCGCTCATAAAATGTGGTACCGATAGAGAGGGCAATTATTAAGATCGCGGGCAAAGAAAAAATGGTGTAAAAAGCAATCGAAGACGCATATGAAATTGAATCGTCTTCAATGAAATTCTTTACCGTTTCCTTCAATATTTTCCAGGACGATCCAAGCAATTTCCTCATTGTGCATTCGCGTTTGCAAGACTACGACAAGAAACGCGCCCAGCCCGAAACGCGCTGTTTGAGACAAAACCATTTTTCTAATGTAGAATTGTGAGTTATAAAGTGTGGACATAATTGCCCACACGCGGCGGGTCCGATTGCAGTCAGATAATGAAAGAACGAGTTTTGACTTGGCACGGTAATTTACTCCATAAGAATAAATGCTCCATCGATATGGACGGAACCCAACCCAATCAGCCTTTCTATCTTCGTTTTAGTTTATCGCTCCTCTCCCTCGGACTGTTGGCCGCAGGTGTAGTACTTGGTAAAAACGTTGTTGTACCGCTTCTTTTTGCGGTACTCCTCTCCACGCTACTTTTGCCGATCACTAATTTTCTCGTGGGGAAAGGGCTGCCTAAAGTATTATCAATTGCACTCCCTGTATTAATGACGCTGCTCATCATGGCTGGCGTGCTCTATTTTTTGTCGTCGCAGGTTATGAACTTCATTGATGATGCACCCGCGTTGAAAGAAAGGGTTTCGGAGGTAAGCCTGTCATTTCAAAAATGGGTTAAGGACAATACCAACATTACGGTTACCAAACAAAATGAGTACATCAAGGATACCGTAGAAGATATGAAGGAAAAGGGCCCCTCGCTCGTAGGTAAAACATTTGGGTCACTGACAGGCATAGTGACCTATGTTATTCTGCTTCCTATCTATACTTTTTTGATGTTATACTACAGAAAGACCATCAAACATTTTCTAATCGGCGTTTTTAAGAATGGCTCTGCGGAGGGAGTACAGGATATATTGTCAGAGTCAAGTTCCATTGCGCAAAAATATGTGACAGGTCTACTGATTGAGACAACTATCGTGTTCGCCTTAAATACTACCGGTTTCTTAATCCTTGGTATTAAGTATGCGATATTCCTTGCGCTGCTTGCCGCGCTCCTGAACCTGATACCATATGTAGGTATGCTAGTGGCTAATATTTTCTGCATGCTGGTCACCTTACTAAGTTCCGATGATGCCAGTAATGTCTTGTGGGTTGGTGTTGTACTCGCGGCTGTGCAATTCATCGATAATAATTTCACGATGCCATGGATCGTGGGCAATAAAGTGAAAATTAATGCCCTGGTCACCATTGTCGGAGTGCTTGTTGGAGGTTTGCTATGTGGTATCCCCGGAATGTTCCTGGCAATTCCAGGGCTCGCGGTCTTAAAAGTGATCTTTGATAAGGTCCCACAACTCCACCCCTGGGGGATTTTGCTTGGCGACGAAATGCCAGGTGAATCTACTTCTGGTAAATCGGATACCGACAACGAAGGAAAACAAAAAGGTCCTTTCTTCAAACCACGTAAAAAAGTCAAAACAGTACACATATAAATGCGACAACTATGAATACAACAACAAAAGTAATTTTGGGCATGGCAGTAGCTGCTGCTGCCGGCGCTGCAATAGGAATGCTTTTCGCCCCTGAAAAAGGCTCAGACCTTCAAAAGAAACTTGCAGGTGGTGCAAAAGATTGGATGTCAGAAATAGGATCTCTGCTCGATCTTGGCAAGGACGTTATTTCAAAGATGAAATCGCAGGGTGGTGAGGTGGCTGATGAACTCACAACACAAATGAAGGAAATGAGCAACAACTGAACATGGAAGAAGAAGATAGATTAAAGCAAGATAGTCTGGTGGATGCGGCAGGTGATCTCATTGAGACCTACCGGAATCTCATTACGATGCGCATTGTAGAGCAAACATCGCTTGGCGCATCAGTGAGCATCCTTGGAATTATTGTATTGGTTGTGACACTTCTTATACTTCTTTTTGCCGGACTAGGCGCAGCGTGGTGGATAGGTGATGCGCTTCACAACATGAAGGCCGGATTTTTCATCGTCGGCGGTTTTTATGTCTTGGTACTGATCATTAGCATGCTTGTTGCAAACTCTGTAATTATTCCAGGATTGCGCAACCTTATTATTAGGAAGATATATGAACAAGATTAGCACATACGAAGACCTTGTGAGGGAGAGAAAGAGGCTTGAAGGGGAACTCCTCGTTCAAAAGGCATACATCAAATCGAAAGTAGGCGCGATTAAGGAAAAATTTGAACCTATTGGAAAGATCATTTCCTTTTTCGGTGGAACGAAGAACGGCAACAATTCCAGTAAAGGATCCGCTTTGCTAAAACTCGGATCAACCGTAGGAATAGACCTTCTCGTTGGTCAAAAGCTCAAGAAAGCTGGTTGGCTTACACGAATGATCCTGCCAGTGATCATGAAACTCACAGCGCAGAAAACCATTGACACGGTTCAACACAAGCTTAGTAAGTAGCAGATAGCCGCAACGTTGTTTTGGCTTGAGAAACTTCCATTAATGGATTTCGAAGGAAGCGTTACATTCATGGGGGGCATAAATACCGCAGGTTACGTCATGGAAGCTAACTTCCCTTTGGGTACGTTAGATACTTAGATCCTAACTAACCTCTAATGAGAAAGCTCATCCCATCATCTATTGCCTGCTTGATTTTTGTCATACTGGCATCGGAATACCTCCTTGCGCAGGGGGTAACCGTTCCAAGAACTCCGAGCCCGGCCGCTAAAATTTCCCAAACAGTTGGCATTTCAACAGTAACAGTAACGTATTCGCGACCCTCTGTTAAGGGCCGTGAGATCTGGGGCAAATTGGTACCCTACGGATGGAGTGTGCAAGGTGCAAGTAAGGAAGCACCCTGGCGTGCAGGCGCTAATGAAAATACAGTGATAGAATTTTCGCATGATGCAACTGTTCAGGGAAAAGCCGTTCCCGCAGGATCTTACGGATTGTTCTTTGTGATCAACAAAGACAACAGTGGAGAAGTAGTCCTTTCCAAAGACTATAAATCATGGGGCAGTTTCTTCTATGATGCATCGCGCGACATGCTACGCGCACCGATACAAATACGCGACGGAGCTCCCGCGGAATTACTGACTTATAATTTTATAAACCTTGATAAGAATTCTGCTGAATTGGTGCTCAATTGGGAAAAGAAAGAGTTCCCAGTTTCAATAAAATACGCTGTCGATGAGATTGTATTGGCTAATGCGAAAGACGAATTAAAGGGGCCATTAGGATTCTCATGGCAAGGCTATGCAAGTGCTGCTAACTATTCGCTGCAAAACAAAGTAGGCCTGGAAGATGCCGGTAAATGGATCGATCAGGCGGTTGCACAAAACAAGAGCTTTGGAACCCTGATCATCAAATCTGCCCTGCTGAAGGAAAAAGGGAACAACGCTGAAGCGGAAAAAATAAAATCGGATGCCCTCGCGATTGCAACAGAGGCCGAATTAAATAATTATGGATACCAGTTACTCCTCCAGTCTCAAATCGATCCTGCCATTGAAATATTTAAATTGGCTACTGAGAGATTCCCTAAAAGTCCCAATGCATGGGATAGCCTCGGCGAGGGTTATGCCGTAAAAGGTGATAGCAAGAACGCAGTTGCCAGCTTCAAGAAATCTCTTGGGATGAATCCGCCTGAAAACGTCAAAGCGAATTCAGAAAAATTTCTCAAGCAGCTGGGAGCGATGAAATAATAAAAGCCGCTGCAATAGATTGTACTACATCTTTGTCCCTGCGGGTGTAAAGAGAGTCACTTTGCGTTCAATTGGAGCAATTGTTTTCAAATAGGCAAATATTGCTTCCAGGTCCTCCTGTTTCATGCGACCGTACATTGTCCAGGGCATGATCGTGTTGAATTCGCCAGGTTTGACCGCTGGTGGTATATAGGTTGAATCCGCAAATAGTTTGAACCGTGCAACAAATTGCGCTGATGTCCAGTTTCCAATACCAGTTTGAGGATGGGTAGTTATGTTGGCAGAGCGCACGACCGAGCCGTCCGGAAATTGAAATTCCCGTCCACCGCTAAAAGCAAACTCCCTAACGATCTTGCCTTTTTCAAAAGGCGTATGACACTCTATGCAACCGGACGCGTTGACGAGATAAGCGCCATGCGCAAGTTGGTCAGAAGGATCTGGCCTTTTCTGTGGTTCAGCCTTTTGGGGAATCGTATTGACCATAACATTCATCGGAAACTTCAATTTCGACTCAGGAACTTCATTAGTAACCGGGTCAAGCGTGCGCAAATAGGCAATCACAGAATAAACATCTTCGCGGTCCATTTTGCCATAGTATAAATAGGGCATGAGAGGGAACATGGCCCGTCCCTCTTTAGTCACACCTGTGGTGATGACCCTCAGCAATTCCCCGTCGGTGTAACGCTTGATGCCTATGGGTGTAATATTCCTTGAAAGGATAACTCCGGGCATGCCTACGGTTTCATCAAAACGTTCTCCACCTTGACCGATCGTACCAGGTGTCAAAGGACCAGAGAATTTGCTCCAATCACGCGTTGAATGACAATCCATGCAGACATTCACAGACCATGCAAGGTACCTGCCTCGTTCAACGCGGGCCGGTGTGATTTCAACAGTAACGTCTTCAGGCTCGCCGACACTGGGGAGAGCAGTCTTAACATAAATAATGATACCACCCACGACTACGAGCAGTAAAAACAGGATTACGCCTGCAATCTTTAGAAATTTCATATAGGTTGGATTGGGGTTTGATGGTGCCTGCCTCGGTTTAGGATCAGATCTTTCCGTGCTTGTATTTGCTTCTCCCCTGCTGACAAAAGATCTGGTGAAAAAATACCATTAAAAAATCACAATGCGTTAGTGGAATTGCAATATTTTGAGAGGACCGATGCTCTATTATGACTTCCTGTTGCGGGCTTTTTTTTGTTTCTTACTAACGAGGACTTCAAAGTATGGATAAGGCAGCGCACACTGTCAATGTCAATTCAACTGGCAAAGACACCAACACTTACGACGCAATTGTAATAGGATCGGGAATTTCGGGCGGTTGGGCCGCCAAAGAGCTCTGTGACAAAGGTTTGAAAACTCTGGTATTAGAAAGAGGAAGAAGTGTCGTTCACAACAAGGATTATCCTACAGCCACTAAGCAACCGTGGGAATTTTCGCATCGCGGCAAATTGCTCGAATCCTTCAGGGAAGAAAATCCACTCATCAGCAAGGCTGCCGGTATAGGTGAGGACAATCAACATTTTTTCATACGCGACAAGGATCATCCGTACGTTCAGGAAAAACCCTTCGACTGGATACGCGGGTATCAAGTTGGCGGCAAATCTCTTATATGGGGAAGAGCCTGCCAGCGATGGAGCCCCTACGAATTCACTGCCCCTGCCCGGTATGGTTACGGCATAGACTGGCCTATCCGATACGAGGATATAGCACCATGGTATTCACACGTTGAATTATTTGCAGGCATTTGCGGCAATAAGGACGGTATCGAAGCGATGCCCGACGGTGAGTTCCTGCCTCCGTTCGATTTGAACTGCGTTGAGTCCCATGTTCAAAAGAAGATCAAGGAAAATTATCCAGACCGTCATCTCGTTCAAGCCAGGTGGGCTCAGCTCACTCAACCAACAGAGCTTCACCTGCAGCAAGGCCGAGGAAAGTGCCAGGCAAGAAATCTCTGTATGCGTGGTTGCCCGTTCGGCGGTTATTTCAGTTCTGTTTCATCAACGCTTCCCTGGGCTGACCGCACCGGTAATCTTACCATCAGGCCACACGCCGTCGTGCATTCTATTATATATGACGAGACCAAGGGACGTGCATCAGGCGTCAGGATGATTGATGCAAATACGAAGGCTGTTACAGAATACTTCGCGAAAGTAATATTTGTTAACGCGTCGGCCATGAATACCAATCTCATCCTCTTGAATTCGACATCAAGCCGGTTCCCTCGCGGACTCGGGAATGATAGCGGAATGCTCGGTAAGTTTGTCGCATTTCACAACTATCGTGCATCTGTTTCTGCAACGCTCGATGGATTCGAAGATCAATACTACACTGGAAGAAATCCAACGGAACCCATACTTGCAAACTATCGAAATCTAAAAAAACAGGATACGGACTATATTGGTGGCTTCACAACCTTCATGGGTGCATATCGATCGCCATGGGGTGACCTGTCATTGCAGGAAGCCATTGGTAAAGACCTGAAGGAACGGGCTCAATATCCCGGCGGATGGAAACTTTACATGTACATGCAAGGTGAAACCATTCCTAAAGAGACCAATCACGTGAGGCTAAGCGCTACCGACAAAGATCAGTGGAGTATACCGCTATTGATCACATCGGTGGATTACGATGACAATGACGAAAAAATGATCAAAGATTTTCTGCAGGAAAGTTCAGCCATGCTTGAAGTTTCGGGAGCAAAAAATGTGGGAACCTATGATACCCATCAAGCGCCTGGACTAGATATTCATGAAATGGGCGGGTGTCGAATGGGCAGGGATCCCCGCACATCGTTGCTCAACCAATGGAATCAGCTTCATTCCTGCAAAAACGTTTTTATCACTGACGGAGCTTGCATGACAAGCACGGGCAATCAAAGTCCGTCGATACTTTATATGGCCTTAACAGCACGAGCAGCTAATCATGCGGTATCAGAATTAAATAAGAAGAACCTCTAATCGTTAAGTGCTCAACCATTTGATCAGTCTTACCCAAAGGCCTTTTGGCTCTGGCGCCAGTTCGGCTTGCGACATTTGCATAACTGGTTCGTCAACAAGCCTAACGGCTTTTGTTGGCGGAGACATTTTCACTTTTTTCAAGTAGTTCTGAGTTTTTCGCTCCTTGTCAAGTGCCGCTTTTTCTTTCCTTCTTTCAAGTTCCTCGCTGATCTCCTGTTCTCGCTGACGTGATATGGGATTCTTGTAAGATCGTTGATCCCGGGTATTTCTCCTGCCTTGGTAATTATCTCTTCGGAGGCTGTCAACGCGCTGAGCTTCAGCCGATGGAGATAACTCAGGGATTTCCTTTTTACTTTCAGGTAATTCTATTTTACCGAGCACTTTGAGGCCTGTCAGCGATACTTTTTGTGCTTTAATGACCTCACTCTGCTCATCAGGTATATCGGCGTCTGCCTCTGGAGTGGGTTCTGAGCTGTCAACAGCTATTGGTGTTGTGTCCTCGATTGGTGTATTTTGGATGGTTTCGACTGGTTCCAGGGAATCGTCTGCTTGTTCTGCTATACTTTGCGCGAGTCCTTCCGGATCAAACTTTTGGAGAATGATCCTGACGTGCGATTCATCAAGCTTTGTATTAGCGTTATCGTCCAGGGTTATTCCCTGCGATGCCAGATGCTGTGCAATGTCCGAAGGGGTGATTGCCAGTTTGCGGGCCATTTGACCTAGTCTCATGCAACAAGTTTTATAGTAAAGAAAGCGCAAATATAAATTTCAGGACGGTAAAATCCGCGTGCATCTAAATAGTTCCCTTAATTCCATCGAATCCAGATCGTTTAAACCACGATAATTGGTGCGATTGGCTGACATCGCATTGCAAAAGTTAAAAAAAATGCGGAGCTTTTAGAAGCTGCGGATGAAAAGGCTGAGGTATGTTGACATTGAGAAGTTGTTTCGTTTTGTTCATCTTTCTTTTGTGTGCGCGCTGCGCTTTCTGCTATTCGATCCTGATCCCAATGGATGAGCACCAGCAGAATCATCTAAAGGCTTATGGCGTGGCCTTCTTCGTACTTCAAAAGGGAACTTATGTTGATTGGTTGCTGAATTTTCGTGGAGGAAGTTTTCTGGTTCCGTACAGCGATGCCATAGAGAATGAGTGCCTGATCCGTGGTGTTTCGGTCGAGGTTATAACTGACTCGAAAACCAATTCAATCTTGCAGGAAATTTCAAGTCCCGCCATGAATATGAACGTGGTACGGCTGCAGACAGCGCCGAAGATCGCCGTATATTCAATAAAGAATGAATTGGTTGCCGATGAGACCGACGCCGTCATCACAGTTTTGGACTACGCGGAAATACCATATACTATTATATATGATGATGAGGTGCTCGACGACCAACTTGTGAAGTATGACTGGCTTCACCTGCACCATGAAGATTTTACCGGACAGCATTGGCGATTCATGTGGCGCGAATCTGCCTTAATTGAATCCAAGTTACAGGAAGCGACGGCTACAAAATTGGGATATACCTCAGTCTCCCAGATGAAAATGGAAGTTGCCCGGCGCATCAAGACTTTTTGTGCCGGTGGCGGCTACCTGTTCGCCATGTGTTCTGGCGCTGAAACATTCGACATTGCCTTGGCAGCGGAAGGGATGGAATTTTTGGAGAACCGTTACGAAGACAACGCACCTGACATGCAGAGCAAGCTCGACTTCAGCAAGGCCCTGGCCTTTGAGAATTTCACGTTGGAGTTTGGTAACAGTCGGCGGTTCTCGGATATCAATACAGGGCATCCCGACTTCTTTGAAAATAGCAAGGATTTTTTCAGGTTATTTAATTTCTCCGCAAAATGGGATATCGTTCCCTCCATGCTGACGCAGGATCATGAGAATGTTATCAAAGAGTTCACGGGTCAGACTACGTCCTTCAATAAGGCCGTCGTAAAACCTGAAGCTCTCATTCTCGGAGAGAATGGCAATGCAGGCAATGTAAGATACATTTATGGTGAACTGGGAAAAGGCCACTGGACCTATTACGGTGGTCATGATCCTGAGGGTTCACCAGGGCGAAGAAGGGGAACGACTGATCTCAACTTATATCCTCACTCTCCTGGTTACCGCCTTATCTTAAATAATGTGTTGTTCCCCTCCGCTAAGAAGAAAAAGCAAAAAACATAAAAATCCCAAGAGTGAAAAGTGAATGGTGAAAGGTGAAAAGTTTTATCGTAGCTGCGCTACAAGAAATAATGCACACTTTATTTTAAATCCGTCAGTTTTTCACTTTTCACCATTCACTTTTCACCCCCGGTATTTTGTGGATAACTTGGTTGAAAAGTTGTGGACTACTTTTTTAAAAAATATTTGGAACCAGATCATCACGCAATTATCTTCATATCACTAAGTCGTTTTAGACAAAACATTGATCAAACGGAACGGGTAAACAAAATTTTACGTCCTCCGGGAAGTAAAACCAAAAAATCCTGTGATGGATGATTGGGTCTGGTGCTGATCTTTCGGGAATGGCACGTAAGGCTTGAGGTTCGGCAACTGTTGCAAAATGGTTGTAGACGTTAATGTTGTGACGGCGACGTAGGGTTGTCACATTGACTACGGTTGATGTGCAACAAAGACGGGAGAAGCAAGCAATTGCTGCTCCCGTTTTTCTTTTATAGGGGTTTTACGTTTTATGCCGTCATTGCTTGAGTTGCTTGCATGACTTCAATAACCTTCAAAAAAAAAGGAAGCATCAGCTTCCTCAACAAAAGAAAACGGCGCCCACACGCCGCAGCTCAACTCATGACTCATAACTCATAACTCTCTTTGTGCGCTACATCCGCCATCGGCTGCCCACTCAGTTTCTTGATCAGATCCTTTTGAACATCCATTACAATTTCCAATGGCAAATTTAACTCCTTGTGATATACTTTATATATGAACTGCCATTCAGAACGGTCCATGAAACCATCGGAGTTCGCCAGCACACACAACCAGGCAATGCAACGGATTTGTTGCTCAGGCTTCAACCTCTTCAGATCAACCAGGCATTCTTTATATATAGATGAAATTTCTTTTGTCTTCAGCGCGTTCATCTGAAAATTAAACTCTGATTCACTGATGTTTTCAGCTTCGATCATCTTTTTCCCAAGTGACACTTCACCTTCGTTGACCTTCCCATCAGAATGTATCAGCATGTAGAACAGGCGGATTATGATTGACTTAAAGTTCATTGTACTTGTTGATTTTCTTATTCATATAGCAAAAACGTGCCATGCCGCCGAACCCCTTAAAAGACCGAATATAAAGGTTTTTTAGCCAGGGGTGTGCCAGTTTGGGAACCAGATTTGGTTTTTAAGACAGAAATTTAATGTAAGGAAAACTAGGAAAATCACAGATCACGGCACTGTTGGTCATCACCCCATGGGATGATCCATCTTTATTTTTCGCTTGAAAGGTCCGGCTTCATGGTCGTTGCCGCCATTGTTTTTTTTCACCTTGCATTTTCTTACCGCGTATCCTCTTTTCCTGAGATGACTTGGATCGTTTGGTTGCCTTCCTTACTTTCTTTTTTTCAAAAGCCTTGACAAGGAGCTCGTCCAATTTCCCAATGACCTCTTCCTTGTTCTGCAGCTGAGATCGATGTTCTCTGCTGCTCAGCAGCAGAATGCCGTCTTTGGTGAGTCTGGCGGAAAATTTCTGAAGCAAAAGGTGCTTCTCGTCCTCCGTCAAGATCGCGGAATTGTTTAAATCCCATCGTAGCGTAATTTTTGAACTGACTTTGTTGACGTTTTGTCCACCGGGTCCGTCGCTGCGGGAAGCGGAGAAGCTTAATTCCGACGTCAGGAGCTTCGCATTGATTTTCCGTTGACTATTCATCGGGCAGGCATCATCAAATTTAAAGAAAATTGTCAAAGTTGGATGCTAAGGGAATGACCTGGCACGGCCGTGCGGATAAATGCTTGTTGGACTTTCCTGTCAATTTTAAATAGTTTAGCAACAACATCAAGCCGTACCATGAAATACACATCTACTCGAAGAGAATTTTTATCAAGAAGCGCAGCCGCACTTGCCGGTTTCTCCATACTTCCATCTTTCATTTCTAAAGGTGCCCCAAGCGATCGATTACGGATTGCGCACATTGGACTCGGCGGCATGGGTAACCAGCACATGAACTGGTTTGCTGCATTACCCGAAGTGGAGATCGTTGCGCTTTGTGATCTGGATAAACTGCACCTCGATGCAACGCTTAAATCACTGAAGACGATACAACCCGAAAATAAAGCAACCGGGTTTGACGATTTCAGGCGCGTGCTGGATCGCAAGGATATAGACGCAGTAACCATTGCGACACCAGATCATTGGCACGCGCAAATAGCGATGCTCGCCTTCGAGGCGGGAAAAGATGTATATGGTGAAAAACCTCTATCCTATGACGTGAGCGAGGGGCAGCGCATGCTAAAGAGTCTGAAAAAACACGAGCGTATTTTTCAACTTGGTACACAGATCCACGCGGGTGATAACTACCACAGAGTGGTCGAGATCATTCAGGCTGGCGCGATCGGGAAAGTTCATACAGTGAGGTTATGGAAAACAGGATTCTCTCCAGGCATGGGTCATCCAACACCACAGACACCGCCTCCGACGCTGAACTGGGACATGTGGCTTGGTCCGGCACCTTATGCAGATTATGTTCCCGAACGGTGTCATTTGAATTATCGCTATTTCCTTGATTACTCTGGTGGCATCTTTGCCGATTTTTGGTGCCACATAGCTGATGTAGCATGGTGGGCTGTGCAACCCAAAGGATTAAAAAACGTGGTGGCGCGGGGTGAGAAAACAGACGGTATTGCCGACGCACCAAAATGGTTGGACGCAGATTTTGAATTTGAAAATCTGAACCTGCATTGGACAACTCAGCCACCAGATGTGCCTGGAGCATCAGGCATGGGAATAGGTGCTTACTTCGAAGGAGACAAAGGCACGCTTATCTGTGATTATGAAACCCGTTCCATGACCATCAATGGTGAAACCGTGAATGACATCCCAACAATAGCCCAAACGTTACCCCGCTCTCCCGGCCATCAGCAAAATTTTGTAAATGCTGTCAAGGCAAGAAGTCAGCCCGAATCCAATCTACAATACGTGCGTGAAATGACTTTGCCCATGCATCTGGCCATCATCTCCTGGAGGCTCAACCGAAAGCTCTCCTGGAACAGCAGGAAGGAAGCGTTTGAAGACGATAAGGAAGGAAACGCATTGCTCTCACGTAAGTATCGTAAGGCCTGGGACCTTCTTTAGTGTGCGCATAGTTGTTTCGGAGGGGATTCTCATTTCGGGTCGGTAAAATCGAGATTCCAGACCTCCGAAATCCGAAATTACTCATCATTCAAGGTTCATCAGCTGAGTGCGTAATGTTTCGTAAGGAATCTCAACCTCAAGATAGACGGGGGTGTCATTAATACTTTGGTAATTGAGTTCCACAATGGTCTTTACCCGGCTTTGGGGGCTGGCATATATTCTCCCGATGCTGGCGACATTCACCAATTCCGTCTTGGTTTCAATCTCGTCGGAGGTGATCAGCTCAATGAACTTTGTCATAGTTTGTATAATATAACAGCAAAGATAGTGTTCTTTCAACTTTCTTCGTCCGCCGTAGCCCCAATAGCTCTCGGAGCGAAGGTGGACACTTTTCACCATTCACTTTTCACTTAATTTTGTTCCTACCATTCATCAAACGGCGCCCTGCAACACAATATCTGAATGAATATATTTGTTCGTTCAGCTTAGACATTTAAAATTTCTTCTATGAAAAATGTTGTTAAACATACTGGTATGTATTTTGGATTGCTCCCAACACTCCTTGTGCTGGTTGTCGTAAACATCGGTAACGGTCAGGTAGGTGTCGGAACCAAACCCGCGGCAGGGGCGGTCGTCTACATAGATGGTAGCAAGAAAATGCTGGATGAAAAATGGACTTACTGGAAGGGACCAGGACTCGCCGCGTCGCTGCCGCTGAGGTGGACTATTGTAAACGACCCGGTCGATAAGGGGACAGTTGTGAATTCCAATGATCCTGCAGCTGCTGGCGGAAAGTATGGAAGCGCTGATATTGTAACGAAGAAAGAGTTTCGCGACTTCAGGGCACACGTTGAGTTTCTTATTGTGAAACCAGGCGGAAACAGCGGAGTGTATTTACAAAACCGTTATGAAATTCAGGTGTTGGATGGTGATTCCACAAAACATGGTCTTGCTGCGATAATAAACGAGACGGAATCTCCTTATCAGTATTATAACGGCTTGGGGAAATGGAATGCATATGACATCGTGTTCAAAGCAGCGCGTTTCAAAGACGGAAAACTAAGTGAGAAGGCGCACGTGACCTTGTATTTCAATGGAAAAAAAGCTCACACAAACCACGAAATCGGTCAAGTATATGGCGGTATCAACTCAGGTATCGACGGCGGTAATGATGGAGGAAAAGGAATCACAAACACACCTGGTGGTCTGAAATTGCAGGCAGAGGGACACGAAGTTTTCTATCGCAATATTTGGATCAAAGAGCTTGACCTAAAAGACGGTACAACAGATTTTTAGCCGAGCGACTGCAATCTAATGCCGCAAGTTTGTGACCGCGATCGTTTGCTGCCAAGGAGGATTTTCTTCATTCGGCCCCCAGAAACGACAGTTCGTCTCTGAAATCTACGGTTCAAAGTGCGCCGTACGTTTTCGCCAGCGTTTCCTGGATTTTTTTTGTTGGTATTGAAGTAATTGAGCTTCTAATAACGATCACTTAAGGTTTCCGCATGGATCAATTGGCTTGTATCGTCCTCTTTATGCAAACAACTCTTTTTCAGCTTGCCAGTCCTGCGCCGGCAATGATTGTTACTTCACCAGCAGTTCTTAATACTACCCACCCCACCTCGACCAGCAGCAATTCCACAAACTTTCATTCGCCTGAAATGTTGGAAGATTCCATTCAGCATTTGTATCAAGCCATCAAGCTCAATGAATTCGATCTTTCCTTTGAGGTCTTCAAATATGCTATGGTGGGCTACTATAATCTTCGGGAGACGGGCAGATTAAATGATAAAAACCTGATATCGATCATTGATTTCACAAAATCGAGTCGGCAAAAAAGATTCTACACAATAGATCTCAGTAAGTTGGCCGTTAAATTTTACACGTACGTCAGTCATGGTAAAAACACCGGTGAAGATCTCGCACAGGCATTTTCAAATGTTCTTCACTCAAATCAAAGCAGTATCGGTTTTTATGTGACGGGAGAAACCTATGTTGGAAGCAAGGGTTATAGCCTTAGGCTTGATGGCGTAGAAAAGGGATATAATGACAACCTCAGGGCGCGGGCAGTAGTGATGCACAATGCAGAATACGTAAGCGAAAACTGGATAAAAAAGTATGGCAGGCTTGGAAGGAGTCAGGGTTGCCCTGCGCTGCCTGTAGACATTGGCAAGCACGTTATCGAGACCCTCAAAAATAAAACTGCGATTTTTGCCTATTTCAATGATGCGCACTATTTGGCGTCATCACCTTTTCTCAATCCCGCTACCTTATTCTCGGACTTTACTGCCTCAGCACAGTAAGATTCTTACATGCCGGCCGAAGCCGTTGAAGTGTTGACTACCGGCAGCAACTGCCTGAGTTGTGCTTTGTCGTGACCGTAAATATCTTCCCTGAAGTTGATCATATTATTTTCGTCAACCCAGGCAGTCCGATATTCTATATGAACCTGATAATGTTTTTTCAGGTGAATAGTGGAGGGCGTGCTATCATTCATGGCTTTGACAATCCGATCAGCAGTCCATCCTTTTTGATCCCGTAACAAATATTCTGCGAATTTTGCAGGTTCATCTAATCTTACGCAACCGTGACTCAGGGCGCGATAATCCTTTGTAAAAAGCCTGTGGTTTGGCGTGTCGTGCAGGTACACACTTAGGTTATTGGGCATCATAAACTTCACAGATCCAAGTGAATTGTCTGATCCCGGGTTTTGAACGACCCTGTATTGATATGGGTTGATATTTTCATCATTCCAGTTCTCAAGAGCAGGGTCGATCTCCACATCATTTTTGTAGAAAATAAAATTCTTTGATGCGTAGTAGTCAGGATTGGTTCTCAAGTGAGGGATGATCTCTTCCCTGATAATGCTTACCGGAACCGTCCATGTTGGACTGAAAACAATGTGCTCGAGTTGTTCGCTGAAAATCGGAGTCGGCTTGTTGGAAGCTCCGACGATCACTTTCATCTCAAGTGTCATCTTTTCCTGATCAAACACTCTCATTTTATATTCAGGAACATTCACTGAAATATAATTCTCACCGTGGTTCGCTGGTTCCCAACGGAGGCGCTCCATATTTAAGGCGATTATATCTGCCTTTTCGCGAAACGATTGATTCATGAACTTCAAAGTTTTCTCCCCTATTACTCCGTCTGGCTCCAGCCCATGTCTACGCTGAAACATTTTTACTCCTTCCACTAACACCGGGTCATACCGGAGCGAGTCCATAATGCCAGTCAGGGAATCAACGTGGACGGGATATGGCTTAAGATCAGTTAACGCAAGTTTGTTTCTGATTAATGGCACCGCGCTGTTTAACTCGCCCGGCTTGACGGCTGACTTCACACTAATTGCCTGCAAGTGGATCTGATTCTGTTGGTCCAAAGAGCGGTAATATGCCAACGCCTGTTGCAGCTTCAGATACTGTTCGTTTGCCGGTTGAATGCCGTCTAAGCCTGCCAGAAGCTGTTCGCCATTTTCCGCTCTAGTGAGCATAACGACATCGTTGCCTGATCCTTCCCTTACATCGCGTTTCCATATATTCTTTCCGTTGGCAACGCTTCTGATCCTTCCTTCTGTTAAATGTGTCGTGAACAGGAAATACATTTCAGAGATATGAATATCCAAAGCTGCGACGACATCTGGTGAAGCAGCGCCATTATACAAGTTCTGTACGCTTTGTTCAATCGCGGCTACATCATAATCGTAGGGGTTCAATCCGTATTGTCCAGCGTTCTTTAAAATATCCATCGCGGTTTTGTACAGCGGGCCTGGTGCAAGGTCGTGCAACCATTTCGTTTCAAAGCCATTGCTACGGTAGAATCCTGCGGTTTTGGCATTGATCCTTCCCATATAATAGGAGTCGCCAGCACTGATCGAAATTCTGTTGTGTAATTGATTGGTCAGCGTGTCGAGCTTTACGGGACGTGTCGTAATCGCTGCAGCCCGCAAGCTCGCGGAGTCGATTAAAACAACCGACGGCTTATGCGCCGAAATGCGCGACAAATTCTTACTGCAAGAGCCCAGTATAGCCGTGCACATGGCGGCTATTATAAAGAGTTCAAGTGGGTGGTTGCGGGTTCTCATGCTATCAGCTCGTCGTTGGTCGCTTACGGTAGTACGGTAAGAAAAAAATGTACCAGTTTATTTGGGTGTTTTGCAGCCAAAAAGGGCGGAAAACGGCTTAAAATGTGGATTTAATATCCCAACTCGGCAAACCACCATCCCGCCTTGGCAAGGCAACGATTGACAGAAACGGCCCAAATGCGATAAAAGGTTAGCAGCGCAAACGATGACTGAAATTATTCCTGGCGCAAGACGTTTGCAGTGCCCAGAATTGCAGGCATTTTAACTGTTCTCCACATCACGGTTTATGCAATCGTTGTTTCACGAAATAAATACGGTTTCCTTACAACTTTCAACCCGCACCATAGCCCCCCCGTATATTTACATCATGAAACAAATAGAAACATCTCGTATGAAAACAAAATCTCTTTATCTCGCAACAATGTTGTTTATTGGAGTAGCTGCTACCGCTGTTGCAAAAGAAGTTCCTGCAGGCGCAAGTCTGGCGGTAGTTTCTTCAAAAGGATCTGAAGTTGTCAAGGTCATCTACAAAGGTGTAACAACCAGCAAGGTGAAAGTGAATATCTACAACGCCGCTTCTGAAATAGTTTTTTCTGAGGTTAGATACAACCAGGCCTTCATTCTCCCATTAAACTTTTCAGCTTTGCAATCCGGAGAGTACACAATTGAGATCGTTGATGCTACTGGTGCAAAATCAGAAAAAATCAACTATCAGCCAGAACTTTCAACAGGAACTGTTCGCGTAGCCAAACTTGATGCGCAAGGCAAATTCCTTTTGTCTGTTTCAAATAAGACAGCCGACGACATCACCATAAGAATATTTGACGAGTACAATAACCTGGTCCATACCAGCAACCAACAAATCAATGGCAGCTTCGCGCAGGTGTATGCTATCAAGAATTTCACTGGTGCATGTACATTCGAAGTGACCGACGCTCAAGGTAAGACTACCATAGCTCGCTTCTAATCAATCATCCTTCTTGAGAAAAAGCCTTTGCAGACGCGAAGGCTTTTTTTTTGCGACCACCTCAGCCAGCCGATCTCTTAAAGATTCGTATTTTAGAGAAACCGACAGAACAAATGAGGTCTCTTTCTAAGTTGATGTTGCTGGCAGTCGTCCTCGTTTTGACAGCCTGCAAAGCGAGCCTGGGTCAACCACTGCAATGGTATAAGGGAAATCTGCATACGCATTCCTATTGGAGTGATGGCGACGAATTTCCGGAAATGATCATGGACTGGTATAAATCGAAGGGGTATCAGTTTCTGGCTCTATCGGATCACAATATTCTGGCAAAAGACGAGAAGTGGATCACTGTCGCCAAAAGCAAGATGTATGAGGATGACTTTGCGAAGTACCTTTCAAAATACGGTGAAAAATGGGTGGTCCATAAAAATGATACCGGACGCATCCAGGTTAAACTGAAGACTTATTCCGAATATAAGCCACTGTTCGAAGACAAGAATTTCCTCATCATTCAATCTGAGGAAATAACAGATCGCTATGGAGACAAGATGATCCATATGAATGCTACGAACATTCAACAGTTAATCGTTCCTCAGGGAGGTCAAAGCGTTACGGATGTGATGCAACGAAACATCGATCAAGTAATAAAGCAAAGGGCGGAGTCCGGGACGCCGATGATCCCGCACATCAACCATCCCAATTTCTTTTTCAGCGTCTCAACCCAGGACATCATCGACCTCCATGGAGAGAGATTTTTTGAAGTCTACAATGGACATCCACTTGTTAACAACTACGGTGACTCCCTGCATCCCGGAACGGAACAAATGTGGGACAACATCAACATTGCTTACTTAAAAAAGAATCAACCATTGCTCTATGGCCTCGCTACGGATGATAGCCACAACTATCATCAGTTCGGGTCCGCATACAGCAATGCTGGCAGAGGGTGGATAATGGTACGCTCCAGCGAATTGCAAACAAACGCCCTGATCACAGCGCTGGAGCAGGGCGATTTCTATGCTTCAACAGGTGTGGTCCTTGATCATTATTCAGTGGTAAATAACGCCATCCATATCAAGGTCAAATCAGAACCCGGCGTTCAGTATACGATCGAATTCATTGGCCTGAAAACAGGGCAACAGAAGACACAATTGATAAGCGACGTACGAGGAACAGAAGCAACCTTTCAGTTAACAAAAGGTATTGCATTTGTCAGGGCCAGGGTTACGTCTGATAAACAAAAACCAAATCCCTTTCGCGAAGGGGACGTGGAAATGGCCTGGACGCAACCCATCAGCTACAGGAAATAGCGCTATAGTTTAACAACCTGACCGGTGCGCACTGATTCGTCGCATGCGAAAGCTATGCGCAAACTATTGACAGCATCTTGTACGTGATCGGTAAGGTCCACGTGTTCGTCTATGGCCTTGATGAAGAAGCGTTGCTCGCGGTTGCAGAGCTCCTGGTGATCGGGTTCGTCTTTGAGGTTTATCCATGTATCCGCTTTCACAAACTGATCATTAGCATCCAGCTCGGCATGGTGGATACGCAGTGATTCTGTTTTGGTATGTGCTTCGATCGAATCTGATTTTCCAGAACCGCCGGCGTCCTTTGCCACAATGGAAACACTGCCCTTTGGACCGATCACATCTTTAACAAAAAACGCTGTTTCACTAATCATAGGACCCCATCCAGCTTCATACCAACCAACAGAACCATCTTCAAAACGGATCTGAAGCTGTCCATAGTTGTAGTTGCCAGCGGGGATAGCGTCCGTAAGCCTTGCTCCGATTGCACAAACATGGGTAGGCCGCGACCTGGTCATTTGACACATAACATCGATGTAATGAACGCCACAATCCACGATTGGACTGAGGCTGGCCATAAGGTTGCGATGGACTGTCCACATATATCCATGACTCTGCTGATTGAGGTTCATGCGCATCACCAATGGTTTGCCTAATTCGTGTGAAAGCTCAACAAATTTTTCCCAGGAGGGATGATGGCGCAGGATATATCCCACGACCAGTTTCTTATCGGCCTTTTTAGCGGCAGCTGCAACACGCTGAGACCCTGCGACGGTATCCGCTAGCGGTTTTTCTATGAAGACGTGGCATCCTGCCTCGAATGCCTGGATTGCAAAGGATTCGTGCGTATCAGGATAAGTCGAAATGCACACAGCATCCGGTCGCGTCTCAGACAGCGCGACTTCGTAGCGGTCGAACGTAGGGTATTTTGCACCGAGCTTATCATTTAAGACATCTTTGCTTTTGCCTTTGGACACCAGGCCGCAGATCTCCACCCCTTTCATAAGATGATAGGCGGTTGCGTGGGAAGCGCCCATGTTTCCGCAGCCAACAACCAGTACACGTAATTTTCTTGTTCTATCCGCCATAATTAAGATTTCTTTAGACCAGTGCAAGTTGTAAAGGACCGGCCACTCATAATTATGTATTTTTCATAATATTCACAACATCAGACTTTTTCCATTCTGCTGCGGTTGGCAACAAATCCTTTGGGAATTCCAAAAATAGTTCCATCGCCGTTCATGTCTTTGATCACTCACAACCGCAGAAGAATTTCATATCTTCGGCTCTGGCAATAACCACCATCTATTAAATTCACCACTAATCCATAACCGGTACCTATGAATCGACGAATCGCTTTAAAGACGGCAACTGTCACTGCCGGACTGACGGCCATTGGGCCCTTGTTGTCCGCTAAGGAATCAATAAAAACGGCTGATAAATTCAGGCTGTCGCTCAACACCAGCACAATCAGCGGACAAAAGCTTGGGGTCGAAAAATACATCGACATTGCTGCAAGAGCTGGCTATGATTGCGTTGAACTTTGGACGGGCGATATCAAAGAGTATCTCGCCAAAGGGGGAACCCTGAAAGCGTTGAAGAAATTATTAGATGACAGCAAAGTACCGGTTGTTGATGCGATCGGATTCGCTCCCTGGATGGTCGATGATGAAGAGCAGCGCACCGCTGGGATGAAACAGATGCGTGAAGAGATGGAAATGATGGCAGCGCTGGGCTGTCCGCGGATTGCGGCTCCCTCGGCTGGTGTAAAACCTGAGGAGCAACTTGACATGTTTAAAGTTGGCGAACGGTTTACAAAGCTCATTGCGTTGGGGCGCGAAACCGGTGTTATACCACAGCTGGAATTTTGGGGTTCTTCGAAATTTTTTCACCTTGGTCAAGTGATGATGGCATCCATTGCGGCAAATGATCCCGGCGTTCGAATATTAGCGGATGTTTATCATCTGCATCGGGGAGGGTCCGGTTTTGAAGGGCTGAAAATGATTGACGGCAGTCTCATTGAAATTTTTCACTTCAACGATTATCCAAATACAATCCCGCGGGAGAAACTCGAAGATAAAGATCGCATTTACCCAGGTGACGGGGTCGCGCCGCTGAAGCAGATTCTCACAGACCTGAAGAACATGAAAGGACCTAAGATCTTATCGCTGGAGTTATTCAACCGTGAGTATTGGAGTCAGGATCCACTTTCTGTTGCGAAAACGGGGTTAGAAAAGATGAGAAAGGTCATCGGCACCCTATCGTAATCTCGCTCAGGATTTTTTCTTTTTACCCTTTGGCTCGGTCTGTATCACATCTTTCACCGTTTCAAGGATGAATGCAACGTCCTGTCCGACATAATTGGCGTGGCCATCTGCGATGTGAAGTGACGGTACCGAAAAAGTAACGGAACCCGAGGATGCGATCACTTCCATTTCTTTTATAAATTCTCCACGCCATGTGTGGAAAATCCGCAGTTTGTATTTTCCATCTTTTATTCCAGAAAGCGTGACAGGATCTCCCGCAACATCAGTCGTGGGATTTACAACCCACCCATAGATCACGTTGTCGCTTTCTGGAATAAAGCCATCACCGTCAGGGATTTTCACAATGATTCGCGACAGTCCCGAGAACGTTGACATGGGCAGATTGTCCGTAAATTTTCTTATGCTCAGTAGTTGATTAGACACAATGACATCGTTCAATTTACCGCTAAAGGCCCACCAGAATGGTGTCATTGCCGAACCCGTTGCCAATGAAACCCACAGCACGTTGTGATGCATGGCAACATAACCCGGCATGCCCGGCTCGAAGAAGGTATGATCCCATCCGGTTTCGCCAATAATCACGGGCTTCCCGTAGCCATCCCATATTGTTTTTATTTGATTCGCATAGTTCAAATAGCTAAGTCGCAAGGGATGTGTAACAGCTGAGTCGACCGTTCCACTTTTTGTGATGGGGAATCCCTGGGCCTCGTAAATTTCTCTGGCTGCAATGTCAGTTGTTTGGTAGCCGTCGTGAAAAAATTCCTTTAGGCCGCCACTCCTCGTGCCGGTAGTGGGATGATTGTAGGGGTCGTTGGCTTTAAAAAATGCATGCACATTCTTTGTCCACTGTCCCGCCATGACGCTGTCGCCCGAAACCCATCCATCTGTGCCATTGATCTCATCCACGATAAACCAGATTGCAAGGGACCTGCTGTACCCCCATCGGGCAATGAAGTAGCGATAAAGCTTCTCCTGATACTTCCACGCTGCACTGCTTCGGAAAAATTCCTTGGCCGAAGTGATCTGCTGGTATGGATTTGTGTGCCAGCGGATATTAGATCCTCCCCAAACCGTTTCCGACAAGAAGGAATGGAACCAAAGATTAAGACTGATCAGGATCTCTCTTTCTTCACAGAGCTCAAAAAGTTCGTCAATGCGCATGCAGATGTCCTGATCGTATCTGCCCACACCAGTTCCCATCGTTTCCAGCGGGGTGATAAAATTGCTGATGAAGTTCACGCCCTTTCCTTTCAATTCATCCAGATTTTCTTTCGTTACCCTTCCGTTGTACCACAGGCCCACACCAAAAAAAGGTGATCCGTTCTTGTACTCCAGGTATCTTTTATTCTGTGCAATCCTGACCGGGCCTTTGAACTTTGAACGAATGGTTTTGAAAGATTTTTCCGCGCTGACGGCCTCGCCCGATTTATCACGGACCTTAACCTGGTATTTCCATATACCGAGTTCATCCGGCGAGAACCGAAGCTTCCACATCGTACCAAAAGTATAGTTGTAGAATGCCGGAATATTCCATCGTTTTCCTGAAGGAGAGGTAAACGTGGCTGAAATATCGATGTCCTCCGGATCGAACGGATTAACAAATGTCGCTTTGATCGTAAGTTTTGCCTCAAACTTGTCGTATAGACCAACGGAATCTACGTTCGGAGCGATGCTTACAACCTCCGGCTTTGTTGTCTGAGCATTGACAGACAGCCGACAAAGCACCAACACAAACAAAATCAGGCATAACGTTGTCTTAGACATGCTGTGGGCTCCAGATGATTAATAGGTTTAAAATAGGCCTCTGCATACATAAATGAAACTCCCTTTACACTAACGGTGGCCTTATTTGTAATTGATATACCATACATTCAATTTATTGGCCACTATCAGTTAATAACTTAGTTACATGCGCAGTTTAATTGTAATCTATTTATCTAATTGGATAGCTTTTTGAGATCTTTCGGCAAGAACTCATACTTTTGAAGTTGAGCAGTAAATCTCGCTTGATTTTGAAATGATACTATCTGGTCAGCTGATGTCGCTATTAATAATAACTTTCGGGTTGGATCGCTCATGATTAATTTCGAAAAGCCCCATCGGATCGAAAATATTTTTTAATGGACGACAAGAACCGGCAACGCATTTTTCTAAGCCTATTTTTTTTTCTTGCCGGCGTGTGTTTCTCATCCTGGGCGTCCCGCATACCAACCATCAAGACCTACTTCAACTACAATGAAGCTGAGCTCGGAACAATCCTGCTTTTTATGCCCATAAGCTCATTGGTCGGACTTCCCATTTCAGGCTGGCTCGTTTCACGCTATGATAGCAGGATACCGCTCACAGCTGGCTTTGTGATGATCGCTACATCATTATTCTTCATTGGTATGGCGTCAAACACGCTGACTCTCGTTGCTTCCATTTGTGTTTTTTCGTTCAGCACGCGCATCATGAGCATTTCCATCAACACGCAAGCGATCAATCTTCAAAGGCGATTCGACAAAAAAATCAACGGATCATTTCATGGATTATGGAGCACCGGCGGGATCGTTGGCGTCGGGATCTCCACGATATTCGTTGCGCTCAATATTTCCATCACGACGCACTTTCTCATTATCGCCATTGCCACCCTCTTGACAACGCTGTATGCCTTTAGGTTCCTCCCAACCAACGACCGCGCCACTTCCGGGAACAAACTCAGTCTAGGCAAGCCGGATCCATACATCGTCTATCTCGGACTGCTGGTCTTCTTTGCAGCCATTTGTGAAGGCGGTATGTTCGACTGGAGCGGTGTGTTTTTCAAGGAAGTCGTGGACGTCGATCTATTCACGCTGGGATACCTCATTTTTATGATCTTCATGGCCATCTCGAGGTTTGCCTCTGACCGGCTGGTAGAACACTTTGGCATGCCCAGGATGTACATCTTCAGCGCTTCCATTGTATTCACGGGCGTCATACTCGCTGTTTCATTCCCTGAATTCTGGCCTTCACTGGCCGGTTTTTGCCTCGTCGGATTTGGGACCGCTTCCATCATCCCAATGACATTTTCACTTGCAGGAGCAAGCAAAAAATACTCGCCCGGCATGGCTATCTCGATCATAGCAACATACAGCATCGTAGGTCTGCTTATCGGGCCTCCAATGATCGGGTACATTGCCCATGCCCTTAATCTGCGCATAGCGTTCCTGGTCTTTGCCCTTGCTGGCCTTGCCCTTATTCCCATATCGCGGCTATTTTTCCGTTATCAGAACGCTTCAGCATTGAAGTAATTACCGTAATAGGGCGAATGCCACAACTTGAATTCCATTGTCATTGTCGCCAGCCGATGCTAGCCTTACCGACACGCCATCACGCGATCGAATAAAAGTAGTAGGCTTGTAACAAGCAGTTATTTACATTTCACGCACTCCCATTAAAAAGCGAACATGAAAGGGATCGGAAATACACTGTTGAAACTGCAACGCCTGGTTGAGACAGGTTGAGCGAATGTATACGTTAAGTAAGAAGGTGCTAACCCTTCAGGCAGCATGAAAGACGGCATGGCGCTGTCCATGATCGAAGGTGCAGAACAACTCAGCCATAAATGATTCGTTATGACAGCCATGAAAATGAATATAAGAATCAAAATTTTAGTTTGCATCGGGCTATGCACGATCTACTTGCAGTCATGCAAGCCAAAAGAACAACCAGAAAAGGAAGATAAGCGCCTGAAGGCACTTATCATTGATGGCCAGAATAACCACGGCATCTGGCCGAAGACAACGGCAATGATGAAAGACTACCTGGAACAAACAGGTCTATTCACGGTGGACGTAGCGCGCACAGCCATTACGTGGCAAGGTCCCCACAGTGATCAAGACGACGGGCTTGGCGAACAAAAGAGGATGGGCTTGTTAAAAGCGTATCCTATCCAGGGTTTATCGGAAACAACCATGATTCCGGAGCCCGCAACCGATGCAAATTTTAAACCTGATTTTTCTAACTATGATGTTGTGATTTCAAACTTCGGATGGAAAGCCGCACCGTGGCCGGAGGAGACCAGGACCGCATTGGAAATGTTTGTCAGTGGCGGTGGTGGCTTGGTAGTGACCCATGCAGCCGACAATTCCTTTGGTGATTGGGACCAGTTCAACAAAATGATAGGACTCGGCGGGTGGGGTGACCGATCGGAAAAGACGGGGCCATACGTTTATTACGATAAAGATAATCATCTCGTAAGAGATACGACCGCGGGGCCAGCGGGTTCTCATGGCAAACAATATCCGTTCCTGATAACTGTAACAGACCAAAATCACCCCATTACACAGGGCATGCCAACGCAATGGCTACATGCAAAAGACGAGATGTATGATCGTTTGCGAGGACCTGCGCAGAACATGACAATACTTGCAACAGCATATTCCGATAAGAAGCAGAATGATTCACCCTTCTCTGAGCTGACCGGTACGGATCGCAACGAGCCGATGATGATCACGGTGGAGTACGGCAATGGGCACGTATTCCATACGCCGCTTGGTCATACCGACTATTCTATGGAATGCGTGGGATTCATTGTAATGTTCCAGCGTGCCGCGGAATGGGCGGCTACGGGAAAAGTACGGGATCCGAAAATACCTGCAGACTTTCCGGGAAAGGACAGTGTCAGCGTAAGAAAATGGAAAGGGACGTCGCCCGATTGAAGTTACCGTGAGCCGGTTTTGGGTGCGAATTGTTTTTTCTCTACCGCAATAAGCGCCGCTACCTTCTCCATTGCTGGAGACGAAAAGAGTTTGTCCTCAACCTTCAGCACATACGCGGCATAAATCGATTCGGACGCGCTGCTCGAATTTGTTTTCCAGATACCCCGGCACCGGATAAGATGATATTGGTGATCCCGCACGTCAAACACAACAAACTGATTGACGGAATCCTGTAAAGATCCTGGCATGAACAAAAATAGGGGGAAGTCGAATAACCCGGCTCCAGCCAGATCGGGGATCAGATTAGCATCAAAAAACTCGTAACGCATTAATTTACTTTCTGTGGAATTTGCTGATAGTTGCTGCTGCAATTGCGCCAACTTGAGATGCATTTCAGACAGCGGCGTAATGTCCTTGGAAAAGTTTTTGATGCTTTTCCACTCGAAGCTTTCCACCTTTAGATACTCGAGTGAGCTCTTGGCCATGGTTAATTTATAATCAAAAAAAGAATACCCAGGAACAAAGTATCCTGGATAGAAATATTGCAATCCCTTTTTCTTGCAGTATTCCATTTTCAAATAGATCAGGTATTTGCCAAGACTGTGTTTCTTATATTCGGGATTGTAAAAGGAAGATATCCCCATGGCGGACGTTGCGCCAAGATCGAAATAGCCCACGGCGATCAGCTTGTCATTATCCCGGATATTTATTTCGTACGTGTCGTATGCGGCATGATCTGATTTACCAAACAGCAGATGCTGCAGCGAAGCCGAAGCCTCAAATGAGACACCCTGCTTATAACGTGCAAACAAAGCTTCCTTTTCGTCGGTTACCGTTGCTTTTTTGATCTCCGTCTTGAAAATGTTATTAAGCTTAAAAAGACGTGATTGCGTCCGGTCGCCGCTGTAGGTATCCAACGTCACGCGCAGCCAAATGGCACTGTATAATTGTTCTTTGAAGCTTAGGAAATTCGTTGTGAAAATTGTTGGGCCCATGCGAAACCATCCCTTAAGCAAGTAGGCATCAAGCTCCTCTGGCGTTACGGTTTCAAGATGGATTACCTCAGCAAACATGAAATGGGAGTCATGAGTTATGGGTCATGAGTTATGAGTTCCGCGGTGCCGTGTAGGGCACGCTTGCGTTAATGTCTTCGACGTTAACGGATTTTACCGTACTGATAACCCGACCATCTCAAAATTACGAAGTTTGGTTGCAGATATCAACCCAGGCTTTTACATTCTGTCCGTATGGGCACTGAAGGTGAATTATTTAGCGTTGTTGGCGCTGAAAGATGTGGTCAATGGCTCATGTGAGCGACCATTTGGCCCGTTTTGTTCCCGACGCAAGTCCAAAATGCGCTCTCGCTGAAAGGCAATTACTCCCTGTAGTCGGCGAATCGTCTGCTTGGCATTTGCGAGGCGCTGGCGGGCTACGTTAAGCTGATCGTTCTTTCGTTTCACCTTTCGTTCCAGTTCCTGCACGAGGTCAAGAATATTCGCTACCTGGCTTTCAGACAAAGTCCTTTTATTCATAGAGTTACTAGTTTTTTTCTCGCGCGACTGCACTATCGCGCCGGGCCATTAATCAATAGACGGGGCTGAAGGTTGAAAAGTTGCAAAAATGTGGACCGCAAAACAGAAACGCTAGAAAGAAGTCTTGGGTTTTCGGATTGCCGCCAGTGTCAGGATGGCTGAAAGGAATAGTGAACCTGCCATGAAAATATAAGATGCGCCAAAACCACCAGTGGATGCGTTGAGGTACCCCACCAGGTAGGATCCGGCAAAGGAACCCAATGCCCCCAGGCTGTTGATGAGAGCCATTGCTCCACCGGACACGTTGTGAGGCAAGACCTCCGGAATGATGGCAAAGAATGGTCCGTAAGGAGCATACATCGCCGCACCTGCCACAACCAACAGTACAAAGGAAAGCCAGAAATTATCAGGACCAACGAGATATGAACAATAGAAAGCGATGGCACCAATAAGCAGAAAGGGCCAGACAAATGCCTTTCGATTGAGTGTCTTGTCAGAAAAATAAGAAGCAGCAAGCATACCAATGATGGCAAACACATACGGGAGCGACGACAGCCATCCGGTTGTGACGATATCCATGTCAGGCGCTGCCTTGATGATCGAGGGAAGCCACATTACAAAGCCATAAACCCCAATACTCCAAAAAGCATACTGCAGGCAAAGCAGGATCACTACCCGTGACTTAAAAGCTTCAGCGTAATTTCTAACAGGTTTGATACCCTGTTGCTCCTTTTGAAGCTGATCCGACAGCGCTTTCTTTTCATCAGGCGTCAACCATTTTGCGTCCTCAGGTTTATCGTTGACGAGGAGCCACCAGCATATCGCCCACGCAACGGCAGGAAAGCCTTCGAGAATGAACATGTTCCTCCATCCCATCGAGTTAACGAGATAGCCCGAGAGTATCGACATCCAAAGGATGGTTACAGGATTTCCCAGGATCAGAAAGGTATTTGCGCGCGACCGCTCTGTTTTCGTGAACCACCTGCTGAGCAGAATGAGCATGGAAGGCATTACAGCGCTCTCCACCACACCCAACATGAACCTGATAACGATCAGGGCATTGACATTGCTGATCATTCCTGTGGCCATGGCAAGCCCTCCCCAGAGAATAAGCGACCAAAAGATCAGCTTCTTCGCGCTCCTGTTGGCAGCATAAAGAGCGCCCGGTATCTGAAAGAAAAAGTATCCCAGAAAAAACAATGAGCCCAGCAACGATGACATTGCAGGTGTAATGTTGAGATCCTGCGCCATCCCTCCTGCTGCACCAAAGCCAAAATTGGCCCGGTCGAGATAGGCGAGACTGTACGTAATAAAAGCTACCGGAATGAGCCGGAACCAGCGTGATTGAGCAATTACCTTTTCCATCTTCTAATGACGACTGCCGGCAGTCTTGGATACATCGTTTGGACTGCTGCTATATTAGGATATAAAGGTTATTACTACAAGTATGGAATACTCAAAGGGTAATGAACATGATGAAGAGGTTGTCTTCCATCAATCACTGTAAACTGCATCTATTTGTCGCTGTAAGTTGACGCGTGCGCTTGGTATCTGCGTGTCAAGATCTTGCCACCGGCATTCAAGAACGATTATCCCGCTATACCTGATCTTGCGCAGGGCCTTGAGATAACCGGTAAAATCGTCCCCCGCCACCCCAGGTGGTGCCCTGTTCCCCTTCTCAGCGATGTCACAATGGATGAGATATTTTTTAGTCTTTTCAATAATGGCCGGACCTTCTCCCTCCATCAGCATGTGATAGATGTCAGCACATAACCAGAAGTTTGGATGATCGACCGCACGCACAATTTCAAGTGCATCCTTTACTGTATTGATGAAATTAGTTTCGGTATGATTGAGGTTTTCGAGCGCCAGGCGAATGTTATATTCTTTGGCTATCTCCGCGACCTTCCTGGCAATGCTAATGAACTGGTCCGTCGCTTTTTTGTGATCAAATCCACCAGGTACGCGACGTGCTCCTCCACTACCCCAAACGATCATATTGATTCCTGCCTGCTGACAACGGACGAACACGCTCCGTGAATACTCAAGTATAAGCTGCTCGTTAACCTGTGGTCCCACCAACTTCATTTCACCTGGCATAAAAATATTTACCGCATAGAGACCTACGCGCAGTTTTTTAAACGATCGTAAATTTTTCTCAAACGCTTCGTCACTGATCTTAGTGGGAGAAACACATTTAGCAATTGATTCAACGAGGTACCGATAACCTGATGCGTAGAGGAGACTATCACGCTCCATGTCCTGGCAAATGCCTATTTCAGGTTTGGTGCTTTGCCTCTGGCAAAAGCACAAAAATGAAGAAACGGAAAAAGTTAAGATTAGAATGAGGCTCTTCATATCGATAAAATATCAGATGGTGCCGATGGAAAGATACGATCGTCACCGGATCTTGAACAAAAAATTAGCGCAAGCCTCACTCGTCAATTCACGAATAAGCTTGCGCTACTTTAAACAACAAAGTTGTTTACTTCACATTCTTGCTAACCACTTTGGCTAATTCAAACATGGAGATTTGGCTTTTGCCTTCAAAGATAGGCCTCAGCTTCTCGTCTGCATTGATCATCCTTCTGTTCTTGGAATCCTGCAAGCCATTCTTCTTGATATAATCCCATATTTTTTTGATGACCTCCGTTCTTGGTAGTGGCTTGCTGCCTACTACTTCAGACAATAACGCGCTTGGCTGTAGTGCTGCCATGAATGCTGCGTTTGGTTTTCTCTTCTTGGCAACTTTCTTGGGAGCTGCTTTCTTGGCCGCCTTCTTAGGGGCTGCTTTCTTTGCTGCCTTCTTAGGAGCTGCTTTTTTCACTGATTTTTTTGCTGCTTTCTTCGCAGCCTTTTTCGCTTTTTTTGCCATAGCGTTTTTAAAATTTAAGATTTAATAAAATTGACATTGGTTGTAAATTCACCTCTGGTGTTAAATCAGCTGTGAATATACTATAGATCAAGGACTCTTTTGCATTTATGTTATTTTGTTGCAACATACTGTACATGTGTCTCTCGATGCAAGCTCCAAAATTACAGGGGTGAATCAAATTATCCTAATCGCAAACAGCACTCCCATCAGGTCTGACGATTTCATTTCTTAACAAGCATGGGAAACATCCTGCGGATATCGGCTTCACCTGGCTGATTTCCGTACTCACAGATCTCAAATGCTTCAGCATGTTGTACTTCAGCGGCGTAAGCTTTCCCGTACCACTTTTCGAGGGAAGTGCGTACTTCGGGTGTGATCTTTACGGCGCGGTTCACCATCAGCCAGGCCTCTCGCTTGGATACATCCTTGGGGACCTGATCGTAGTATCCACCTATCCACGGGAGCCATTCGTAGACTTGTGACTCATGCGCATCAAGCGCGTGGATCTTTTGAGCAAACACTGCGCTTATATCAATTGCAATGTCGGGTCTGAATGGATTCGGCCGCTGAAAGAAGTCCTGGAAGTAGAGGAACACTGGATTTTTCTTCAATGGAGGAGTGTCTGAGGCCACATTGGGAACGGCAACCATATACGCCGCATCCTGGACCAGAACGCCTGTATATCGATGATCAGGGTGATAATCGTTTGGCCTTGGAGAAATAACAATATCCGCATTCCACTCTCTGATCTTGCGTATCACTTGAAGTCTTACTTCAAGTGATGGTAACAATTCACCATCGTGGTTTCCCAAAACGTCGTATTCAACACCATAGCGCTTCCCTGCCTCTTTTGCTTCGGCAAGTCTTCGTTTCGCCAATACTCCACCACCGGTCGTCTGATGACCAGCATCTCCATTCGTGACGGAAACAAATTTTACAGCGTATCCAAGTTTTGCAAAGAGGATCGCTGTGCCACCGCCGTCCTGGTCACAATCGTCAGGGTGTGCGCCGATCATAATGATCCGGATGGATTCCTTTGGACTCTGGGCCAGGCCTGACATCAGGGTCAGTGCAAGTAGTAATGATAAACATGCCTTCATATAGGAGAATGGTTGATTAATGACGTTTAAAGTATGATTTTCCAGTGAAAAGTACTACGCCCTTCTTTCACCTTTCACTATTCCTCATCCGCCGTAGCCCGATCGCTATCGGGCGAAGGTGGACACTTTTCATGCTAGCATTTCAGTTTGATAGAGGGGAATATTGCTATTTTTAATCATTTATACGGTAATGATGAAAAACATCCTGATGTTGTTAATTGCCTCAGCAGCTCTTAACACTACACCCACAACCCACCTCAGCGCTCAGCCAGCCAACAAAAAAGCGGCCTTGACCATTAAACACACTGACGATTTTGAAGTAAGAGGCGATGGAACTGATAAGGCGTGGAGTTCAGCCGATTGGTTCCCGTTAAAAAAATCCAAAGGCTCTGCCGACTACCAAACGCAGGCCAAACTACTATATTCTAATAAGGGTATTTATGCATTATTTTCCTGCGCCGATAAGACAATAACGGCTACCCTCAAAGAAGACTTCGCGGATCTTTACAAGGAGGATGTTATTGAGATCTTCTTCTGGACCGATGAATCAACCAGGTTGTATTTTGAATATGAACTTTCACCCCTCAACTACGAGCTTGCTATTCTTGTTCCGAATTTCAAGGGTGACTTTTTCGGATGGAGACCCTGGCACTATGAAGGAGATAGAAAAACTACACACCAGACAAGCGTCACTAAAGATGACAGGGGTAATATCACTGGTTGGATGGGCGAGGTATTCATACCATACGCGCTATTGAAACCGTTGGTTAATGTTCCTCCTAGGTCAGGAACGCAATGGAGGATCAATCTTTACCGCATTGACTACGATCTTCAACATTCGTCATGGACATGGCAGCCTGTTCAAGGTAATTTTCACGATATCGACAGCTTTGGCACCGTCGAATTTCAATGACCCTTCAACGCCATTTCCCTTCCCTGCGTCGTTGTATAATACTTGGCGAGCATATTGGGCACCTCCCACGCCGGCATGTTATTGTTCTTGAGGTATTCCAAAAATCGTTGTGTTACGCGGGCAAAGTGAGCTTCATGTCCCTCCTTATATTTCTCCGGAATAATGACTTCCCATCCACGATCGAGTTCTTTGATCTCAACGCCGGGATACTTGGTCTGGATTGATTTGAGCTGATCCCTCAGTGTCGTCTCGTACCCTGCGTCCTGCTTTAGCGGTTCGATGTACAATGTAGGCTTGAATTGTTGTGGCGCACCCTGACGAATAATGAGATTCGATTTAGTGCCACGCATGATTGAGTAATGGGTATCGCCCGCATTTTCCGGCGCTTTGAAATTCCATATAACCGAAACCTTGGCGTGGATTCCTTTTATCTTATAATTGATCTCACCGTTCGAATAGACGCGCAGCACTGAATCATGTTCTACGCTACCCCGGAGGTACTCAGGAAAGGTATCAAGCTTTGTGATTGATCTAAACTGCGATAATGTCATTTTGGTCGCGTCCCTCTTCGCCTTTAGAATCTCAATGTCATGGGTATAATCAAGGCTTTGTTCCGGAAAGCACTCCCATTGCACCAGGTCGACGAGGTGCGTCGTAACGTCAACGATACCGTCTCCCTCTTGCCTGACATCCATAAACCAGGGTGGGCGGGTCAGGATGTTTCCAGACACGTATTTGAAAAAATGATGAACACTCTCCTTAGTTACCGCAGGGTTTTCCGGTGTACCTTTTTCCAACGTTCCAAAAACCAATGGTAATTGTGAGAATTCTTTCTGAAGCATTGTCGTGATCTCGTACCGCTCTGTCATGATATCGTAGAGCAACAGATTCTTGCTGCTCGCCTTGGCGAACGCTGTTTTCAACAGTTCAAAGCCGGCAGTATCAATTACCATCGGCTTATCCGCCAGCACGTTCATCCCTGCGTCCAGCGCTCTGGATATGTATTCTGTTTTCTTTTCGTTATTGCCAGAGAGCACGACCACATTCCCCGGATGTTCTTCCAACATTTTCTCGAAGAAATCGGGACCGGTGTACACTTGCTCGACCCAATTCGTGGGTTCATCTTGCCGGTTGTTAAAACCATTGATACGGTCCAAATGCATCTTAACATCAGGACCGGCCGGTGCATAGACGTGAACGACAGAATCCACGTCCTCATACATCGCTTTTTGTACCAGTGCGGCGTGGAAGTGACCTGGATCTACTGTCATGATTCTAACTGGCTTCATATTCATCACGCTGGCAGGCTTCCGGGAATTGCAGGACAGAAAACAGCACAACAACAGGATACAGGTAAAATTGAAACTGCTAGACAAATTGAGCGTTTCTCTGCTATGTGGATTCATGGTCTATGGCCAGGGGTTTGTTCGGGAGGTAATTCCAGATTTTACATGGAGAGTTTTGCATTGGAAATTTAAACCGCAAATTGAAAAATGTAAAATGTAAAATTTAAAAGTAAGTATTGAGTCACTAACTCCTTACTAAATAGGGTGACCGTTGTGCGCGCGATAGCATGCTGTTTGCTTCCTCATCATTATTAAATCTTTCTTTGGCTGGATCCCAATACACTTTCCGTTTCAGTTTCATGACGATATGATGAATAAGGCATGTCGAGCAGGAACGATGCGCAACTTCTACTGGTGCTATTGGCTCTTTGCGTGACCTTATGCTTTCCAGCCAGTTTCCGTGATGATCCTTACTTTCGTATAGGTGTATTTCTTTGGGTCCAATGGTTGATTTTATGATGGCGCTATCGCTGGCTTCCAATGGTTTTACGCCATCTGCATTGGGAACAGGGTCGCTCGCCGTAGCCTGATAGTTTCCTCTGGTGACAAAGAGCCATCCCTTGCTTCCCTCGAAACGAATGCCATTGGGGAGTTCATTGCTTACAACCATCTTTACGCCATTGGCATACAGGGCTTCAGTTTTGAATATTCCGTGTACGTCCCATAACCCTGAGGTTGGGAACTCGGCCTTACCCCAGACTTCGACTGGGCCAGTTCGTTCTGTATCCATGGCCCAGTGCGCAGAATCGATGTGATGGGATCCCCAGCCTGTTATCATTCCAGCGCCGAACTGTTCACACCTGAGCCATCCCGGCCTATCATAATCAGCCTGAGGATGCACACGTTTCTCCGTGTAGTAGACCTGTGGTGTTGGTCCCAGCCACATGTCGTAGTTCAGGTTCTCAGGTATCGGCATTTCAGGTTCTTCATTACCAGATGGATCACCTGGCAGTCCCACGTAGACCGTTTTCAGATCGCCAATCCTTCCGTTTCGCACAAGCTCAGCTGCATAACGGAACTGTTGACTCGAACGCTGCTGACTACCAATCTGAAATATCTGCTTGCTCTTTGTTACCGCGTCGCTTAATGCCCTGCCTTCTGAGATAGTGAGAGATGCAGGCTTTTGCATGTATATGTCTTTCTTGGCCTTTACCGCATCTATTGCGATAATGGAATGCCAATGATCAGGCGTACTGATGATCACCGCGTCGATGTCCTTGTTCTGTAGAAGCTGATGGTAGTCATGATACACCTGCACGCCATCGTAGGTCTTATTGCGCTTTTTTGAATAGTATTCATTAACGAGCGTCTTGGCATCCTGCGCCCTTTTCTTGTCAAGATCACACACTGCCATGATCAAGGCATCGTCAAATTTCCAAACACCCGGAAGGTCATGTGTCCGGGAGATGCGTCCGGTGCCGACGGCGCCAATGTTGATCCTGTTGCTTGGGGCATGCTTTCCGAAAACGTGAGCCGGTACAATGGATGGAAATCCTCCTATGATGGAGGCCGCTACAGCTTGCTTGGATGCGGTACCCAGGAATTTCCTGCGTGAGATGGTATTCTTATCGTTTTTCATAAGAAATTGTTTATTTCAATGTGCTAAACCTTTGCATTATCTCCACTAATATGCGACCCGCTACGAGTTATGGGATAAGTTATAAATTATTATCGGCAAATAAACGTAATCTTTGTGGCCGGTTGCGTGCGATTTGTCGATGTGACGACGCTATATATGAGTGGCTTTTTTAATCGGTTCAACACAACGTCTAAGTGAGCATGAGAATGGAACAAACCATGAGGTGGTATGGCCCGAAGGATGCCGTTCATCTCTCAGATCTTCGACAATCCGGCTGTACGGGAGTAGTGACTGCCCTGCATCAAATACCCGTCGGCGAGATCTGGAATGTGAAGGATATACTTGAGCGAGTGGATGTCATTGCGAAAGCTGGGATGCGATGGACAGTAATCGAAAGTCTTCCCGTGCACGACGACATTAAGAGACGTCAAGGGGAGTATAAGCGGTACATTGAAAATTATAAGGAAAGTTTACGCAATGTTGCCCAATGCGGGTTGAAGGTTGTTACTTACAACTTCATGCCTATCCTCGATTGGATGCGTACCGACATTTCTTATGTACTCGAAGATGGCAGCAAAGCCTTGTATTTTGAACGTGCCGCCTTCATAGCATTTGATCTGTATCTGTTGAAAAGACCAGGGGCAGAAAAAGATTACACCTCCGCCGAAATTGCCAGAGCAAAGCGACGGTTTGAGGGGATGACATCGGAGGAAAAGAAGAAACTATTCAACAATACAATGCTTAGTTTGCCCGGCAGCGATGAATCATTTACACCACAACAAATTCTTGATGCCTTAACACTATACGATAACATCGATGCATCAGCGCTGAAAGAAAATCTCTATCATTTCCTCAGAGAGATCGTGCCTGTTGCCGAAAAATGTAACTTAAAGCTGGCCATTCACCCCGATGATCCACCATACCCGATCCTGGGACTTCCAAGAATTGTCAGCACCGAACAGGATGTAGCTGATCTATTGAGTGCCTCCCCATCGCCGGCCAATGGATTGTGTTTTTGCACAGGCTCACTTGGAGCGCGGCCTGATAACAATTTGCCCGGAATGATCAAGCGATTCGGCGACAACATCCATTTCTTACATTTAAGAAGTACCAAGCGTGATGCTCAAGGAGACTTCTATGAGGCCAATCATCTCGAAGGAGATGCAAATATGCCAGAGGTTGTAAAGGAAGTCCTGCTCTTAATGAAACGGAGAAACATTTCAATTCCGATGCGCCCTGACCATGGACATCAAATGCTTGACGACTTTGGAAAAACAACGTATCCTGGCTATTCTGCAATCGGACGTCTGAAAGGGTTAGCAGAGCTGCGTGGGTTGGAGCTCGGATTGGCTTCCAGTCTGAGTCTTTAAAAAATTCAACAGACTGAATTGATGCATAAAATTGAATCTGACGGTCTTGCTTTGTGGCAATTTGAAGGTCTTGCGAAAGAGCTTTCCCTACGTCATTTCGTAACCGATCGAAATACGAATATTCACGGAACGCCTTTTACGTTGAGCTTCTCTAGCACACCTGACAAAGAAGCTGTAAGGGTTAACAGGAGAATGTTGGCTGCATCTATGGGTGTTTCCGAAGGTATGTTGTTCCTGCCATCGCAGGTACATCAGACACGGATAGTGCACGTCACACCACACACTTCCAAAACAGCGTTACAG